>ENA-OPBF01000013-OPBF01000013.1-human-gut-metagenome-genome-assembly--contig:-NODE-13-length-175008-cov-4.681469_pt1 | contig 175008 bp, 147 predicted proteins | sample MGYA00241067_ERZ501450 | MGnify/ENA primary metagenome ERZ501450 (study PRJEB25962, sample SAMEA2042516) | human gut metagenome | biome: human gut; feature: human-associated habitat; material: faeces... | reverse complement strand
ATAATTTTGCGAATGTTCTATTCCCATAAATACCTCCTTTACAAATTACTATTTGATGAAATCATTATAGCATAAATTTAATTTTTTTAACATCTTTCTGGAGAATTTTTATCAGGAAATTTATCTTGTTTTTCTTCTTTTTCATCCCCTAGCATTTCGTGTTCATTTTCATTTATTTTTAATTCTGCATTTATTTCTTCTAGTTTTCGTAACTTTTCTTGTAATTCTTGTTCTTTAGGAAATTTCTTTTGAGATTCTTGTTTTGCATTTTCTAATTGAAAATATGTATTATCTAATAAATCTCTTTCGTGAGGAATATCTTTTGCAATATTCTCTAAACAATTATTTATTCTTGTTATATTTCCATTTACATCAGTTCCTAAATCAATAGAATAACTAAATTTATTTTTTAGTTTTAATCTAATATTTCTAGTTATTGAATCAAAACTCATCTCCATTGTAAATCCTCTATATTCTCCTATTTCTCGTGTTTCCATACTTTTTAAATCTTGAATACTCTCTAATAGTTTCTTTCCAGCCTCTTGTTTTTCAGTATAAGTTATTCCATTTATTTTCATAGGAGAAAATCCATCTGCATTGGATCTAGTGTATTCTTGTAATTTAATAGTATCTTCTTCCATTGCTCCAATTTTATTATTAAGTCTTGCTATTTCTTCTGGAAAGTATTTTATAATCTTATCTTGCAATGAATATTTTTGATTCATAAATTCTTGTTTTAATAATTTCAATTTTGCAACATCAGTATCTAACGATGTCTTTTCTAATATTTTAGGATTTCCTGTTGCTAATGCTTTTATTTCTCCATAAGTTAATGCTTTGTCATCAATATCTTCCATTGTTCTTGCAGGAGTCTTTGATGTCATTATTTGAGAAATGAATTTTTGCTTTTGCTCTACTAATTGGTACATATAACTATCAAAGGTCTTTTCTGTAACATAAGAATATACAAATACTTTTTTATTTTCATTTCCCTGTCTAATCATTCTACCATTTCGTTGAGTTAAATCAGAAGGTTTCCATGCACAATCTAAATGATGAGTTGCAATTAACTTATCTTGAACATTAGTACCTGCACCCATTTTTTGAGTTGAACCCATTAACACTCTAACTTGTCCTTTTCTTACTTTGCTAAATAGTTCTTTCTTTTTAACCTCATTGTCTGCCTCGTGAATAAAAGCTATTTCATCAGGTGGAATACCTTTTTGAATTAGCTTTTTCTTTAACTCATTATATACATCTGTAAATTCTTCTTTTTCATAGCCTTTTAAGTCTTTTGGTGTTGATAAATCGCAAAATACAAGTTGAGTTGATTTCTTATCACTATTTTCATCCCATATTCTATAAACATTTTCTGCACATGAATTTACTTTACTACTTTCTGAATCTGGTAATAAAGGATTCATAAGTCGTTGGTCTAGTGCAAGTTTTCTACCCTCATTTGTAATTTTAAGCATATTATCTTCTGTTGCATCAACTGTTCCTGACCTTATTTTCTCTGCTCTTTCTCCTAAAGCCTTAACCATTTCTTGCTGTATTTCACTTGGTTTTACAACTACATTTATATTTTCAAATTCTGGTGTTGGCAAATTTAATGTTTCAGCAGTTTGAATATCTGCTACTTCTTTAAACATAGACATTAGCTCTGGTAAATTGTGAAATTTTGCAAATCTTGTTTTTGCTCTATATCCTGTACCCTCTGGTGCAAGTTCTATTGCAGTAACTGTTTCTCCAAATGTACTTGCCCAATTATCAAAATGTTCTAAACTATTTTCTTTTAGTCCAGAATATTGTAAATATCTTTGCATTGTATAAAGTTCTGCCATCGAGTTACTTACTGGTGTTCCAGTAGCAAATACAGAACCTTTGCCTCCTGTAATTTCATCTAAATATCTACATTTCATAAAAAGGTCGGAGGATTTTTGTGCTTCAGTTTGTGCTATTCCACCTACATTACGCATTTTCGTATATAAAAACAAATTCTTATAATTATGAGCTTCATCAACAAATAATTTATCTACACCTAATTCTTCAAATGTTACAACATCATCTTTTCTTTCTTCCTTATGTAATTTCTCTAATCTAGTTTCTAATGATTTTCTTGTTTTCTCCATTTGTTTAATAGTATAGTTTTCTCCTCTGTTTGATTTTTCAGAGGCAATTCCTTTTGTAATATCACTTATTTGTTCTTCTAATAATGCAATTTGTCTTTCTATTGACATTGGTATTCTTTCAAATTGTGAATGTCCAATAATTACTGCATCAAATTCTCCTGTTGCTATCCTACTACAAAATTTCTTTCTATTTTTGGTTTCAAAGTCTTTTTTAGTAGCAACTAAAATATTGGCACTTGGATAAAGTTGCAAAAACTCACTTGCAAACTGCTCTATAATATGATTTGGAACTACAAATAAAGACTTATTACATAAGCCTAAACGCTTACTTTCCATTGCAGCTGCAACCATCTCAAAAGTCTTTCCTGCACCTACTTCATGTGCTAATAATGTGTTATTACCATATAAAACATGTGCTACTGCATTAAGTTGATGTGTCCTTAATTTTATCTCTGGATTCATTCCTACAAAACCTATATGAGAGCCATCATATTCTCTTGGCCTTATGCAATTAAATTTATCATTATAAAGTCTTACTAAATGATTTCTTCTTTCTGGATCTTCCCATACCCAATTTAAGAATGCTTCTTTTATTGCGTCTTGTTTACTACAAGCTATTGCAGTTTCTTTTCTGTTTAATACTCTTTGTTTTCTGCCCTCATCATCTATAAATGTATCAAATATTTTTACATCTTTTAGATTAAGTGTCTGTTCTATTATTTTATATGCATTTATTCTTGATGTACCATAAGTTGTATATGCTTTTACATTGTTTCTATCATTACTTTTTCCATCAATATACCATTCAGCAGTTATATTAGAATATTTAACATGAATATCCCATCTGTTATAACTTGGTGTATCTAATAATTCAAAAATAAACTTTCTAATGATTTCTGGAGGTATCCATGTTGAGCCTAACTTAATTCCAATTTCACTTGCAGTAAGGTCTTTTGGAATAACCTCTTTTAATTTTTCAACATTTATATTAAAACTAGAATCTTCTTTTGCAAATTCTTCTGCAACTTTTAGTTTTTCTCTAACATTACCAGATAAATATTCATCAGCAGTTACCCAATTATTTGTATTTTCATAATCAGGTACTTTAAATATAACACCCTTTAAACTTTTTATTATTTCTTTTTTGTCTATCTTGCATAATTGTTGCATATAATCTAAATCAACTTTTGCCTTATCTTGTATAGATAAAATCAAAGCCTCATCTGGAGTATCTACTTGTAATACTTTCTTTTTAGCTTTTATAGTTCTTTTGCTAAATATATCAGCTTTTCCTACAAATTTACCCTCTCCATCCATCTTTTCAAGTGAGCATAATAAGAAATAACTACTATCATTAGAAAATGCTGTTTCATTTGCTCTTGAATTTATTAAGCCATATTCTTTTGTAAATCTATCATATAATTCATTTAATTTTGCTTGTGCAATATGAATTTCTTCATTTGAATAATCTTCCATTTGAAAATCTATCAGTTCTCTTACTTGTTCTCTTAACAAAATTAAACCTTTTATTCTATTTTGTGCCGTTAAAGGTAACTCATCTTGTAATATCATTTTTGAATTTTCTCTAAAATACAATTTATCATCTACTATTGCATAAGAATAATTCTTAACAGTTGGAATTGCAGGTATTGATGTGTCTTCTTGTTCAATTTCATTTTCAATACTATTATTCTGTAATTCTCCATGTATATTAGTTATCGCATAATTTAATTGTTCTTCTAAATTTGTGTCTTCTTCTGCTTTACAAGTTGAATCATAGCCATAAGCAGTAGATACCATTTCCATTTTTCCTAATATCATATCTGGATTATCTACAAAATATTTATTCAATGTAATATTGTTTTCATCTGTATCAAGATATACCCAATCTGGCATTATATCGGTCAAATTTTCTCTTTTTTGTAAGAAGATAATATCTGATGTTACTTTTGTTCCTGCATTCTTTGTAAAAGTATTATCTGGTAATCTAATAGCACCTAAAAGGTCTGCTCTTTGTGCTAAATACTTTCTAACCTCTGGACTTGCTTTATCCATTGTTCCTTTTGAAGTAATAAATGCAATTACTCCTCCTGGTCTAACTTTATCTAAAGTTTTAGCAAAGAAATAATCGTGTATTAGAAAATTATTTTTATCATATCTTTTATCATTAACTTTAAAATCTCCAAATGGCACATTTCCTATTGCTATATCAAAAAACGAGTCTGGTAAATCTGCTTTTTCATAACCTTGAACTTTAATATTTGCTTTTTGATATAATTGTTTTGCTATCTTACCACTTATAGAATCTAGTTCTACTCCATATAGTTTTGAACTTTGCATTTCTTGTGGCAACATTCCTAAAAAATTTCCTGTACCACAACTTGGTTCAAGAATATTTGCTTGTTCAACACCCATGTTTTTTAGAGTGTCATATATTGCATTTATAACTACTGGTGGTGTATAAAAAGCAGTTAATGTTGAAGCTCTTGCTGACTTATATTCTTCATCTGTAAGAATTTCTTTTAATTCGTTATATTCTTCGCTCCAATTATCTTTACTTTCATCAAACACATCTGGAAGTCCTCCCCAACCGACATATTTCGACAAAATATTCTGTTCTTCTGAATTTGCTAATCTATTTTCATCTTCTAATTTATGCAAAAGTTTTATTGCTTCAATATTTCTTCTTACTTTTTCTTTTGGTGTACCTTCTCCTAATAATTTATCATCAATGTGATAATTAACCTTTTCTTGTTTAGGTTTTGGTTCTACTATTTCCTGTTTGTTAGTAGTAATTTCCTCTTCAAAGTTTCTGTCATTACTATGATAAAGTGAAACTGCTCGTAAATAACTTTCATTTCTCATAATTGGATAATGTGCATTTTCTAACATTGTTTGGTCTAACAAAACAATTTCATCTAATTCTTTGTTAATAGCCTCAACTCTATATTTTCTATCACTTTCTAAATAAATAATTTGTCCTATTTTAAATTGTGTTTTTGGATCTTCGCTTAATTCTTTTACTGTACTAATAGCATTAGCAATTATTTGAGTTTCAACTCTATCAGCAATATCTTTTAATTCTGCCTCTTGTTCTAAATTATCAATAAATTCTTGACTAACTTCTTCTAGGTTTGTATCTGCTAATTCTGTAATATCAGTAAATTTTGCTAAGTCTTTTCTAATATCGTCTAAAGTCTTTTTATCTGCATTTTCTGAATATTCTAAAAGTCCACCATCAATTTCTGTTCCCCTGTTGTCATATATTGCATAATAATATCCCTCATCATTTGTATGAAAATGAAAGTAATTTCCATTACTCAACTTATAATTTTTTTCAATATTTATACTAGATATATCTATAAAATCATTTGTATTTTCTTTTAACCCTCTATCTAGCATCCATTTTTCTTTTTCATAGTCATTTTCTAGCCATTCTTGGTATTTTATTTTTTCTTCATCATTAAAATATCTATCTAATCTAATAATTTCTTTAAGCCTTTGTTCAACATTACTCCATTTTATTAGTAGCTCTACTCTATCATCTTTATAGCCTTTATATAACTTTATTCCTTTGCTATCATGCTCTTGTCCAAAATCTGCACCAGAATATGCAGAACTTGAACCTCCTATTCCATATTCATGTTTTAGAAATATTATATTTTCTTTTGCTGATAAACTTCTTTTAAATTGTTCATAAATTCTATATTTGCCATTTGAAAAGTTACTGCCATCAATAAGTGTTTTATCTATCATTTCTTGAGTAAAAGAAAAAGCAGGAGTATTTTCTACTTCTGCTTGTGATTGAATATTATTTATTTGTGTATCTACACTTGGTAACTCTTTAATTGGTGGTACATAAGTATCTTCAAAAAGATTTAATTGTAAATTAGCTCTGACATTATCATTTCTTCGGCTTGGTTCTTTATTGAGTTCATTGCTTGTACCCAACTCATTTGATTCTCTCTTTTCATTTCCTCTGTTATTTGGTTCTTCTCTGCTAGACTTGTTATTATCTGTTTCAATCTCTTTTGAGCTGTTTGTTCTATTTCTCCTAAATGTTCTTCCATCTTGCCATCTAACATTAATTCCTCGTATAACCCTCTTTTGTGTTCTTTTAGGAATTTCTCCCTCATTCTTGAGAATCTCCCCTGTGCCATTTTCTTCGTTTTTGGTAATGCTACTTGTGGTATTTGGTAATCTCCCATTTGATTGTATGTTAATTCTATCATAATCATTTCTCCCTTCATTATTTTTTTCTTCATTATTATGATAATTTATTTTTTCATTATTAACAAATGTACGATTTGTTAATTTATAATTTTTTTCATAATTTATAACACTAGAATTGATTTCTCTTAATTCTTGTTCTGCAATATCACTTATTGCTGCACCTAATCTTGAAACAACTCTTTTATTATTAAAACTACTAATCATTTCAAAATCTGATACATTAAAATGTTCTGCTGGATCAATACCACATCTTTTCATTGCCATATATGATATTGATTTTGCAAGTAATACAATAAAGTTTCCCTCTAAATCTATATCTTGCATTCCCTCTAATAAGCTACCATCTAAAACTTCTTTTAAATCAACTAAATAATCTTGATAATTATCTTCAACTAAATTTATAGATGCTGAATATATTGCTTCTGCTAAATTAGATTTAACTTCTAAATTTCCAAAACTATTTTCTAGTGTTTCTATAATTCCATTTTCATAAGAAGGTTTTATTTCCCATAACTTAAAATCTTTATTTATACCACTATGTGTATCTGAAATATCAAAAACATGTCTTAATACATTTCTGCCATTTTCCATTGATAATAAGGCAATACCTTTTGCACCCTTATTAACCCATCTTCGTAATTTTTTATTCCAAGTTTCTATATCTGCACAAGCAGTAGCATTTGGTTTTTGAGCATATATTAACACTTGCTCATTAAAAGAATATTTGTAATTGTTACTCGCCGTATTTAAAAACTTAATCCAACTTTCTCCATTTTGAGTAATTTCTTTCAATGTTTCACTTGCCATTTCATTTATTAGTTGATATTTATTCGCCATCGGTTTCCTCCTTTCTCGTTTCTTGATAATTGAAATACCCTATTGTATTATGGTCTTTAATAAACTCTCGTAAAGCAATAATATTCAAAACATCAGGATCTTTCGTTATTTCTTTTAAATCTTCTATTTTTAAATTTGAAATATCTTTTTCTGTTGATTTTCCAATACTTATTAACTTGTTATATGTTTCCATTCTCAAGTTTCTTCTTCTAGGCATTTCACACCTCCTATTTTTAACAAATTAAAAAGAGCTAATAATCTAGCTCTCCGTCATTTATTATTTATCTTTATTTTGTTTACGCTTAATAATATAGACTATTCCTAGTAAAGATAGAATTATTGCACTAGCAAATAATTTTATTTTGCTTTCAACTCCAGTTTTAGGAACTTCTATCTTTTTATTTTCAAAAGTAAATTCTATTGTATTTTCATTTTCTTCTACTTGTGTATCATCTACGAATATTCCTTTGTCATTGATTTCTACTTTAACAATTTTGTTTGATAATTCATAATCTTTTGGTGCTTTTATTTCTTTAATGTAATATGTTCCATATCTTAATTCTTCAAATAAAGCTATTCCATCTTCTGAATTAGATTTAACCTCTTTAATAAGTTTGGTACATTCTGGATCTTCATATATTGCAAATATGAATTTATCTTTAATAACTTCTTTTGTTTCAGTATCAATTTTAATTACCTTTACATTTTTTAGTATTGGCATATCTTTCATTTCAATTTTTTGAGTTTCTTTATCTGTTGTAACTGTGAATTTTATTTCTTCTGTAATTTCATAACCATAAGGAGCAGTAGTTTCTTTTAAGATATATGTTTTACCTTCTTCTAAACTTTTTACTTTATGAGGTTCTTTAGTAGATGTCCATTTATCTATTATATTGCCATCTTCATCTGTTACTTCTAGTTCTGCACCCTCAAGTTCATTTCCATTTGTTATATCTGTTTTAGTTATTTCTACTAATTTATCAATCATAACTAATTTTTGTGTTTCTTTATCTGTTGTTACAATAAATTCAACATCAGTTGCTTTTACATAAGAATCTGCAACTATTTCTTCATGTAATGTGTATGTTTCGCCTTCAACTAGATTTTTGATTTTATGTGGTTCTTTACCAGATACCCATTCATCAACTACTTTATTGTCTTTATCTAATACTTGAATTGTTGCACCTGCAATTTCTTCTCCTGCAATATCAACTTTGCTCATTTCTACTATTTTGTCTATCATAACTACTTTTTGAGTTTCTTTATCTGTTGTTACTTTAAATTCAATATCAGTTGCTTTTACATAAGAATCTGCAACTATTTCTTCGTGTAATGTATAAGTTTCTCCTTCAACTAAATTTTTGATTTTATGTGGTTCTTTACCAGATACCCATTCATCAACTACTTTGTTGTCTTTATCTAATACTTGAATTGTTGCACCCTCGATTTCATCTCCTGCTATATCAACTTTGCTCATTTCAACAATTTTATCAATCATATTTACTTTTTGAATTTCATTTGTATCTTTTATAGTAAATTTAATACTTGTTGCAACTACATAACCCTCTGGAGCGATTTCTTCTTTTAGTGTGTATTCTTTTCCTATTGTTAAACCTTCAATTTTATGTGTTTTTTCTGTTGATGTCCATGTATCTATAATATTATTTTCATTATCTAATACTGTAAGTTTTGCTCCTATTAGTTCTTTATCTCCAGTAATATCAGTTTTAGAAAATTCAACTAATGTTGTATCATTTGAAATATCTAATTTTGTTTCATATATCTTTGTAGTTAAATCTTTTTGCTCAAACTTAACTTCATATTTTGTTGTATTTAAAACAAGTCCATCTAATGTTTTAGTTTCAACTATTTCATAAGTTCCCATTGGAAGATTTGTTATTGATAATTTTCCATCTTTAGTCAGATTATATTTTTTAATCTCTTGTCCCTTTTTGTAAATTACACTACCATCTGCCATATCTATAATATTTTCTTTTGCTGAAAGTTTAAATTCTATACCAGATAAGTCTGATGTATCAATTAAAGATGTATCTGCATCTTCTCTTAATGCAATAGTTTTATCCAATTTAATAGTTCCTGTTGGTTGCTCATTTTTAACAACGACTTCTTTTATAAAATCTCCATCTTTGTCTGTGTCATAATCTTTTACATTTTTAATTTCAAATGTAACTGATTTATCTAATTGTAAAAAGCCTGTTGGAACTTTTATTTCTGTTATTTCGTAACTTCCTACTGGTAATTTTAAAGGTGTTGTAATTGTTGCTTTATCATCATTTTTACTATTAAATGAGCTATCTGGAACAACTATATTATCTGCATTTGTTGTAAATGATGTGTATGTTGTATTTCCAATTTTTTGAGAAATAGATTCTCCTTTTTTGAATAATATCTTTTTAGTAGCTCTATCATATATATCTTTTGTTGCTTTTATCTCAAATGTTGTAGAATTTAATGTAACAAGTTTTCCTGTTTTTAAGTCTTTTTTGATTAACTTAATATATGTTTCTAATTGTTCATTATTTACTACTAAATGTTTTGTTTTTTTTGCTATTTCTTTGACTTCTGACTCATCATCTGTAATAGAAAATGTAAAATCAACTGCTGTTTCATAATCTATTGGTGTTTTAGTTTCTTTAACTATATATTTTCCATAAGGTAAGTTCTTTTGAGTATATGCGTTTCCATCTTTATCTGTTTTTATTGTTTCATAACTAGGAGCTATTACTTGTGCTTCTGCTACTCTTTTGCTATCAACTTTTACTTGGTTTCCGTTTTCATCAATTCTATTCCAAACTTCTGCATAAGTGTAGCCTTGTGCATAAGCTCTTTCTACTGCTGAATTTAATTTTATAGTAAATTCTGCACCCTCTAATCCTGGTGTTTCTCCAGAATTTTCTTTTATACCAGATTTGAATATATGAACTCCCATTTTCTTAACATTCTCTAAACTTGTTTTAGTATCTGTTATTACTTTTGTATATTGGTCTTTGTATTTTAGTTCTACATTATAAGTATTTTTATCTAACATGTATCCTATTGGAGCAGTTTCCTCTTTAACAACATACTTTCCTAAAGGAAGATTTGTTATATCTTCTGTTTCTCCTTTTTCATTCATAGTTCTTGTTGCAACTAAATCTCCATTTGAATAGAATTTTTTAGTTTTTGCTTTGTTGTATATATCTTCATTTGCATAAACCTTATAAACTGCACCATTAAATGTTGCATCTCCTTGTGGTACTGATCCAGTTTCTGAATCTTTCTTTATTATTGTAATTGTTCCTGTTGGTTCTTCATCTTTTATTCCATTAACATCAATATAAATAACTTTTGTATTAGCATCTTTATATTTTAATTCTGTATCAAATTCTTTTGTATTTAATAAATACCCCTCTGGAGCATTTGTTTCTTTTACATAGTATTTTCCTAAATGTAAATCAGAGAATTTTACCATTCCATCATCATTTGTAATTGCTTTTGTAACTAAATCTCCTTTTTTATACCAAGTTTTAGTAGCTGCAACATTTTTTATATCTTCTCTTGCATATAAAGAAATTTCTGCACCTTTTAGTCTGTTATTATAACTATCAGTTTTATATACAGTTATTTCTCCTGTTGGTGTAGTATCAATTTTTTCAAAACTTTCTAATACGATTTTTTCTGTTTGTCCTTTATAAGATAAAGTAACATTGTGTTTAGTATTATCTATTAAATATCCTGTTGTTGCTTGTGTTTCTTCTACAATATATTTACCTAGTGGAAGATTTGTAATTTCTGCTAATCCATTACTATCTGTTTTTATATTAGCAACTACCTGTCCATTTGTATAATAAGTTTTAGTTTTTGCAACATTCTTTATATCTTCATTTGCAGTAACTTTAAACACAGTATCTTTAATTAAATCTCCCTGTTCACTTTTCTTAATTACTTGTATAGTACCTGTTGGTTCTTCATTAACAATAGCTTTACTTGCTGTTTGATTTACTTGTACTTCGACATTATAGGCTTGTGTATTTAATAAATATCCATTAGGAGCTGATTTTTCAGTAATTGTATATGTTCCTTTTCTTAATTTTTCTATTGTTATTTTCCCATTAGTAACTGTTACATCTTGATTAAAGCCATTTGGTCCTGTCACATGGAATATAGCACCATCTATTAAATCTCCATTTGTATTTAATTTTTTTATTTCTAACTTACCAAATGTTTCAATATTTAATCCAACTGCTAATGTTATTGGGTCATTATATGCCATTGAATATAATTGATTTTGAACTCCACTTGCAAATTCAAAAAATACCATTGAATCGTGGTCTTGTGTTCCATCTTTAATCATTCCCCAAGACTTAAATTCTGCGTCAGTAATAACATAGTTTTCTAAATTAGTATTTTCATCTACTGATATTGTCATTGAATTTCTACCACTAGAATGTTGTACCCTTATTCCATTTGTTGTTCTATCTAAACTTGGATAAGCTGATAAAACACCATTAGAATCATTTAAAGTTTTACTTTCTCCTGCTTGAATAGTTATTGTTGTTCCATCAAAACTTGGTCTTCTATCCATTTGTGCTATTTGGTTTTCAATATTGTTTTTAAAACTTACATATTCTGCTTGAATACCACTATCAATAAAAGTTGCATTACTTTGTCCTAATGTTTCCCATATTAATTGTTGTGTTAAAACATATTGTTTCTTTAATGCAGATGATGTTCCTCCATCTATAACATAATTTCCATGTTGTTTATACCATCCTAAATAAGCTACTTTACAAGCTTTTCTTAATTTTGAATCAACTGGTGTATAATATTTTCCATTGTAAACTGTTCCTGTATCAAAATCTACACCATGTTCTGCACAGAAAACTGTTCTTTGTTCATTAGTTGAGTAATTTATTAATCTTCTTAATAAAACTCCATATTGAGTATTTGCATTATCAGTTGTTTTAATGAATGAAGCAAATTGTCCTCCTACCCATTTACCTGTTCCTGATGCTGCAAATATTGGTTGTGTTGTACTTAATAATGTTATCATCAGTAAGAAAAAAGCTATAATTCTTTTACTTTTTAACTTTTTCAACATTTAAAATTCCTCCTTTTCCATAAAAAAAGAACAAGTTTTAATTAACCTGCTCTTATAAAAATATTTAATTATCTCTTATAGTAATTTAAAGTCCATTTACCACAATACTGACAACTCCATATTTCATATCCACAAGGACATTGTTTGTTATATTCTTCAAAAGTTATCTGTCCATTATGTATTTTATTGCTATAATCCAATATTAGATTATCATAATATGAAACTGCCTCATTATAACTATTAAACCATTTATTTGAATTACCAACTCCTACACCATGTTTACTATCAGAACACTTTGGTGTTTCTGGTTGTTTTATTTCAACTTTTGTTTCTTCTTTTGGTTGTTCTGGTATTTTTGTTTCAACTACTGGTGTTGTTATTTCTTTTTCTACTGTCTTTTTTGGTGTAGTAACAGATGTTGGTTTAGGTTGTTCTACTGCTTTTGAACTTTCTACTTTTTTCTCTTGCGTAACTACTGGATCTTTCTTTGGTTCTTCTTGAATATTGGTATTTTTAACATTTACAATATCCGCTTCTTGTTGTATTTCTTCAACTTTCTCTTGTTCTTCTGCATTGTTTTCAACAGCAATTACCTCTGTATCTTCTTTTTCTTCGTCATCAGTATTATTTATTTCAGTTACAATCTCTTTCTCATTTTCTATTTTACTAAAACTTAATGTCTTTGATTTTATAATCATCATATTCACAAATAATGCCACTATTAAGGCTATAATTATTAAAACTAATATCTTTTTACTTTTCATTACTACCATCTCCTTATAGCTTAATTATATGCTTTTTAGAGATAAAAACAAATGTATAAATTATTATATAAAATATATTAAATAATATTATAATAATTCTCTTTTAGTTTGTAATATAGTATGTATTTAAAAGGGATTGTAAGGGAAAACTTTGTAAAGTGTTCACACAAACAAGTATAACTAAATATATCTAATTTTGTTCACACACTATCTGGAATTTCTTTCTTGTTTTATTCGTTCTCGCCTAATATAATCTTGCACACATTGAATAATAAAATCTTCAACATTTCCAGATTCTTTAACTCTACTTGGAATATATTTTTCTATTTTTTCATTGTGTATCTTTATATATTCTTTTTGATTTGGCTTTTCCTGTTGCAATATTTCTTCTATTTTTTCTTCTGTTAGGTTTCCTTCTTGTTCTAATTTCTTTAATCTTATTGCTTGACTTAAAGAAGGTGTTACCTCATCAAATTCAAATATATTTTCTACAACATATTGATTTTCTTCACTTAAATATGATAATTCTACTGCTGGTCTAAAAGCTATTCTTTTGTTATCAACTTGTTCTAATAATTCAGGTATTAAATTAGTTAGTCTTATATATCTTTTTACTTGTGTTTGACTATCTCCATTTTCATTTCCTATCATTTCGGTAGTTTGTAACTTCAGTCCCACTGGGTCCGAAGTTGAATTTTCTTCTAAATCAACTCTTTTTCCTTGATGTTTCATAGCTTCAAATTTCATTTTATATGCAAATGCTTTTTCACTAGGCAATATTTCTTCTCTTTGAATATTACTATCTACCATAAGAATTGTTGCCTCATCATCAGTTAATTCTTTAACAATACATTTTATTTTATCTATTCCTGCAAGTTCACACGCTCTTTTTCTTCTATGTCCAGAAATCATTTGATAATTTCCTTCTCCTCGTTTTCTTACTATAACAGGTAATAATACTCCATGTTCTTTTACACTTTTAACCATTTCTTCCATTTTATCATCATCTATAACTCTAAAAGGGTGGTCTGGAAATTCTCCTATTTTATATAGTTCTATTTCCTTTACCTCATCAACAACTGGATTATCTCTTTGTTCTTGACTTGTGAATAAATCATCTAACTTTGGAAGTACCATCTTTTTGTCTTGTTCTTTCATTCTCTAATACCTCCTTTGCTAAATTATTGTATGCGTTTGCAACAGGACTATTTTTATCAAACTCAAATATACTCTTTCCTGTTGATGTTGATTTTGCTGTATTTATTGCTTTGGGTATTTCAGCACCATATATTTTCACATATTGTCCATAATTATCAATTAAAGTATCTCTTACATCTTTTGATAAATTTGTTCTTTTATCTACTAATGTAAGTAATACTCCACCTATTTTCAAATTTGGATTTATTTGTTTCTGCACTCTCGTAACTGTCTTTAATAAATGTCCCATTCCTTTTGCAGCTAGATATTCTCCCTGTACTGGAATTATTATCTTATCACTACAAGCAAGTGCATTTATTGTTATCATTCCAAGAGATGGCATACAATCTATTAATACATAATCATAGTTATCTTTAATACCTCTTATAGAATTTTTAAGCGTGAACTCTCTGCTCATTGCATTAACTAATGAAAACTCTATTGCTGATAAATCTAAATTTGCAGGAATTAAATCTACTCCTTCTTTATGATGAAGAATAGCATTTTCTGCATTTATTTCATTATCACATATAGTATCAGACATTAATGTTCCAATAGTATTCTGCAATTCATCTTGATTATAGTAACCCATACAAGTAGTTAAATCTCCGTTGTGGATCTGCATCAATTAGTAATACTCTTTTTCCTTGTTTACTAAGTGCAACTCCTAAACTAAATGTAGTTGTTGTTTTTCCAACTCCACCTTTTTGATTTGCTATTGCAATTATCTGACACTTTCCCATTCTTGCTCCTTTCCTCAAAAAAAGAGCTAACTCCTAAAAGCTAACTCTTGTCTTGAATATTTATTCCTCTATTATTTCTTTATCATCTTGTAAATGAGTAGAAACATATATAAACTCCTCATCATCTGCTAATTTACCAAATAAATTGTTAAGTCCTACAATAAAAGGTTTTATATCTTCTTGAACATTATAACTATATGAATAATTCAAATAGTATTCATTTAAATTATCATATAAAGGTACAATATTTACTAATCCTGGTCTTATCTTTTTTCTTAATATTACCCAATTAGGTATATCGTCTTTTATAATATTAACAATTTTATCTTCAGAAATTAACATTCTCATAATTCCATTCATTATATCTGAAAAGTCTTTTTCTTCATCACAAAATATTTTATTCATCATAGCACTCATTGACCTTACAAAATCTGATAAGTAATCATCTTTTATACAAGCAAAGCAATCATTTTCTATTTCATCTAAATACCCTATTGCTGTTAAACACTCATAATAATTTGATGCCATAATATAATAAAATTGTTCAAATTCTTTCTTTAAGTTTCTTGAGTTCATCTTCTTTATATAAATACCTGTCTCCTTTCTTATAATCTCTTTAATCTTTTCTGTTTCTTTTTTAATTTTTTCATTATTTTTTGGTTTGTTGTTTTCATTTTTTTTCATTTTCTTTTTACTCCTTCCTTTTTGAAGGCAAAATAAAAAATCTAATATTTCTATTAGATTTCTTATATATGTTAGATATTATTTCAATAACTATAATATTTTATTTTTTCTTTAAATCTTTTGAATAATATATTAAATCAGTACAAGTTAATTCTCCATCTTTTATTTTTTCTTTATAATTATCTATAAAGAAATTTTTAATTGTTTTCTCATATTTATCAAATCCCTGCTTAACATAGAAAGGAATATTATTCTCTGTCGTTCCTACTAACATTCTGTCATATTTCTGTTTATAATTACCACATAATGATTTTAAAAGTGTTTTTGCATAACCTTTATTTCTAAAATTTTCTTTTGTAACTATGTTTTTTAATTCTAATGTTTTTCTATCAATGTGCAAAATAACTGCAATAGAAATTAACTCATCTTCTTTTTTTAATGCATATACATCAGAATCGTTCAAATACTTATGTATCATGTCTTTTGAAGGATCTGCCTCTAAAAGTAAGTCTATATAATCTTCTTTATTTTCTATTTTTTTAACCTGCATTCTAGGTTCTTTTGGTGTCTCGTAACCATTGGTATTACTGGTTTGTATAGGATTGCGGTTATAATATCTCATCTCCTCTGAAAACACACACCCGCAATATTTTTGCATATAAAGTCCTAGCTCTCTTGCCTCTGTTTGTCCCTCTTTAAAACCTGGTCTAAAATCTCTATACAAAAATGTTAATCCATATTTTTCAGCCATTTCTTCGCCAATTTTTTTTAATGCCTCATGATTTTGATATGGACTTATTAGTAAAGTAGTAGAAAAAGTATCATATCCATTTTCTTTTGCATATTTAGCAGTTTGTTCAAGACGAACTCTATAACAATATTTAACACATCTATTTTCTAAATCATCAACAACATTTTTGCAAAATTCTCTTAATCCATAATTTTCATCAAAAATAGCATTTATACCTATACTTTTTGTATATTCTTTTAAAGTGTCTCTTCTTGTTTTGTATTCTATATATGGATGTATATTAGGATTAAACCAATACACTACAGGTTCGATCCACTCTCCTCTTAAACTTTTTATACAATATACACTACAAGGTGCACAACATGTATGTAATAATAATTTCATTATATTCCTCTTTTCTCTATTATTTTATTATATAGTCCGTATTAAAATATGTCAATTAATTTTGTGAAATGTCTTTATTTTTCATTTTAAAAGTGATATTATAAAAACAAGTTAGTGATTTAACTAACTATTTTTAGACTTAAGGAGATTTTATTATGATACCAAGAGAAAAAAATCCTGATTATATAAATTCTTTTTTAGACTATTCTATTACAATCTTAAACAAATCACCAAATTCTGTAAAAGAATATAATTATGATTTAACTAATTTTTTTAGATTCATTATGATTCGTTTTAATATGACAAATGAAGAAGATCCAGAAAAAATTGATATAACAAAATTTACAAAAGATGACTTAAGAAAAATAACCCTTGAAGATATACATTCATATATTTCACATTTAGCAATTGATAATAGAGCTAAAGCAACAACAAGAGCTAGAAAAATATCAACTTTAAGAATATTTTTTAAATATGCTACAATTAAAGAAAAATTATTAGATGTTAACCCTGCTCAAAATCTTGAAACACCCAAACTTGAAAAAAGAATGCCAAAATATCTTTCATTAGAGCAAAGCCAAAAGCTATTAAAAGTTGCTGATAGCACAGACAATCGTAATTATAAAAGAGATTTTGCGATCACTACACTTTTCCTAAACTGTGGAATGAGATTATCAGAATTAGTCGGAATTAATATTCGTGATATTGATTTTGATGAAAATAAAATGACTGTTATAGGTAAAGGAAATAAAGAACGTGTAATTTACTTAAATAAATCTTGTATTAATGCAATTAATGACTATTTAGCTTCAAGACCTGCTCCATCTCTTATAAAACGTGATTCCAAAAATTCAGATAAAGCACTATTTCTTAGTGAACAAAAAAAGCGTATAAGTAATAGAACTGTTCAATTAATTATTACAAAAGAATTAGAAGCGGCTGGATTAGATACAAAAAAATTATCTGTTCACAAATTAAGACATACTGCAGCAACTCTAATGTATCAATATGGTAATGTTGATATTAGAGCTTTACAAGAATTGCTTGGACATGAGAGCATCGCAACTACTGAAATTTACACACACGTAAGTAATGAACAAGTTAGAGATGCAATTGAAAGAAACCCATTAAACCAATAATATTTGAAAGGAATTATTAATATGAATCCATTATTTAAAAATACTACAAAATATACTGAAAAAAGTTACCAACAATTTGTTAATTTTCATGGCACCAAGTTTAATTTCTCTTATAATTTTTCAACAATAATTATGCTTATTCTTATGATATATTGTATTATATACAGCATATCTCAAAAAACATTTTTACTTACTTTACTTTTTATAGCTATGATTGTTCTTTATGTTTTTATAAGAATTTACATACCTGCAAAAAAATATGTTCAAACAAAAACAAAATATGAAAATAAATCTTCATATTTTACATTTAATTTTTATAAATTTTATTTTGAAATAGACAAAACAAGAGTTTATTATTTTAAATTGCATAAGGTATTTGAAACAAAAGATTATTTTTACTTATATCTTGATGAAGATACCGCTTTTCTTGTAAGCAAATCTGGTTTTAAAATAGGAACACCTAAAGATTTTTCTGAATTTATAAAGAAAAAATGTATATTTAAATATAGTAAAGAAAAATAGATCATATATTCGACAAAATATTCCTTCTATTCATATTATATATAAATAATATGAAAGGAGGATTTTTATTGTGCAATTAGAAGGAAAAAGAATCGGCTTCGTATTCACAGGCTCATTCTGTACATTTAGAAAAACCATTGAAGAATTAAAGAAAATTGTAAAAGCGAAAGCAAAAGTAATTCCAATTATGTCAGAACATAGTTATACAATGGATACAAAATTCGGAAATGCTATTGATTTTATAAATGAAATAGAAGATATTACAAATGAAAAAATTCTACATACAATTCAAGATGTAGAACCATTAGGTCCAAAAGATATGCTTGATATTTTAGTTGTTGCACCTGCAAGTGGAAATACAATGGCAAAACTTGCAAATGATATAATTGATGGCACTGCAACAATGGCCGTTAAATCTCACTTAAGACGTGAAAGACCAGTTGTTATAGGAATTTCTACTAATAATGGACTTTCTGGTGCTGGTGAAAATATTGGTAAATTATTAAATAGGAAACATTTCTATTTTGTTCCATTTAGGCAGGATAATCCTATTACAAAACCTCGTTCTCTTGTTTTTGATCCAACTTATTTATCAAAAACTATTGAATATGCTTTAGACAATGAACAAATTCAGCCTATTATTTTATAAGTAAAAAGAAGCGGTATTTAATACTGCTTCTTAAAACTATGTATTTTCATTCATCAACAAATATTTACCCTCATAAACTTGTTTTACACCATCTATCTTTTCAAAATCTTTAGGTTCTACAAATCTGCTTTTTTTATTAAATTTACAAATATGTGCCTTTTCTAATACATCTGCCACAAAGAAACTACAAACATATCTATTTTTGAAACGAACTGGGATTCTAAAAAATCTTAATACAATACCAATAAAATCATATTTATATAAATCAGAATGAATTTTCATATACTTAATTATTTTTTTCAAATTTCTATATTGTTTTTTGGTAACTTCTATTTCAAATATTCTACAAGTTGTTTCATTAAATTTATTAAAAAAATCACCATCTCTATTTTCAATAACAAATCCACTGTTTATTATTGAATTTAATTCTTTTCTACCAAAGCTATATATTTTATCACATTCTGGAGTTAATGATATTGCTATATGACTATATTTATAATGTGTAAAAAGTTTTATAAGTCTTGATGGCATTGTATGTGTGTGCATCTGTATAACATATATCTTATTGCTTTTCATTTGTTTATTCACCTCTTATAATACTATTTATCTTGTTACTTTTTATTACATCTTTTTAATTGTAACACAATAGACTATAATTGTCACTACATCATTTACAAAATATTAAAAATTAATTCAACTCTGAATAAATCACCATCTAATTTCAAATTAAATACACCTTTTTGAATCTCTGTTAAATTCTGTGCTATTGATATCCCAAGTCCACTTCCCTCAGTTGTTCTTGATTTATCACCTCTAACAAATCTTTGCATTAATTCTTCTGCAGATATATTAAGTTTTTCTTTTGATATATTTTTCATTTCTATATATACTTCATTTGATTTTTTTATTATATCAATATATACTCTTGAATTTTCTAAAGCATATTTTGAAATATTACTAAATAAATTTTCTACAATTCTATACATATATCTACTATCTGCTAATATATATATTTCACTTTCTTTTGCTTCTAATAATATTTCTAATTTTTTCGCCTCAAACTTATCTTCAAATTCACCAATTGCTTGATTTAATAATTCTACAATATTAATCTTCTCTATTTGTAGTTTTACATTTCCTGTAGAAACTTTTGAAGCTTCAACTAAATCTTCAATTAATTTTTTTAATCTTTGTGATTTTGAATCTAATATTTCTATATATTCATTAGCTTTTTCGTTTCTTATATCTTCCTTTTTTAATAAATCAACATAATTAATTATTGATGTTAATGGTGTTTTTATATCATGTGATACATTTGTTATTAATTCTGTTTTTAGCCTCTCACTTTTTATTCTATCTTGTATTGATCTCTCAAATCCATTTGATATATCATTTATATAATCAACTGATTGGTAAAATTCTGGTAAAAATTCTTTTCTTTCTAATGTATCATTATTATTTCCTTCATACATTTCCTTTAATTTTTCTTCTATTTTATCATAATCTGCAATTGCTTTTAATAATCTAAAAATAAATATTACTACTATTACTGTTTCCAATACGGCTGTAAAAACTAAATCTTCGTGGAATATTAGTAAAATCATAACTGCAAAAACAATAGCTATTACACAATCTAATATAAATTTCTTAGTTGTCTTATCAAAAAATTTAGATGTTCCTTTAAGTTCTTTAAAAAACTTTTCTAATTTTGAAAATAATTTTCCTAACTGTTTAAATATTTTTCCTATTATTGTACTTTTCCAAAACGTTTTTGCTTTTAATCTTCTTACAAATGTATCAAATATTATTGCAATTACAATATATATTGAAAAATATGCTGTTACTATTAAAGAAACTTCTAAAGATATATCAGAAGGAGTTGTCACACCAAAAGTCATAAGCATTATTATTGCAAAAATTGCCACACCTATTCCTAATATAATTTCTAATGGTATTTTATCAAAATCTGTTGTCGAAATACCTTCTACACCATTTTTATGCCCTATTGATATACTTAAATATAATAAAATTAAAATTGTCATCATTGTTGATATTGGAACTAATACATAAATAACTGTTTGATATGGTTTTAAAATCTCAATAAATTCATTTGACAATGCTTGATTAGAATTCTCTGCAAATTTTGGAGTGTATGATGTATAAATTTGAAAATCTTCTATATGTGCTGTTATATATTCTAAATCACTAGTAGTTGATTTTCCTACAATAACACCATCTTCAGATCCAGTTTCAAGTTGAAAAAGTTCATCTGTTGGTCCAACTTCTACATTATTTCTTGTAAAATATTTATATGTAAATGATTCTTGATATTGTTTTGCTCTTTTCCTTAATATTGCTGAATTTGTTTCTACTTTTCCATTTACTATATTAAAAATTTTATTACCATCTACATTTGCTATATAATTTTTTATTGATTCTATTGTACTTACATCAGATGTTAATTCAACATTAGTAAGTGCTTTATTATTATATATTATCAAAAAATACATTCTTGGTGCATCATAATTAAATTCACCATTTGCCGAATAAAAAATATATGAATCTCCATCTTCAATATTTTTATATTCTGGATTTTTATATATCAATTTTCGTGCTATGCCTGATAATCTTGTCATATATAATGACATAAATGATTCTGATTCAAAATATTTTTCTTCATCATAATATGTGGCATCTTTTACTTGAATATAAAATATTGATATTATTAATATTCCAACAAAAATTGGTAACATTATATAACTAAATAATTTTAGTATTCTACTGTTTCTCATTTTATTTTTTTCTCCTTATTAAAGGTTTTCTACTTTATATCCAACTCCCCATATTACTTTTAAATATTTAGGCTCTTTTGGATTTACTTCAATTTTTTCTCTTATATGTCTAATGTGTACTGCAATGATGTTTTCTGCTGCAAAACTTTCTTCTTCCCATATATTTGTATATATTTCGTCTATTGAATATACCTTTCCTTTGTTTTGTGTTAAAAATTTCAAAATATTATATTCTGTTGGTGTAAGTTTTACTTCTTTACCATCTACAACAACTTTTTTTAATTCATCATCAATTGTTAAATTTCCTGCTTTTATTAGTCCTGCTTTTTCTGATAAAACATTGCTTTTTGAACATCTTCTTATAATTGCATTTACTCTTGCAATTAATTCTTCTGGATTAAATGGTTTTGTTATATAATCATCTGCTCCTATATTTAATCCATTTATTTTATCTATATCTTCTGATTTTGCTGACAATAATATTACTGGTATATCTTTGTTTTTTCTTATCTCTTCTAGTGTTTCTATTCCATCTTTTTTTGGCATCATTATATCCATTATTATTAAATTAATTACATTATCATTTATTTGTTTTAAAGCTTCTTCTCCATCATAAGCTTTATAAATAAAATAATTTTCTTTTTCTAAATATATTTCTATTGCTTTTACTATTTCTTTATCGTCGTCTACTACTAGTATGTTATACATAAAATTTTCTCCTTTATAACTTTTTCTTCATTATTATACCATGTTTTGAGCTATTTCGGAATATCTGTTTTATTAATTTTTTATTAAAAAGAAAACAACCATTAAATTATGGTTGCTCTCTATTCTTATATTTATTCCACATCATGTCTTGCTAAAATTCTAGCAGGCCTTTTTCTTAGAATTTTAAATAATGGTAATAATCCAACTAATATATTAACTCCAAATATAATTAAAACGCTTAAACCTATTGTTTGAAAATTAACAATAAACAATCTTGAGGCTGATTGAATTTTAGTAATTGATGCCAATATATATGTCATGAGTGCAATTCCTGGTACACTTCCAAATACAGTGATAGCAATAATTTCACCTAAAAACATTCTATATATATCTGATTTTTTTACTCCAATTGCTCTAAATACTCCAATTTCTTTTATTCTTGATAAGAATGATGCTCTCATCATCAAATATATTTCAACTAGTGATATTGCAAGTATTATAGATGCAAGTATTATTGCACTTTTTACTGAATCTTTTTTATATTCTAGATAATCACTTCTATCTTTTTCATATCTATCAATAATATTTAATCTATACTCATCTTTAAATTTATTCATAACTTGTGATTTATCTTTTGCATATATCGTCATTGAATTCTGCTTATTAATTACATTATATTTTACTGTATTATTATTTACAAGATATGCCTGTAAATCTGCTTGACTATCATAATATCCAACAACTACAAGTTCTTCTCCATTTACTTGTGCTTTTATTGGTTTATTTAATTTCATAGTATCTTTATTAATTTGATTTACTATAACTTCATAATCATTTTCTGGTAATCTTCCTTTTGTTAATGTAATATCATCTAAAAACAAATTATAATCCATTACTTCACTATCTGTTGTTTCTTCTTTATAAACACTAGTAAACCAATCATTTACATTATTTGTCCCTGTGGCATTTGCGATTATATTCACAAACATAGATTTATCAACAAATATAGACTCTGCTTCTGTGTCTGCAATTCCAACTATTTTAAAGTCTTTTAAGTTTTTGATAGTTAAACTTCTTCCTAGCAAATCTTCATCTGTTTTTATTCCTAAACTTCCTGCCATTCCCATATCTGATGTAACAGATTGTACTACTCTTTTATCTACTACAATTTCATACTCATTTTCTGGCATTCTACCTTTTATTAAATTATCTGCTGTTATTGTGTCTATACCTACTAAATATCCATTAACCATTGCAGGACGTGTTGCTGTCTGATAATAATCCTTATTATTTAATGTAAATACAACTCCTCCGCTTCCAGGCAATATATAATCAATTCCAGGCTCTTGCTCATATTTTAGAAAATCATCAACACTTATTGTAGTGTTTTCAACCTGTAAATAATTTCTATCTATTTGCATAAAATCTATATCTCTTACATCTAATGCACCATATATACTACATATTGCATATACAACAAACATACTTGATGCAAAAAAACCTAATAATAATAATTTTTTTAGTATAGTATAATTTGAAATTCTTTTAAAACCTGTAATTATTGATTTCGCTATTCCATAAATTGATTTATATTTTGCTTTATATTTTTTATCAGATATATTTTCCAAATTATATTTTTCTTCATCATAAATGCTTTTATCGATCTTTTTATAATGATCATCTACTAATTCTATTGATGAATTTTCATCAACAACTTCTACCTTGTTTTCTGATTGGATATAGATATTTCCATCTTTTATTGCTAATTTTATATTAATCTTATCTTGCTTGTTATCAGAATATATATTTACATTAATATCATCTTTATCGATATTATTAATATTTTCGAAATCTTTTAAATATAATTTGTTATCTAATCTATATTCTAATGATTCTTTTGGCTCATTTTCATAATCTTTAACAATTTTTCCATCTTGAAGTTCTATAATTCTTGAAGCATAAAAATTAGCTAAATCAACTTCATGTGTTACAAGAATTACTAATTTTTCTTTTGAAATTGCTTTTATTATATTCATTACTTGTAAAGAATTTTTACTATCTAAGTTACCAGTTGGTTCATCTGCAATTACTATACTTGGATTTTTTACAAGTGCTCTTGCTATTGCAACTCTTTGCTTTTCTCCACCTGATAACATTTTAGCAGGTCTATTTCTATATCTGTACATTTTTACTGCTTCAAGAACATAATTTACTCTTTTTTGTATTTCTTTCTTATTTTTTATTCCCATCATTTTTAATGATAGTGCAACATTATCATATACAGACATATTTTCTAACAATTTATAATCTTGAAATATATATCCCATATTTAGATTTCTTATTTTATCAACTGTATAAGCTCTTTTATGTGTTATTTTTTTACCATTTATGTATATTTTTCCACTATTAACTTTATCAAGTCCACCTATTGCATTTAATAATGTTGTTTTTCCACTTCCTGAACTCCCTAAAATTGCAACTAATCCATTATCACCTAATTCAAGAGATGTATTATTTATGATATGCATTTGATTTCTTTTTCTTCTATTAAAATATTTATTTACTTTTACTAATTTTATCATAATATTACACCTCCTCATTATATCTGTTCATTGCAGAACTTTTAAATATTTTCTTTGCAAATTTTCTTGCTATTAATTGTGTTACTACAAACAAAATTAAATACATTAAAATACATTCATTTAATGTTATATATTTTATTAGATTTGCAATAAATTCGATTTTTATAATATCTTGTTTTACCAGATATCCAAATGTTAATACCATTAAATATGATAATGTTGAATTTATAAATAATTCAATATTTAATATTTTCCTTGTACTCTTAGATGTTGCTCCTAACATTCTTAAGGTTGTATAATATATATTTCTTGATTTTAGAATAATACTTATTATCAAATATGATATGAAAAATACCACTATTATTACAAATATTGTTACTACTACTTTAAATATTTTTACAATCTGGCTTTCATTTTCATATTCCACTTTAAAGTCTGTAGCCTTTTTAGGTTTTAATCCCAAATTTTCCAATTCACTCATTGTTTGATCTATTATACTTGCATCTTTTACATATACACTTGATTGATATGATGGCTTATCATATAATGAGTTGTAATCATCAGGATTTATAATTATTGCATTTTGATAATAACTATAATCTGTATATCCTGTTAACTTCTTTAGATTTGACTTTGTAAATGTTTTTGTAATTGTTAAATCAATATTATCTTCATAATAAATATTGCTTACACTTATATTTATATTTTGATTTATTATTTTATTATTTTTAAACTGATATTTTAAATCATCATTTACAATTGCTGTACCTGGCTCAACATTTTCGCTTGTTTCAATATTATATTGTACATATTTATCATTTAATAATGTTTTCATATCACTATATTGATTATGCACATAAGATCTTACTACTTTTTTAACTTCATTTGATACATAAAAAGTTCTATCATATATAGTATTGTTTTCATTATATTGAATTCCAACTATTTTTACTGTTCTTATTGTATCTCCTTCTCTATATGATTTTTGTAGCGAAAATTCACTATTTAATGTTTCATCTAACATTTGTGTTATAGTATAGTCATCTTTATTTGCTTTTAAGATAATTTCGTCATCATTTTCTGGCATTCTTCCTATATCTAGATTTCCTTTAAAATTATTTATATCTTTTATATATCCATAAGTATTTAGTGTATCATTTCTTAATATAAATTCTGTATCTAATGAAATATCATCTTCTACTATATAGTCTATATTTGATAATTGTTTTATTTTATTATAATCATCTTCTGTAAATGGTTCTCTATTTTGTTTATTTATTAATATTCTTTCTTTTGAAATATCTCTTAAATTTGCACTATATCCACTACTTTCTTCTGTTGAATGTTCTACTAATTTAAAAGCCGAATATTCAGATAAAAATGCAACACTCATAAATGTAAATACTATAAATAATAATATAAATTTTGAGAATATATTAAATGTATTTCTGATTCCTAATCTATATTGATTTGGAATTGTTATATTTTTCCCACTTGCTTGTGTTATTTTGGAATCTTCATTTATATTTTTTATTTCAGTGTTTTGTATCATTCTTCCATCATGCATTTTTATTATTCTTGTTGCATATTTTTCAACTTGTTCTATATTATGTGTTACAATAACTACTAATTTGTCTTTTGCTACATTTTTTAATAATTCTATAATTTCATATGCTGACTTTGTATCTAAATTTCCAGTTGGCTCATCTGCAACAATTATTGGTGTATCTTTTACAATTGCTCTTGCTATTGCTACTCTTTGTTTTTGCCCTCCTGATAGTTTTGATACTTTTGTATTTTTAAATTTTGTGAGTCCTACTTTATCAATTATATCAAGTACTTTTTTCTTTATCTGTTTTCTTTTATATCCATTTAACAGTAATACTAGTTCTACATTTTGGTATACTGTATAACTATTAATTAAATTGAAACTTTGAAAAATATTTGCTATATATTTTTTTCTATATTCTTCAAAGTCTTTTTCAGTATAGTGGCTTGTTTCTTTGCCATTTATATACATTTCTCCTTCTTCGTAACTGTCAATTCCTGATATTACATTTAAAAGTGTACTTTTTCCACTTCCGGATTCTCCTGTTATTACTACAAATTCGCCTATGTTTAATTCTAAATTTACTTTTGATATTCCTGTTGCTACAATTCCATTTGTGTAATAAATTTTTGATACATTTTCTAATTTTAACATATGTATTTTCCCCTTTTTATTTTTTTGGTAAGAGAACAAATAAGAAAAATATGGCAAGTTTTTTCTTACCATATTGATTATATAATTTTATAAATTTGTAGTCAATGAATATTTTATTTATTATTTATTAATTTTCTTCAAATCCAACCAAAAACAGAGTCCTTTTTACAGAACCCTGTTTTTGAACCTTTAATCAAAGAATTTTTAAACTGAACCTCGAACTAATTGAAATCAATCTTCTTTTACACTAGCCTAATACTCCCCCATTTCCTTTTCATAGAAGTCACTGTTATAGTATTCAGCCAAACACTTTGAAGAAAATGTCCCAATCTCATCAAATTCTGCATCTGTCAACGGCATCTTGGTGTAGCCTTCCCATTTATAACCTTCATACCACTTGCCATCAACTTTAGCAAAAATACTATAGGAGTCATCAGCAGGCCTGTGAAAAGAGCCAATAATAATACTTTCGATGTCATCAACTTGCGTCCATTCATTGACATAGCTGATAATTTTGTTTTCCAATTCCTTATTGGTCATGATATGGCTTTCACACCATTCTGCAGTACCAATTTGAACATCAGAACCATGTTGAAGCTCATTTTCTGCACTCAAGTTAAGAATAACCTCCTCAAATTCCTTTTCTTTCTTTTTGCACTCTTCCTTTAACATTTCATAAAGCTCTTTAGTCAGCTCGTCATCTGCGCTAACATTAATGCAATAACTATAACATTTCTCATTAGTTGCATAAAATCCTTTAAGTTCATATGATGTGTCTTCATACTTACCATTAAAGAAATATTCAGCAACTACAACATCTGCATTTTCATTATCATTTATGAATTGCTTAAGACATTGCCTTATTTCTTCATTACTTCCTAACTCCTCTTCTGAAAATGTATAAGTTACCAAATTTTGATCTTCATAGTCCCCCAAGCTATATCCAGAAGAACCAATTTCAACTATGACATTACACTCCTGGCTGTGAACAATATCCTCCTTCTTGCCACATGCTACAAGCATGCTAGTCATCATCATCAAAGCAATAGCAATGAAAACAGATGCCAAACGCTTGTAGAAATTGTTAACGGTCACAATGTTAGTACTAAACATGTCGCACACTCCTATTCTTGGTTCGTTGTTTTTTTTCACCTGTAATTAGGTGAGCATTCATATATAAGGTTTTACCTCATACCACATATTATAGCATATCAAGTATAATTATGTCAATTTTGCATTTCTTATGTTTACTCAAATTTTTTTCCAACTTCTATAGTATTTCCTCTTAGAAAATCCCCAATATTCATTTTTTTTGCATTTTCAGCCTGAATTTCAAGAACTTTAATTATACCATCTTTAGCTTTTATATATAATCCATCCTTACTATCTGATTTTATAATTGTGCCATTATCTTGACTTTCATATTCTGGTTGACTTAGTAATATTTCAACTTTCCAGAACTTGAATTTTTTTCCATCTAAAAATGAATATGTTCCCATTATAGGATTTAATCCTCTAACTAGATTTTTTATTTCTAATGCAGATTTATTTTGCCAATCGATTTTTGACATTTCTTTATCAAGCATTGGTGCAAGAGTAAAATCATCACTTTGTGGAATTCTTGGAGCTGTTCCATTTTCAATTTGTTTTAATGTCTCAACTAATAAATTTGCTCCTATTTTTGAAAGTCTATTCCATAACTCTCCTGTTGTTTCATCTTCACCAATTTCTACCTTTTCCGTTAATATCATGTCACCTGTATCCATACCAATATCCATATACATTGTAGTAACACCTGTTTCTTTATCTCCATTAAGTACTGACCATTGAATTGGTGCTGCACCTCTATATTTAGGAAGAAGTGATGCATGAACATTTATACAACCATATTGAGGTATATCTAATATTTCTTTTGGCAATATTTTTCCATATGCAACAACACATATTATATCAGGATTTAAAGATTTTATTTCATTTATAAATTCTTCATTTTTCTTTACTTTTTCTGGCTGAAATACTGGTAAATTCTTTTCAATAGCAAACTCTTTAACAGGTGTTGCAATCATTTTCATTCCTCTTCCTTTTGGCTTGTCTACATTTGTAACAACTGCTAAAATGTCATGTCCAGCATTATATATTGCTTCTAATGAATCTCTTGCAAAATCTGGAGTTCCCATAAAAACTATTTTCATTTTTATCACATTCCTTCCTATTATTTTGATATTTCTTTTGCTAAATCAGCATAATTTTCAATTGTTAAATTTTCAGCCCTAACATTTTCATTTAAACCTAGTTTATTCAAAATCTTTATTCCTTCTTGTTTACTAATAAAAACTTGTGCATTTGTCAGAGCATTTAATAATGTTTTTCTTCTTTGCATAAAAGCACTTTTTATTATCATAAACATTACCTTTGGATTTTCTACTTTAACAACAGGTTCTTTTCTTATTTTCATTTTTATAACTTCTGATGTCACTTCTGGCTCAGGTATAAATGAACTATTAGGCACTTCCATAATTTTTTCTGAATCACAATAATAATATATTGTATATGTTATTGCTCCTGTATTTTTTCCACTTGGAATTTCTATTAACCTATCTGCAACTTCTTTTTGAATCATTACTGTTATACTTTCTATATCTAGTTTTTCTTCTAATAATTTCATTATAATTGGAGTTGTAATATAATATGGCAAATTAGCTACTATCTTTACATTTTTGATTTTTTCATTTTCTTTATTTTCTTTAATTATTTTATTAAGATCAACTTTTAAGACATCATCATTTATAATTTCAAAATTAGAATATTCTTCAAATCTATCTTCTAATATTTCTATCATTTTTTTATCTAATTCTATACATAATACTTTTCCTGCTTTTTCTAATAAATACTTTGTTAATGTTCCAAGTCCTGGTCCTATTTCTATTACCATATCGTCTTGAGAAATTTCACTACTATTAACAATATTTTCAACAACTTCATTATTTATCAAAAAGTTTTGCCCTAAATCTTTATTAGCTCTAATACCATACTTTTTCATTATATTTCTTGTTTCTTCAACTAAATTTGACATTATAAAAAAATCCTCCTTAAAGATATAGAAAGGCTAAAAATTAAACTTTTCAGCCTTATGATTCTACATTTGAAACTACACATGTTCCATTTGCATATTTTAATGTTATATTTTGTTTTAATGTTATAAAATTGTTCATATTTTGTTTTTCAATTTCATATGTTGTTTCATTACCTTTTATGCTTTTTTCTGTTATCTGATTAATCATATAATCACTTTGTTTTCCTGTTACATCTTTCATATATAAGACACCATTATAATTTATAAATTCACTAAATTCATTTTTCAATACATCTGTTGTCATATATTTTGTCATTGCATCTTCAAAATCAGAATATTTAATTCCTGTAAATGTATATTCTGAATATTCCTCTGACAATTTTTCTTCTGATTCTTCGACAGTTTTTGAAAGATTTAAACTACTCAATAGATATTTTGTTCCTCCTGCTTTTAAATTAACATATTTATCATAATTATAAATGGTTTTCTGAGCTAAATCTTCTGGAATTCTTTCAGCAAATTTCACTGTCATAACAGTTCTCATTGCTTCATTATAATATTGTTCATATAAACTTTTTTCTCCTGTAATTTCAATTGCATACATATATCCATCTTTCATTATTGCTAGAATTTTTGCTTTTTGCTCTTTGTTTTCAGCATCAAACTGTCTCCACTGAACATCATCAATTAATTGTATTTTTGTATATTCTATATTTGAATATACAGAATGTTCTAACATTTGTGTTTTTAATTCATCATTTGTCATACTACTTTTTTCAAGATAAACATTTATTCTAATATCATCTGTAGTTCCATCTTCATTTTGTTTTATAGGTCCTTGTATATAAAATATTATTGAACCATTTTGTTTTTCTACAACTTTCCATGAATCTGATAATTTTCCTATATTTAAACTTATTACATTATTTGAATATATTTTTTCTTCTGTTTGTTCTTCTGTTGTATTTTCAGTCGAATTAATATTTTCATTTTGATTATTTTCAGCTTTTGTTTTTTCTTTAGAAAAGTTTTTAAAAGCAAATATAATGCAACATATTCCAATAATGATTAAAAGTAAAGTTCCAAAATTTATTTCAAATGCTTTTTTCTTCTTTCCCATTTTACTTTTCCCTTCTACATTTTATCTGGCATTTGTATTCCTAATAAATTTGCACCAGTTTTTAATACTTTACCAGTTGCATATGTTAAAAATACTCTTGTATTTTGTATATCTTTATTATCTGTAATAATTTTATTTTCATTATAAAAATTACTATATGCTTTTGCAACATCTATCAAATATCTTGATAATATTGATGGTTCATTCTTTTCTGTTACTTGTATTAAAATGTTTTCAAAATTATATATTAATTTTAATATCTTACTTGAATATTCATCTAACAAATATTTTGCATTAACATCTTCAATTTTTGGAACTCCTCCTGCTTTTTCAATAACACTTTTTGTTCTTACATAAGTATATTGAATATATGGTCCTGTTTCTCCTTGGAAGTTTAATACTTTGTCCCAATTAAATATTTCATCTTTTACTCTACTATTTGCTAAGTCATTAAACACAACTGCACCAATTCCTACTTTTTTTGCTATATCGTCCTTATTTTCTAAATCAGGATTTTTTTCTTCTATAACTTTCTTTGCTCTTTCTATTGCTTCATTTAATAAATCTTCAAGTTTTACTACATTTCCTTCTCTTGTTGACATTTTTCCTGTTTCAAGTAATACCATTCCATAAGATACATGTTCTAATCCTTTGATATATTTTTCATCAAGTCCTAATAATTTAGCTACTTCAAATATTTGTCTGAAATGTAAAACTTGTTCATATGATGTTACATATAATGCTTTATCATAATCATATGTACGTGCTCTATAAAGTATTGCTGCTAAGTCTCTTGTTGCATATGTTGATGAACCATTTGATTTTTCAATTAGACATGGTGCCATTCCGTAATCTTCTAAATCAATTATTCTGGCTCCTTGTGATTCTACTAATTTTCCACTTTTCTCTAATAAGTCAATAACCTCACCCATTTTATCTGTATAAAATGATTCTCCATTCCAAGAATCAAATTTTGTTCCAAGTATATCATAAACTTTTTGGAATTCTCTTAAACTTAAATCTTTAAATTTAGTCCATAATTCAACACATTCAGGATCCCCATCTTCTAATTTTTTAAAATTATCTCTACATGCTTCTAAAACACTTTCATCTTCTTTGCATAAATTTGAAATTCTAACATATATTTCTGTTAATTTTTCGATAGGGTTTTCATCAAGATTATATTCTGTTCCCCATCTTTTATATCCTTCTATTAGTTTTCCAAATTGTGTTCCATAATCTCCTAAATGGTTTATTCCTGTAACATTATATCCTAAATATTTATAAATATTATATAATGCTGAACCTATTACTGTTGTTCTTAAATGCCCTATATGAAATGTTTTTGCGATATTAGGTGATGAATAATCTATTACTATGTTTTTACCATTTCCAATTTTTGATTTTCCATATTCTTCATTTTCATCAACTTCTTGAAGAATCTCTTTGGCAAGTGTTTCCTTATTTACAAAAAAGTTAAGATATCCTCCAACAACTTCTATCTTTTCTACATATTTTTCTGATATGTTTACATTTGCTTTTATATCATCTGCAATTACATTTGGTGATTTTCTTAGTGTTTTTGCAAGTTTGAAACAAGGAAATGCATAATCTCCATTTCCTTGTTCTTTTGGAACTTCTATAAATCCTTTAATTTCATTAACTTCTATTTTTGTTATTTGTGCAATTGATTCTGCTATTATTTGTTTAAAATCTATCATAATTCTTAATATTCCTTTCAATATTGCATTTATTTTTTAAGAACTTCTGTCCCATCTTTCGTATCTTTTACTATATATCCTTTTTCTGCTATTAGATCTCTTAATCTATCTGATTCACTCCAATTTTTATCACTTCTAGCTTGTTTTCTTTCTTCTACTAAATCTAAAATTTCTTGTGGTATTTTTGTTTCTTGTACTTCATCAATTTTTATTCCTAGTACTGTATCGAATTTTTTAAGTAATTGTGCTATTTTAGGTGATTTTTCAGGATATTTAACTGCTTCCCATACAACACTTAATGCAAGTGGCATATTCATATCATCATTTATTGCTTGATGAAATCTATTTTCCATATCTGCAATTATTTCATCAGATATATCTGAATTTCCATTTAAGTGTTTTTGATATCCTTCTCTTAAACGAATAAGAGATGTATTTGCTGATTCAATTCCTTCCCATGTAAAGTTTAATTTTCCTCTATAATGACATGAATAATTAAACAATCTATATGCAAGTGGACTATATCCTCTAGCAATTATATCATCTATTAAATATGTGTTTCCAAGACTCTTTGACATTTTTCCACCATTTATTAATAGATATTCTCCATGTATCCAATAATGTGCTGGATTTTTGCCACAAGCTCCTTTATTTTGTGCAATTTCGTTTTCATGGTGTGTTGGTACTAAATCAATTCCACCTGTATGTATATCAAATTCCTCTCCAAGATATTTTGTGCTCATTGCTGAACATTCAATATGCCATCCTGGATAACTTGGTCCCCATGGACTATCCCATTTCATTAAATGATTTGCTGGTGCTTTTATCCATAATGCAAAATCATATGGATTTCTTTTTTCTGGATCTATATCAACTCTTGCTCCTGCTTTTTGGTCATTTAAGTTTATTCCTGATAAAATACCATATTTGTCTAATTTTGAAACATCAAAATATATAGCTGTAGAAGTTTCATATGCATACCCATTTTTCATTATTTTTTGAACCATTTCCAACATTTCTTTTATATGATCTGTTGCTTTACATACAACTTCAGGAGTTTCAATATTTAATCTTTCTAAATCTCTAAAAAATAATTTTGTATAATGTTCTGCTATTTCTAAAGGACTTTTATGTTCTTCTCTAGCAGATTTTAACATTTTGTCTTCTCCTTCGTCTCCATCTGATACTAAATGTCCTACATCTGTAATATTCATTACATGTTTTAATTCATATCCATTATATTTTAAAACTCTTCTTAATGTATCATTTAATAAGTTTGTTCTCATATTTCCTATTGTTGCATCTTTATATACTGTTGGTCCACAAGAATATATTTTAACTTTTCCTTCTTCAATTGGTTTAAATAAATCTTTTTGTTTTGTTAATGTGTTGTAAAAATAAATATCCATATATGCCTTCCTTTCTATTCTATTTTATGCTTTTTGCCCCACATATTGTGAGGCAAAAATTCTTATTATTCTTCAGTATTTGTATCTTCTTCCGGTAAATCTGGAGTTGTATTATCATTTCCAGATGGTTTTGTGCTTTCTGTTGGTTTTGTAGTTTCTGTTGGCTTTGTACTTGATGTATTTTCAGCTGGCTTTGTACTTGATGTATTTTCAGCTGGCTTTGTACTTTCTGTTGGTTTTGTACTCTCTGTTGGCTTAGTGCTTTCTGTTGGCTTTTCCTCTGGTGCTTTATGTATTGTACAATAGTCTGTTGGTGCTGAAGAATTTTTTTCAACACTCGGTGTATTCCATAACCCTAATCTTTCTTTTTCTACTACATATCCAACTTCTTCAACTTTTCTTGATGATTCAGGACAATATTGGTTTGCTAACAAACCTGAATCTGTACAAATTGTATAGCTACTTGTATGAGCATCACAAGTTTCTGGTAATTTTCCTTCTATAAATATTTCTGAATATGTATTTGAACATTTGTCTGAAGCAAGTAATCCACTTGTTGTACATACCCTAGCAGAAATAATTCCATCTGGTTGTTTAAATGATGAGCTTTCTAGTCCACTATGGATTTCTTTCATAATATTAGTAAATATAGAACCTGAAGATTGTCTACTTGTTTTCGTAATTGTTAATGATTCATCAAATCCATAAAAAACTGCACATGCATAGTAATTTGTAAATCCACATAACCATCTTTCTTTATCTCCATTTGTTGTTCCTGTTTTAGCTGCTAAATCCATTCCACTGATTCTCGCATATGTTGCTGTTCCTTCTGCATCATTTACAACTGATTTCATTAAATCTTTTAATACATATGCTGTTTGTTCAGAACAAACTCTTTCTGTTGGTTGACTTGGCGCTAAAATTGTATTTCCATTTGAATCTACTGCTTTTGTATAAAATGTTGGTTTTATATACACACCATCATTTGAAATCATTGCATATGCTGCTGCCATCTCTAATGGGCTAATACCATATGTGAATCCTCCTATCGCAACTGCTGCTAAGTTATTATCTTTTTCATCATCTAAAGTAGAGACTCCCATTTTCTTTAAATATTCAAGACCTTTTTTAGGTGTTAATTCTGCTTGTATTTTTACAAATGGTATGTTTTGAGAAGTTGTTAATGCTGATCTAACTGTTCTATTTCCCAATTTTTTATTATTATAGTTTTTTGGATCATATCCTCCACCAAATATTGTATATTGATTTGCATATATTGTTGCAGGAGTTATTATTCCTTCTTCAAGTCCTGGTAACACATCTGATAATGGTTTTATTGCAGAACCAGTTTGTCTTGGTCTATTTATTCTATTCAATCCTCTTGACGTAGTTTTTTCTCCTAATTGTCCTACTGCTCCAACTACATAGCCTGTTGCTGGATCTATTACAACAGCAGCAGCTTCTGCTGTTACATCATTTCCTTTAGTATTTTTAGTATGTAATATATATTTAGAATCTGCCATTTCTTCTTCCATTATTTTTTGAATATCAGAATTTTGTGTCGAATATATTCTTAGACCACTTGTATTCAAATATGTTTCTGCTGCTGTTTTAGAAATATTCTTTTCTTCTGCTATTTGTTCTATTAATTGAGTAATTAATGCATCTGTATGTGATGAATATACATTTCCTTTTACTCCATTTTCAAACTTAAACCCTGCTTCTACCTCAGCAACTGCTGAATCATATTCTTCTTGATTTATAGATCCGTAATTTTTTCATTTGTCCTAATACTGTTTTTGTCCTTTTGGTAATTTTTTCAGTATTATCTTTTTCTGAATATGGATTATATGCATTTGGTGAATTATTTATTCCTGCTAAAAATGCACATTGTGCAATACTTAAATTTGATGCATCTGTATTAAAATAATATTCTGCTCCTGTTTGAACTCCATAATTTCTTCCACCAACAAGTATTAAATTTAAGTATAACTCTAATATTTGATTTTTACTTAATTCTTTTTCAACTTGATATGCTTTAGCCCATTCTTTTACTTTTCTTAATACTCCATCAATTCCACTGCTTTCTTTATCTTGTGTTATATTTTTTACTAATTGCTGTGTTATTGTACTTCCTCCACCTGTTGTTGATTTTCCAAAGTGGGTTACAAAAGAAAGAATTGCTGCTGTTGTCCTTTTTAAGTCAACTCCATGATGTTGATAAAATCTTTCATCTTCAATTGCTATATATGCTTTAGGTAAATATGGTGACATTTCATCTAGTGTAATAATTTTTCTACTTTCTTTTCCATTTAGTTCTGCTAATACGTTTTCATTTGAATCTACTATTACTGTATTTTCTATCATTGTCAATTTTGATAAATCAATTTTCAAATCATCTCCAAAAAATCCATATATAAGTCCTATTATAACTCCAGCCCCAACAACAACTAATAATATTATTAATACCAATAATATTTTTAATGCTATCGCTAATTTTGGATGTTTATACTTAAATTTCATTTTAGTATCTTTTTTTATTAACTTATTATTTGCATTTTTGGTATTTGTTTTTTTATTTTTTGTGTCTTTTCCTTTTGCTTCACTTTTTTTCTTTTTTTCTTTCATTAAAATATCCTTCCCTTCGCAAGAATTCGCTATTTTGAATATCTAAAATTTACAAATACATTATATTATATTTTTCAAAAAAAGAAAAGCTTTTTAAGAAATTCTTTATAATTTTTAAAAGCTTTTAAACACAAAAAAAGCAATCCCCACATTAGCCGTAAGTTGATTGAATTTTTAAGGACCTGTCTTCGACAGGTGGGTTCCTTCTTGAATACTCATGGGCTTCTTACTACTTGAAATGTAACTTTACAAATGCTAAAGTGTAAGCTTGCACGCCATATTCAAAGATTTAAGGTCCCTCTTTAAACTTGTAGGTTCTAAAAATTCTGTCTACACGCACTACGCAGGGTTTTTGCTTTATTCTAATTATTTATTTGTTATATTTATTTTAGCATATAATTTTTTCTATTGCAACACTTTTTTTGTTCAAATTTCTTAAATTTTATATGCTAATTTTATTATATCTCTTTTTTTCAAATTTATACTCACTTATAATGATTTTTTCTTTGTTTTTTATACTGGAATTTTTTTCATTAAATATACTATAATTTTACTCTTTTTCAAGGATTTTTATTGCACATTTTATTCCATCAATAGCTGCTGTCATAATGCCTCCAGCATATCCTGCTCCTTCTCCACATGGATGTAGTCCTTGAACATTAATTGAATTCATTGTTTCTTTATCTCTCGTTATTTGTACTGGTGATGAACTTCTTGTTTCTACACCTGTCATTATTGCATCATTATCAGCAAATCCATGTAATTTTCTGTCTAATTTTGTTAATCCTTCTTTTAATGTATGTGAAACAAATTCTGGTAATATTTCATTCAAGTTTGCAAATGTTACTCCAGGCATATATGTTGGCTTTATTTTCCCTAAATTTGTTGTTGTTTTATTTTCGAGAAAATCTTCAACTCTTTGTATTGGTGCATTATAGTTTTTCCCACCTAATTCAAATGCTTTTTTCTCTAATTCTTCTTGAAAATACATTCCATCTAATGGTGATTCTTTATAAAAATCTTCAACAGATACATTTACAAGTAATGCACTATTTGCATTTTCTCCATCTCTTGCAAAATTGCTCATTCCATTTGTTACAATTGAATTTTCTTCTGAATTTGATGCCATTACTTTTCCACCAGGACACATGCAAAATGTATAACAAGTTCTTCCATTTGATGCATGATATACTAATTTATAATCTGCTGAGCCTAATTTTAATTTCGTTTTGTTTCCATATTGAGCCATATTTATATCTTTTTGTAAATGTTCTATTCTGACACCAACAGCAAAGTTTTTTGGTGCAATTTTTACTCCTAATTCATTCAATTTTTTAAATGTATCTCTTGCACTATGTCCAATTGCTAATATAACACTATCTGTTTTTATTTTTCTTTTTTGGTCTGTTATCACAGATTTAATCTGACCTTTTTCTATTTCAAAATCTATAACTTCTTCTTCGAAAAACATTTGTCCACCTTGTTGTAATATATATTCTCTAATATTTTTTATAATCTTTACTAAATTATCTGTTCCTAAATGTGGTTTAGCAACATACATTATTTCTTTTGGTGCGCCAAATTTTACGAATTCTTCGAGTACTTTCCTTGAATATATACTTGAATTTCCTGTATTTAATTTTCCATCTGAAAATGTTCCTGCTCCACCTTCTCCAAATTGAATATTTGATTTTGAGTTAAATTTTCTATTATTTATAAATTCTTCTATATCTTTGACTCTATCTTCTACTTTTTTTCCTCTCTCTATTAAAATTGGTTTTATTCCATTTTCAACAAAGATTAATGCAGAAAATAATCCTGCTGGTCCAGCTCCTATTATTACTGGTTGAATTTTGCTTTGCCTTTTTACTTTTATTTCTGGCATTTTATATTCTTCAATTTTTTCAAATATTTTTTCTTTATTATTATCTTTTAGTTCAATATCTATCGTATAATTATAGAAAATGTCTTCTTTTTTTCTGGCATCTATTGATTTTTTATAAATATACCATTTTTTCACATCTTCTTTTTGTAATCTATTTTTTTGTAATGCTTTTTCTAATACTTTTTCTTCTAATAAGTCTTCTCTTATTTTTATATCTTTTATTCTTATCATTATTTTTCTCCATTTAAGATTTTTATTCTGCTATATCTTCTGTATTATATAAGCAATATCCTTCATAATTATAACTTGCATCAATTCCTTTCATGTAAATTTCTCTATCATTAATCATATTTGTTAATGCATTACCTAATAATATTTTTATTTCCGTATCTTTTATTGGACTTCTTTCCATTGCAAGTAAATAATCTTCTTTATTAACTTTACTCCAATCAATTACTTTTCCAATTTCTTCTTTCAAAATCATATCTAACCAAATTCTTGTACTTCTACCATTTCCTTCCCTAAATGGATGTGCAATATTCATTTCTATATATTTTTCTATAATCTCATCAAAATTTGATTGTGGCATTTTATCTATTTTATTTAATGCTTCTTTTAAGTACATTGCTGAGGCAAATCTAAAATTACTTTTTGATATATTTTCTGTTCTTATTTTTCCTGCAAAGTCATAAATATCTTCAAATAAATATTTATGTATTTCTGATAACCCTTTAAATGTTCCTACTTCAATAAAATTTAATTTTCCTGTTTCAAATAATTTTTTTGCCTTTAATTTAGTAATTTTTTCTTCTTTTTTTGCTAATTCAATTTGATTTTCTATTCCTAATTTGTTTTTCAATATCATATTTAAAATCTCCTTTTTATACTTAATTATTTTACACTACTTAACCTCAAATGTCTATATTTTGCCAAAATATTTTTTGTCACTCTTGTAAGTTATGTAAATTAGTGTTATACTCTATATATGATGTCTTTGACATTTGTCGATTTTTTTCTGTCACAAATTTACAATTGGAGGAAAACAACATGATGATTAAAAAAGAAAATTTGGAAAAATTTATGGAAAATCTTGAATCTGCTCAGTGGATGGGACTTGAATTAAGTTGCTGTAAATTAATCGCAGAAGCTCTTTCCTATCCCAAAGCAATTCCTAATGAATATTGGTATAGTATTGATTATAACCAGTTTGACAATCTGTTTTATCTTACATTAAAACTTCCACAAAAAAAGTTTACTAAAAAAGAAATGCGACAAATACAAGATGAAATTGCAAAACGAATTATGGAAGAATTAGCTAATCCGTCATACATCAGAATTTATCCTAATATCACTACTGCTGCTGCTTTCAACTACTTTTCACTTTTTCATGCCTTAGCACTTTTAAATATTCCTGAATGGAAAATTGATATTCCTACACCAGAACAAAATTTTGAATATAATCTAGCCTATGGTTTGTTCAAATTAGATGATCGCTCTAAGGAATTTGAGAAATACGGATATTATATTTGCAACCAGCACGATTTGGCAATGAAGCATCTCAAGGAAGAATTGACAGAAAAAAAATAAACCGTTGTAACGATATTTACAAAGAGCAAACTTGGAATCCATGTTCTAAGTTTGCTCTTTGTCTTTATATATAAAATTTTTAATGCAAATTGACTTTTATGTAAATTTATGGTATTATTTTACCTGTTAAGGTAAAGCACCTTGATTTTGTAAGTTTTTACTTACAAATGTAATCACTCAATTGAGTTATGTAATGGAGGGAAAAATATGGCTCGGAATTTATTGATTATCTTACCTGTGATTGTTTTTGTAGCAATCACTTGGAGCATTTGCTTTTTAATGGATAACAAATTAGTACTTTTCTTCTTTGAAAAAGGACATTACGTTTTCTCTACCGGTACTGGTCTGAGAGGGCTTGTTATCATAAAAGCAAACGTAGGAAAAGATACTTCTTGTAAAATTATACTTACAAACACCTACACAAAATCAATTAAACATCATTGGGTTCTCAATGATAAATGTAAACGAATTTTTATTGTATATATTCCTTCTCAATATTTAGAAGTTGATGTAGATGGAAATTCTGCAAACGATTTTGTTGTAGAATGTTTGAGTTTTAACAAGAAATAATTTCAAAATCATATTCATTCCATAAAAAACGCAATCAATTAAGATTGCGTTTTTTCTATTATTCAAATTTCTTTATATTCAACATTCTTAAAGCATTAATTATTGCAATAACAGAAACTCCTACATCTGCAAAAACAGCTTCCCACATCGTAGAGGCTCCAAATGCAGTTAATACAAGAACTGCTATTTTTACAAATATTGCAAAAATAATATTTTCACGAACAATTCTCATTGTCTTTTTTGACAAGTTAATTGCTTTACTTATTTTTGAAGTTTCATCTGTCATTATAACAATATCTGCTGCTTCTATTGCCGCATCAGATCCAAGTCCACCCATTGCAACACCAATATCTGAAATTGTTAAAACAGGTGCATCATTTATTCCGTCACCAACAAATACAAGCTTTCCTTTTTCACTCTTTTGTTTTAATAATTCTTCTACTTTTTCAACTTTTCCATCTGGTAATAATTCAGTATAAACCTTATCCATATTTAACTTTTTAGCAACATATTCTCCAACTTCTTTTTTGTCACCTGTAAGCATTACTGTTTCTTTAATATTCATTGCTTTTAATTCTCTAATTGTTTTTGAAGAATCTTGTTTTATTTTATCTGCAATTAATACATATCCTACATATTTTTTATCAATTGCAACATATAATATCGTTCCTACTTCATCACATTTTTTAAAGTCTATTTTTTCTTCTAACATTAACTTTTCATTTCCAACTAAAATATCTTTTTCATCAATTTTAGCCCAGATTCCTTTTCCACTTAATTCTTGTGGATTTTTTATGATTTTTTCGTCAATTTCTTTGTTATATGCTTTCTTTACTGATTTAGCAATTGGATGGTTTGAATAGTTTTCTGCATGTGCAACAATTCTTAATAACTCATCTTTTTCAATTCCTTCTGCATAAATATCTTGAACTTCGAAAATTCCTTCTGTTAATGTTCCTGTTTTATCAAATACTACTGTTTCTGTGTTTGCTAATGCCTCTAAATAGTTACTTCCTTTTATTAATATTCCCATTTTAGATGCTCCACCAATTCCACCAAAGAAACTTAATGGTATTGATATTACTAATGCACATGGACATGATACAACCAAAAATGACAATGCTCTATATAGCCATACTGAAAATGCATTAAAATCTTTCAATATTATTGGTGGTATAAATGCTAAAAGTACAGCTATTATAACTACTGTTGGAGTATAATATTTTGCAAATTTTGTAATAAAGTTTTCAGATTTTGATTTTTTACTACTTGCATTTTCTACTAAATCCAAAATCTTACTTACTGTTGATTCTCCAAATTCTTTAGTTACCCTTATTTTTAACAAACCATCTTTATTGATACATCCACTTAATACTTCATCTTCTGTTTTTACAACTCTTGGAACAGATTCTCCTGTCAATGCCATTGTATCTAAGCTTGATCTACCTTCAACAACAACACCATCTAATGGTATTTTTTCTCCTGTTTTTACAATAATTATATCTCCAATTTTCACTTCATCAGGATCAACTTTTTCAATTTTTCCATCTTTTTCAATATTTGCATAATCTGGTCTTATATCCATTAAACTTGCAATTGATTTTCTAGATTTATCAACAGCATAACTTTGAAATAATTCACCAACTTGATAAAACAACATAACTGCAACAGCTTCTGGAAATTCGCCTATTGCAAATGCGCCTATTGTCGCAACAGCCATTAAAAAGTTTTCATCAAAAACTTTTCCTCTAAATATATTTCTTACAGCTTTTTTTAATATTTCAAATCCTACAACTAAATAACTTATAATAAACAATCCATTATTTATCCATTCATTTGAAAATGTAATTACTAATGCTAATACAAATAATATTGCTGATATTATTATTTTAATTCCTCTTTTTTTCATTTATCTTTTTCCTTTCTTGAAACAAAACCAAAATTGAGAAAGAATTAAATTTCCTCTATAGTACAATCAGGTTCTTCTTTTTTCACAACCTTTTTTAAATTTTTTAATACTTCATCTTTTCTATCATCTTCAATTTCCATTACCAATTTTTCTGTCATAAAACTCAAAGATGCCTCTGTTACACCATCTATTTTTTGTATAGCTCTTTCTAATTCTGCTGCACAATTTGCACAATCAATTCCTTTTATTTTAAATTTCACTTTCATAATAATTACCTACCCTTCTTTTTTTATTTCAAAATTGTACACCCAGATTGGAAAATAGTTGAATTTTGGCGAGCCCTGAGGCTGTTAAAGCTTTGCTTGCTACAGCCTCAGTATGTGTAACTGAAAATTTTATTTAAAAGGCAAGGGCGCATACGTAGTGTATGTAACCACATTTTAAATGAAATTTAACACAGCCAAAATTATAAATATTTTCCAATCCTATCTTTTATGTTCAATATGCTCTATAGCAACTTCAAACACTTCTTTTACATGTTCATCATCAAGTGTATAAAAAACCTCTTTTCCTACTTTTCTACACTTTACAATTCCACTTCTTCTTAATGTTCCTAATTGATGTGAAATTGACGACTTACTCATACCAAGTACATTTGCTATATCACATACACACAACTCATTTTTATCTAAAGCATCTAGTATTTTAACTCTTGTTGTATCTCCTAATATGCTAAAAAAATCTGCCATTTTATTTAATACATCTTCATCTACCATTTGTTTTTGTGTTGATTCAACTAAATCTTGATGAATTACATTACAATCACAAGCAAATTCATTCCTTGCCATACATATCTCCTTTCCTTACTCTTTTGTAAGCAAAATAATTGAGTAATCATTCAACTTTTACTATATTATAGTTGAATAATTACTCAATTGTCAATAATTTTTATAAATTTTTTTAAATAATATGAAAGATAATTCTTTCATATTATTTTAAATGTTACAATCGCTAGCCCTTTGAGTTTTTCGACATAAAGTCGAAAACTCAAATCGGGCATGAACAAATCAAAGAAAAATTTTCAATTTTTCTTATTTGTTCACAAATTTTTTATACACTTCCATGATAATTATTAAAGGTATTGAAAATACTACTAATCCACCAGCAAACTCTAATGGTATTGTTTTTAAACGTAATATATTTGATAATATATCACTTCTCACGACTATTATTTGTATTAAACATGTTATCAATATCGAAAATATCAAGAATTTATTATTTTGTCCTGATATTTTAAATGCTGAAATTCTTTCACTTCTACAATTAAAGATATGAATATTTTCCATTAAGACCATCAATGTTAGTAAATAACTTCTAATAACTTCTATTTCAAGATGTCTTATATTATATAAATAAATATAAAGTGCAAATTCTATTATCCCCATTACTGTTGCTGATATAATAATTTCATTTATCATTAATTTATCAAATATTTTTTCATTATTTGCAGGTCTATTCATTACATCTTCAACATCTTTTTCAAATGCTAAAGCATTACTTTGAATTCCATTACTTATTAAATTTAACCATAATAATTGTATTGCGACTAATGGTATTGGAAAATTAAATATCATCGCTAATACAAATAATATTATTTCAGATAATCCTGTTGATAAGAGCAAATATATTACTTTTCTTATATTATTATATGCTCTTCTTCCTTCTTCTACACCATTTACAATTGATGAAAAATTATCATCTGTTATTATCATATTCCCTGTTTCTTTTGCAATATCTGTTCCACTTCCTATTGCAACACCTATATTAGCTGATTTTAGAGCTGGTGTATCATTTACCCCATCACCTGTTACAGCAACCATTTTTCCTTCTTCTTTTAATTTTTTAACTATTTCTAATTTTTCCATAGGTGTTGCTCTAGAATATACTTTTGTTATACCTATTCTTTTGGCTATTGCTTCTGCTGTATTTTTTTGGTCTCCAGTAATCATAATTGTTTCAATTCCTGCTTTTTTACAACTTTCTACTGCTTCTGTTACTCCTTCTCTAATCGGATCTACAAATCCTATCAATCCTAAAAATATCATATCTTTAAGATCTTTTTCTTCTAGCTCTTTTGTTTCAAAATTTCTCTTATGAATTTTACTTTGAGCTATTGCTATAACTCTATATCCTTCTTCTGCTAATTGAATATTTTGATTAAGAATTTTATCTTTATTTATCTTTTCTTTCTCATTAATATATTTGCAAAATTCTAAAACTTTTTCTGGAGCCCCTTTTATAGTTACTACATATTCATTATTTTCTTCAAATACTACTGCTGAATATTTTAATTGTGATTCATAATGTATCATACTTTTTATATCAAATTGTTGTTTTATTGGAATTTTCATTCCTAATGCTAAAAATGCTGTATCTATTGCATCACCTGAATGTTTCCATTGTTTTCCATCATATTCAAGCCTTGCTTCATTGTTTACATATCCCATTTTCACTATTTCTTTTATTTGTGTTTTATCTTTCTCATCACATCTTATTTCACCTATATCATTGTATCCAATTCCTTTTATTGATGCTACACTATCATTCGGAAGAACTATTTTCTTTGCAGTTTGTTCATTTGCAGTTAATGTTCCTGTTTTATCTGTTGCTATAACATTACAACTTCCTAAGCTTTCAACTGCATTTAGCTTTTTTACTATTACATGTCTTTTTGCCATTTTATTTGAAGATACTGATAATACTATTGTCATAGCAATTGTTAATCCCTCTGGTATTGCAGAAACTGTTAATGCTATTACTGTTGATAATATTTCAGATAATTTATATCCTTTAAAAAACAAAAATATTGATACAATTATTGCAAAAATTAAAAATGCAAAACTTATTTGTTTTGAAAATTTTTCTATTTTTATTACTAATGGTGTTTTTGAATCTTCTGAAAGTAATACATTTTCAGCAACTTTTCCAAATTCTGTATATTGACCTGTTGCTATTACAACACCTATTCCTCTTCCTTTTGTAACTATACTTCCTGCAAATGCAATATTATCTCTTTCTGCTAATTCTGTTTCTTTAGGCAATGTTATATCTAATTTATTTTTTGGTTTTGATTCACCTGTTAAAACAGATTCATCTATACTTAAATTTTTTACATCTATTAATCTCAAATCAGCAGGTACTTTATTTCCAGATTCTAATTCTATAATATCTCCAACAACTATATTTTCTGAATCGATTTCTTCTATTTTTCCATCTCTTAATACTTTAGTTCTAATTTTTATCATATTTTGAAGCTTTTCAGCACTTTTTTCTGAACTCCATTCCTGATATGTTCCTATAATTGTATTTATTCCTATTACAACAAATATAAATATTGCATCTGCTTTACTTTGTGTTATTATTGAAAATATTGCTGAAAAAAATAGTATAAATATTATTGGATTTTTCAGTTGTTCAATAATTATGTTCCAAATAGTATTTCTCTTACCTGTTGGAATTCTATTTAATCCTTCTTCTTTTAATCTTTTGTTCGCTTCTGAATTTGTTATGCCTTTAGAACTTGTTTCTAATTGTTTTAATATCTCTTCTTTTCCTTTATACCACATAAAAAAATCTCCTTTGAATTATTATGCACTCAAAAGAGACCTTTTATTAATTTTTTTCATACTCATTATATATGAGTTATTAAGATTTCTAAGCAATCAAACATATAAAAATTCAAAAATATGCTTATATTAATACATCATGTATTTGTTTTAATATATTGTCATCTACAATTTCTTTAAAAATAATAGAAATTTTTGTTCTTGTTATTTCTATATTAAAGATTTCTAATTTATTTTCATTTGCAATTTCTAAAACTTTTTGCAATATATCATCATTTGAACTTATTCCATATCCTATAACTGAAATTTTTGATATTTCTTTTTTTACAATGCTTTTTACTCCAGAACTTTCAAGATTATGTGTTATTTCTGTTCCTTTTTTATCATTAAATGTTGATTCTGTAATTATTGGTACATCAAATTTTTCTCCTATTTCTACACATCTATCATGAAGTACTTTTGCTCCTTCACTTGATAATGAATACATTTCTTCATAAGATATTTTCGTTAGTTTATCTGCATTAGGTATTTTTCTTGGATCTGCTGTATATATACCATCAACATCTGAATATATGTAGCATCTTGATGCATTTAATTCTGCTGATAATGCTACTGCTGTTGTATCAGATCCTCCTCTTCCTAATGTTGTTATATTATTATTTTCATCTATCCCTTGAAATCCTGTAATTATTACTATATTTTCTTTTAATTCTTTTTTTATTCTTTCAGTATCAATTTTTATAATTGATGCATTTTGATAATTATTGTTTGTATATATTTGTGCTTGATATCCATTTAAAGATATTGATTTGTGCCCAATTAAATTTAATAATATTGCTAATTTAGAAGCACTTACTTGTTCCCCTGTACTTAGCAACATATCTAATTCTCTTTTATTTATATTTTGAGATTTAGTTATTTCTTCTAATTCTTTTGCTTGTTTTAATAAATTATCTGTTGTTTTTCCTTGTGCTGATACTACAACAACTACTTTATGTTTCATCGCTTTTTCTATTATTTTATTTGCTACCATCATTAATCTTTCATTATTTGCAAGTGAACTTCCTCCAAATTTTAAGACTACTGTATCCATATATAATCTTCCTTAAATAGTAAAAAATAATAGTTATATTTAATTATAAACATAACTATTATATTATATTAATTTTATGGCTACTTGTTACTATTTATATATTTTAAATAACTTTCTATAAAACCATCTAAATTTCCATCCATAACTGTTTGAACATTTCCAACTTCATAATTTGTTCTATGATCTTTTACAAGTGTATATGGACAAAATACATATGAACGGATTTGACTTCCCCATGCAATATCTTTTTGTTCACCTTTTAAATCATTTATTGTTTCTTTTTGTTCTTTTTCTTTTAAATCAAATAATTTTGATTTTAACATTTTCATTGCTGTTTCTCTATTTTGAATTTGTGAACGTTCTGATTGACAAGCAACAACAATATTTGTTGGTATATGTGTAATTCTTACAGCAGATGATGTTTTATTAATATGTTGTCCACCAGCTCCTGATGCTCTATAAGTATCTACTCTTAAATCATCTGGATTTATATCTATTTCAATATCTTCTGTAATTTCAGGTAAAACTTCTAATGATGCAAACGAAGTATGTCTTCTTCCACCAGCATCAAAAGGTGAAATTCTTACTAATCTATGTACTCCCATTTCACCTTTCATATATCCATAAGCATTTTCTCCAATTATTTCAAATGTAACACTTTTTATACCAGCTTCATCACCTTCAAGATAATCTAATTCTTTTACTTCATATCCTTTTTTAGTAGCCCATCTCGTATACATTCTATAAAGCATTTCTGCCCAATCTTGTGATTCTGTACCGCCTGCCCCCGGATGCAATGTTAATATTGCATTATTTCTGTCATATTTTCCAGATAATAATGTTTCTAATTGAATTTTCTCTACATCATCTTCTAGTTTTTTCGTAGATTTTAAAATATCTTTTGCAACTTCTTCATCAACCTCTAAATTTGCAAGTTCTGTTAATTCTATTAAATTACTTGCTTCATTTTGTGCTAATTCAAATTCATCAATCTTATGTTTTAATTCCTTTATTTTTGCTAATACTTTACTACTTATTGATGTATCTTGTTGCCAAAAGCTTTCTTGTTGTGTTTGCTCTTCTAATTTCTTTAGTTCTTCTTTCTTTGATTCGATGTCAAAGAGACTCACCTAAACTTTCTACTTTGTTTTTTAATTGTTGTAATTTATTTAAGTTTTCTTCTAATTCTATCAATCTATTCAACTCCCTATATATTATAATCTGTTATAGATAATTCTGGAAATTCAAAATCTTGCCCACCTGAAGTAAATTTTGTTGATATAAAATGATTTTTATTCATTGTACTACTTCCCTTTAAAAAATATCTATATCTAATTGTATTTGTTAATTTTCCTCCACCAACTATAATTGGGTCATCCCATGTTGTATCTATAGCATACCATTTTTCATCTATATTTACATAGTTCCATGCATGATTTTCTGTTTTCCCATCACTATTTGTTGCTGTTCCTGTTATTATTATATTTTCTAATCCTGCTTCATTTAGTAAATATTGTGAAGCTTTTGCATATCCTTCACATACACATGTTTTTGATACTAGAGCACCATATATATTATATATATTTTTTTCTACAAATTTTTGATCATATTCTATTGTATCAACTAAATAATCATGTATATATCTCATTTTTTCAATATCATTTTTCCCTGCAATCTGATTTAATATTTGATTTTTTACAGCTATTACTTGGCTTTCACATTGGTCTATTTGTTCTTTTGATGTAAATCCGTCTAATAAATATGTTGGATCTTTAGCACTATTTATATATACATTATATTTTGTTGAAAATATTTTTTGAATTGTTTCTATATTTATATACATTTTTGTAACATCAATATAAAATACATCTGGATTGTCATAAGTAAATGCTTCAATAGCCGTTTGATATTCTTCTTGTAATTTATCACTTCCATTTTCTTGTGATAATATATCATAAAAAGCATTTCCAAATTGAATTGTATATGTTCCTGTTTTTAAATTTTCTTTATTTTCATATAATTTTTCATATATAATTTTTCCATTCTCTCCTAATTGACTGTATAAGTATTTATTTTGATATTCATTCTTGGTTAAAACTTGTGTTCCAACTGTGCTACCACTTATTTTTGTATCTGTTGTTGTCTTTGTATTATTAATTCTGTTATCAGATTCTTGATTTTCAATTTTTGGATATATTAATTGTAAATTCCCAAAATCCACATCACCATTTCCTGCAAATTCATTATACATTACATACCCAAATAGCATTATTATTCCAGCTAACGCTATTACTATTAATACTAATAAAAATTTAATAAATCCATTTTCTTTTTTCATTTAAACATTCCTTTCAATTTCTTTTGTATATTTCTATTATATATTATAAAATATATTTTTTCAATTGTTTATTTCAGTTAATTAGAATATTTTTTCAAAATATTGTTAATATTAAAAATATGAATATTAAGAATTTTATAAATAATTTATTTGAACAAAATTATAATTTTTCAATTATAAATAATAATAATGAAAAAGTAAAACCAATAAATAATAATCATACCTCAATTTATCTAGAAATAAATAAAAATCTTGAGTTTATAAAAAGTAAATATAATACTTTAATTAATAGTGATATTGTAATTAGAGAATTTGAAACACTAGCTCAAAATCAATTATATAAAAGTTTTATAATTTATATTGATGGTTTAGTCAATTCTATTTCAATAAATGATTTTGTTTTAGAACCATTAATGTTTCCAAAAAGAGTTCAAAATCCTAATCCTGCCAATCTATTAAATTATATTGATAATAGATTATTGCCTCAAAATAGTGTTAATAAAGTTGAAGATTTTGAAGCTGTATGCTCTGGAATTAATATGGGAAATTGCTTACTTTTTATTGATACTTTAAATATTGCTTTTGATATAGATGTAAAAAAATATAATTCTCGTGGTGTTGATAAACCTGAAAATGAAGTAATTATAAAAGGACCTCAAGAAAGTTTTATTGAAAACATAAGAACAAATACCTCTCTTTTAAGAAAAATTGTAAATAACGAAAATTTAGTAATTGAGAATATACCTGTTGGAAATATTAGCAAAACCAAATGTGGTGTTTGTTACATGAAAAATATTGCAAATTCAGATTTAGTTGGTGAAGTAAAATTCAGACTTAGCAATTTATCTATTGATTCTTTACTTTCTACTGGTCAATTGGAACAATTGTTGGAGGAAGAAGAAACATTTGGCATACCTCAACTCATTTCAACAGAAAGACCTGATAAGTGTTGTAAATATTTGTTTCAAGGTAGAATAATAATTTTAATTAATGGTAATCCATATGCATTAATTGCTCCTGCAACTATTGAAGATTTCTTATTTTCTCCTGAAGATACAAATTTAAAGCCAATATTTACTAATTTTCTAAGAGCTATTCGCTTAATAGCTGGTATTATTACTTTATTATTACCTGGTCTTTATATTGCTGTAACAAGTTTTCATCAAGAAATTTTGCCTACAGAACTGCTTTTCTCAATATTATCTGCTAGAGAAAATGTACCTTTTCCTATGATTTTTGAGCTTTTACTTATGGAATTTTCTTTTGAACTTATAAGAGAAGCTGGTTTAAGAGTTCCCTCTCCTATTGGTTCTACTATTGGAATTGTTGGAGCTTTAATTTTGGGTGATGCAGCTGTTAATGCTGGTATTGTTAGCCCTATTCTTATAATTGTTGTTGCTATTACAGGTATTTCTTCTTTTGCTATTCCTGATTTTTCTTTTGGATTTCATTTGAGAGTCTTTAGATTTATATTTATTGCTCTTGGATTTACTGCTGGATTTCTTGGAATTGGAATAGGATTGTTTATATATTTGACATTATTATGTAGTTTAAAATCTTTTGGTGTTCCATATACATCTCCTATTACTCCAAGTTCTTCTGATAATAATGGATATTTCATTCCTCCTGTTTGGAAACAAGAGTTTAGAGATAGCTTTTTGTCTCCAAAACGTAAAAAGTCTCAAGCAAAAATTAGTATGAAATGGAAATATTAAAAAAGAATTTCTAAATAGATTTTTTTCTATTTTAGAAATTCTTTTTATATATCAGGAAATTTCAAAAAACTTCCTAAATTTGTTCTTTTAATAATTCTCAGCTTTTATTTCAAAAAATGCTTTTGGATGATTACATACAGGGCAAACTTCTGGAGCTGATGTTCCAACTACAATATGTCCGCAATTTCTGCATTTCCAAATCTTAACTTCTCCTGCTTCAAATACTTTTCCTTCTTTTACATTTTCTAATAATTTTAAGTATCTTTCTTCATGTTCTTTTTCTATTTTTCCAACTTCTTCAAATAAATATGCTATTCTTGCGAATCCTTCTTCTTTAGCTGTTTTAGCAAATTCCGCATACATATCTGTCCATTCATAGTTTTCTCCTGCCGCAGCTGCTTTTAAATTTTCTTCTGTTGATCCAATGGCTCCACCATTTAATAATTTAAACCATAATTTTGCATGTTCTTTTTCATTATCAGCTGTTTCTTGGAATATAGCAGCTATTTGCTCATATCCATCTTTTTTTGCTTGACTTGCAAAAAATGTATATTTATTTCTTGCTTGTGATTCTCCTGCAAATGCAGTCATCAAGTTTTGTTCTGTTTTTGATCCTTTTAATTCCATAATTTTACCTCCTAAATTTCTAATATTATTATGTACTTTTATTTAAATATTAAGCATTCTTACATAATAAATATTACTTTATATATAATATATCTTTTACTCTAAAAAATCAAGCTTTGTAATTAAAATTCAACAATTTATTCAAAATCTTATCAATATTAGGAAATACAATATTTTTCATTCCATGATTATACAAATTTAATACTTTATTAGCTTTATATATTATTTCTGTTTCAAGTTGTTTAGAAACTTTAATAGGTACTTTATTTTTCATATATTGACTTTCTATATAATCTAAAGTTACCGGAAACATATTTTGAATTAAAAATGCACTATATGTATTTGCAACATCTCCAAAAACAATAGTATCAATAGAGGGATTTTTTCCGAGCTTTATTTGTTTTTGAATTTTGCTATCATATATTCGTTTATATTTATCTATTTTCGTACTAACTGGAATAAACCAAATAATATTATCATATTTTTTACTCTTAATACAATAATAACATGGTCTTTTATTTCCATTTTCTTTATTTTTCATTAATTCTGAATCATCTATAATATCAAAAAATGAATCTTTTATAAAATAAAAATATCCAACATCTATTTGCATCTTTAATCCTCCTAATACCATTAAGGGCTTACCATTTTTGGTAAGCCCCCAATAAATTTATTCACTCTTTAATTTGTTAGTCGCTCAAAGAGGCGGCGACAAACACATTTATTCACTCTCTCATTTATAACTCGCCAAAGAGGCGGCGACAAACACATTTATAAAAAGCTATGCTGTCATTAATATTATATTCATAATACCACGAAATATGTTATTTTGTCAATATTTTTTTATTTTACTTCAATAAATAACTTTTTCTTAATTCATTGCTTTGGTATTAGTTTGAAAAAATACTCTTTTATCATCTTTATTAAATCTTTCAACTCTGTAGATTTATTAGAATTAGTATAAATTCCAAACTCAATCTCTCCCAATTCCAGAGTTGTTTTAACTTCAACCAAATTAAATTTCTTATAATCATTTTCATCTACATATTCTCTTGTTATTAATCCTAATGCCTTTCCTGAACTTGTAAGTTCCAAAATCGTATTATAACTACTATTTTTCAAATTTAGCTTTTTTCCAAAAGATAACATTTCTAATCTTTTTAATGCTTGTGAATATGTTCTTGGTGTATATATAATTTGACTTTCTATATCATCAAGTGTTAATTCCTTATTTGCGAAATTCGAATTTTTACTTGCAATTATCACATCATGCAAATAACCTAATTTTGTATATTCAATACCATTTAATACTTCATTACTATCTTTTTTAGAAAAAACTATATCTAATTCTTTATTCTGTAATTTTCTCATCATTTCACAAGTTTCTTCACATATTAAATTCAAATTAACATTAGGATATTTTAGATAATATTTGTTAAGAACATTACCAAAAATACAACTTCCAATATGATTATGAGTACCTATATTAATGACTTTCTCTTTACAAACTTGTCTATCTATTGTATTCAATTCCTCAATTGGCTTTTTTATTTTTTCATATAATTTTTTTCCTTCTAAAGTTAATTCTACACCTTTACTTTTTCTTTCTAATAATTTCATTGATAATTGTTCTTCTAAATTTTTTATTTTTTTTGTAATTGCTGGTTGAGAAACATTTAACTTTTCACTTGCTTTAGTTATATTGCCTTCTTTAGCAACCTCTACAAAAATTCTATATAATTCAAAATCTATCATTTATATCACTCCATATTATTTTATATACTAGGAAAATTCTCCGAACTTCATAGTATATAAAAGCTACACTCACTAGCCCTTTGAGATTTTCTCCTTTTAGTCGAAAACTCAAATCAGGCAAGAACAAAGATCGACTACGTCGCTTTGTTCTAACATAAAAGCATGAAGTATTCAATATATCTCATGCTTTTATACTAAAATCAATTAAGCAACTTCAACAAGCTTTTAAAAGCTCTTTCTATTTGCTCATTATCTTTTCCATTTAAATCATAATGGATAGAATCATTTTTACACCCAGATAAGTGTAATACCAAATTTGATGATAAAAATAAACTAAATACTCCTTCTTGACATTCTCCTTTTTTATATAATAAACAATTTTTTCTACAAAATTCCGAATATCTCGCTCCTCTTGTTGAGTCTTTTACTTGAACCCAATTATTGCCTCTAAAGTAGCAACTCATAGGAATACCATGTTTTTTTCCTATTAATGATGTTGTCCATTCTGCTTGAGAATGTGTTGATATTTGGCATAAGAAATCATAAAAATTACTCATTGGCACAAAAAGTTCTTGCCATAAATCATAAGCTTCTTTTCCAGTAACTTCATTAGAATAACCTAAATATTCAGAAAATCTATTTAAGTCTAATAATTTTACATTTACATCTAATTCATCTATTGCTTTTTGTACAAGTTCTCTTACCTCACATTCATTCAGTTTTGTTACAACAATATTATATCTAACTGAAATCTTATTTTTTCTTAAAGCTCTTGTTATTTCTATAACATTTTGAGAAAGATATTTAGGAAAATGAACACCACATATATATTCTGAAAGACTATCAACACTAAAGACAATATCTATATATTCTTTGTATTTTGTTAGCACATCTATATATTCTAAAATTCTAAATCCATTTGTATTAATTCTTACTTTTGTATCTTTGAATTTCATAATATATTCAATAAGCTCACAAAAATAACTTACACTTGTTGGCTCTCCTCCTGTAATTCTAAAATTTACTATTCCATTTGCATAAGCATTGGCAATAATCTTTTTTACATCATCAAAAGAAATAGTTTCTCTTTCTTTTGATATGCTTTCTCCACCTTTCTTACAATAAAAACATTGATAATTACAATAAGTTGTGATTGCAATTGCCAAATAAGTATTTACCCGTTTTTTCATCTAATTTGCCTCCTAATATTATTAGTATCTGTTATATAAATACTACATATTATTTTAGCATACTATTTATATTATTTGAAATACATAAATGTCAGTTTGTGATAACTAAATAGAATATCATTCACATTAAAACAACTTTTGCTGATTTCCATCAATTGTATCAAAGTTCATATTCTTCAAAGAATCCTCTGTTCTAAACTCTTGTTCAACAACAACTGTTTTCTTATTACCATCTTTAAACTCATGTTTTAATACATAATTTACCTCAAACATTGATATGATCTCTTTACTTATATTATGACCTGGTGCAATTAATTGAACATTATTTTCTTTTAATATTTCAAACATAACTTTCCATAAAAATACTGCGCTTGTTGCACCAAAAGGATTATCAACAATTATAACTTTTTTACATTTGCTTGAACCATCTTTTCTTGTAAGCATACTAATATAAGAAATTATACAAACAGCAAACATAAAGTAAATTGCATTAACTTGCCCGTCTGAGCCTAAATCTTCTTCCCATCTCTTATATGTTGAATGTTCTTGCACATCTTCAATTTTATATAATTTTACATAAGCTTTATCTATATTTATAATTTGTCCCACTAACATTTTTGAAGAAAGTTTTTCATTTAAAACTTCTTTAGTCATTTCTTCTGGCTTTTCTTCCATGTCTTGTACAATTTTATAAATATATTCTTTCATTCTTCTTATTTTTTCATCTTTTTCATATTCAAATAATTCAAGTTTTATTATATTTATATCTTTTCCGCCAAATTTAATTTTAGATAATCCTGGCAATTTTTCCAAATCTCTTACTATTGTTTCTGCTTTTTCAAAACATTTTGTAATAAAGTTTTCTTGATATTTTTCAAGTTTTTCAATTGCCTCATCAATATGTCTAATTCTCTCATCAATTAACTCTATAATAGTTAATATTCCTTGATTATTATTTTCCGCTTCACTTAATAAACATACAGGATTTTTTATTCCTTCTATTGATTCTAACACATCTTGTTTTATATAATAATTTTCAACACATTCTTTAATATGTTTTATATAACTATCAAAGTTTTGTTTTTGTTTTGATAATTCTTTATCTAAACTAATACTTTCTTGTTTGATTTTATTATATGTATATAATTCTGCTTCTAATATATTTTCAATATCAATTTCTGTTTGCTCTATTTTTTTATCTGTTATGAAATTTTCTAAACCTATACATTCTTTCTTAAACTCTTCAACTTCATTTTCAACATCTTGGATTTTATTAGTAATATTTCTTATATTTGTTTTATTAGATATGATTTTATTTTTATTTTCATTCATATATGTTTTGATTATTTCATTATTTGAAATTTTATCTTCAATTTCATATTCAAATCCTGATTTTTGTAATTGACCAATTGATAATTTTATTTGTCCTATTATTTCACTTTCTGCTTTATCTTTTTCTGTTAGCCTGCCTTTTAATGATTTAATATTTTTTTCTAAAATATCAATATTTGTCTTATATGATTTCAAATCACTCTCATTAATTTTTTCAAATATTTGATTTTTTTCTTCAAAATCATGTACATAATATCCATTTTCTTCAATTCTATTTTGACAATTATTCATATTTTGATTACACATATTTAATATTTTTACTAATTGATTATATGTTGATTCAGATGTACTAAATTTTTCTGTTAATGCTTTATATGTTGTTTCTATTTCTTCAAAGCTTTCCTCAATAATCTCTGTTTCTTCAAATTCTGTAAGTTCTGATAATTTTATCAAATATCTATTTTTTTGATTTTCTAAATTATTTATTTGTTTTTCTAGTCCTCTTATTTCATCTTCAATTTCTTGAACTATTTCAATTTTTTCTTCTAAACTTTCTTTTAATATTTGTTCATTTGATTTTTCTTTGCTGATTTGATCTTGAAGTTTTTGTAATTCATTATTTATATTTTTTAATTCATTTAAAACTTCAATTTCTTCTAAAATGCTTTTCTGGTCTTTTTCTAATAAAGTATTTTCTTTAGAAAGTTCTTCTTTTTTCTCATTATTATTTTGAATATTATTACTTAAGTCTTTTTGCTCTTTTTCTAATTTTTCTATTTGAGATTTTGTACTATCTACATTTTCATATAAAGAATCTATTATGTTTTTGCTTGAATATGTTTGTTCAAATATTTTAACTTCATTCAAATATTCTTGCTCTCTGTCAATTCTTGATTTTACATCTAATATTTTAGAATTTAATCCTTCAATATTTTTCTCTAATTTTGCCTTATATTCTTCAAGTTTTTCTGGATTTGAATTTTGCAATACGTCAACAGAAATAGGAAATATGTAATCTTTGCTTTTTATTACCGCTTCTTGTCTTAACATTTCAATATTTGCAATTGGTACTAAATTTTGTAATTCTGTTTCTATTTGTTTTACTTTTAATTTTTCAAAACTATTATTATCAACAAATACTGAATACATTATTAATGGATTATTTTTTATTATTTCATTACGTTTTTCTTCATCATATTCTGCTAACTTTTCAAATCCTGCAATTACATAATTACATTTATTTTCAAGCTTTTCTTTCAAATGTAATATATCTTCATTTGGAATTATTGTATTATATTTATTAATTAGTTCAAGTTTTCTTGATTTTATTTGTTTTTCTATTTGATATGAATTTCTTTGCTTTTCTCTTTCCTCTATACTTGCCTCTATTGTTTGTTTTATATTAACAAAATCTACATCAAATAGTTTGGTTAGTTTTTCTATACTATTTTTCGCTTTTTCATATTCTTGAACATCTGATTCAGCATCATTAAATACTTTATTTTGAAGTATTTGATTTGCTCTATTTTGAGCAAGTTCTTGATTTATTTTTATATTTTCATTATCTAATCTTTCTATTTCTGCATTATTTTTTTCTACTTTTTCTTTACACTCATTTTGTAATTTTTCTTCTTTTTCTATTCCTTCATCAATATTTAAAATTAAATCAAGTTTTCCTTTTTCTGTAAACTCATTCGTAATTATATTCTTGCTTTCATTTTCTTCATCAATTTGTTTTTGATAATTTTCTATATTTAAAGAACTTTTTGTAAAATTTGTTCTTGCAAAATTTTCTTGATCTTTGGCAATCTTTCTAGCACTAGTTTTTTCATCTTTTTCTTTTGATTTATCAGAATATTGTTTACTAATCTTCTCTATTAATTCTTGTAATTTTAATTTATAATTATATCCATAAATATTATATTTTTTTGCCAAATCTTTATCAGCAATTTGCATACTATTTATTTGTATTTGTGTTTTATCTCTTTCTTGCTTATTTTCTAAATATTCAACATATTCATTTTGAGCTTTTGACAATGCTAATTTCTTTTCCACATCATCTTTTTTGGCTTGTATTTTTTGTATTTCAATGTCTATATTTTGTTTGTCATTTTCAATTTCTGCTTTGTCATTATGTAATTTATCTATTTTATATTTTTCGTTTTCAATATTTAATCTTGTATTTTCATCTTGTAATCTAGCAATTTCATTTGTTTCATGTTGAATTTTGTCTTTCAATTCATTCATTTTATTTTGCTTATATTGATATGCTTCATTTGCTTTTTTATTTATTTTATCAATTCTGTTAAATTCATCAATAAATTTTTCATTTTCTTTTTGAAGATTTTCATACATTTCTTTTGCTTGTTCATATTCTTTTTTGTTATCATTTTGCTTTCTAAATAACATTAAATTATCTTTTAATTCTATCAATGTATCTACTAATGTATCTTCTGTCTCATCACTATTTTGTAAATTGATATTATCAATTATTTTTATTAAAAAATTTTCTATTAATTTTCTTGATGTTTTATTTTCTTTGAAATATTTTTCTATGTAATTTTCAGATACATTTATTTCTGATATAAGTTTCCATTCTGCTGATATAAGTCCATAATATTCTATTCTTTTCATATAATCTTTTTTACTATCAAATATTTCTACAGGTAATCCATCTTTTTTCATTCCAATAAGGTATTGTCTTAATTTATCATAAGACATATAAATTTTATCATTTCCGTCTCTTGTTACAAGTGGCAAGCTTTTTATATCTATTTGTGCATAATCATTATAAAAATAACAATAATTGTAATAATCTATTTCTAATTTGTTATCATCTTCTTCATCATTATCTGATTCTTGTTTTTTTCTTGCACAAAATCCTGTAAGCATATATTTGTATTCATATCCTTCATCAAGTTCCCATTCTACAAGACAATGTGATGTTCTTTTTGTGTTTCCACCTATAAATATATTTTTTATAGGCTTTTCTTTTTTTAAATATGTATTTGGAAGTACTGTTTGTAAAAGCATTAATATTAGCATTGATTTTCCGCCAGTATTTATTAAATCATATGTCGTAGATTTTCCATCTAATCTCATATTAAAATCATCATATATGCTTTTTGCATCATTATAGTTTACATTTACTAATCGAATTCTATTAATATGTGGCATTTTCATTACCTCCTAATTCATATACATATTCAAGTAATCTATTTTTATTTTCTTTACTATATTCAAAGTAAAAATAGACTATTGATTTGAATCTTGTTGTAATTGATATTATTCTTCTTTCCTCATCAAAGAAAATTAGATTTTCTTCTTGCATAAAATTTAATACTAATTTTACAAAAGATATTTTATCATTTTTTCCAGAGTTGATGTCTTCTCTTGCATCTGGCAACCTTTCCCATACTTTTTTTACATCTCTAAAATTATATTCATTTTCTTCACTTATTTTTTCAATATCTTCTTTTACAAGACTTTGAAATTTTATATTTATTGTTTCTATTAATTCGTCAAGACCTAAATAACTTCTTGGTGAATTTAGCCCTGATTCTCTATAAAAACATGTTATTATTGTTAATATTATAAAATACATTAAATATATATCTTCATTTTTGTTTAATATTTTAATTTTTTTCTTCAAATCTTCATTTGAATAACCAAATACTTTATTCTCAATCATCACACATAGATTTAATGTATTATCTAATCTATAAATATTAAATCCCATCTTTTCAGCAATCATATCACATAAGCTTTCTACTTCATCATTTCCAACATATTGTTGATATAATTCTGTGTTTTCAGATTTTTTTATTTCTTTATTTTGTAATAATGTATTTATTATTTCTAATGCTATATTTAAACTATCTTTTATTTCTTCCAATTTTTGCTCCTTTCTATGAATTTGCTGAAATAATAATATTAGTTATTTTCAATCCATTTCCAAAGTCAATGTCATCATTTTGTGTTATTATTCTAATTTGATTAAATGAATAATCTTTAAACATTTCATCAGATTCTACAGTTAATTCTTTTTTACCATTTAAAAATATTACAAAAGATATAAAATCACCATTATATAATGATTTTTCTCCATAATTTGATCTTATAAATTCTGAATATTCTTTTAAATCAAAACTTTTTCTAATTTTTAATAAAAGTAACATATTTTCAAAATAAAATTTAAAATTATGTACTACTCTTTTTTTGGTAATATCATCAATTGTATCTATTTGATGTGTTTGTGATTTTTCTTTTTGTTCTTCTTCTTTTTTATCTTGATTAATTTTTTGTGATTCTAATGATTTCATTGGATTAAAACTTTTTAATTTCTTTGGTAATAAAAATGGTGATATAAAATAAAATAATTTTTCTGGATTATTTGTTTTTGATATAACCTTTTCAAATTCTTGCTCAAATTTGAATTTTTCTGAAAATGCACTTCTTGCTCTCATACCTATTATTTCATCATGTTTTTTTGTCATTTCTATTGCTTCTTTTAATAATTTCGTATGACTATTTATTGTTTTGTTTAATTCTTTTTCTATCTTTTTTATTAATGAAATTGTTTGCTTTTCTTTTTCATTTAATTGATTTGATTCATTTTGGGCTAAATATTCATTGTAAATATTATCTACTAATTCTAATACTTCTCCAAATAATTCTTCTTCTTCATTTATTTGTCCTTCAACAGATTCATGATACTTGTTATATTCTTCTATTCCTTCTTTTCCACCATACATTAGTGCTTCAAGTACTAGTTCTTTTTGTTCACTTTTTTTCTTTACTTCTATATTTAGTCTTTTTATCGTATCATAAGCATAATTAAATGAACCTTTTTCTATTTGTTTTCTAAATAGTAATAAATTTATTGTTATTTGTGCTGAATCTGGAAACTCTTTTGTTTTTAAGTAAAAATCTATTCCTTGTGGTGTTATATAATAATTTAGCTTTCCATTTTCTCCTAATTTTATTTCTATATATTTTATATGCCTATCTTTATTTTCTTTTTCTTTTAAACTGTAATATTCATAAGTAAAATTGTTTCCATTATTTTGTGCTACATCTAATATCTTATTTACTATTTCTTTTACATTTTCTTGTTTTTTATTATATATTTTATAAATAAAATATTCTGTAAAATCTATTATATCTTGATATTCGATTTTTCTGTTATTTAATTTTCCTGTATAAAGTAAATATGATAATATTGCTACAAAAACTGAATTTAAGTCAATTTCAGTTTTTTCATCTTGTAATTTTTTATTTATTACAAAATAAGGATAATAGACTTTTAAGTTTTCTTCTCTTGAATCTATTTCTTCTATTACATCTTTTATTATTTCTTCATAAGCTTGTTTTTTTATCTCTTCTGCTGTAAATACTTCTTTTTCTTCGTTTTCCAAAATCTATTCTCCTTTCATTATTTTTTCTGCAATACTTGCATTAAACACTTCTTGTGGGATATATAATTTATTTTCAAATATATATTGTAATTTTCTTTGATAATCTTTATCAAATTCTTTTAAAAATTCTTCATTGTTTTTTAAATTACAAATTTGATTTGCTCTTATTTTATTGGGATTTTTTTCTATATCTAATATTTTTTGATATCCTGTTTTATAGGCTTTTATATTATATTGTGAATACTTACTTTTTAACTGTTCATAAATATTTATTCCTTCATAATCAATATCTCCAAAATATTCGATTATGTTATTTTCTAATTTAAAATTATTGATAAATTCAAAGCTTTTTAATATCTTTTTTCCTTCTCCATATATGACTAAATATATATTTTTATATTTAGTTGTTTTTACTACATTTTGTATTGTCCAAAATGTATCTTTGTTTTCTATTATTAAAATTTTTCCTTTACTAAATTCTTTGTTTTCATAATAAAAAAATGGCTCATAAGTTTCATAACATTTTAAATCTTGTAATGTTAATCCAAGCTTTTTTATTATATCTTCTCTTTCTTTGAGCAATTTTTCGTTTTGAAATATTTGATATGATCTTTCGTTTATTGTTAAGACACCTTCTATCGGTTTTGAAATAAATTTACTTATTGAATTAATAATTTCTTTGTCTTTTTGATATTCTTTTGTATTTTTTAAATAATAGTCTATTTTAAGCTTATTTGATAAATTTATAATTTCTTGTTTTATATTTGCATCATCTTGTTTTATTATTTTATATTTTTCTGAAATTCCTTCTACATTTGTTTTTGATGTTTTTTGTGGTTCTATATATCTCTCTTGAACTAATTTTTCAATTTCGTTTTTTAGTATTTTTTCATTTTGTGGAGTATATTCAAGATTTAGGTTTTCTCTTATTTCTTTTATGTTTATTGTTTTGGATTTTTTAGATTTTACTAGTACTATTATTTGTTCTTTTATTTCCATTTTCATACCTTTCTTTAAGGCTATTTTTTCGGTTACATCATATCATAAAAGCCTTGAAAAATCAAGGCTTTATTCTAATAAATCCCCTGCTATCAAATTGATAACAAGGGATTTATTTATTACTTAAAATTAGTCCAAATATTTATTTGGATTGATATTTATCATAGATTTCATATGCTTCTTTTTCATCAAGGATTTTCTGCTCTAACAATTTTTCTGCCATTTCAGTAACCATATCTTTATGTTCAGTAATAATCTTTTTAGTTTCTTCGTAAAACTTATTTAAAAGTTCCTTTATTCTGTTAAGTACTTGATTATTTACATCAGTACCAGCTAACAATGAAACATTAATACTTGAAATAGGTACAATTCCCAATTCATCATCAAAACAATATTCTACCAAATATTTTCTTAACAATCTTTCAGCATTAATTAAATCTTCTTTTGCACCATCCATAATATGGATTATTTTCAAAAAACTTTTTCCAAAGCATTTCTTGGCAATCATAAAACTATCTTCACTAGTAGATATTTCATTTTTTGACACCAATATTCAATAATTTCTTTTCGTTCCTTGGCATCAGGAAAATACATCTCAATTTTGATATCAAATCTTCCAAGACGTTTAACACTTCTTTCGATATTTTCTTGTTGTTGCAACTACTAAAATATTATCTTTCTTACTCATTTCAAAATTAAACTGAGCACAATTTTTTTCTCCATTATCATTTTTGTCAATTGCATCAAATTCATCAAAGAAAATAATACAAGATTTTTTAAGTCTTGCTACTGAAAAAATTTTTTTTATATCTGTTGCACTTCTTACTTCTCCTCTAGAAATAATCATATATGGCATTTGTGCTTCACCAATAAATACTTTTGCCATAAAAGTTTTTCTTGTTCCTTCAGGGCCTTTAATGATAATGCCTTTTGGCTTACTTTCTTGATTATTTAAAATTTTAGAAATTGCTTGACGTAATTTAATTTTTTGAGCATCATATCCTATTACATCATCAAACCGAATATCAATTTTTGAATCAAATTTAAACATTAGTCTTCCAAACCAACCTGTTGTAAATTGAAGCTGTTTATAAAGCATAACTTGCCTCCTATAATAAATTTTCAAAGTTCGTACACATGTATCATAATATATTTTACATAATTTTCCAATCAAATTTCAAACAAATTGAGCCAATTAATCTCATTAGACTAATTGACTCATTTGGTTAGTAGCCATTTCCTTGCAAATAGGCAATTCGTTCAATTGTTGCTGTGTTTCCAGAACTATCTGAAACTGAATAAATAAATATGTATTTTCCAACTTCAAACTCATCTGGCACACATTTTCTTTGAACTTTCCAGGTCAAATCTCCATCATAGTTATCCAATGCTTCATATCCTGGTTCTCTATAGTTTTCAATATTTTTAGTTTGAACCACAGCATCTCCTTTTAATGTTATAATTGGTGGCTGAGTGTCCACAACATGTATTGTTTGATTTAAAATTCTGATTCCAAATATATAGCTAATTTTATAATCTCCAATTTTTGTTGTATCTACTGTATTAATTGAGATTACTGCCTTATCAGACACATCCCAAAAGAGCCATTTTATTGTTGCATTTTGAACATTTGCTCCAACTTCAATTGTTTCTTCAGCATTTTGAGTTATTTTTACACACCCCAATATAGTTGCTATTGCTACAAAAATTGAAAAAGCTGTTATTAATGTTCTAAAAAAGATTGATATTGCCCCAAATTGTTTTTGCCGTTTTTTACTCATTTTGCTACTCCTCCTAAACAAATTATTATTTTGGATACAAAAAACGGTTTCAAAATTGAATTGTACCATATTTTCCAAAAAAAGTAAATGTATTTTTTTATAATTTTCGGAAATTATATATTTAGGTGGTGATATTTTATGACAAATAAAGAGCTTTTATATGTTGAAGATGCTTTAGGACATGAAAACTATATGAAAACATGTAGCAAAAAAACAGCTACACAACTTACTGATCCAACTCTTGCTACTTTTATTGGTGAGTTAGAGCAAAAGCATACTGAATTGTATAACAAATTTTTAAATTTATTATAAAAGAAAGGAATTGTAATTATGCAAGATAAAGATTTAATGGAAAATGAACTTCTTGTTGTTAAAGGTGTTTGTGACTTATATTTACATGGTACAATAGAATCAACAACAGCTGAAGTTCATACTGCTTTTAAAGAAGCTTTAAATGAATGTTTGAATATTCAAAATAAAATTTATAATTTAATGGCAGAAAAAGGCTGGTATCAAACAGAAAATGCTGAACAACAAAAAATAACTGCTGCTGAACAAAAATATTCTAATCAAAATAATTAGTTTATTATATAGAAATAGAATTTCCGCGAAATGCAGAAATTCTATTTTTCTAGTTTTTATAATTTTTTAAATAAGAATCCATTTTCTCTATAAATTCTTCATTATTTTTTGTTTTGGTCATTTGAGAAATTATTTGCTCTGTAACATCTGCAACAGGTAAATTATTTAATGCTTTTCTTAATGCAAATACTGTTTCTAATTCTGGTTTTGTCAATAATAAATCTTCTCTTCTTGTTCCAGATTTATTTACATCAATTGCTGGGAATATACGTTTTTCAGATAGTTTTCTATCTAAGTGTACTTCCATATTTCCTGTTCCTTTGAATTCTTCAAATATTACATCATCCATTCTACTTCCTGTTTCAATTAATGCTGTTGCAAGTATTGTTAAACTTCCTCCGTTTTCAATATTTCTTGCTGCTCCAAAGAATTTTTTTGGTTTATGTAATGCTGCTGGATCTAACCCTCCTGATAATGTTTTACCAGATGATGGCATAACTAAATTATATGCTCTTGCTAATCTTGTAATACTATCTAATAATATTACAACATCTTTATTATGTTCTGTTATTCTTTTTGCTCTTTCTAATACCATTTCAGCTACTTTTACATGATGCTCTGGCATTTCATCAAATGTTGAATAAATAACTTGTCCTTTTATTGAACGTTTCATATCAGTTACTTCTTCTGGTCTTTCATCTATAAGTAAAACTATTAATTCAACTTCTGGATTGTTTTCTGATATACTATTTGCTATTTTCTTTAATAATGTTGTTTTTCCTACTTTTGGTGGAGCAACAATCATTCCTCTTTGTCCTTTTCCTATTGGTGAAATTAAATCAATTATTCTCATTGCATATTCTGTTGGCTTTGTTTCAAGTTTTAGTCTTTCGTTTGGATAAATTGGTATTAATTCATCAAATCTTTTTCTTTTTGCAGCCTTTTCTGGATGTTCTTCATTTACTTCTCCAACAAATATTAATGAAGGGAATTTTTCACCTTCTTTTGTTCTAGCAATTCCTTTTATTATATCACCAGTATCTAGTTTAAATCTTCTTATTTGGATTGGTGAAATATATACATCTTTTGGACTTGATAAGTAATTATCTCCTCTTAAAAATCCATATCCATCTGGTAATACTTCAAGTATTCCTTCAACAATTTGATCATCATCATTTGTTACCTTATACTCAATTGTTGAACTTGCTTCTGATAATTCTCCCATTTGTTCATCATCATTCTCATCATATCTTAATTCGTCATTTTCTTCTACTTTTGGTTTTGATGAGTCTTTAATTTGATTTAATAATACTATTAATTCTTCTTTTTTTAGCTTTGAGATATTTTTTATGTTATGCTCTTTGGCAAAATTTCTCAACTCTAATAATGTCATGTTTTCTAAATCTGACATAACTACCTCCTATTTATTTGATTTTTTAATTTAAATTTTTTGGATTCTTTTGAGACTTAATAAAAATAAAGATAAATCCTTAAAACTTGAATGTTTTAAGGATTTACTTATTACTATCGACATAAACTCTTTCATTTTGTAAATACATTCCTAGTTTTTCGCGTGCTACTTTTTCTATATATTCTGGTGAATTTGATTTATTTATTTCTTCTTCTAAATTTTGTTTGTTTTGATCTAGTTCGTCTTGTGCTACATTTATTTTTGTAGATAATTCTTTAATTTCTTTTTGATATTGTATTATATTTTTTTGTTGTCTTATTAACACCACTCCCCATACTATTATGGCAATTAAAAAGACAGGTATTAAAAATTTATTCTTTTTCATAAGTGCTCTCCATTTTTTTAAACTTTAGATAATATATTATTCTCCATTACTTTCCAAATTCCCCTTTTTTCTCTTTGAATTTAATTAGTTTTTTTTATTTATTTAATATATTATTAATAAATTTTATTGGAATTTTGAAGATTTTGCTGATAAATGTCAATATTATTTTTATTTTACTCATTATAAAATAATTTATTTTTATAAATATTGTACTCAATGTTAATGTATATATTACTGCTCCTATCAATATTCCTAATATCATATATATTCTGATTTCTCCATCATTAAAGAACCATACATTATATAATACAATTATTCCTGCTAATATCCAATATATTATATCTTCTAGGTATGTAACTAAATCTGGTGTTTTAAATGTTTTCCTTAATGCTCTAAAAAAGTCAAATAACACTCCTAATCCAATTCCTGTTAATGAAAAAACTATAAATAAATATGTTTGATTTTCTACCATTTTATGCCTTTCTTTTATTTAAAGATTTTGCTTAATAATGATGTTCCTCCATTTTTTTCTTGTGCTTTTTGACTATATGTTAAGCTTGAAATTTCTCCATCAACTATTACTTCTGATGTATCTAAACTTAATTTATTTATTCTAATATTTTCTCCTTTTACTGTAAGTAATCCTAATTCTGTATCTATCATTACTACTTGATCATCAAAACTTAATACATCATTTACTCCTGATACATTAAGCTTTTCTCTATTTTCTAATACTATATTTTGAACAATGTTTTGATTAATTGTCGTACCTTTTCTTTCTTCTATCATAATTTAATATCATCCTTTCTCTTTTATACTAAATTATAATATGCTGTTAATATAATAAATATAACTAAAAAGAGCACATAAAATTATGCGCTCTAATTAATTATTTTAATCTTTCTTCAAGATTTTTTAACATATTTTGATATTTTTCAAGTTTTGCTTTTTCTTCATTAATTTTAGCTTCTGGAGCTTTATTAACAAATCCTGGATTTGAAAGCATTTTACTTGCTCTTTCAATTTCAGCAATAACTTTTTTCTTTTCTTCTTCCATACGTTTTCTTTCTTCTTCAATATCAACAAGTTCTTCAAATGGTATATATAATTCAATCCCATCTGTTATGATTGATAATGCATTTTGTGCAATTCCTTCTTTGTTTTCTTGAACTTTGATATTTTCACTATATCCTAATTTCTTTAAAAATCCTTCAGATTGATTTATTAAATATTTATATTTTGTTGTTACAAATATTAATTCTGTCTTTTTTGATGGATGTACATTTGAACTTGCTCTTAAATTACGAATTCCTATAATTATTTCTTTTAATTTTTCAATTTCTTCTTCATCAGCTTTAAAATTATATTTTTCATCAAATTGTGGGAATTTTGAAATCATTATACTTTCATCAATATTAAATAATTGTAAATATATTTCTTCTGTTATAAATGGCATAATTGGGTGTAATAATTTTAATGAATTCATTAATACTTCATTTAATGTTACTTGTGCCATTAATTTGCTTTCTTTATCATCACCATATAAACGTGTTTTTACAATCTCTATATACCAATCACAGAATTCATTCCATATAAAGTCATATATCTTTTGTGTTGCAACTCCTAAATCATAATTTGTAATGTTTTCATTTACTTCTTTTGATAATGTATTTAATTTTGATATTATCCATTTATCTTCTTTAGCCAATTTTGCTGTATCAATTTCATCTAATTTTGGTAATTTTTCAACACCATCTAAATTCATTAATACAAATTTTGCAGCATTCCATAATTTATTTGCAAAGTTTGAAGCTTGTTCTAGTTTTTCTGGCATATATCTTATGTCATTTCCTGCTGAAATTCCTAAAACCAATGAAAATCTTAATGCATCTGTACTATATTGATCAATAACTTCTAATGGGTCTATTCCATTTCCTAATGATTTTGACATTTTTCTACCTTGGCTATCTCTTACAATACCATGTATTAATATATCACTAAATGGTTTTTGTTTCATACATTCTAATCCAGAAAATATCATTCTTGCTACCCAGAAAAATATTATGTCATATCCTGTTACTAATACATTTGTTGGATAAAATGTTTTTAAATCTTCACTATCCATATTAGGCCAGCCAAGTGTTGAGAATGGCCATAATGCTGAACTAAACCATGTATCAAGAGAATCTTCATCTTGATGTAATTTTGTTGAACCACATTTTTCACATTTTTCTGGTGCTGTTTTGCTTACATTTATATGTCCACATTCATCACAATAATATGCTGGTATTCTATGTCCCCACCATAATTGACGTGATATACACCAATCTTGAATATTTTCCATCCAGTTAAAATATGTTTTTTCATATCTCTTTGGAATAAATTTTATATCATCTTCCTTAACTGCTTTTATTGCTGGTTCTGCTAATTCTTTCATTTTTACAAACCATTGATTTGATATTCTTGGTTCTACTGTATTATGACATCTATAACATTTTCCAACATTATGTGTGTAATCTTCTGTTTTAACAAGTGCACCTAGTTCTTCTAGTTTTTTTACTATTAGTTTACGTGCTTCTAATGTTGTTAATCCTTTATATTCTGGTACTAAATCTCCCATTATTGATGAATCATCAAATACTTCTACTATTTCTAAATTATGTCTTAATCCTGCTTGATAATCATTCATATCATGTGCTGGTGTTATTTTTACACAACCTGTTCCAAAGTCTTTTTCTACAAAGTCATCTGCAATTATTGGAATTTCTTTATTCATAATTGGTAATATACATGTTTTTCCAATTATATCTTTATATCTTTCATCTTCTGGATGTACTGCAACGGCACTATCTCCTAGCATTGTTTCAGGTCTTGTTGTTGCAACTATTACATATCTGTCTGTTCCTTTTATTTGATATCTTATATGCCATAAATGTGATGGTTCTTCTTCAAATTCAACTTCTGCATCTGATAATGATGTATGACAAGATGGACACCAGTTTATCATTCTTGTTCCTTTATATATTAGTCCTTTTTTATATAAATTTACAAATTGTTCTAATACAGCTTGTGATAATCCTTCATCCATTGTAAATCTTGAACGTTCCCAATCACATGAACAACCTAATTTACGTTGTTGTTTTTGGATTGTTCCTCCATATTCTTTTGTCCAAGCCCATGCTCTTTCCAAAAATTGTTCTCTTGTTATATCAGCTTTTGTTAATCCTTCTTCTTTTTTCATTTTTTCTACAACTTTTACTTCTGTTGCAATTGCTGCATGGTCTGTTCCTGGTACCCATAATGTGTCATATCCACACATTCTTTTATATCTTATTAACATATCTTGCATTGTTCCATCTAATGCATGTCCCATATGTAATTTTCCTGTTACATTTGGTGGTGGCATTACTATACAAAAGCTTTCTTTTCTTTTATCCATTGATGGCTTGAAATAGCCTTTCTTTTCCCATTCATTATATAAATTTTCTTCAAATTCTTTTGGATTATATTTATCCATTAATTTATGATTACTCATATCTTTTCTCTCCTTTTTAATAAAATTTAACAATATATTTACAAGAATATATTTCATCTGGTTCTATTGATAAAATATTTTCTTTTTCTTTATAAATTTGATTACTATCAATCTTATCTGCTGTGTTTTGCCATGGTTCTATACAGACGAATGGTGCTCCTTTTTTTGACCATAATGCTAAATATGGAAAATCTGTAAAGTCAAATTCTAATATTTTTTTATTAGTATTTCTATTTTGCAATATTACTTTATTTGATTTTATATTTTTCATTATTATTGCATCATTATCAAATATATTTTCTGTTAGATGAATCTTATTTTCTTCTAAGATATTTGTGGCATTTTCCGTATCTATCAATCCATTTCTTAATTTCAAAAATTCTATATTTTCTTCATTTTGTTCAAATACTATCTCATAATCTCCTGTACTATAATCGCATTTAAATGCAGGATGTCCTCCTATACCAAAATAAATTTTTTTATTATCTATATTTTTTACTTCATAAGTTACTTGAAGTGCATCTCCTACAATCTTATATATAACATGTAATTCAAATTTATATGGATATTTTTTTAATGTTTGTTCATTATATTTTAATATATAATGATTTTCTTCTATTTCTTGAAATTCCATATCTCTTGCAAATCCATGTTGAGACATTTCATATATTTTTCCTTCTATTTGTGTTTTTCCCTCTTTTATTTGTCCCACTATTGAAAATAATATTGGTGATTGTCTATTCCAAAATGTTTTTCCATCAAATAACATTTCATTTCCATCTTTTAAGATACTTGTTAATTCTGCACCTTGTCTTTTTGATTTTATTTTTAACATTATAAAATTCCTCCTTTATAGAACAAAAAACTCACTCTTATGTTTTCACATAAGGGCGAGTTCTATATCTCACGGTACCACCTTAATTATTATCTTTTTGATAATTTCTCAATTTACTTTAACGCAGTATTACGAATAATCTTACTACTATTTCAGATTATCAACTCAAAAGCTACCTTCCATTTGCCTTTATTTAAGAAGCTTTCAGCCTACGACTTCTTTTCTCTACAAATAGTTCAAATGTACTCTTCCTTTTCTTCGTTTTTATTATGTCATTATATTATCACTTTTTTATGTGAATTGCAATAGTTTGAAATATTTTTTTCTAGGTTTGAGAATATTTTCTTGTTGGTCTATAAAAACAATGGTTTCCATATCTTGTGTGAAATGTTCCAGAACCATTACTTGGAAAAGTTGATGAACATGTTGGTCTAAATGGATTCAAATACCATAAACAATCACCTATTTCATTAAGTTTATTACCCGACAATGCCCAATCAGCAATATAATAATGAATATCTGTTGGAGTCATGTTATATATATTTTGTGAATTATATTGATTTCTTATTGTTTCTCTTGCACAGTCATATTGCCCTTTTTGAAATATTATATTTCTTAAATTACCACCTTGTGAAACTCTTGCATATTCTCCATCTGTTGCATTTACCCTATTTAAAATTGATGTTGCAACAGCCTTCATTCCATTGTCTCCTTCGCCACCAGCTTCACATTGCACAATTCTTGCTAATAGCTCTCTATCTGAATATGCCATAAAAAACACCACCTCATATTATTTTATGAAGTGATGTTCTTTTTGTGATTTTATTTTAAGATTGATTTATATATTTTCCAATCTCTCATTACTTTTCTTACATACATATTTGTTTCTTTAAATGGTATGTTCTCTGCATCTGTTCCATCTTCTTTTAATGTATCTTGACTAATCCATTTGTCAACATTTCCATGTCCTGCATTATATGCAGCTATTGCTAGCTCTACACTATTATATTTTTCTATTAATTGCGAAAGATATATTGTTCCTATTTCTATATTAATTTCTGGATCTAATATATTTTCATCTGTTAATTCAATATTATTTTTTTGAGCAATTTCTTTTGCTGTTGAATCCATTATTTGCATTAATCCTTTTGCCTTACTTTTTGATATTGCATTTGGATTGAATTTACTTTCTACTTTTATAACAGCATACAATAATTCTTTTTCTACTCCATATTTTTCAGCATATTTTTCTACATATTGCCTATAATCTGTTTTATATAACATTCTTAATATAATTGTTTTCCCCCAGTATACTGCAAATATTAATATTGCAAGTATAGCTATTATTTTTATTACCTTGTTCATTCTATTTGCAGGTATTCCTCCTTTGTTGATTTTTTAATGTTATTTCTTTAGCCAGTTTTTACCATCTACAATTTTTGAAATCATCATTGATGATGCAGTATCTCCAACTACATTTAACATTGTTGCTGGTGCATCTATTATCGTTGCAATTATTGTTAATATTGGTAATGCTGCTGTTGGACATCCTAACATTGTAATTATTAACATTTCTGAAATTGTTCCTCCACCAATTGGAACTGCTGTAACTAATAATGTTGATACTAAAGCTATTGCTAATATTCCTAATATGCCTGTTCCTGTTGATACATTCATTCCAAATAAACATACTAAAAACATTATTTTAAAAACTGAACCTATTATAGATCCATCTTTATGAAAACTTGTTCCTAATGGTATTGCTGTTTCTGCAACATCTTCTGGAACTCCAATCTTTTTACTGCATTCTATATTTACTGGAATTGATGCTGCACTTGAACATGTTCCAAGTGCTGTTGCTGTAGCTGGCAATACATTTTTCCAATATAATCTTATTCCCTTTTTGCCTCCTGCAACAAATGCATATATAGAATATATTATTAAATAATATAAAATTGATACAATTGTATATATTACAAATGTTTTTAAATATCCTACAACTATCATTTCTCCAAAGCTTCCAACTAATGCCGCAAAATAACACCCTAAGCCTATTGGAGCATAATACATTATTAGTTTTACAACATTATTTATTATTTCATTTGCAGATTCTAAAAAATCTACAACAGGCTTTGCTTTTTCTCCTGTAATATTTATTGCTAATCCAAAAATAATTGAAAATACTAATAATGCTATTATATTATCTTTAGATAATAATTTTGTAAAATCATTTACAGTTAACAAACTTGCTGTTCTTTTTAATATTCCTATCTCTTCATTTTCTTGTGTTTCTTCATCTGTTGTTTCTTGTAATGATTGCTTTATTTTTTCACCATCTTCTGGCTTTACTAATTTTATAAAATATGTACTAGCAAATCCTATTAAAACTGCTATTATTGATGTTATTATAAATACTAAAAATGTTGCCCCTACTATTTTTCCAAGTCTTTTTGGTGATTTCATTTTTGATATTGATGTTGTAATTGTTAAAAATATTAATGGTGTTATAACTACTAGTAATAAATTCAAAAATATGTCTCCTAAAGGGCTTAAAACTGTTGCTTTTTCTTTAAATATAAATCCTACAATTGCTCCTATTATTATTGATACTAATAATATAATTGTTGATTTGTAGTTTGATAATAATTTTTTCATAATTATTTCATCATCTCCTTTTTAGTGTGTAGGAAAAATCGCCTAGTAGGTGATTTTTCTGTACAGAATAAATATGTGGATTATTAGAATTTCTAAGCAATTTCCATTGCATAGCAATTCTTAAATCTACTTTTTACAAATTTATCCTATCACAATTTTATGCTATTTTCAATAAAATATTTATTAATTTATTATAAAATGAAAGAGATAAGATTTTTAGTCTTACCCCTTTCATTTTATTTAGACATAACTTCACATATTAAATTACTTAACTCTGTTGGATTTTCAATATTTAAACCTTCAATTAATCTTGCTTGAGCATATAATATTTGAGTATATTTCTTTAATTCATCTTTATCATTTTTATACAAATCTTTTAATTTATTTGCAATTTCATGATTTGCATTAATTTCAAGTATTGTTTGTGCTTTAATATCTTGGTTATTATTTGGCATTGCATTTAATGTTTTTTGCATTTCTACAGATATTGCACCTTCACTTGTTAAACATACTGGATGATTTTTTAATCTATGTGTAAATCTAACTGCTTGTACCTCAGAATTTAAAGCTTCTTTCATTGCAGTAAACATATCTTTATTTTCTTCATTTTCTTTTTTCAATTCTTCTTTTTCTTCATTTGAATCTAAATCTAAATTATCTGCACAAGCATTTTGGAATGTCTTTTCTTCATATTTATTTAAAACTTGGAATACAAATTCGTCAACATTATCTGTTAAATATAATATTTCATATCCTTTGTCTTTTAAGATTTCTACTTGTGGTAATAAATCTATTTTATCTATTGATTCACCAGATGCATAATAAATTGCTTTTTGGTCTTCTTTCATTCTCATTACATATTCTTTTAATGTTACTAATTTCTTTTCTGTTGAAGAATAGAATAATAATAAATCTTGAAGTTTGTCTTTGTTCATTCCATAATCACTATATGTTCCATATTTTAATTGAACTCCAAATACTTTGAAGAATTCTTCATATTTTGTTCTGTCTGATTTTAACATATTTTCTAATTCTGATTTTATTTTGTTTTCAATATTCTTTTCAATTACTCTTAATTGTCTATCATGTTGTAATACTTCTCTTGATATATTAAGTGATAAGTCATCACTATCTACTAATCCTTTTACAAATCCAAAATAATCTGGTAATAAATCTGAACATTTATCCATTATTAATACACCATTTGCATATAATTGAAGTCCTTTTTCATATTCTTTTGTGTAATAATCATATGGCAAATGTGATGGAATATATAATAATGCATCATATTTATATTGTCCTTCTACTGATGAATGTATTACTTTTAATGGTGCTTGGAAATCATTGAATTTTTCTGTGTAAAATTCATTATATTCTTCTTCTTTTATTTCTTTTTTATCTTTTTTCCATAATGGAATCATTGAATTTATTGTTTCTGTTTCAATAACTTTTTCTGTTTCTTTTGAACCTTCTTTTGTTTTCTCATGTTCTACATCCATTTGAATTGGATATGAAATATAGTCTGAATATCTTTTTATTATCCATTGTATTTTATATTCTTCTAAGAACTCGCTATATTTTTCTTCTTCACTATCTTCTTTTATATGTAATGTGATTTTTGTTCCTACATCTTTTTTATCACATGGTTCAATTGTGTATCCTTCTACACCTTTTGATGTCCAGCAATATGCTTGTTCACTGTCTATAGATTTACTTTCTACTTTTACTTCATCACTTACCATAAATGCTGAATAAAATCCTACACCAAATTGTCCTATTATATTAATGTCTTCTTTTTTATCGTTTTGTTCTTTGAATGCTAAAGATCCACTTTTTGCAATTGTTCCAAGGTTTTTATCAAGTTCATCTTCTGTCATTCCACAACCATTATCTGTTATTGTTAATGTTCTTTTTTCTTTGTCAATATCAATTTTTATTTTTAAATCTTCTTTATTTATTTTTAAGTTTTTATCTGTTAATGAACGATAATATAATTTGTCCATTGCATCACTTGCATTTGAAATTAATTCTCTTAAAAATATTTCTTTATTTGTATATATTGAATTTATCATTAAGTCTAATAGTCTTTTTGATTCTGCCTTAAATTGTTTATTACTCATTTTAAATTCCTTCTTTCTTTTTTATCTTTGGTTATTATATCACTTATTTTAGCAGTGTCAATAGTAAAGTGCTAATTTATTAAAATTATTTTTATTTCTTATGAAAATAGGACTTTTTTATTATATAAGAAACTTTAAATTTCTCAACAAAAAGAACTCCTATTGTGGAGTTCCCTTTGTTTTTAACAAATTATTTTACTGTCTTTTGCAAATTTCATAACTTCTCTCCAAATATTTTCACACTCGATTTCAACAGACCATGCTTTGCAATACATTTTAAGAGGACTTTCATATTTACCTTTTACATTATATAGTCCTTTTCCTCTTGGAATAATTTCAAGATTTTCTTTGGAATCATAGTATTGCCAATTTCCACTTGGAAAAATCAAATAAATCTTTCCTTTTTTTGCTACTAATACTTTAACTATTTGATTGTTTTTAACCGTGATTTTTGTATACTGATTTTCTTTTGTAATTTCAAATGTCCGTTCTACATTTTTCAGCATCATATAACACATTCCTTTCTTTTCATTTGTTAAAATTTTATACAAGCTCTATGTTTATATTATATTCATGTATTTGTTTAAATATGACTAAATTTATTTACATTTTCTTTTTATTTTTTCTAATTCATTTTGAGTTATATCTGCATATTTTAAAATTTTTTCATCATCTTCATTATTAAGAATCATATTTTTTACAATTTTCATAACTGCTTCTTTTATTAATTTTTGTCTTTGCTTTTCGTCATTTCTTTTTATTCTTTCTATCCATTCATCCATATCATTTTTCTTCCTTTCTTCTATTAATTCTAAAATTTCTTCTCTTTCATTTGGTTTTAAAACATCTGATAATATATATAATGTTACTTCCTTTAACCATTCTATTTTTTCTTCATCTTTTGTTTCTTCTATTATATCTATAATAGATTTTTTTAATGTCCTACTATCTTTTTGATTTTCCATCAACATCATTATTCCAATTCTGCTATTATTCCTTTTTAATTCTTTTTCACTATATTTTTTTGAATCTATTAATTTGTATTTTACATTAATTAAATAATCTGTATATTCTTTTTCTCTAGGAATTTGTGTATCAGCAAAATTCAATGCTATTTTCCAATCTTTTTTTCCTGTATACAAAACAATTGGAACTATAATTGGATTTTCATATAATTTCATTTTTCTTTCTTCCTTTATTTCTTCTATTAATTCATCACAATATCTTAAGATTCTTCTTGGCATATTTTTATCTATTTTTGATTGTTGTTCTACCAAATAATAAACATCTTTATTTTTGTTCTTATATACAATATCTGATTCTTTGGATTTATATTTTTGAGTTATAAAACTATTTTTATACTTCTCTAATTCATTTGGCTTTATTTTTAATTTTAAAAATTGGCATAAAAAAACTGCCATTTCTTTTTCGTCACTTAATATTTTTTTGAATATTTTGTCATTCTTCTTGTCTACTCCTCCCATTGATACAATTTTAACATCATTTAACTGCAATATATCTTTGTACAATAACAGGTCTTCGTATAAAATACTATTTTCTTTCAATAGGCTTTCACCTCTTTTCTTCTTTATATTTGGTTATTTTTATTTGAATTTTAAATAGTTTGAATAAAAAATTATATATATTAAAATTTTTGAATTAATACTAGTATATTATCATGGACTACTCTAGTTGTCAATATTATAAGCAAAAAAATAAGCTGATACAGAATTTTAGTTTTCTGCTCAGCTCTCAATTTATTTATTTCCATTTTGTAAATATTCTACATATTCTTCTAAACACATATTAAGTTCATTCATTCTTTTTGCATTTTCTTCTCCAACATATCTCCAATGCCAAGATTCATATGCTATTTTTGTTTTATCTTCTTTATCTTCAGGATACCTTAAAATAAATCCATAATTTTCTGCATTTTTTAATAGCCATTTGTATTCAGATGTTTTGGCAAAAGAATTATCAACATAATTAAAATCTACTGCTAATCCTAAATTATGATCACTTCCACCTGGTTTATTAATATATTCTAATGTAAGCTTGTCCGCTTCTTCTTGCGTTTTTCCTTGTTTTAAGTATTTTTGAACACTGGCATCATATAATTCTTTTTGTCTTTTTACACTCCTATATGTTGATTGACACCATATATTAGTATTTCCAGCTTTTTTCATGGCATTTATCATATCTTTTAAATATTTTACAGCTCTTGCATCAAATTGCTTTGGATCTTTTGAATTATCTATATTTGCCAATTCAACTTCAAAGTCTTCGGGTAATAAATTATCATAATTTGCTAATCTTAATTTCCAATCTGTTATTTCTACTTTATTTGTTGTTTGTGTTGAATTTGTACTTGTATTAGTAGTTTGCGTTGGCATATTAATATTATTTGTTTCAGTTGTTGACTGTGATTCTTTTATATCTGTTCCTTTTCCAGATACTTCTATGTTTTTACCTTTTTTATTATTAATAAACATGATTATTAATATTGGAATAGCTATTACCATAAATACCTTTTTCTTATTTAATTTTGGTTCTTCCATTCTCTTTGCTTTTTTTCGGCGTTTTCTATTTTTGTTATTTCTATTATTGCTATTATATTGTGGTCTATAACTTACAGTTTTTGCACTATGTTTTGAACGATGACTACTTTTTCGCCTATAATTTCCATTTCTATATATATCTTCCATTATAGCTCCTATAAATATATTTTCTTGCCATCATTATAACACTTATTTTTCTGTTTATCAAATCATTTTTTATTTTCCTACCCAATTAACTACTTTCATTCCTTTTACTGCTCCCCAAGGCGCACCAGATATTGATTTTTCTTTATTATGTATTATTATTTCTTCTAATTTTGATGTTGCATTAGCAAAACTATTATTAGATATATTAGTTACTGTCTTGGGTATTTCTACTTTTATTAAATTAGGACAATAATAAAAAGCTCCACTCATTATTGTAATAACACCTTCTGGTATAACAATCTGAGTTAATTCTGTTTGAGCATCAAATGCATATGGCCCAATTATGGTTACTTCTGGGTCAATTTCTATCGTTGAATTTATTTTATATAAAACTCTTGTTAATTGATCTTTTTTTCCATTTTTCTTTATATATAATATATTATTTTCTACTTTATATATTGGATTATTTTCGTCTATATTCACTACTCCATTATAATTATTAGCTTTAAAATATGGATTTATATAATTAACATTTTTTCCTATATTTATATTTTTAACACTCTGATTTTTAGAAAATACACTATCTTCTATTCTTTCTAATGATTCTGGTAAATTAATTTTTTCTGCATTTGTTGCAAAATAAAATGAAGATTTTTTTAGTTTTTTTATTCCTTCTTGTATTGTAATATTTTTTTCTTTTGAATAGCACATTATTAATTCATTATTTTTATTATATAAAATTTTGTTTTCTGCTATTAAATTATTATTTCCTAATTTTACTTCAACATTCTCTATGGAAGTTGGCAAATAATTTACTGATATATTTTCAAGTGTCGATGGTAGTACTATTTTTTTTATATTTTTATATGATGATATATTTACTTCAAAATTAACAACTCCGTCTGGAATAATAAATGTATTATTTTTATTTAATACATTTTTATTGATAAATACAATTTGATTTCTTTCTTTATTTAATAATATTCCAGATTCATATATAAAATTATTGTTTTGTCTTAAATCTATCGAAGTTAAATTAGTACAATTAGAAAATGCTGTCCCACTAATATAATTAACAGTTGATGGCAAACCAATTTCACTAATTGATGTTTGAGCAAAAGTTTCTGTGCCAATATATTCTAAACCTTCTTGAAAAGTTACTTTATTTAATTTACATGAAATAAATATATTACTATTTAATTTGGTAACATTTTTTGGTATTATTACATTTGAAAGGTTTGTACTTCTAAATGCATAGTTTCCTATATAATTAATAGAATCTGGAAGATTAATTTCTGATAATGTTGCTACACAATCAAATGCAAAATTTCCTATACGTGTCAAATTTCCTTCTATAACAACTTTTTCTAATGTTTGATTATATGCAAATGCATAATCTCCTATTTCTGTTACACTTGCTGGTATTATTATTGTTTTTAGTCCTTCTACTCCTGAAAATGCACCATATCCAACTTTTTTTACACTATCTGGTAATGATAATGTTCCTGTACTATCAACTAATAATAAGTTTCCATTTGATGATAATAATTCTCCATCATCTGTTATATCATATGGATTTATTTGTATTCCTACCGCTTGAGCTGCTCTTATTTCTTTCTTATCTTTTGTTTTTATTAATAATTCTCCTTTTATTATTTGTAATTTTTCTATATATTCGTTTGTTATGTCTGGTAGTATATTTTTTATATTACCTGTTTCTTCATCTGATTTTATATTATAGTTAATTGAGTCTTTCCCAGCAGAAAGGCTTTCTCCTAAAAATCCTTCATTTTCAACATTTTTGTTTGCTTTATATAATTCTACTTCTTCTTTATATTTTGATAGTTCATTCATCATTTTTGATAAGCTGGCATTACTCGTTATTCCACTATTTCCCATTAATGTTGATATTGTTACTCCTGCTAATATTAGCATTACTATTATCGTTACTGCTAGTGCAATTAATGTTACTCCTTTATTTTCTTTTGTTCTCATTATTTTTAACCTTTCTATAAATTATTAAGTTTTACATACTCAATGATTAAATTTATAAGTTTATTATAACAATAAACAATAACGAAATCAATATATAGAATAAAAATATGTTCAATAAAAAATATAAGCAAGAAAATAATGAAAATTTACAACCCATTTTTAATATTATTCATCGTCACCATATTTTTCATATACAAAAACGGCTGAAGTAGAAAACTTTTAAAGTTTTCCACCTCAGCTATTGACATAGAAACAAAAATTATTTAATAAATAGTTCATCATCTTTGCAATCTACTGTAATTGTTGTATTTGGTAAAATTTTATTTGCTAAAATATTTTTTGCAATTAATGTTTCAAGTTTCTTTTGGACAAATCTCTTTAATGGTCTTGCACCATAAACTTCATCATATCCATTATTAATTAAATAATCTTTTGCTGATTGTGTAACATTTAAACTAATATGTTTATCATCAAGTCTTCTTTCCAAATCTTTAATTAATAAATCTAATATTCTTCCTATTTCTGTTTTCTGTAATGGTTTATAAAATACTATTTCATCTAATCTGTTCAAGAATTCTGGTCTAAAGCTTTGTTTTAATAATTTTCTTACATTTTCTTTTGCTTCTTCAGATATTTCTCCATTTTCTTGAATTCCGTCTAATATATAACTTGAGCCTAAGTTTGAAGTTAATATTATAATTGTATTTTTAAAGTCTACTGTTCTTCCTTGTGAATCTGTAATTCTACCATCATCAAGTACTTGTAACAAAATATTAAATACATCTGGATGAGCTTTTTCTATTTCATCAAATAAAACTACTGAATATGGTTTTCTTCTTACTGCTTCTGTTAATTGTCCACCTTCTTCATATCCAACATATCCTGGAGGCGCACCAATTAATCTAGATACAGAATATTTTTCCATATACTCACTCATATCTATTCTTATCATATTATGTTCATCGTCAAATAAGCATTCTGCTAATGCTTTTGCAAGTTCTGTTTTACCAACACCTGTTGGACCTAAGAACATGAATGATCCTATTGGTTTACGTGGATCTCCAATTCCTGCTCTTGAACGCATTATTGCTTCAGATACTTTTTCTACTGCATCATCTTGTCCAATTACTCTCTTATGCAATAATTCTGGTAAATGTAAGATTTTTTCTCTTTCACTTTCCATTAATTTTGTAACTGGTATTCCTGTCCATCTTGAAATAATTTTTGTTATTTCATCTTCTGTTACTTTATTTCTTAATAGACCATCTTCTTTTCCTTTTTCAGATAATTCTTCTTCTGCTTTTAATTCTTTTTGTAATTCTGGAAGTTTACCATATCTTAGTTCTGCTACTTTTCCTAAATCATATACTCTTTCTGCTTGTTCTATTTGTGCATTTACTTGTTCTATTTCTTCACGTAATTTTTGTACTTTAGAAATTGCTTGTTTTTCATTTTCCCATTTTGCTTTCATTCCATCAAATTTTGTTTTTAATTCTGCTTTTTCTTTTTTGATGTCTTCTAATCTCTTTTTAGAAATTTCATCTGTTTCTTTTGAAAGAGCTGTTTCTTCAATTTCTAATTGCATTATTTTTCTTGATACTTCATCAAGTTCTGTTGGCATTGATTGCATTTCTGTTTTTATCATTGCACAAGCTTCATCTATTAAGTCTATTGCTTTATCTGGTAAAAATCTGTCTGAAATATATCTGTGTGATAATGTTGCTGCAGTAATTAATGCATTGTCTGATATTTTAACTCCATGATATACTTCATATCTTTCTTTTAATCCTCTTAATATTGATATTGTATCTTCTACTGTTGGCTCATCTACCATTACTGGTTGGAAACGTCTTTCTAGTGCTTGGTCTTTTTCTATATATTGTCTATATTCATTTAATGTTGTTGCACCAATACAATGTAATTCTCCTCTTGCTAACATTGGTTTTAATAAGTTTCCAGCATCCATTGCACCATCTGTTTTTCCTGCTCCAACAATTGTGTGAATTTCATCAATAAATAAGATGATTTTTCCTTCACTTTTCTTTACTTCTTGTAATACTGCTTTTAATCTTTCTTCAAATTCTCCTCTATATTTTGCACCAGCTACAAGTAGTCCCATATCAAGTGAGAATATTGTACAGTCTTTTAATCCTTCTGGCACATCTCCTCTAACAATTCTTAATGCTAATCCTTCTGCTATTGCTGTTTTACCAACACCTGGTTCACCAATTAAACATGGATTGTTTTTGGTTTTTCTTGATAGAATTCTTATTACATTTCTTATTTCATTATCTCTTCCTATTACTGGATCAAGTTTTTGGTCTCTTGCCATTTGTACTAGGTCTTGACCATATTTCTTTAAAACATCATAGGTTTCTTCTGGATTGTCTGTTGTTACCCTTGTATTTCCTCTAACTTCTGATAGTGCTTTTAAAAATGCGTTTTTTGTTATATTGAATGTTCTAAATAATTCTTTTAATTGGCTATTTGCATGATCAAATATTGAAATCATTATATGTTCAACAGATACATATTCGTCTTTCATTTTTTTAGCTATATTTTCACTATCTGCTAATACTAAATCTGTATCTTGTGATACATATATTCCGTCATTCGGTCTTGAACCACCTGTCATTCTTGGCTTGTTATCAACTAATCTTTTTACTTCATTTTCAAAATTTTCTTCATTTGATGTAATTTTCTTTATTAGCTCTTTTATTAAGCTATTATCTTGCTCTAGTAATGCAAGTAATATGTGTTCTTGTTCTACTTGTACATTCTGATTTGTACTTGCTAATGTTTGTGCATTTTGCAATGCTTCTATTGACTTTTGCGTAAATTTTTGTATATTCATAAATATCACTCTCCTTTTATATTATAGGTAAGTTCAAAGAACTTTCATATAGTATGAATATATGTTTTAACAGCACCTCTTTTAGATAGTGCTGTTGATTTCTTTTCATTACATTTATTATTATACATCATCTTTTTAGCAATGTCAATAGTAGAGTGCTAATTTTATAAAATTTTTTTACATCAAATGTACTAAAAATATTTTTGCTAAACTCAAAAAAATAAAAAATCCCAATACATCAGTAGCAGTTGTCAAAAATATTGAAGAAGACAATGCTGGATCAATTTTTAATTTTTGTAAAATTAATGGAATCAGTATTCCAGACACACCTGAAATTATCAAATTTGCGACCATTGCTAAAAAAGCAATAATTCCCAAATAATAATTTCCATACATTATTGAAACAATTCCACTTGTTACAATTCCTATAACTGCCCCATCTATAACTCCAAGTAATATTTCCTTTCCAAGTAAATGCCAAGAATCTTTTAAACTAACCTTTCCCATTGCAATATTTCTAATTATAATAGAAATAGTTTGTGTTCCTGCATTTCCACCCATACCTGTAATAATTGACATTATTGATGATAATGCTACAACTTGTGCAATCGTAGATTCAAAAACTTTTATTGTTGCAGATGCTAAAAATGCTGTTAACAAATTTACAAGTAACCATGGAAGTCTTAATTTTATAGATTCCCATAATGTACTATCTAATGTCTCTTCTTTTGCGACACCACCCATTTTTAACAAATCTTCTGTATGTTCTTCAACTATTACATCAACTATATCATCAATTGTTATAATTCCAAGCATCGCTTTTTTCTTATTTAAAACTGGTATTGCAGTTAAGTCATATTTTGAAACTATTAAAGCAACTTCCTCTTGGTCTGTTTCTGGATCAACATATACAAAATGCTCATTTGTTATTTCTTCTAATTTTTCATTTTCTGGGGCAACTAATATATCTCTTAATTGTGCTGTTCCTATTAATTCTTTTTTTCTATTTACAACAAAAATTGTATCAATTAACTCTGTTTTTGGTGCTATTTCTTTTATCTTTTTTATTGCATCCTCTATTGGAAGATTAGCATTAAGAGCTATATATTCTGTTGTCATAATACCACCAGCACAATCATCTTTATACCCTAAGAGTTCTTTAATAACAGCTCTATCTCCACTTTTCATCAAATTGATTAATTCTTTAGATTTTCCAACATTCATTTCTCCTAAAATATCTACAATATCATCTTTTGACATATAACTAAATACTTTTAAGATTTTCTTGTTATCTAAAAACTTTAATATTCTAAGCTGTGTATCTAATTCAGCTTCTTCTAATATTCCAGCTAATTCTTCCTCTGTTGGTTTCTTTAAAAATTCTTCTAATTCATCATCATCATATTCAGATAGCTTTAAAGCTAGATCAACAGCAGTAATGTCGTCTAGCTCTTCTAAGTTCTCTAAATCATTATTTTCATTTCCTTCAATCATGATTTATTCACCCCATTTATTATATTTTCTTCATCTAACCCATATATTTTTTCAAGTTCGTCAACACTTCCATGTTTTATGAATTCATCAGGATATGCATAACTTTTTATTTTTACTCCTTGTAAATTATTATTTACAATTACTTCTTTTACTGCTGTGGCTAATCCATTTATAATAGTTCCATCTTCTATTGTTATTACATTTTTTGTTTTCTTAATACTTTCAATTATTGTATTATCATCTAATGGTTTCAAAAATCTTGCATTTATAACTTCAACATCCATTTTTTCTTGTAGTTTTTGTCCTATATCCATCGCTCTTGCAACCATTTTTCCAATTGCTATTATAGTTACTCTTTCTCTTTGTGTCTTGTTATTAAATACTTTATCTCCGATCTTTTGTAATATCTTGGTTTTATTTGATTTTTCTTCATCTATAATTTTCTTTAAAACTTCTGCTTTTCCTAATTCAATATTTTCATGTCTTTCGAATTTTACTTTTGAATCTTCTCCTCCACGAGGATATCTAATAATTACTGGCTTGTTTAATTTTACTGCAAATTCTAACATATCTTCTAATTCTTTAAAATCTTTTGGGGCCATTATTGTTAAATTAGGAACAAGCCTAAAAAATGCCATATCTAATGTTCCTTGATGTGTTTCTCCATCTGCTCCAACACATCCAGCTCTATCTACACACATAATTACTGGCAAATTTTGCATTGCAACATCATGTATAACTTGATCATATGCTCTTTGATAAAATGATGAATATATTGGTATTACAGGTATCATTCCTTCTTTTGCCATTCCTGCAGACATTGTTATAGCATGTTGTTCTGCAATTCCTACATCAAAAAATCTTTTTGGAAATTCTTTTTGGAATTCTCTAAGTCCTGTTCCATCTTTCATTGATGCTGTAACAGCAACTATTTTTTCATTTTCTCTTGCTAGTTTTACCAATTTTTCTCCAAATATTTTAGAATAGTCTGCTTTTTTCTCTTTTTTTAATTCTCCTGTTTCTATGTTAAATGGAGATGTTGCATGAAATCTATCTGGACTTTTTTCTGCTATTTTATATCCTTTTCCTTTTTTAGTTAATACATGTATTAAAACTGGTCCTTCTATTTCTTTACTTAGCTTTAATATACTTTCTAATTTTTCAATATTATGTCCATCAACAGGTCCTAAATATGTAAAACCTATATCTTCAAAATACATTCCTCTTATTACTAATTGTTTACATGCTCTTTTAAATCTCTGAATAATTCTTACTAATTTATTTCCTACAACTGGTAATTTATTTAATTTGTTTTTTATTAATTTATTTGTTCGAGTATATAATTTTTTTGTTCTTAGTGTACTTAAAAACTGATTTATTCCACCTATATTTTTGGCAATACTCATTTCATTATCATTTAATATAACTGTTAAATTACAATTACTACATCCTGCATCATTTAATGCTTCTAATGCCATTCCACCTGTTAAGGCACCATCACCAATTACTGCTATACATGAATTCTTTTTTCCCTGTAAATCTCTTGCTCTTGCCATTCCTAATACTGCTGAAATTGATGTACTACTATGTCCTGTATTAAAGCAGTCTGCATCTGATTCATTGCTTTTTGGAAAACCTGCAATTCCATTTAGTTTTCTTATATTTTTTAATTCTTCTCTTCTTCCAGTTATAATTTTATGTACATAGCTTTGATGTCCTACATCCCATACTATTTTGTCTTCTGGAACATTAAATACGGAGTGTAGTGCTATTGTTAGTTCTACCACTCCTAAATTTGAGGCTAGATGTCCTCCATTTTCTGAAACTACATCTAATATATATTTTCTTATTTCTTCTGCTAATTGTTTCTTTTCTTTTTCATTTAATTTTTTTAAATCTTGTGGTGAATTGATTTGTTCTAACATGTTATTACCTTCTTTATTGTATAATAAGTATTAATTCCCAAATATTTTACCACAATTTGTCGTTTCTTGCAATACATTAATCTTTATTATCTTCTACTGCATTACTTTCGTTTAGTATTTCTTCTTTTTCTTTTGCTGTAATGAATTCATATCTTACCATTTTATCTAATACTTGATTTTGTCTTTTTTTGGCTAAATCTAAATGTTTTGTTGGACAATATGCTGATGGAGCATTTGGAATTCCAGCCAACATACTTGCTTCATTTCTGTTCATATCTTTTGGTTCTTTTTTATAATACCCTCTTGACGCTTCTGCTACACAATAATATCCATCTCCAAAATAACTTGTATTTAAATATAATTCTAATATTGTATCTTTATTTAAATTTTTTTCTAAATCATATGCCATAAATATTTCAGCTATTTTTCTTAATGCTGATTTTTCTTGTGTGAAATATATATTTTTGGCAAGTTGTTGTGTTATTGTACTTCCACCTTCTCTTAATTCTTTTGCTTTTATATTTGAATATATAGCTCTTGCTAATGCAATTGGATCTATTGCACCATGTTCATAAAATCTCCTATCTTCTACTGCAATTACTGCATCTTTATAAAACTCAGACATATCTTCAAGTTTTGTATAGTTTTCATCTGATTTTATTTCTGCAACCTTATCTGATATACTTATTTTTTCAAGTGCTTGTTTATATAATTCATGTCCTTTATATACAAATCCTGCTACTATAAATATTATGATTAATAGTATAATTATTAATATTCTTTTTATTACTTTCATTTCATCACCCTTTTGTTATATTCGAAAAATAATATCTTTCGACACAAATTTATCTATTTTTATTTTACTACATTTAATGTGACAAAACAATGACATTTATATTAATTTTTTATTAAATAAAAAGGCTTAAATTGTTTTTACACAATCCTCGCCTTTCTTGTACATAGCTCTTATTTTAGAACTATGGTGAGTGTTGTATTAGCCCCATACTTTATAAAATACATGGCCACCTTTTTGAACTTTGCACTTGATATTACTCCGTGCTACGAGTTCAGAAGAACTTGTAAATTCAGGACTATAGAAGTACAATGCTCCGCCAGAAGCATACTTCTCAGAATTAAGTCCTAATCTTTTGGCTTCTTTTCTGAGCCAATTTTCTGTAGGATCTTCTCCATTTAGAGCTCTCCGAGCAGCTTCTTTTGTCATATCAGGCAATTTGGAAAAATCAACTGTTTTTCCACATGCATAGATGTGACCATTTTTAGTGGATGCAAATTGACCTCGTTGCATAATCACTTCCTTTATTGTATTGGGGAAGATTGAGCTTCCAACTCTGTTAAGAATTGTAGCTGCTGCTGCAACTTGCTGTTCCTCTGTTTGATTGCCTGCCTCTGCATAAGTAATCTCACAAAGTAGTTCATAATCACTTTCTGAATACGAACTAGACACAAAAATAGAATTTTCATTCTCAATTTCTGATTCAGTCATTGTATCAGCTTTAGTTTGACTCTCTGCAGTTTCTTCTAAGATTTCATTTCCTACTTCTTCATTGTAGGAATCTTCGCTTTCTGCAGGTTCAGTTGCTAATTCTGCTTCATATTCAGCATTATAAGAATCCTCTGATTCTTTATTTTCTTGAAGAGCAATCTCTTGCTTGTTTCCAAGAAGTTTTTGTTGAATTTCATCGAGAGAATCTGGAATCACCAGTTCTTCTGTTTGAATTGACTGACTTTGAATTCTAACTTGAGCTCGTTTGGCAGCTTCTCTTGCACTTGCAATTTTTTCATTCACAAAATTACAAGAGTTAACTGAAACCACAACGCCGATAGCACAACAAATTAATGTTGTACCATCAAATCCACTATGTTTGTACCGTTTTCGTTTCTTTTGTTCTTTCAACATATCTACACTCCTAAAAAAATAGTTTGTCACACTTATATTATACTACTTTTTACTATTGCTTTCAAGTATTTTTTTGGAATAAAATGTAAAAATAGCAATCGAAATCCAATTGCTATTTTCACTAATTTTTATATTTTCTTTCCTACATAATAATTTTTCTTTCCTCTTTTTATAATAACATATGTATTGTCTATAAACATGTCTGCTGATATTATTTGATTAATATCTGTTATTTTGTTTCCGTTTAAAGATACTGCTCCACTTGTTATAAACTCTCTTGCTTCTCTTTTACTTGACGCAGCTCCTACTGATATTACAATATCAACTATGCTTATATCTACATTAACTTCTTTCATATCTTGTTCATCAAATAAATCTGCAATATCTTGTTTTGTTAAATCTTCAAATTTATTATTAAATAAGCTTTGTGCTAATTTTTCAGCTCTTTCATATTCTTCTTTTCCATGTAAAAATGTTATTATTTCACGTGCTAATGCTTTATGTGCTTCTCTTAATTCTGGATGTTCATTATTTTTTCTTTCATATTCTTCAATTTCTTCTCTTGAAAGAAATGTATATATTTTTAAATAATTTATTACCATTGAATCTTCAACATTTACAAAGAATTGATATAATTTATAGCTTGATGTTTTTGTTTTATCTAACCATAAAGCATTTCCTTCACTTTTTCCAAATTTCTTTCCTTGTGAATCTGTAACTAATGGCATTGTAAATCCATATACTTCATCACCTGTTGATTTTCTTATTAAATCAATTCCTGCTGTAATATTTCCCCATTGGTCAGATCCAGCACATTGTAAATCTACTCCATTACATTCATGTAAATGTTTGAAGTCTAATGCTTGCAATATCATATATGAAAATTCTGTATATGTAATTCCAGAATCTAATCTTCTTCTAATAATATCTTTATCTAACATGTAATTAACATTAAAATATTTTCCATAATCTCTTAAAAAATCTATGACATTGATATCTTGATACCAATCATTATTATTTACAACTTTAAATCCAAATATATCTTCAACTTGTTTTTTTAGACATTCAAAATTATGTCTTACTTGTTCTTTACTAATCATTGCTCTTTCTGTTGTTGGTCTTGGATCTCCTATCATTCCTGTTCCTCCACCAACTAATAATATTGGATGATGTCCTGCTTCTTTTAGTCTTTTTGAAATTAAAAAACTTGATAAATGTCCTACATGTAAGCTATCTGCTGTTGGGTCTGTTCCTATATAAAATGTTAAACCACCTTGGTTTAATTTTTCTTCTAATTCTGGGCTTGATATATCTTTTATTAGTCCTCTCCATTTTAAATCTTCTACTAATGTCATCTTATTTCTCCTTTATATTTTTGCTTTTCTATTGTGAAATTATATCACTTTATTAGATAAAATGTCAATATAAATCATAATAAAGCCAAGAGGAGTAAGATATTACTTCTTTCTCCTCTCAGCTTTATTGTATTTACCAATTATACAATTATAGAATTAGTTGGGCTGCTCCTCATACTCCAGAATATAAATATACTGAAGTTTTTCATTACGCAGTGGCAAATTGTATTTTACAATGCCACGCTTGTCATAAATTGCTGTGATAATACTTTCAACTCCTGCGCATTTTTCAGCATTAAACAAGTCGAAAGGATAAATTGTATATGCAACCTTGTCCAGCAACATAGAGCCATGCGTAATCATCATGCAAATTCCATCATCGGCAGTATAGCCTTCAGTATAGTATTTGCAAAGACCTTTTTTGGAGATTTGGTGCATAACTTCAGATTTGAAAACAAATGCGACTTTACCACCAAATTGTTCAACCAATTCCGAAACTTTTTCTTTGAATGTGTTACAATTCACTGTCAAATTCCGGAATTCAACATTTTCTTTTAATTGCATTTTCATGGATATACCTCCTTACATTTCACTGTAATGTAATGCGATTAAACCAATACTTTTGTACCAGTCACGTAAATTATAACACCTTTTTTTCAAAAAATCTATACTTTTATAGAACTATTAATAATTTTTTATTACAAAAAAGGCTAAAAGTATGAAATTTTTCAATACTTTTAACCTTTTTGCGATTAGATATTAGGATTCACATAAGCTGTTCCTTTAGATTCTTCAGGAACTTCAGGGAACTGATACAGAATTTCATTAAAGTCTTTGTTACTCTTTACCTGATACAGAATTCCCCAATTTTCTTCCATTTCATTCCAAGAAATAACCAAATTGTGCGTAGAACAAAAATGATGTCTTCCATCAGTGTTTCTGTTCAATTTGTTTTTGTGCAAGAATTTCTTAAGGTCATTGAGGTTAAACACAACAACCCATTTTTCTCTTGCATTCAAATTGCACCAATTGGAGATTTGGCGTTCCAATTCGTCAACCTCCAGGTCAAACCAATTAGGAATCCAGCTACTAGCATTCATGGCCATAGTTTTTCTCCTTTTGTTTCAAAGTGTTAATTCAATCATTCCAGTGAAACTTCTTACTGATTTCGGATTATTATACACATCCTTTCCATCCATTACAACTCTAAAAATAACATAATAATCCTTTTCAGGAAAATCAGTATAATAAAGTTGCATATGAATATTTCCATAAGTTCCACAAGCACAATTTATAGTACCGTGAAAACTCATATTTTCAATAATTTCTTGGGGCAATAAAGTACAAATCTCTAACTTACTTTCAGTTACAAATCCATCTAATTCATTTTTATTAATAATGATTTGATGATTGTTGCCTGCAATAAGAGAAGCCATTTTGAGAACACTCTTCAAATTGCCTTCTGCTTTAGATTGTTCCTTACCGTCATTTGTTATTGCACTAATCCTAGCCATCCTTGTGTTCCTCCTTGATGTCTATTTGAAAATGAATAAAACGAACCCAATAAAAAAATGCAACACGTGCTTTAGCACATATCGCATTTTATTATAACACATATTATTAATTTTGTCCATTATTTTTTATTAATTAGAATGCTCTTCTAAATAATTCAATAAAGTCTTCTTTTGATACTTCTCTTGGATTTCCTGGTTTACAAGGATCTTGCATTGCTTTATCTGCTAACATTTCAAAATCTTCTTCTTTGGCTCCAACATCTCTAACTCTTTGTGTAATTCCTACTGATTTTGATAATTCAGATATCATCCATACAAATGTATTTATAACATCTTGGTCATTTAAGTTTGCAGCATCTGGTCTACCAATTTCACATAAAATTTCTCTAAATCTTTGTGCTGTTGCTGGATCTTCTCCATTAAATCTCATAACTGTTGGTAATAAAATAGCATTTGCTAGACCATGTGGAGTATCATAAACAGCACCCAATTGATGTGCCATTGAGTGCACAATTCCTAATCCTACATTTGAGAATCCCATACCAGCAATATATTGAGCTAATCCCATCATTTCTATTGCTTCTTCATCTTTTTCATTTACTGCTGCTGGTAAATATTTGAATATTAATTTTATTGCTTTCATATGGAACATATCTGACATTGTATTATGTGCTTTTGTGATATATCCTTCAACTGCATGTGTTAATGCATCCATTCCTGTAGCTGATGCTAATGATTTTGGCATTGTTGCCATTAAGTCTGAATCAACAATTGCCATAATTGGAATGTCATGTGGATCTACACATACCATTTTTACTTCTCTTTCTTCATCTGTTATAACATAATTTATTGTTACTTCAGCAGCTGTTCCTGATGTTGTTGGTAATGCTATTACTGGCATACCTCTATTTACTGTGTTTGATGCACCATTTAATGATACAATATCAGCTCTATCTGGGTTTGTCATAACTATAGATATTCCTTTTGCTGTATCTATGCTTGATCCTCCACCAACTGCAACAATTACATCTGCACCTGATTTTTTACAAGCTTCAATTCCATCTGTTACATTTTTTATTGTTGGGTTTGGTTTTACTTCTGAATATACTTCAAAAGGTATTCCTGCTTTTTCTAAAACATCTGTAACTTTATTGATAACTCCACATTCTGCTAATGATTTATCTGTAACTACAAATGCTTTTTTAAATCCTCTGTTTTTTATTTCTGGTGCTAATTCTTCTCTTGCACCTTTTCCAAAATATGATGTTTCATTTAACATAAATCTAACTGACATATTTTTTTACACTCCTTCTTTTGAATCTTATTCCTCTTTTATAAGAGATTTTTTATTTATATAATCGCCTATTGGCGCAATTATATACTACTGTATATTTAATTTTCTGCATATGTTGCTGGTATTTCAAATAGTTTACTATTTGTTTCTTGAGTTATTTCTATTTTTTGCAATTCTTCTGTTCCATTTTCATATATTGTTTTTATATATACTAAATCTTTGTTTTTGTCAAAATAAAATCTTGTTTTTGTTTTACTTTCATCAATATCTAATGATGTTGTTTCTGAAAACATTGTTGAACCTGTATATTCTTCATATTTCAACTTTCTACCTCTTACTTTTTCTTCACCATTAGTATGTTCTTTTCCAATAACATCTTTTATCCAATCTATTACAATACTATTTTCTATATTTGTACTATTATATATATAATATTCCTCTTTATCATGTAAAATATAATATGTTTTATTATCTTTTATTACTGTTGTTGTATGTTGACCATCAGCATAACTATCTATTGCTGTTTTATCTCCATCTTTTGCAACTATTGTTTTATTTTTTGAATCTTTCTCTTTAGTGAATTGATATGATTGCATTGAACTTAGTTTATCATATTCTCCTTGCAATAATTGTTCTTCACTTGTTTTACTATTTTTATTAATTACTACTACAACTATTATAATTGCAATTATTACTAATATAATTGGTATTATTGGTATTCTTATCTTTTTTTTCATTTTACTTCACATTCCTTTTTTATTTATTGAATATTTAGTATTTCTGTGTATTTAGTTTTGACTATTATCAACATATTCTAATGTTCCTGGTATCATTCTATCTATAAAAACAATTCCATCTAAATGGTCAATTTCATGTGCAACTGCTTGTGCTAATAAGTCTTTTGCTTTTAATTTAAACTTCTTTCCTTCTCTATCTAATGCTTCTACTGTAAGTTCCTTTGGTCTTACAACTTTTGCATATTCGTTTGGAAAACTTAAGCAACCTTCTTCTACTTCATGTTCTCCTTTTGTACTTGTTATTTTAGGATTTATAAATACTCTTGCCCCTTCTCCATCTTCTATGTCTATTACAACTACTCTTTTTAAAACACCTACTTGTACAGCTGATAGTCCAACTCCATTGTATTTATACATTGTTTCTATCATGTCATCTATTAATGTTTGTATTTTGTCATCTATTATATCTACTTCTCTTGATTTTTTTCTTAGTATTTCGTCTTTTTCAAGTCTCATTGTTCTTATTGCCACGTTTATATTCTCCCTTCTATACACTATTACCTTAAATATCATATCCCAAATAAGTTTATTTGTCAATTATTTTCGACTAAAAATCTGTTGGTAATTACATCATGTTATTTGGGTTTATTTCTATTGTAACTTTAGTATTTTTATAAGTGCAATTATAGAATTTTTGTAAATATTCATTTAAAATTCCATTTGCGTTTTCTGTCATAATTCCTTTTATTATTATTCTCCATCTAAATCTATTTTGAATTTTGTCTATTGGTGATGGCATTGGTTTTAAAACATTAAATTCTTCTGTATTAAACATTTTTCTAAAATATTGATATGTTTTTTCTGCAATTTGTTTTACTTCATTTTCATTTAAACTGCTAAATCCAATTAAAATTATGTCACTAAATGGTGGATATTTTAATTGCTCCCTTAATGCTATTTCTGTATTGTAAAATTTGTCATAATTTTGTTCTTTTGCACATTGTATTGCAAAATTTTCTGGATTATATGTTTGTATTATTACATTTCCTTCTAATTGTTCTCTTCCAGCTCTTCCTGCAACTTGTGTTAAAATCTGAAATGTTCTTTCATTTGCTCTATAATCATCTATATTTAAACTACTGTCTGCTGCAATTACTCCTACTAATGTAACATTAGGAAAATGATGTCCTTTTACTACCATTTGTGTTCCTATTAAAATGTCTATATTTTCATTTCTAAATTTATTCAATATTTCTTCGTGTGAATTCTTCTTACTAACTGTATCCACATCCATTCTTATTGTTGTGGCTTGTGGAAATACTTTATTTATTTCTTGTTCTAATTTTTGTGTTCCAGTTCCGAAATATCTTATTTTTGTACTGTGACATTCTGGGCAAACTGTTACAACATCTTCTTCATATCCACAATAATGACATTTTAGCTTATTTTCAAATCTATGATATGTTAAACTTATATCACAATTTTTGCATTTTACTGTATAACCACATTCTCTGCACATTATAAATGTTGAATATCCTCTTCTGTTTAAGAAAAGTATTGTTTGTCTTTTTTTTTCAAGATTTTTTTGGATTGCATCATGTAATTTATAACTTAACATTGATCTATTTCCATTTGCTAATTCCATTTTTAAATCAACAACATCTACACTTGGTAGTTTTGAATTATTTGCTCTTTTTGTTAATGCTAATAATGTTATTTCACCTTGTTGTGCTTTATAATATGTAGTTAAGTCTGGTGTTGCACTTCCTAATACTAATGGACAATTGTTTTCTTTCGCTATTTTTTTTGCTATTTCTTTTGCATCATATTTTGGAACTGATTCTGATTTATATGAACTATCATGTTCTTCATCTATAATAATTATTCCAATATTATTTAATGGTGCAAATATTGCAGACCTTGCTCCTATTACAATTTTAGCTTTTCCTTCTTTTATTCTATTCCATTCATCATATCTTTCTCCAAGTGATAATTTGCTATGTAATACTGCTATCTCATCTTTTCCAAAACGGCTTATAAATCTGTCTATCATTTGTGGTGTTAATGATATTTCTGGTACTAATATTATTGAAGTTTTATTTTGTTCCATTGCTTTTCCTATTAGTTGTAAATATATTTCTGTTTTTCCAGAGCCTGTTACTCCATATATTAAAAATCTTTCATATTGTTCTTGATCCATTTTTTCTGATATTTCGTCAAATGCCATTTGTTGTTCAAGTGTAAGTTTTAAATTTTTTGTTTTTTCTATCTTTTTGCTTGCAAGTGGATCTCTTTCTATTTTCTTTTCGATTATTTCTACATATCCATTTTTTTCTAATGTTTTTACAATTGCTCTTGTTCCACCTGTATATGCTTCAATTTCAGGTACTGTTACTCCTTCATTATCTTTTAAAAATTGTAGAACTTTTTTCTGCTTTTCTGATTTTATTTTTTGCATTTCTATATCAAATTCAATTTCTTCTATGTCTTTTTTTAGATATACTGCATTTATTGTTTTATCTTGAACATTTTTGTTTTCGTCTTTTGCTTTTGTTCCTGGTGTTAACATTTGTTTTATGCAATCAGATACATTGCAAAAATATCTTTTTGCCATCCATTGTGCTAATTCAATTTGCTTTTCTGTTAGATTGTGTTTTATTTTTACTATATCTTTTACTTCATATGTTGTGTTTTCTTTTATTCCTACAACATATCCTTCTGCTAAATTTTTTTCTTTTCCTTCTGCACTTTTTCCAAATGGTACTATTACTGTGCTTCCTATCATTATTAGTTCTTCTAAATCTTTGGGTATGTTATAATCAAATGTTCTGTTTAGTCTTTTTGCTGATCTGTTTATTATTATTTCTGCTATCATATGTTTTCTCCTTTTTACGATGATTACATTATAACATATTTTCTTTATTTTTCTACATTTTTGTTATATAAAAGAAAAAAACGTGTTTTTATACACGTTCATCTTCTATTCTTTTTTCATTTTCAATTATTGTCATTATAACTTGTACTGTTTTTTCAAAATCATCATTTTTTATTACATAATCATAAAGTTTAATTTTATCTTCTTCATATTCTAATCTGCCAAGTCTTACTTCAATATCTTGAATATTATCTCCTCTTTCAATTAGACGTCTTTTTAATTCTTCTTTTCCAACTTTTAAAAATATTGTAACAATTCTTGTATCATTTCCTAAAATTTTTAGAAGATTTTCTGTTCCATTTACTTCAATATCTTTTACTATTATTTTTCCTTCTTTAATTTTGTTATTCATAAGTTCTCTTGATGTTCCATAATAGTTTCCATGGTGCAAATCATATTCATAGAAGTCTCCTTTACGGATTTTTTCTTCAAATTCTTCTTTACTAATAAAATGATAATGATCACCTTCTACTTCTCCAGGTCTCATATCTCTTGATGTGAATGATGGAAGTGTTACTGCATTATGTATTCTTTTTAATAATTCTTTTTTTATTGTATCTTTTCCAGCTCCTGATACTCCTGATAATATTACTAGCACTTATTCTTCTCCTCTTTCTATTCTATCTTCTTTTTCTTCAGCTGGTTCAACTATTTCTACTTTTCCTTCTGCAATTTCATTTGCAGCTAAAGTTACTGGTGATTCTTCCTTTACCTTTGTTTTTACTTCTGCTCCTTCTGCTATTTGTCTTGCTCTTTTTGATGTTGCTATTACTAATTCATATCTATTTTTTGCTTTTTTTAGTAATTCTGCAACTGTTGGTTTTACCATCATTTTAAATCTACCTCCTAAATATTTATTTTTATTATTCATCTATCTGAACAGGTTGAGTAATATCTTTGTCTACTCTTCCTGCTACAGTTTCTGGCTGTACTGCTGCTAAAATTATATGTCCTGAATCCATTATTAAAACAGCTCTTGTTTTTCTTCCACATGTTGCATCAATTGCTGTTCCTGCATCTTTAGCATCTTGCACCATTCTTTTTATTGGTGCCGAATCTGGACTTACTATTGCTACGATTTTGTTTGCTGCAATTATATTTCCAAAACCTATATTTACTAATTGCATATTTATCTTCCTTTCCAATTATTCTTCTGTCTTATTTTTTCTTTTTGTTTCTTTTTTGATTGGTTCGTCTTTTACTATTTCTTTTATGTCACTTAAATTGTCTAACTCCTTTTTTCTTTCACATGTGTATATTATTATATTTTTTATTCCATAATATATCAAAAAAATATATGTTCCTGCAAGCATGTAAGTATTTTCATCTATCTTTAATAATTTTGGGATATATTGTATTAATAATGAAAATATTGATAACACTAAAAATTCAATTCCGTTTAATGATATTTCATCATTATCTTTTTTATATGCTATTTCAAATATAAAAATAGAAAATAATAAAAATATAAAACTCGCTATTTTTATATATTGTATAAATATTTCTGTTTCTGTAAATACTGCATACATATTAAAAAACATAAAATATATTGTTATCATTGATGCATATACTAAATTGTTTAATACATTTCCTGTTACTAAATCATTTATTTTTTTTACTATATTATTTTTTTCTTTTGAATCGTTTTCCAACTTTCTTTCCTCTTTCTTATTTGTATATATGCCATTTTACCATTTTTTTTTAGATTTATCAAGTGTTTTTATAATGTTTTCATTAAAATAGAAGCAGGGATTCTTTTGAATCCCTGCCAGTTACATATAGCCTTAGTTAAAATGGTAGTATGCTATATTTTCTACCTCCTGAATCATGTTGTAAAATACTCCGAAGAGAAGAACTCCAATACATGCTGTCAACACGCCAAATGTGAAAATAATCGTTTTTACTGCCCTTGCCATTTCTGTTTACCTCATAAAATCAAAGATGTATATCCGGACTATATGTGAACACCATCAATCTATATAGATTTCTCTTATAGATGTTTAGTGTAACTTCAAATATATTACATACTTTTATAATATAGCACTATTTATGTAAATTGTCAAATTTTAATTTCTTTTTCTAAATATGTAGAATATATATATGTTTTATCAACTCTTTTACCAGTTGCACTTTCTAAAGCTCTCTTATACAATTGTAATTGTGAACTATATCTTTCTATTAAAATTTGTTCATTTTTATCTGGAACATAATCTGTTTTAAAATCTACTAATACTAATTCTCCATTAGAACTTATATAATATAAATCAATAACACCTTGTACTAATACTTTTTCCTCTAAATCTTTTTCATATATTTCTTGTGCTGGAATGTTAATGTAAAAAGGCTTTTCTCTTTCAACAACTTGTGCTTCTGTCATTTCTTGCCATATATTTGATTTTGTAAATTGATATATTTTCTTTATATTTATTGCATTTGCTTCTTGTTCTGTTATGGTTTTCTTTGCAACTAATTTATCTAATAATTCTTTTACATCTTGTATTGTATATTCTTTTTTATTTATATCTAATTTTTGCATACACAAATGTATTAATGTACCTTTTTCTGCATTTGATATTTCTGTTTTTTCATCACTTTGTAAGAATTTTGGTTTTGGAAATTCTACTTTTGAAACTATATTTTCCTTTTCGCTTTCATTTTCTTCTCTAAAAACACATTGTTTCATTTTTGTATTTTCCGCTTCTTTTTTACTTTTTTCTCCTAAAGCAGATTTTTTCATTTCTTTAATTTCTGTTACAGATGTTTTAGTTGGAATAATTGTGGCATCACTATATTTATATTGATATTCTAATAATTTTTGTATTTCATTTGCTTTAACATCTTCTATTTTAAATTCATTTAACTTTTTTAAAATTTCATCAGTTTTATTTTCTTCTTTTTCTGGCTCTTGAGTAGCACACATTTTTATAATATCTTCTTTTTGTAATACATTCCATGTAGCAAGACTTTCCATTGTTTGTTCATAATATAAATGTACTAATGTAATCCAATCTAAATATGATTTGGCTTTTGATAATAACATTATATTTAGCTCATCATATTTTTCGACATTTTCCAACATTTTATCTTGTTTCTCTTTTTTAGCTAATCCTGTTATTATAATTTTCTCTTTAGCTCTTGTTAGTGCAACATATAAAACTCTCATCTCTTCTGACAATGTTTCTATTTTCATTTTGTTTTTTATGGCTCTTTTTGATAAAGTATCATATGTTATTTGCATATCATAATCTATATATTTTACACCAATTCCAAGTTCAGGATGTAACAATATTTTTGAATTCAAATCTTGTAAATTAAATTGTTTTCCTGAATTAGCTAAAATAACAACAGGAAATTCTAGTCCTTTACTTTTGTGAATACTCATTATTCTTACAACATCATCATTTTCGCCAATTATTTTTGCTGAATCCATATCTTTGCTACTTGTTTTTATTTTTTCTATATAATTTATGAAATTATATAATCCTTTAAAACTTATGCTTTCACATTGTTTTGCTCTCTCAAATAACATTTTTAGATTTGCTTGCCTTAATTCTCCATTTCTCATAAGACCTACATAATTGAAATATCCTGTATCATTATATATTTTCCAGATTAATTCATCTAAACTCAAATATTCTTGTTCTTTACGCCACATTTCTATTTGTTCTAAAAATTTATTTATTTTGTTTCTTAGTTGTTCACTTACATCTTTTTTTGATTTTAATAATGTATTATAAAAATTATCATATTTATCACTTAATCTAATTTCTACAAGCTCATTATCTGTAAATCCACCTATTGTTGATTTCATTGTTGCTACTAATGGTATTTCTTGTAATGGATTATCTATTATTTTTAATAAATTCATTATTGTTTGAATTTCTAAGCTTTCTAGATATTCTGATGAAGAATCACTAAATACTGGGATTCCTAATTTGATTATTTCTTTTTCAAAAATAGGTGCAGATATTTTTGTTGATCTTAATAAAACAACTATATCTTTATATTTTATGTCTCTTTTCTCTTTGGCTTTTGCATCATATACTTGGAATTTATTATCTATTAATTGTTTTATTTTATTTGCAACAAACATTGCTTCAACTTCTATATCTTCTTTTCTTTCTACTTCTGTTTTAAACTCCTCATCTTGTGTATCTTCATTTTCATCTACTTCAACTTCTAATTCTTCTGGCTCTTCTTCCTCTTCTTTATTATCTATTGTTATTATATCAATTTCTGTTTTTAAATCTTCACCAGTATCTTTATAATCAGCGCCTAAATTCAAGTATTCTTCTTCTGTATAATTTAATTCTCCTAATTCTTCTGTCATTATTTTTGAAAATATCAAATTTGAAAAATCTAACACTTCTTTTCTACTTCTAAAGTTTTTAAATAATTGTATCTTTAAATCATCATTTTCCGTTTTATCTTGTTTTAATTTATATGTTTTATATTTGCTTAAAAATAAATCTGGTCTTGCTTGTCTAAATTTATAAATACTTTGCTTAACATCTCCAACCATAAAAATATTGTTTCCTTTAGATATTGATGTTAATATATATTCTTGTACTAAATTACTATCTTGATATTCATCTATTGCTATTTCATCAAATTTAGATTGATATTTTTTGGCTATTTCTGTTGGATTTCCATTTTCATCTAATAATATTTTTAATGCAAAATGTTCTACATCACTAAAATCTACCATATTTTTCTCTTTTTTTCTTTTTGCAAATATTTGTGAAAAGTCTAATATTAATCCTTCTAATTTCTTCAAAATATCATACATATTTATAATGTCTTGATATGCTTCATTTGAATCCATTATTAATACTTTTTCTGCTGATGATTTTAATGTTGATATTACCTTTTCTCTTACTTTTTGTGCATTTACTTTTTCATCTAATTTAACATTTCTGTCCATTGTCCATTTTCCAAAATCCATTGTTGCATAAATTGTATATGCTTTATCCCATGTGTCTAAATTTGTTTGTAATAATTCTAATTGATTTAGATTTCCTCTTAGAAATTCATAACTTTTCTTTAAATCATCACATTCTGATAGTTTTTGTACTTCTGGTTTTAATTGGATTATTCCATCATCAACAACTTCTTTTATTTGTTTTAATAGGATTTTTCCCCAGCTTGTTTGTGAAAAGTCTTTACATTCTTCTAAATTAAAGTTAAACATTTCTATTTTTTCATCTAACCATTTTTCTGGATATGGATTACTTTGGATATATTTGTAAATTGTTAATATCAATTCTTTTAATGGTGTATCATCTCTATATCCTGTATATGTATTTATTAATTTTGCAAAATTTTCATCTTTACTTTCATACTTTTCTTCAAATAGTTCTTCTAAAACATCTTGTTGTAAAATTTCTATTTCTGTTGTATCTGCAATTCTAAAGTTTTGTGATATATCAATTTCAAAGAAATTATTTCTTACAACATCAAGGCAGAAGGAGTCTATTGTACATATACTTGCTTTATTTAATAATGTTACTTGTCTTTGTAATCTTTCATCTTCTGGATTTTCATCAATTTTCTTATATATTGCTTTTAATACTCTTTCTCTCATCTCTGATGCTGCTGCATTTGTGAATGTTACTACAAGTAATCTATCTATATCTATTTTTTCATTAATTATTTTGTTGATAATTCTTTCAACTAGTACTGCTGTTTTTCCGCTTCCTGCTGCAGCAGCTACTAATATATTACTATCTTTTTCATATATTGCTTGTTTCTGTTCATCTGTCCATTTTACTTCTTCTGCCATTTTTCCATTCCTTTCTTATTCTACAGGTTTTGATGTTAGAAAATAATTAAATTTTGGCGAGCACTGAGGCTGTTAAAGCTTTGCTTGTTACAGCCTCAGTATGTGTAACTGAAAATTTTATTTAAAAAGCAAGGGCGCATACGCAGTGTATGTAACCGCGTTTTAAATAAAATTTAACACAGCCAAAATTGTAATTATTTTCTAACTCTCTACAGTTATCTTGCTTCCCTCTGTCGACTTGGTAACAATAATCTTCTTATCAATTCTCTCTTTCAATTCTGTAACATGGCTAATTATTCCAATCAACTTATGATTATCTGTTAACTGATTTAATGTATTTATTGCCTGTTCTCTTGACTCTGTATCTAATGATCCAAAACCCTCATCAATAAACATTGTATCAACAACAATTCCACCAGAATAACTTTGTATAACATCTGATAAACCAAGTGCAAGTGATAATGCTGCCTTAAATGCCTCTCCACCTGATAAAGATTTTACATCTCTTCTTTTTCCATTATAATTATCTATTACTTCAAGTTCAAGTCCTATTTTGTCAGATACTCTTTCAGAACTTTCTTTTCTTACTAATAAAAATCTATTATCTGTCATTTTTAATAATCTTTTATTTGCTTCAATAATTACCATATCAAAATATGATGCTTGTACAAATTGCTCAAATTCAATTCTTCTTTTTCCATAAACTGTTCCATTTGCTATTTTAGATAAATCTTCTACCATTGTAAATTCTTTTATTTTTGAGTCTAATTTTTTTGAATTTGTTTGTAAATCTACTAAAATTCTATTATTATTTTCAAATATTCTGTGATATTCCATTTGTTGTTTTCTCATATTTTCAAGTTCTTGTTTTTTATTATTAAATTCTTGAATTTTTGCTGTTAAATCTACTTTTTCAAATCCTTTAATTTCTTTTTGAATTTCTTCTAATTTAGTTGCATTTATAGTTACATCTGTTTTATATTTTTCTATTTCTTTGCTAAATATTTCTATTTGCGAATTGTTTAATACTGATTTTTTATATTGTTCTTCATTTTCAAAGCCAAGCTCTTTTAATGTATTTTGATAATCATTTTGAGCCTTTTCTTGTTTTTGTAATAGTTCATCTATTTGTTTTTTATTTTCTTCTTGTTGTGTTTGAAGTTTTAAAAATTCTTCTCTTTCTTTTGAAATTTTATTTGTTATTTTTTCCTTAAATATGTCATATTCAAAACTCTCTATCACTATGTCTTTTAACATTATTTGCTTATAATTATCATTTAATTGATTATATGCTTTTTCTAATTCTTCTGATATTTCTGTATATTTTTTATTATATAATTCTACATTTGGTTCTTCTCCAAATTCTTTTATTAATGTTTCTATTTTACTATTTATTTCAGTAACTTTATTTGTAGCATCTGTAAGAGTTTTTCGACTTTTTTCTTCTTTTTCCTTCAAATTATCCAATTCTTCTTTTGTTAATACACTTGTTGATTTTATAGCAAGATTTGGATGATGTAAACTTCCACATACAGGACAAGGCTCATTTTCTTTAAGTTTTTCTGCTAATATTCCTGCTTGTTCTCTGAAAAATTCTTTTTCTTTTTCAAGCACTTCTGTACTCAATTTTTCCCATTCTGCTTCAAGTTTTTGTGCATTTTCACTTGCTATTTTTTTATTTTCTTGTTCTTTTATAATTACTTGTAATTTTTTTATTTTATCTTCTAATTCTGTTTTTCCATCTTTTAATTCACTATATTTTTGAAATTGAACTTTTATAATTTCTATTAATTCTAAAATTTGCTTAAATTTTTCTTCTTTTTTCTTTCCAAGTTCAATCTTTTCAGAAATATCTTGTAAAACTTTTTGCTTTTGTGAAATCTCTTTTTCTAACTCTTTTTTCTTATCTTCTTTAGGTAAAATCTTATTTATTATTTCTTGGCTTTTTTGAATTAATATTTCTTTTTGTTTTATATCTTCTTGTTTTTCCTGTAATACTTTTTGTTCCTCTTGTAATTTTTGACATCTATCTATTTTATCATTTTTATCTTTTTGAGCCGTTATTTCTTTTTCCATTTTTGAATTTTCATCACTTTGTTTACTTATTTGTTCTTGACATTTTCCAAATTGTTCTGAATTTACTTTTATTTCTTGTTGCAATTTTTCTAAAATCTCTTGAATAAATAACTCATTTACATCTTTTGGTTGTACTGATTGTATTCCATCTTTCCAAACAATATTTGAACTATTAATTGCAAAATAATCTTTTAATTGCTCCAATTCTGCTTTTGCAATTCTTGTTTTATCTGCTAATCTTTTGGCAATTTGATTATATATATCTGTATCAAATATTCTTCTAAAGATTTCTGTTCTATCTTTACTTTCTGCAAAAAGTATTTTTAAAAATTCACCTTGTGCAAGCATTGATATTTGTTTAAATTGTTTTGAATTTATTCCTAATATTTCTTCTATTTTTATATCTACATTTTTTGTTCCTGATATAACTTTATCATCATATTCTAATGATGCATCTGCACTTGTTTTTGTTGTTCCTTCTCCTCTTTTCTTAGTCCTTTCATAAGCTGGATTTCTTCTTATTTTATATTTTTTGTTTTTATGTGTAAATTCCAATTCTACAAATGTTTCTGTATCATTATCTGCAAAATCACTTCTAACAGATGGTACTGGTCTATTTGAACCACTTACTTCTCCAAATAATGCAAAAGATATTGAATCAAATATTGTTGTTTTTCCTGCCCCTGTATCACCTGTAATTAAAAATATTCCACTTTCCCCAAGCTTTTCAAAATCTATATCTATACAATTTTTATATGGACCAAATGCACTTATTTTTATCTTTAATGGTTTCATTAATTCTCCTTTACTTCTTTTATGATTTTTTCAATATACTCTTTTTGCTCATCATTTAATTCTACATTATTTTGAAATTTATAAAATTCATTAAATAATTCTATTTCACTTTTATTTTTTACTTCTTTTAAATTTTCTTGTTGAATTTCTAATGTTGTTTTTGAATTTTGAATTTCTAATTTTAATACATTTGGATATATGCTTCTTATTTGCCCAATTGCATCATATAAAGGTTCTTCATTTGTTATAATTGCTCTAATATAATCATCTGTATTTGTACCCTCATAATTTTCCTTTTTTAGCAATTCTTCAATTGTATCTTTAATCTCTCTCATATCTCTTAATGGCACTAATTCTTCAAGTTTTATATCAATATTTCCTTTTTCTTTAAATTCTAATATTGGCATTGTTTTTTTATGTTTTACTTCTGAAAAAGAATATTTTAACATTGTTCCAGCATATCTTGCAGTATCTCTTCCAATTCTTTGTGGTCTATGTACATGTCCTATTGCAACATAATCAAATTTATCATAATTTGATACGTCAACATTGTCTGTTCCACCAAGTGATAATACTTCTGAATCTGTTCTCTCAACCTCTTCACCTCTTGCTGTTACAAATTGGTGTGTTAATATAATGTTTCTTTCATTTGTATTAATCTCTTCTTTTTCAATTATCTTATGTATCATCTCATCATATCCAAATTGTTCATCATCAAAATATTGCTTTACTTCAACAGGTTTTACAAATGGTAACATATAAATATTTAATTTACCATATTCATCTTCTAATTCTACCTTTTTTATTTTTCCATCATATTTACTTGAAATATATAAACCTTCTTCTTCAAATATTTTATTTCCAAAACCTAATCTTTCTTTAGAATCATGATTTCCTGCAATTATAAATACTTTTCTTTTTAATTCTCTTATTAAAACATTTAAAAATTCATCTAATAAATCAACAGCCTCTGTTGGTGGAATACTCCTATCATAGATATCTCCTGATATTAAGATTGTTTCTATATTTTCTTCTTTTATTTTTTCTATAATTTTATTTAACATATATTTTTGATCTTCTAAAAATGATTGTTCTTGTAATATTTTTCCTAAATGTAAATCTGCTAAATGTAAAATTTTCATAATTAATCTCCTTTTTTCAATTTGAATTATACCATAATTAGATTTGTTTTCAAACATTTTTATTAATTATTGACTAAATATATTCTAGATGCTATAATCGAGCTATCAAGTCAATTAACTTAATACTTTTGAAAGGGGATTCAATTATGACTGGTTTTGAATTTTTGAAGCAATATCGGGAATTGTATGAAGAAGAAATTGAATTAGCTCAAATTAAACACAATGCCTTTGATGTATTTGATTCATGTGCAACAGAAGATTTGGAAACAAGTTTAAAAATCAATTGGGGTCCTCTATATAATTGGGATAATTATTATCCTCATAGTCATGAATTTTTTATTCAAGATTTTGATTATGTAGACTCCTGTTTTAAAGCTGTTGTAAATGGTCATATGTCTCGGGAAGAACTTCAAACAGCACTGTCTCCAAGTGTTCTGAGTATCGAAAGATATTATTCTCAAGTTAAAGCTGATAAAGAGTATACTGAAAGTATTATTGAAGAGAAACTTCGTACTTTTATTGAAGGAATTGATACAAATGCTATTATTCGTAATATTTTGTATCTTTCTGTTCCTTATTTAAAAGACTTTTTGATTGGATTCTTAACACTTGATAAAGATGCATAATCTAAAAAGAAACCCTAATGTAATAAATATTACTTTAGGGTTTCTTTGGTATTAAAATATTTCTACATCTTCACTTGATGTTGTTTCATTATTATCTAAATCAATTACTTCATCTTCTACTTTTTCTGCAACTACTTTTGTATTTCCAAAAGAAAATACTTTTTTCTCATTTCTTGCTTTTTCTTCGAATTTTTTATTAAATTCTGCTCTTACATCATTTAATGTTGATTGCATTGCTCCAAACATTTCTTCAACATCTTCTTTTGTAAAATCGTAACTGTTACTTCTTGCCATTGGCTCTAATATTTGCATATCATGTAATACGTTATTTACTCTCTTTCCTGCATATTCCATAAATTTGTTTCTTTTTTCTTCATTTATTTCCATCTTTATACATCCTTTCAACTGATTTAATCTTGCTTTACTATATCACAATTTTTGATAAAAATCTACTTTTTAATCAAATTTTTTTACGCAATTATCACATAATTTAATTGACTTTTTACAAAAATTTTGTTATTATTATTTGGTATTAAAAATGAAATTTTTAGGAGGTTTTTACAAATGTCAAAATTATCAAAAATATTTTTTATTATAGGAATTTTAATTATTAGTTTATTATATAGTAGTTCTATTTCTTTTGCAGCTACAGCAGATATGAATTTATCTAGTTCAACATCTTCACAGTCTACAAGTACATCAAGTTCATCTACAAAAGCCACAAATACAACACCTACAAAGTCAACTCAATATTCTACAACTGTTAGCGCTTCAAATTTTGATTTACAATTAACAAATATTTTAAGTATTTGTCTTATAGTTGTTGGAGTTTTACTTATTTTATTAGCAATAGCAATTTTAATTAGATTAAAAAATTAAAAAGAATAATCAATTTAATGATTATTCTTTTTAATTTATATATTACTTTTCAAATTTTTCTTAAACTCTTTAAATTCTATAATATTTTCTTGTGTATATCCTTTCAAAGAATCATTTGGTAATTTATCACAAATTTTATCAAAGGCTTTTTCAAATTCATCTGAAATTTTTCCTTTTGTATCTAAACATTGAAATTGTGTTTTACCATCATTTAATAAAATTATAATATTGTTTGAAATAGAAACTACTCCATAATATTTTAATCTATGTGTATATATCCATTTTATATCTGAAAATTTAACTGCTACAAATGTTTCTCCTGTTGTATCTACAAGGAAGTCTTTTGTTACAATTAATTTATCATTGAAAAATGTTTCTTCAACATTATCTTCCAATTGTTTTTCTAATTCTTTTTCATAACTATTTTTTTCTAAATATTTGAACGTTTTTATTCTTATTACTTTATTACATATTTGAATAATTATTGTAACAAATAATGTTATTACTGATATTAAAACTAATATTAGTTCTAATGATACATCTACTGGATTTTCTGATGTATCTAATAGTACACTTCCAAAATAATCTTCAAATTGATCTACAGTAATTTTTTGTTCATCATCAAGACCTTCATTAAAAAAATCAATTGCAATTTGCCTTAAATCATCTGGTACTTCCTTAGTAATTCCATAAACATTTACTGAAGCTGGTCTATTTTCTATATTACCATATGTGTATTCATGTATATTATTCAATTCTTCTAATTCAACACTACTTAAACTAACAATATATCCAACCCCATTATTTATTGCAACATAATATTTTTCATCATCTGGTCCTATAGCAATTTCATCACTCAATCCATCAATTTGTAAATATACATATTTTCCTGCTTCAGTTCCTATTGCACCATTTTGAGATAAATCTGTTGCATTAGGCTTTTCTTTCTCAATTCTATCACTCATTATAAATACTGATAATATAATTACTACAATACATATAAATTCTATTATAAAAAACTTCTTTGAAGTATGTTTACCTTGTTTCAATGATTCTTTTACTTTCATTTTCATTCCCCTTTTAAATCCATCTATATATAAATAATGCTATTGCCATGCCAATAATACTTGCCATATTTATATTAATTGTAAATCCAAATGTTATTTTTAACACACTCAAATCTAATACTAATGGTTGTGATAATCCAAATTCTTGTCCAAAAGCAAGCCAGCTTAGCCAATCAACTTGTGCTGAAAGCTTTCCTATTAAGCCTCCAATTACAAGTCCTGCACAAATAAATATTATTAAAATCCATGTATTTTTACTTTTTACTGCCATTTTTCTTTTTAAATGTTATCTTTAACATTTTCTCCTTTCTTCTTTTGCTACTTATTACTCACTAACACCCATTGATGCAAAAAATTCTTCTATATCTCTTGTTATATCACTTGTTCCACCATATGTCATATAATATGTATTTTTTCCAGTTGATGCATCTGTTTTTAGATATACTGTATTAAGAGGTGCTCCAATTCTTATTGTTCCTTTTCTATTAATAAGATTATAACTTGTTTTATCTGTTTTTACTACAATTAAATTTAAACTTGGTATTTCTACAACTGGATATGTATTTGTTACTTTTGATTCTTTACATCCAACATCAACAAATGAAAAATCTGTTATTCTCTCTCCTTTTGTGTTATAGAATCCCCACATATTATTATATTTAACTGGTATTAATTCATTTACAAGTATATATTGATTTTCAAGTCTATTTTCTTTAAATGAATTTGAGTCAACACCGATTTGTTGGAAACTTGAGGATAATAAAACATCTCCTGTTGTTTTTACTATTCCATATAAATTATTTTCTTTTACCAAATATAATCCTAATTCATTATCACATATTTTTATTTCATCATATGCTACTTTTAATTTAATCTTTCCACTTGCATCTGTCATTCCATATTTACCATTACTTTCTACTAAAAATTGTGATGAATATGGAAAATATGAAATTAGATCATATTTAGCCTCTAAAACATTTTTACCTGTTGATACATTCATTACTCCATATTTTTTGTTAGAATCATCTGTTTGATATATCAATAATCCTTCTAATATTGCTTTTTTATCACTAATTGTTTCAGGACCATTTTTTTCATCTAATTTATATTGTTGAAGATATGCTGTAACTAAATAATCTAGTGTATATATATTAATTGTTTTTGTGTCTTCTGCATATTCAAAAATTATATTAAATGCTTTTTCAATTCCATCTTCAGTTGTATATAATTCTCCGTCTTTTTCAACAACCTTCTTGTCAATTTCTACTTGTTCTATTGGGAATCCATCTCTTGAAATAATTATTGTATTTGAACTTACTGTAAATAATGCTATTTCTTCTCCACTATCCACATAACATTTTGTGCTGTCTTCAGACTTTGTTGAATAATCACCTGCATAATCTGAATATCCAAAATATTTTGCAATTTTTCTTATTGGAAAATACATTTCTGTTTTATTATCACTTGTAGTTGTCATTTGAACTAATTTTCCGAAATCATTTTGTGAAACTCCATTTATTTTTACTTTTAATATAGATGTTTTTATATACATAATTGCACAAAATATTATTGTTGTTAGTAAAACAAGTAAAATTATAAATATTCCTATAAATATAGGAGCTTTTGACTTTTTCTTTGTTTGTTTTTCTTCTTCATAATATAATTCCATTGTATTTACGCCCCTTTCTTTTCTTTAGTCTTCATATCCATATTTTTTATAAAATTCTGTTCTAAAATCTCCTAAACAATCATTTTCTATGGCTGTTCTAATATTTTCCATTAATCTAGTTAAAAATCTTAAATTATGTATTGAAAGTAATCTTACCCCTAATATTTCATTCGCTTTTACTAGATGTCTTATATATGCTCTTGTATAATTTTTACATGTATAACAATCACATTCTGGATCTAACGGTGTCCAATCTCTTTCATATGTTGCATTTCTTACAACTACTTTTCCATGTGATGTTAATGCTGTTCCATTTCTTGCAATTCTTGTTGGTAATACACAATCACACATATCTATTCCAGCTAGTGCTGCTTCTATTAAATAATCTGGTGTTCCAACACCCATTAAATATCTTGGTTTATCTTTTGGCATTAATGGTGTTGTATAATATAACATTTTTAAGAATTCTTCTTTTGGTTCACCAACACTTATTCCTCCTATTGCATATCCTGGTAAGTCTAATGCAATTAAATCTTCTGCTGATTTTTTTCTTAAATCTTCAAAAAATCCACCTTGTATGATTCCAAATAATGCTTGATTTTCTGTTGTATGTGCTTCTTTACATCTTTTAGCCCATCTTGTTGTTCTTTCCATTGAATTTTTTGTATACTCATATGTTGATGGATATGGACAACATTCATCAAATGCCATTATTATATCTGCTCCTAAATCTTCTTCTGTTTTCATTACACTTTCTGGTGTAAATAAATGTTTACTACCATCTAAATGTGAATGGAATGCTACACCTTCTTCTGTTATTTTTCTTAATGAACTTAAACTAAATACTTGGAACCCTCCACTATCTGTTAATATTGGTCTATCCCATTTCATAAAGTTATGAAGTCCACCTGCTTCTTTTACAATTTCTTGACCTGGTCTTAAATATAAATGATATGTATTTGATAATATTATTTGTGCTTTTACTTCTTCTTTTAATTCTTCTGGAGTCATTGATTTGACTGTAGCTTGTGTTCCTACTGGCATAAAAATTGGTGTTTGTATATCTCCATGTGGTGTATGAATAACACCTCTTCTTGCACCTGTTTGTTTACATTCGTGTAATAATTCATAAGTTACCGCTGGCTTCATTTTTTCATCCTTTCTTTTAATGTTCTATTTCTTCATCTTTATTTTGTTGATTCTTAGTTGCATTTTCTTGAGTTATTTCATCTTGTCCTCTTGTTTGGACTGGAGTTTGTTCTATTTCATTTCCAACATACATTGTTTTTCTGTATTCCTCACATTTATCATAATTTTCTCTTTGAACTCTTTTTAAAAGAGGTTCTTCTGAGTCATAAGCTATTTGTGTTTCTCCTAATTCATTCAATCTTACATCAATATTTGAATCTTTTAATGCTTTAAAAATAAGACCTACTGTTTTTAATGCTTTTCTTTCTTGTCTATTACTCTTATCTATTTGATCCACATTTACATATCTTTGTACTAATTCATCTATATTAAGTTTTTTGTCTGTTATTTGTATTGCCATATCATAAAAATCATGTTCATATTTTTTTCTTTCTTCAGGATTAAATTTTGCTAGAAAAGCTCTTTGAGCTGATTTATATTCTCCAACCCCTAATCTTTCCCAAGCAAATGTACTTTTCTTTTTAAATTCTTTTCTAGTTATTTGTATATATCCTAGTTTTTCTAATGCTTCTAATGTTTTTACATTATCACCATGTGTTACAGTACTAAAAACTTGTGGATATACATTATTTTCACCATTTAGGGCTGGTTTTGTTTGTATATCTTTATCTTCATACATTTGTTGAATATTTTTTAGGGATACCATCATACCTAACCCCATCATTGCTGCTTTTTCTTGAGGTCTTAACTCTTTTATTTTTTGTGCTTGTTTTAATTTTGTTGAGTCTTGTCCGATTTCTAACTCACCATTAATTTTTCTTCTAGTAACAAACATTGAATTTTTTTCTACACTTTTAAATATTATATTCTTTATTGCATTTGTTCCTGCTAATACATAGGCACTCGCTCCAACAACAGCTATTGGTCCACCTAATCCAAGTGCCCCAACTCCAATGGCAGCAAGTCCAAAATTTCCTGCAATCTTTCCTACTCTTTTTATTCCTTCTATATTTCTTTGTTTTTGTCTTTTTATAGCCATTTTCTTTTCAGGTATTATCATTGGTAACTCTTCTTTACTCATTCGTCTTTTTCCTTTCTATTTTATAAACATTGCATCTCCAAAGCTGAAGAATTTATATTCTTCTTTTACTGCTTCATTATATGCTTTTAATATATATTCTCTTCCAGCTAATGCTGATACCAACATTACTAATGTTGATTCTGGTAAATGGAAATTTGTTATTAATCCATCTATACATTTGAATTTATATCCTGGATATATAAATATGTTTGTATCTCCTTCTGTTACATGCACCATTCCTGTATTTTCATCTGCAATTGTTTCTAGTACTCTACATGATGTTGTTCCAACTGCTATAACTTTTCCACCATTTTTCTTTGTTTCGTTTATTTTATCTACATCTTCTTGTTTTATATAATAATGTTCTGTATGCATGTCATGTTCTTCTATATTTTCTTCTTTTACTGGTCTAAATGTTCCTATTCCAACATGTAATGTTACATTTGCAATTTTTACACCTTTTTCTTCTATTTTCTTTAATAGTTCATCTGTAAAGTGTAATCCTGCTGTTGGTGCTGCAGCTGATCCTTCATATTTTGCATATACTGTTTGATATCTGTCATTTTCTTTTAGTTCTTCATGAATATATGGAGGTAATGGCATTAAACCAATTTTGTCTAATATTTCGTTAAATATTCCTTGATATGTAAATTTAACTTTTCTTGTTCCTCCTGGCATTGTGTCTAATACTTCTGCATTTAATAATCCATCTCCAAAGCTAACTTTTGCTCCTACATGTAATTTATTTCCTGGTCTTACTATACACTCCCAAATGTCTCCTTCTATTCTGTTTAATAATAGAAATTCAACATGTGCTCCTGTTTCTTTTTTTCCATATAAACGTGCTGGTAAAACTTTCGTATTATTTCTTACAAGACAATCTCCTGGTTGTAAATAATCTATAATATCTTTAAATACTTTGTGTTCTATTGTTTGTTTATTTCTATCTAATACCATTAATCTTGATTCGTCTCTTTTTTCTATTGGTACTTGTGCTATTAATCTTTCTGGTAATTCATAATTAAAGTCTGTTAATTTCACTTTTTCATCTTCCTTTCATTCTTTTATATTGTACTATTTTTTGATTTTTTTTTCAAGTATTATCTGCAATTGATTTCAATATTTTTGATAATCTTTATATTTTATTTATCATGCAAAGAGCAGTGCAAATGCACTGCTCTTTTTATTATTTCTTTCCTTTTTTCAAATTTACTACAACTGCATTTTCATTATCAAATTGAAAACCTGAATCTGTTGTATCAGTTTGAATTGGATCTATTTCGTTTCTGTCATCTATAAAATTAATATGTTTTGGATCAAATTTTTCTTTATGTTTGCTATCATCTGAATCTTCTACAACTCCTGCTGTAAATCTAGCAAAATTATATGTTTTTATTGGTTGCTCTTCTTTATATTTAGCACCTATAAAATTTAATCTACCATCATTTATATTAAATCCTCCACCATCATTTTTTAATTTTATAGCAGCAACTTTAAATCCCATGGTTCCTAATTTATTTGCTGGCCAATATGATTCCCAATCATATTTTATTCCACTTGCTTTTGAATCATATTCAAGTTTGCTCATATCCATACTGCTTCCCCATGTCCAAGTTCTTCTCTTTCCAAATTCGTTTGCCCACCATGTTAATTCTGTATTATCTGCATTTCCTAAGAAAATTTTATTTGCACAATTTGAAATAATTGTTTCTCTATATTTCATATCTGGTGCATTTGCTTCTAATTGAGATAAGTTTTGGGCTGTTATTGTTGTTGCAACTTTATATTTTCTATATAATGTAAATATTGCTTCTGTATCTTTACATATAAAGTCTGGAAATTCATCTATATATAAGAAATGTGGTATTCTACTGTTTTCATTTCCAGGTCTTCTTAACACTGCATTTTGCATTGACAATAAGAAAAATAATCCAAATGCTTTATGGCTTACTCTTCCTAAATCTCCTCTACGAGTACATACAAATGTTACTTCTCCATTTGCTAATGCTTTGTCGAAATCTATATTATTATGTCTATTGCATAATATCGTTTTTACACCTGGTAATCTCAATAAATTATCAAGTTGTGATACAGCTAAATATAGATATTGTTCTGTAATTGCTTTACCTGGTGCATTTTCATAAAAGTTTCTTTTAAAATATGTTATTTGATTTGAATACTTTTCAGCTAATTCTGGATCTTGGCACATTATTTCACACATTTTTTCTACTATACTATAATTTGTAAGCATTTTTAACATGTCTTCTAGATTTGGTAAATTTCCACCATTTAAACGAGGATACATTTCTTTTAACATAATTGCTAAATTTTCAACTGCTTGTATTATATATTCTTCTCTATATGTATCTTCAATTTCTGGATGTGCATTTACATACATTGCTTTTAACGCTGCAGAAATTGTTATTGCTATTTTATTTGGGTCATCATATATAAATGGGTTTAATCCTATAGAGCCTCTGTTAGCTGGATCAATAATATTATATTTTATATGGAAATTTTTACATACATTTATCATTTTTTCTGTTGATTCATAATCTGGTGATAATGTTGTAATTCCTAAATTTCTATATGAATAACTGCTTCCTAATGATGCTAAGATCATTTTATTCATATATGATTTATATATTGATTCTTTTCCATCTACTGGTGTTATCATATTTAATGAAAAGTTTTGATTTAAATATTCATTATCATATGGTTTATTTAATACTGCAATTCCTGTTTTTAATGCTGTATATCCCATTTCTTTTGCTGTAGCTATATAAAATGCTTTCTTCTCTATGTCTTTTGCAACAAATGGTTCAATTATTAAAGATGTTTTTCCTGTTCCTGAGCCTCCAACTACTAATAATGATTGATACCTTGCTTTTTCAACAAATTGTACTTTTTTTCCTGTTTCAAAATCATTGCAAACACATAAATCACATGTAAATGGTCCATGTCCTTGTTTTGTATCTTTTAAACTTATTCCTTTATAATCCCAAATAGATCTAGTCCAATCTTTACTGTCTCCTACTCCTAAACGAATAAATTTAAATACACTATAAAATGTTACTAATGGTAAATATATTGCTAATGATGTTAATGCTGGTTTTATTAATTCTGAATAGTCTGTTACTAATTCTGTATATCCTGGTAATGATATTAAAAGTAACCATGCGCCTCTGTTAATCCATTGTACAAACATTGATAATGCTATAACATATAGTCCTACAACATATGTGTAAAATAGTGTTACTTTTGTGTTCTTAGATGATGCGAATTCAGAAGAACCAGAAAATAGAAATGCAAATACAGGACATGCTAAAGCAAATGTATACATAAATGGTCCCCAATATGATACAGATACTCCAGTAAATATCATAAGTAGCATTTCTACTATTCTATCTATTGCTAAATAAAATGAAATTAATGTTAATACATATGTAACAAATGTATTTCTACTTGTATTTAACTTTTTCAAAAATTTATCTATTAATTTCATGTTTGTTTCCTTTCATTTTCAATTTTATTCTCACACACTTATATTATCCTACAAAAAGCTTAAAATTTCAAGTAATTTTTCCAATTTAAATGATAATTTCTAAAATAAGTCCTGATATTACACCTATTGCATATAATAGTCCTATAATTTTTAGATTTTCTTTTTTATTCTCATTTGTTTTGAATAATACTAATAATCCTACACCTGCATTTACACATAATCCTGAAATTAATATTGGCATTGATATAACATTTTCTACAAATAATTCTGTTAATACTACTGATGATGCACAATTTGGAATTAACCCTATAATTCCTGCTACAATAGGTCCTAATATTATATTTTTGCTAACTATATTTGCAAGGTTTTCTTGGCCAATTATTTCTATTATTCCATTTATTACAAGTGTTATAATAAATATAAATAAGAATATATTTAATGTATGTTTTAATGCTGATAATGCTATATTTTTTTCACAATGACAATGTTCGTGTTCACATATTTCTTCTATTTTTGTTTCTTCTTTTTCTTTGTGCAATTTTCTTGCTACAAAATCTATTATAAATCCTGCTAATACTCCTATTACTAATTTTATTCCTAAGATTGTTAATATTGTTGATGCTGGCATTGTTTCTGAAATTAATATTGGCAACATTTCATCAGATGTTGTTAAATATACTGAAATAAGTGTTCCAAGTGTTATTACTCTTGCTGAATATAAATTTGTTGCAGATACAGAAAATCCACATTGTGGTACTATTCCTACAATTCCTCCTAATAATGGTCCAAATTTTCCTGATTTTTGTATAACTTGTTTTACTTTGTTACTTGTTTTATGTTCTATATATTCCATTATTAGATATGTTATAAATAAAAATGGTAATAATTTTATACTATCTATTGCTGTTTCTTTTAATACTTCTAATATTTCTTGCATGGTTCTTTCCTCTCTTTATTAAAAATCATACTTATATATTTTACATTAAATTAAGAAAAATAGCAAGATTTTCTTGCTATTTTATGTTCTTTATTGATACCACTCAAAAGTCCAATTAAGCATTTTAACATAATCACCTTCACAAATGCCTTGTCTTTTTAGTTCATCTTCAATTCCTAATTCTTTTAGTTTCTTTTGGAAATAATACATTGACTCATTATCATCTATATTTATTCTTCCCATTAATCTATTTACAGCTTTTCCTTCAACAACAAATGTATCTCCATCTTTTCTTACTGTAAATTCTTCTTTGTCATCATCTAAAGTATATATAACTTTATCTTCTTCTTCAACTATTTCTTCTTTTGGTAATGTTTTTAATACTTCAGATACTCTGTTTAATAATTCAGATATTCCTTCACCTGTTACTCCTGAAATTTTGAATAATTCTAATTTTTCTTTTTTGGCTAATTCTTCAAGCTCTTTTAATCTTTCATCATCTTGCATTACATCAATTTTGTTTGCTACAAGTATTTGTTTTCTTGTTGCTAATTTTTCACTATATTTTTTTAATTCTTCATTTATTGTATGATAGTCTTCTACAGGGTCTCTTCCTTCACTTCCAGATACATCTATTACATGTAATAATAATCTTGTTCTTTCTACATGACGTAAGAATTGTATTCCAAGTCCTACTCCTTCACTTGCACCTTCTATAATTCCAGGTATATCTGCAATTACAAAACTGTCTCCACTTGCTGTTTTTACAACTCCTAAATTTGGTTCTATTGTTGTAAAATGATAATTTGCAATCTTAGGTTTTGCATCTGTTACTCTTGATAAAAATGTTGATTTTCCTACATTTGGAAATCCTAATAGTCCAACATCTGCAAGAAGTTTTAATTCTAATATTACTTCTTTTTCTTCTCCTTCTTCACCAGCTTGTGCAAATCTTGGAACTTGCCTTGTTGCTGTTGCAAAATGTGAATTTCCTTTTCCACCTCTTCCACCTTTTAGTACAAGTTCTTCTTGTCCTTCTTTTGAAAGGTCTGCAACAACTTTTCCTGTTTCTACATCTTTTATAATTGTTCCTATTGGAACATCTATATATAAGTCTTCTCCTGCTTTTCCATATCTGTTTGATCCACTTCCATTTTCACCATTTTGTGCTTTGAATTTTTTAGTAAATCTAAAATCTATTAGTGTATTTGCATTAGGATCTACTCTGAAATAGATGTTTCCACCTCTTCCACCATCTCCTCCATCAGGTCCTCCTGCTGCTACATATTTTTCTCTTCTGAATGTAATGGCTCCATCTCCACCATTACCTGATTTTATTATTATTTTTGTATAATCTGTAAACAATTTTTTCATCTCCTATCTAATTTTGAAAATAATCAAGTTTCATTGCTTTTTTTACTTTTTTCATTGTTTCTTTTGCTGTTTCTCTTGCCTTTTCTGTTCCATTTATTAATATTTCATCAACTATTTCAGGGTGTTGTTCATAATATTTTCTTTTTTCTCTCATTGGTTCTAATGTGTTATTTATATTTTGTGCTAATTGCTTTTTACAAGCTACACAACCTCTTTTTCCAGCTCTACATTCTTCACAAACATTTCTACACTCTTCTTCAGAACTAAATAATTTATGATAATATGAAACCATACATATATCTGGATTTCCTTTATCATCTTTTTTAATTCTATTTGGATCTGTTACTGCACTCATTACTTTTCTATTTACATCTTCAACTGTGTCTGATAAATAAATGGCATTTCCTAATGATTTTCCCATTTTTTCGTTTCCATCAAGACCTTTTATTCTTTTTTCTTTTGATAATACTGCTTCTGGTTCTTTTAATACATCTCCATATATACTGTTGAATTTTCTTACAATTTCTCTACATTGTTCTATTAATGGTAATTGATCTTCTCCTACTGGAATGATAGTTCCGTCCATTACAGTTATATCTGCTGCTTGACTTACTGGATATCCTAAAAATCCATATGTTACACTTTCACCAAACAAATCTCTTTTTTGTGCAATCTCTGTTTTTACTGTTGGATTTCTTTCAAGTCTTGCAATTGTAACTAAGTTTGAATAAAAGACTGTTAATTCTGCTGTTTCAGGTATCATTGATTGTATATATATTGTTGTTTTTTCAGGGTCTATTCCTACTGATAAATAATCCATTAAGACTTCTCTTACATTTTTTCTTACTTTTTCTGGATTGTTAAAATTATCTGTTAATGCTTGAACATCAGCAATTAATATGTATTGATCATATTCTCCACTTTCTTGTAATTTTACTCTATTTTTTAATGATCCAAAATAATGTCCTATATGTAATCTTCCTGTTGGTCTGTCTCCTGTTACAATTCTTTTTTTATCCATCTATTATCATTCCTTTCATTAAAGTTACTAGCCTTAATACATTTTTATATACTAGGAATCTTTAATAACTTTCCTAGTATATAAATTTAACTAGTAACTTCTATCAATTATTTTTCAACTTTTACCACATAATTTTATTACAAAACCTGCTTAATGTCAATATTTAAGCATTAAATCGCCAAAAACAGCATACCCTACAGTAGGATTATTTACCAATACATGTGTTATTGCTCCAACAAATTTTCCATTTTGTATTATCGGAGTTCCACTCATTCCTTGTATAATTCCACCTGTTTTTTCTAATAAATTTTCATCTGTTATATTTATAAGCATACTTTTATTATCATAATTATTGTTTTGATATATTTTGGTTATTTCTAATTTATATTGTTTTATCTCTCCATCAATACTACTTAAACAAGTCGCTTCTCCTAGTTTTATTTCGTTTCTTGATGCTACTTTCATCTTTTTATTAAAGTCTAATTGTATGTTTTCAGTATTTTTTATTACTCCAAATATTCCAAACTTTGTATTATTATAAATACTTCCAATTAATGTTTTACTATTTATTGCTCCTTCTACTCTTCCTGGTTCATCTTTTTGACCTTTTACTATTGATAATATTCTTGCTGTATCAATTTCACCTGATGATGTAGTCAAAACTTCTCCAGTATCTATATCTGTTATTGCATGGCCTAATGCTGAAAAACATTTAGTGTCTTCATTATAAAATGTTACTGTTCCAACCCCTGCAGCACTATCTCTAACCCATAATCCTAGTTTATATTTACCATCTTTATTTTTTACAGACTTTATTTTACCTGTTTTTGTTTCTTCTTTATGATTAAATGTTAATTCAATTTCATTTCCTAACGATTTATTTATTTCTTCTGTTAAATCCTCTGTTGAAGCAATTTCTGTACCATTAACATATGTTATACAATCTCCTTCTTGTATTCCTGTATCTTGATATGGTTTATATATATTACCATCTTCACCTTCAATTGAGGCCATTCCTACTACCATAACACCATTTGTATATAATTTAATTCCAACAATTTCTCCAACTGGTATTACATCAACATCTTCTATAACATTGACATTTATCGTTTTTAATCTTATTTTATCAAATAAACTTACTTCTAGTTTTTCTTCTCCTATTTCATTAAATGTACTTGAATATAATGTTGATGATGTTTCTATTGATTCGTCTTCATTTGATATTTTAATTCCCCATAATGTTGGAATATTTATTTCTTCTCCTTGAAAAATTTCTATTGTTTGTGGAATATTATCAATAGAAACTACATATATAAATATAAAAAATAATACAAATAATAGAAATACTCTTTTTAAATGTTTCATTTTCTTCCTCACATTCTTAAAATGTTTTTTTTATTATTTGTATTATATATTTTTTTATTCAGCCAAATCTTGCTTTTCCAAAATCATTCCAGCAGAATTTTGAATTAAAATTTTTAAATTATATCTTTTTACTTCATCTTGAACTTTATCATATTCTCCACCATAATCATTTTTTAATAAAACAAAATAATGATATTTTGAATTTTCCATAAATTTTTCGACTGTTGTTATCTTATCGTTTGTTAATGCATTTGTTAAATTATTTCCATTTTTGGTTATACTATAAACCCATCTATCTCTTCCAGTATTACCTTTTGTCTTGCAAAATAGTGTATCATCATTTTGCATTGTATTAATATTGTTATTATAATATTCAAACAAATAAAATTCTTTATCTTTTATTAATGCATAATCATCTTTTATTTCTTCGCCATTTGTTAGATAAATATCAAATACAAACCAATTTTTATCTAATATCATTGCTGAAAAAATTCCAAAAGAATAAATTATCAATACTCCTGAAACTATAATTGTAACATTTTTTCCTTTATCTACAAATATTTTTAAGATCTCATAACTACTTACAGTTAATACTAAAAATAACATATAATATATTTTATAGTAATAGTAACTAGATACAAATTCAAGTTTCATAAGCATATATATTAACAATGTAAATATTACCGTTAAATATAATAATTTATCAATAAATGTATTTTTCTTTTTAAATGCTATATATATTATATAAACTTCACTTAATAATAAATATGGAAATATATTCATAATTAAGTCTTCATATATAAATCCATCTGTTGCTATTGCTCCTACATAATCAAATGCCTTATTATTTGCTTGCATCAATGGATATCCTATGAAATATATTACTCCTATCATTCCTGGAATTACAAGTGTAATTAATATTTCAAAAATATTCTGTTTACTAAATATTTTTATATTTTGCTTTTTATTTGTTGCTAAAATATACCAAAATTCTGCTAAAAATAAAACTGGAGCAAAATAATAATATGAAAACATTATTCCTAAGTTTAATAAAAATAAAGAGCTAATCTTATAGTTTGTTTTAATTTCACTTTTCATAATAATTATTATACCAATTATTATATCTAGTCCTACACCTAAATAAGAAAAACCTGCAAATAGACTGTTTAATTGATATGCTAACATATAAAAAATTGTAAGTACTAATGCTAATATTTGATGTTTTTTATTTTTAAAATTAGTTGAAAGTGCTGTGTACATAAGTAAACCTGATAACATCCATATAAACATATCAAATATAAAATATAATTTTACCAAAAATGTTTCATCAATAATACCTTTAAAAAGTTTTAAGAATATACCAGTATTTACATATGCTCCTGTCATTAGATATGGAGTATTCAACCATTTTATCGTGTCTGAACTTTCTCTTGAGAATAATGTTGAATATCTATAAAAATCATCTGATGCAAAATAGTGTGTTGCAGCATCTGTTACTGCATGTTTTACTGCAATATTTGTTCCATAATTCATAATAACAATCGTTATAGCTAATCCTAATATAATTATAACTGCTATTATATCTAATTTATTTATATAATATTTTTGTATGGTTTTTGTTTTTATTTCTTTTGTTATAAAAACAGCAGAAAAAGCAATATTAACAATTGCTAAATTTAATAATGTTGATTTTAAATGTACAAAAAACATTACCTGTGTAATAAAAATATTATATGTTAAAAATAGAATAACACTTATAATTACACTATGTATTAAGTTTTCTTTTTTTTCACTTTTATTTAATAATAAATATGATATTATTAGTGCTAATGAAGTTAAAATATATATAATGTTCATTATAATTTCCTTTCTTATCTTATTAAACAAAAATAACACGATTAAAAATCCTGTTACTTTTATGTTGCTCCATTTATTGCAATTATTCCAGAACCTGTTGCTGCAACAATATGTAATTCTTCTCCTGAAATTGTATAATAAATATTTTTTAATGATTGTGATAATGTCAAATTGTTATTTTTGGCAATTACTGAAATAACATCACCATCTTTTAAAACAATCTTTTTATTTGATTCATTACCACCATTGTTTGATAATTTTTCTTCTATCTGTGTTGTATAAATTGAATAATATTGATTTGAACCTAATTCATTTCTTCTATTTGTATATTCTTGTGCATAGTTTGGATCTAATACTTTAATTTCGATACTTACATCATAAGTATTTCCAGAACTATTTAATTGATTTATATAATTAGCATAATCTTCTGATGTTATTGTTCCTGTTTTTATAATGTTTTCTACAAAAGATGATGTAGCACTATTTGCAATAAGTTGTGATATATCATCATTTCTATCTGCTAAAAGAACTAGCGGAACTAAAAACATTAGTGCAACTGCTGCAAAAATACCTATTATATCTGTCGTTGATTCTTCCATAAAGTATCATCCTTTCTTTTTAATAATTTTTCCAAACATAAGTTATAATTCTTTTTTTAGTTTTATTTATTTCAAGAGTGTCTGACACTTTTCCTTCACTCTTGTCTTCTTGATAATATTCTCCAAGTCTTTCTTCAAATTTTTTGTCTTTTAGAAATTCATATAAACCTTCACTGCCAATAGCAATATCTCCTGATTTAGAACCAATTTCTTCATCATATAAAAGTATTGTATTAGTACTATTATATCTTTTATAAGCCGATATATCTTTAACTCCATATGCTTTTGATGCATTTATATAAAATTTAGTATGTCCATTTGTTAATAATGCATTCAAATGATCTATTGCTAATGATTCACTACCAAAATTTTCATCTATAAGATCTATATAATTAACTTCTTCCCAATAATTTTCTCTGGCTTCTACATTTCTTCTGGAATATAAAATAAGCTTTTTTTCAGCTCCAGCAGAATCTTTTACCCAAAATTCCACTCTATAGTTTTCTGAATAAGCTTTGTATAATGCTGGAATTATAGTTTCAATTCCAACATCTCTATTACTAGTTGTAGATGGTTCTAAATAAACATATTCTTGTGTTTTGTCCTTTATTGTTGTTATACCATCAATTGCTCTTCTTGCATTTGAAAAAGTGGATATACTAATAGAAAGCGCAACAGTAAAAATTAGTACTCCAAAAGCAATTTTTAGTGAATCTACTGCGTTTTCCATAATATATCCCCCTTTTTTTCTTTATATCAAATTATCCATTATCATTTGATAATTCTTCTATTAGAATTTTTGTAATCAATCCAGATTTCTTTTCTGGTACACATGTTACTTTATATCTTTTTCCTGTTCTAATTGCTGGTTTACTATCTGGATCTTCAGCTCCTTTATCTAAAAGCTTAGTGTTATTTCCATCATATAAATCAATTTTTCTTGACTCGTCTGATTCTGTTAAATTGTGATTATAAACAGTATCAACTAATGCTTTTACTTTTGTTCCAGATACAGATGTTCCTTCATATGATTGATATGTAGAATTAAATGATCGAATTTCAACATCATTTAATCCACTTTCTGCTCCCTTCATTTGGTTTTGAGCTAAAGATACTACATATACACCTAGAGAAATGATTATAATTGCTACTAAAACTGCTGCTGCAATTAATAAAGCTTTTGTTGCGTTCTCCATATGTAATTTCACCTTCTTTCGTTAAAATTTTTTTATAAAAAATGTTAATAACTAATTTATATTTGTTCAAAAAGAATATATTTTATTCTTTTTGTTTTTTCATGATATTCAACTTTAGAACTTTTAAATTTATCATTTAAGAAGAATTGTACAAATTGTTCTACTCCTTGTTTATAAATTTGTTCCATTTTATATGTTGTATCACTATCTTTTATATATATTTCTATTTCAATAGAATTTTCATCATTTTGTATAAAGTAACCTTTGTCATCTTTTGAAACAGAATTTTTTTCATTTTTGTCTGTTGATTTATTTATTAATGAAGCAATATCTATTCCATATATTTCTTTATCAAGATATTGTTCATATTCACTATTTTCACTATTAATAGCATTTTGCGCTCTTTGATATGAATTATATTGGTATAATATAACACATAAAATTACTACAATTATTGCTAAAAATATAAATATTTTTTTCATATCTTCCTCATTTTATCATTTATATAATTTTTTTTCAATATTTTATATAATTTTTATTAATCATTTACTTTTTTAAAAACAATTTTATTAACTCTATTTGCAGAATTTACTGTCATGTCTTCAGCCTTACATGTATAATGTGTTGAATAATTTTTTGCTAACCAATCTGCTAACTGCTTTGAATCCCCAACTATTTTCTCTAAATGTTTTTTTCCTGTTTCAATACCTGATGATGGATCTGTTGCACCAATAATTATTACATCAACATAGTCTGTTCCATAACTAGATTCTGTTTCATCTAATAATTCTTTTTCAGAATTGTTTTCATATGCAATATTTGCTATTGTAATTATATCTTGAAAAGTATATTGTTGATTCTCTATTGCAGTATAATTATAAAACTGAGTATTAAATTTAATTAATGCTTGATTATTCATTTCTTCTTGTGACATTTGTACATAATTTCCTATAGTCCCATATAAATATACTCCTAACGATAGTATAACTATTCCAATTAGTACTCCTGCTGCCATAAGCAAAGCTTTTGTTGCATTCTCCATTAACTTTTCCTTTCATCAATTTAATTAAATTTTATAGTATGACCTTGATCATTATTTAAAACTATTTTGAAATTCATTGCTTTAACTTTACCATTTGAAGCAATTACAACTCCACTTTTACCAGTTTCTTCACCTTCACATAGGAAATATGTTCTTTTAAATTGTGTAAGTTCATAATATTCTGCTGCTATTTGTTCTATTTTTTCAATTTTACTTTTTTGTGCAAGCATATTTCTTTGTGTTTCCTCTGCTGTATTATCTGTAAACTTTGTTTGTAATATTTTATCAATTATTTTTGCAGCCTTTACATTATTTTCATCATATCTTTCCTTTTGACTTTGAGACATATCATTAGTATTTTGTGTTGATCTTGTTAGCCAATCTCTTATTGTATGAACATTTGAAGAAAGTAATTGTAAAGTATTTTCAGATACAACATTAGAACTTACAAATCCAGTTTGTGATAAATTGCTAAATTTTGTTAATAAATCGTTTTTTCTTGTTGAAATCTTTTTCATATTAGTATTTGTTATTGACAAATTGTTTGGAAATAAGTAATCATATGATGATGATTCTTCTATATGAAATGATGTCCATCTACTATCTGTTATTGACATTTCAAATGAAATGTTTAACTGTATTTCCTCATACCCTTCGTTTGCATTTTGTGCAACCCAAGTATTATAATCAACAACAGAATTTATAACAGAAAGCATTTCATTTCCACGAATTGTTTTTCCATCATAATTTGTAAATTTCTTATTTAATTCAACAATTTGTCTTAAGCTTAAATTGTCACTCTGTTGTTGATAATAATTAGAAATTTGATTATATCCTAATAACAACATTGATAATATTATAATTCCTATTAAAACACCAGCTGCTATCAACAATGCTTTTGTTGCATTTTCCATATAATCAAACTCCTTTCTTTATTATTGTAATCCTGCAAATGCACTTCCCATACTTGATAGACCAATAAATACTAATGGTATTATCAAATATCCAACGAATAAGCAAATCATTGGTGCAAAGCCTACAAATTTTCCTATTATTCCTTTTTTAGAAATAAATTGATCATTTGTTGCTTTACGTTTTTCTCTATGATAATCTTTATCTGCATCTAATTCATCAAATGCTTCTCTAATTGGTATTTTTTCTACTGCTGATTGTAAACTTTCTACAATCCTAATCATATCATGATTACTTACTGATTGTTTTAATTCCTCAAGTGCTTCCCAAGCACCTGCTTCATAGTTGTTTACACATCTTGCTATCGGCTCTTTAAAAATGTTTGAATAACGTTCTAGCCATTCAAGAATCATTTCAACACTTATTCTTTCTATTTTCATAAGCATTAAAATAATTGTTTGGAATTGCATTACTTCATTTTCCATTTCCATTTGTCTCATTTTCTTTTGGAATATCATTAACCAAACTGGAGCCATATATCCCATAACAGCTATTCCCATAGCAATTAATTCTTCAAACCATTTCATTTGTTCTGAATTTATAATTTTTAATTTCTTCAAAATTCTTTCAGAGTCTGTTGTTAGGTTTTCGTCTGATTCTGTATAATAGTCTGATTTTATCATTGCTTTTTTAATATCATCTACTGTTACATCTAATTTTCCTTTAAATTTATTTAAGAAATAATTATCTTGTTCTGTTAAGTTTTCTGCTTTTTTCTTTTCTTTATCTGATAATGTTCCTAAAACTGTAGTTCTAGTTGTTGGCTCTGTATATACATAATTTATTGCTATTTTATGTAGCTGTGTTGTAAGAATTATTGTTGCCACAAAGCTTATAACTGCTAAAATAATTCTATTTACATATATCCATTCCATTTTTGATTTTGATGCTGAATCTTTTAATAATTGTTGCATCTTTTTGTAATCTTTTGTTCCCTTTTTAGGAATAAACATATTAACAATTTTTTTTACTAAAGGAATATTATACAATTTTTCTTGCCAAGGATGATCTGTATGAGAAACTTCTGTTTGAACCCCTCCGTTATCTTTTAGCTTTCTTGTTAATATATAAGAAACAATTGTTATAACTACTATTATTATTTGGGCTAATAGCCCCATCTTTCCATTATAAAACTCTCCTGTAAAAGAGAAGTTTGAAAGACACCAATTTTTTAATGGTTCTAGTAATAATACTGGTAATATTGATATTATTGACAAACTTTGAAATACATAATTTAATTTGTCTCTTTTTAAGATTTCAATTTGCATTTCTTGTGTAATATTATCTACGTTTTTCAAAAATAATGATGAACCATCTTTGTCTTTTCTATCACCAAATTCCTTGGTCAAATATGATATACCAGCAAATTCTTTTAAATAACTATTTGGTGCTGTATCATAATATTTTTCTAGTTCTGTTTCTGGATCATCTGAAATTAATATTTCATAAATTTTTTCACCTTGTTTTGAAACATTTTTTTCATCATCCAAAGAAACTTGATATATAGCTTCTTCAACCATATTAAACTCATGATAAGCATGTCTAATTTCAGCGAAAAAGTCTATTTGTTCTTTTAATAATTTATTGTCAATTTTGTCAACCATTCCCTCTGTCATTGAATCTACAACAAACAATTCGAAGATTAACAAAATTGACATAAGTAATATATTTTGTTTTGTGATTATAATTGTTATAAATACAATAGGTATAAGTATTAATATTGCATTCATTAAAATTTTTGCTGAATCTCTTCTTGTACTATATTCATCGTCAATATTTAAAATTTCAAGCCTTCTACGAAGTTTAAATAAATATCTTTTGATGAAAGGTATTTTAATAAATGTTATATATAATCTCTGGTATAAAACATCCATTGAAAAGCCACTTGTTTTAGTTCCTTGTTGTAACTTCTTTATTCTTGCATATTCTGATTTTCCCATTTGTTTTGCTAAAGCAAAATATGCAATTCCAGCAATTACTAATAAACCAATAGAACCAAATATTATATATTTTAGCACACTAGCATCCATTTAATAACAACTCTCCTTTCATCTATGTTTTATACTTTTTTAGTTTTTCCCCAATATTTTTCAATAAATTTGTCAAATTCAACTGCATCTGTTTCATCCATATTTGCTCTCATATCATGAATATTTTGATCTGTTATTTTATTTGTCAATTGATATTCTCCATCAACATATTCTAAAACATTTTGATATGTATATAAATTTTGTTCTGTTACTTTTGAAAAATATGTTGTTGCGTTTTCAAAGAATTTTGTAACTTTTGAATCCATATCATGTTCTTTTTTATATTCAAAGTCATAAGTCTTTGAATCTTTAACAGGTATACATTCTGTTACTCTCTCAATATATCTTCTACCTCTAAAGTCTTTTTGTAAATGTATATCAAAATTTAATACTTGTACAACTTGTTCCTCAGCTGTCTTTTCATTTTTAAACACTCCTGCTCTTAACATTGAGTTTCTTAATGCTGTAACTAAATCTGGGAATGTTTTAGCATGGTGAGTAAATAATGTAAATTTGGAAGCAACCTGTGCTGATTGAATCATCCAAGATGCTACTGGGTCTGTTGCAACCTCACCAATGATATTAACAGAACCATCTGTCTTTTTCTGAACGTCCAAACACTCTTGTCCAGAAATTGTATCAGTCTCACGCATTGATAAAATGTTTCTTGTTGGATAAACTTTTCTTAAATGCAACTCGAATGCCATTTCAGTGATACGTAAGTTCATTGTTTCATAAATATTTTCAATCAATCCCATAAGTAGTGTTGTTTTACCACAACCTTGTTCACCAGTTATTGATGTTATTCTTGCACCTTTTACAAGATATTTTAATAATTCAATTGCTTTTTCTTTTCCAGCCATATCTCCTGTCCATTGTTCAACAGTAGCACGTTTTACATCGAACTTTCTTACGAAGAATGCCCATGTTTCTGACATACTTGGTCTTACAACAACAACACGAGATCCGTCTTTCATTTCATTTACTTTATAACCATTTGTGTCTGATAATTGTCCTGGGTTATTATATTTATAAATATTTTGACATACTCTTTTTAATTCTGCTTCTGTTCCAAATGATAAAAATGCTAAACGAATTGATTTACCTTGGAAAAATATCCAAATACTATCACATGCTCTTGGAACTTTATGTTCAGATACTTGTTCAATATAATCTGTTGTTCCTGTTTGTGCAACTTGGCTTATAAAACTTTCTGGTAAACCAGATACACCACCAGATACACCATCTATATTCATATCTCTTATTTCGTCAATTGAACTATATCCTTTATAATGTTGATATATTCTTTGAACAACAATTTCTAGTTTATCTTTAAATGATAATACTAATTTTTCTTTTTCATAAATATCTGAAATTTCATCTTCTGTTATTACATAAGATGGTTTACTTTCACCTTGAAGATATTTTAATGTTGCTAAATTATATCTTTTTATAAGTTCTGTTAATGCTTCATATCCAAATTCTTTTTTATACATATATATGATAATATCAAATTTGTCTTGTGCAGTTAACAATGATGGAACATCAAAAGGAATTGCCTTTGATATATTTGTTTCATCAACACCATATTCCTTTGATAATAAATCTGATATTAATTCTTTTACATATCTTTTATCATTAACATCTCCATATGTACAACCTTTTAAGGCTTTCTTTAATGCATATTTTTTATTTTTTCTTCTTTTTAATTCTTCTTCTGATAATCCTATATCATAAAGATTTATTTTTGTAATTTCATCAAGTCTCTTTTTTACATAATCTCTCATTTTTTCAAGAGTATATGTTTTATCATCTTTCTCAATTTCTTGTACGACTTCTGCATTTTGTTTATTTTTAAGCCAAAATATTAATGCTACTCCACCAATAATCAAAACGACAATACACAATAAAATTGCCATCTTATTCTCACCTCATTCTCATTTGCAATTCTTTTATTTTTTCTATAATTTTTTCTACTAATTTATCAAGTTCTTTCATAAAAATATAATTTGAATCTGTTGTATCTTTTATTTTGCTTAGTCTATAAAATAAATCTACAACTCCTACTTCTTCAGCTGCTTCATATAATAAAATATTAAATGGAATAACTGATAATTCTTTTTTTTCTCTTAAATATTTTTGCAAATTACTTTTATTGTATTTTGAATAATGACTATATTTGCCTATAACGATAATATTTTTTGGTTCTGCTACAATCGGATTATCCATTTTTAATTGTATATAGTAGTCTAAACTTCTTAATTTTTGACCTGCAATATAAAGATTTATAGTAGCCATTTTTAAGATTTCATTTCTTACGCCCTCATCTAGTTCTCTACTTAAATCTACTAAAACCATATCATAGTATTGATTTGCTACATTTAGTATTGCAGGATAAACTGCTGATATTGTTTTATAGTCTCGTAGATTTTCTTCTTTTGTCTTTGTAGGATTTTCCATATATCCATCTAGAACTTCTAATGTGTCTTTAAAAATAACATGTGTATAATCTGTTATATTTTCTGGTTCTATCTTATTACTTGCTATTAATCTAGATAATCCTTCAACACCATTCTCTATTGCAATGCTTGATGATCTATCAGCCATAATTTGTTTTCTTACAGCATTTTCTTTCCAAAAGCAATTTTTTATTGTTGAATCATTATATGCTGCTGAAACAATCAAAACTTTTAAGTTACGCTCGATAGCCATTTTTGTTGCAACAGCAACTGTTGATATTGAAACTCCTGATTGTTCTCTATCTGCATTCCAAAATGTTACAATTGACATCTTATTCTCTCCTTTTTTATATTTCCTTAGTCATTTTTCTAAGCATTTTTTCATCTAATCCACTACATAATTCTCTTACAATATATACAATGTTTTCTCTATATTCATTACTTAAGTTTTTTAATTTTATACACTGCAATCTGTGGTTTTCCATGTGTACTGCTAAATCTCCGTTTTCTAATAAGAAGTATAATTTATTGTCTGTCCATTCTTCTTTTAATTCAAGTGTTAAATAATTAAAGTATTCATCTTCTTCTTTTAACATTTCTTTTGTAAAAAATAATCTTGTCATTTTTAATGGTAAATTTATTTCTTTTAGAAGTTCAATTCCTTTTCTTAGTGAATATCCATCAAATGATGTTACATAATATAATTTATCAAAGCTTAGAGCTTCAAAATCTCTAACTCCATCAAAATTATCAGTATCAAGAAATATATATTCATATTCGAATTCATTTTCAGTGTCAACACCTAAATAATGGGCTATTTGTTCTATATTTTCAAAACCTATAGCAACATCAATGTCTTCAAATGTTGTTACATAAGATACTGTAGGTAATATATTAGGAACTATATATTTTGCTTTTTGATCCTTTGTAGAATCTATGAATAAAACTTTTTTTCCATTTCTTGTTAATAATTTGGATATATCCAAAATTAGATCTGTTTTATCATATACCCCTATAAATCCAACTTTCTTCATGTTATTATCCTTTCTATATAATAATTCATATAGTAAGGGCATAATATGCCCTTACTATAACTAATTATTCTCCTAGTGAATCTAAATATTTTTGTCTTGCATCTTGTGCATTAGAAATACTTTCTTCCATTGAATTTTTTACATTTGTATCATAGTCAGCTCCAATTTGTTGTTCTAAGTATCTTCTTGCATTTGTTGCTGATGTTGTATATCTCTTCTTTAATTCTTCTACTGCACTTGATACTATATTTGGATTTGATACATTTCCGTTTGAATCTGTTATTAATGCTGTTACAGAATCATTTGGTCTATATGTTGGTACAGCTGCATCTTGTATTCCTGCTTCTTTGTATTTTGTTGCATATAATTTTGCACCATTAATTCCGGCAGCTTCTACTATTGCACTAGACATTGCTAAAATTTCATCTTCTCTTAATGTCATTCTTATTGTATCTGCTAAACGTCCTTCTGCTCCCATTGGTATTTCAACTATTTTTTTTGAAACAACTATGTAATTTTGTCCATTTGGTAGCATTAATCTTATATCAACATAATCTCCATCTGTTAAATCTACTGGTAAAGATACAACATTATATTCCTCTACTCTTACATCATTTGAAACAATATTATCAGTTTGTTGAACCATATTTGGTGTTACTACTGTATTTTTTTTCATATCTAATTTTGCTACTACTGGTACATTGTTTAATTCAATATATTGTTTTGTTGTTGATGTAGGTTTTATATAATAATTTTCCGTTGTGTCTTCTTTGTAAACTCTTACTATGCTATCTGATCCATTAGCATCTGTTTGTGTATAATAAAGACCTTCTTCATCTCTATTTAACATAGTTCCATCTTTTGTTTGCATATACCAACTTTCAATAACTGATATTACTGATGTTGCATTTGCTGGTATTGTTGTTTGATCTACTGCCTTTAGGGCAAACATATCTTCTGTTATTTCTTCTCCTGATTTTACGTCTTGACTTAATACGTAAACCTTCTTTCTATTTGCATTTAATGTAGAAATCTCTGTATTCAATTTATTTACATAAAACAATAATAATGCTATTACAATTCCTGTTAATAATAGTGTTATTACTACTCCTAATATAAATGATGTTCTTGCTTTTTTTTGCATTGGGTTCATTGCCATTTTTTCCACGTTCCTTCCCTATTTTTTAATTTATTTCTATTTTATTTTACAATATTTTTATACTAAAATCAACAAAATATTTCTATTGTAATATAAAATTAATGCTTTTGTAATATTAATGTAATATTTCTTTAAAGCCTTTATTTTACTACTATTTACAAGTTTAAATCAAATATTTTATTAAGAATTATTGCTACTCCATCTTCATCATTTGTTGGTGCAATTATATCTGCTGATTGTTTTACATATGGGGCACTTTCCCCCATTGCAACACCAAGTCCAGCATTTGTTATCATTTTTAAGTCATTGGCATTATCTCCAATTGTTACAACTTCCTCTTTTGATATATTCATTAAACCTATTATTTCTTCTAATGCATTCCATTTATCTACATCTTTAGCTGATACTTCTGTATAAAAGTATTCTAATGCTATTTCGTCTGTTCCTTGTTTTATTATTTTTCTAGACATGTGAGATACTTCTAATACTTCAATTTCAGATAATTCTTTTAGTTTTCTTACAATAGAATTAAATACAGTTTTATGTTCATCACAAATCATTATTTTTAGAATTTTTTCTTCTCTTTGTTCAAAATAATCATAAACATTTTCAACAATATTTATATGCGTCCTATTTTCATCTGGTTTTGTTAAATTATCTTTATAATAATATAATGTGTTATAGCTTAAGTTTTTGGCTATTATTCCATTTTCAGTATAAACATTATAATAAATACTGTTTTCTTCACAAATTTTTATGATTTTCAATGCTTTTGTTTTGGATAAAATATTTTCGTATAATATTTTATTATTTTTTATATCATATGTAATAGCTCCATTTCCTGAAATGAAGTATTTATTACTATTAATTTCTTTTGAAAACCTTTTTACAGATGTGATTGCTCTTCCTGATGCAATCATTACTTCAACACCTTTTTCTTGTGCTTTTGATATTGCTTTCTTTGTTTTTTCAGTAATTATTCCATATTGGTTCAGCATTGTTCCATCAAGATCTATTGCTACTAATTTATACATATCTTTCTCCTATCTTTTGTTTTAATTTTCAAACATATTTAATTTTAATAAATTTATCTGTTTTTTTCAAGATATTTTTGTAATTTATTTGTTTTTTCCAAAAACTTCTTGTTTATTTTATTAAAAATTGCACATTCTATTCTTAGAAAAGTTTTTACTTTTCAAAAAGAAATTAAATGATGTTATATATGACGGAGGTGAATACAATGGCAAATTCAAACAGCAATAAGAAATTAGTACCAGAAGCAATGAGCGCTTTAGACAAATTCAAATATGAAGTAGCTTCTGAAATTGGTGTTACTTTAAAAGATGGTTATAATGGTGATATATCAGCAAAAGATGCTGGTAAAATAGGTGGAAACATGGTTAGAAAAATGATCCAACAAGTTGAAAACAACATGAAATAGTTTTTTAATAATGTATTCATAATATATTTATTAGGCAGAAGTATTATTCTTGGTTTTAGATATGTTTTTGGTTTAAACATACATAAAGGCAGGAGTTGTGCTCCTGCCTTTATTTTATAATATCTTCATTATTTAAAACTTTTTGAGGATTGATTTCTGTAAATTCAATAAATTCTTCGTCTGAAATAACTTTTTTTAATTTTTTAATAATTTTAGGAATTTTATTATATACTTGTTCTGGTTTATGGACATCTGATCCCAAAAAACTAATCAAATTATTTTTCAATAAAATTTTTAGTGTTTTTTTAGCTTTGCCACCATACATTCCTATTATACTACCAAAATTTGCTTGAAAAAGAGCTCCCATTTCTTCTAATTCAAATAAATAATCTGGATTTTCTTGAACAAATGGATATCTTTCTGGATGAGCAATAATTGGTATATATCCATTTTCAATTAATCTATATATAACTTCTTTATCATTCATAGGTTTTGTATTAATTAATGGAAATTCAAAAAGAACATATCTTGTATTATTTATAGATGATGCCTGTCCATTTTTTAATAAATCTATCATATTATTAGTAATATATATTTCATTTCCAAGGTATAATTCAATTCCATCAACAGAATCTTGTACCTCTTTTAATAATCGTTTTCTTTCTTGCTCATTACATTCATAATAATTTTCCATATAATGTGATGTTGATATAATTTTGGTAAAACCTACATTTTTTGCTTCATTTACCATATAAATTGATTGTTCTAAATTTCTAGAACCATCATCAATTCCTGGTAATATATGTGAATGAAAATCTATCATAAAATCCTTCCTTTAAATCATTTAAAAGTCTTTCTTTTCTTCCTCTATTATTTTTTTCCAATTATCTTTATCAATATTATTTCTTAACGCTTTTGGAACTTGTGTATTTTCTTGTCTTGTATTTTGTGAATTTCTATTGTTTGTTTCACTATGATTTCCATTTCTTTTTGAATTTTGTGATAAAGCATTTTGCGTTCTTTGTTGCAATTTTCTTCTTTCTGCTTCATAATCTGGTTGATTATTTTTTTGAACTGTTACATTTGAAGAATAATAATATGTTTGATTATATTTTTTACTGCTTACTGGAATTTTATTATAAACAACTCCTGCAACATTTCCGCCAACATTTCTTACGTCTTTTATTACTCTTTCTAAATCATCTTTTCTAGTTTGATTATGTGCTGATACTATTAGTGTAGAATCAACTATTCTTGATAATATAACAGAATCTGTTACAAGTTTTGATGGTGTTCCATCAATTATAACTAAATCAACTTGATTTTTTAATTGTTCTAATAAATTTCTCATTTGACGTCTTACAAGTAATTCTGATGGGTTTGGTGGAATATTTCCAGCTGGAATTATATATAAATTATTTACATCTGTTTGTTTCAAATATTTATCTATATTTACAGATTCTTGATTTTCATAATATCCTGACAAATAATTTGATAATCCTGGTCTTGGTTCAACTCCAAATATAGAATACAATCTTCCTTTTCTCATATCTGCATCTATTAATGCCACTCTTTTCCCTGCTTGTGCAAATGTTACTGCTAAATTTGAAGCAACCCAACTTTTGCCTTCTCCTGGCATTGTAGATGTAACTAACAAGCTTCTTAATCTTCTATTAGAATTCATAAATTGTATATTTGTTCTTAATGTTCTAAATGTTTCAGAAACAGGTGATTTTGGATCTAGATGTGTAACTAATTCTTTTCTCATTATCTTTTTCCTCCTCTTCTACCTTTTGACTTTGTTTCTGCTAAATCATATATTGGAATACTAGCTAATACTGTAACTCCTGATATTTTTTCAATGTCTTGCGCAGATTTTATTGTTGTATCTAACATATTTAGTATTAATACATATCCAAATGCAATTACTATACCAATTACAGCGAATATTAAAACATCTTTTTTATGATTAATATTATATGGTTCATTTTCAACTTCTGCTTCATCATAAATATATAAGTTTTCTATTTTATAATATTGTTTTACATTTTCTATAAATACTTTTGCTGTTTCATTAGCAATTTTTTGAGCTACTACAGGATCATCATTTTTTACTATTATATCTATCATGTCTGCATTATCTCTTGCTTTTACACTAATACTTTTTTTAACATCATCTTCTTGAAGATTCATTCCTAAATTTTTTATTACTTCTCTGATTATTTTATTTCCACTAACCATATCACTATATGTAGAAACAAGTTTTGAGTTTAATGTAAGGTCATTTGTAGTTATTCCATTTGCATTAGATTGGCTTGATGAATTTGTTGCTAATAAAAGACTTGTTTTTGATTGATATTTTGGTTTTACAAATCCAACAGTATAAATTATTCCTAAAACTATAAAAATTGCTGTTATTAATAAAATTTGTATTCTTTTTTCCCAAAATATTTGAATTAGCTCTTTTAAATCTAGTTCTTCCATTTTTTTGTTTTAATCCCTTCTTTTTATGTTTCAAATTAATTATTTTGATTTTCTTCTTTTTTCTGTGAAAGTATAATAATTGCATAAATTACTACTAATATAAAGTAAACTATAATAAATTTTCCTGCAATTATATTTATTTTACTTAATATGTCTTTGATTATTGTTACTACAATATTTGAAAATGCGTCATTAAAAATTTTTATTCCATCTATATTTACTTTTGATTTTATTACAGTTGTTATTGCTAATTGCATAACTGCTGAAGATAAAACAGCTGATTCTGTCCAAAATAATAGTTTTAAAATATCTTTAACATTTAATGCAATTACTCCAATAATACTTATTATTATTGCAATTATCAATATGTTTTGAACTTTTGTTATTTTTTGTGTTATTTTACTATATTTTTCATTTATTGTGTTTTCATAGCTTGTACTTATTATCGTGTCTTTATATGATTGACAGATATGTTCTACAAATTCATCAATAGCTTTACTATTACTTGATGTTCTAACGTTTTCTTTATCAATATTAGAATTTAAGTTATTTGATATTTCTGATGTATCAATCTTTTCATTTGTTCCTTCGTAAATATTTGATAATATTATATTAATATCATTTTTTATTTTATCTTCTGTACATATATTTTTTATTACTTCTTCGTCAAGTCCTGATTGTCCTATGTAATTTTCAAAACCTGATTCTACAAGTTTATATGTTTCAGAATAAAAATTATTGTTTTCCATTTGTTCTAATACATATTCTTTGTTAAATATTGTTTTAAAAACAACACTTTTAACTCCTATAAATGTGAAACTTAATGCAATAACTAGAACAAATATAAAATTTAAAATTTTCTTTCCTACTTTCATCTTTTTATTCCTTTCTATTTTTCTAATTTGGCATATACTACATATCTTTGTGTTGCATATCCAACATTGTTAAATGGATAACAAGTATACACCATTAGTATTTCTTCATCTCTTTGTATTGGAACTTTGTCCAAATCTGTTTCTTTTATTAATTGCATATCATAAATTTTGTAGTTATATTCTCCATATGTTGTTGTTACCTTTATTTCATCTCCAATTTGCAATTCAGAGAATCTTCTAAATACTTTTTTGGAATTGTGTCCCATGTATAATATAGAACCACCTTCACCTGGAAAATAACTTCCGCTTGAGTGTCCTACACCTTTCTTTAGTATTTCTAGTGTATCTCCAAAGTACACTGGTAAATTTGCTCCTATTCTTGGAATTTCAATTGTTGCATATTGGGTTCCATATTCTGGATAACTATCAAGTGATTTTTTTTCTTCATCTATTGTTATTGGTTGTTGTTCTTTGTCTTTATTTATATTTATTGAGACTTTATTTGCTAACATAAACATATTTTCTATTTCTGTCCCCCAACATATTTTTATAGCAAGAAATACTCCTATCACTATAAATATTGCAATTAAAATTGTTCCTATAGTTGATTTACATGCTTTTACCACTTTTTCTTTTTGCATATGTAATACTCCTTTTTTATTCATAAAAAAATTATAACATTTTAGAACGTTTTATGCAAGAGTTTTTGCGTTCAAAATAAAAAAATCTCCTGATTATTCAGAAGATTTTTATTTTACTAAGCATTTACAATTCTTTTTCTTGCAACTACTGCTGATACAGCAACTAATGCTACTACTGTTGTAGCTAAAACTACTACGTTTACAACATTTCCTGTATAAGCTAATTTTCCATTAGTATTTGAAACTGTTTCTACTAATTTTCCATCATTGTTGTAAATAGCAACTGATTTTTTGTTGAAAACTAATTTTAAGTCAACAACTTTTGCTGCTTCTGTTGCAATTGATTTTACTTCATTTTTTTGAGCTTTTGTTAATTTGTCATAATTTGTTACTCCAGCTTTTTCCATTACAGCTATTGCTTCGTCAGCTTTTGTTAATATTTCATTTGCTTGAGCATCTGTTACTGGATTTTCTTTTAAATATCTTTCGATTTTTACTTTATCTGCTGAAGTCATTCCATATTTTGATCCTTTTGCATATAATTCATCAGCTAATGTTGATGATGTAGCAGCATTTACGCCTGTTGCTAAAGCCATTATTGTTATTATAGCTAATAAAGCTATTGTTAATGTCTTTTTCATTTTCATTCTCCCTTTCTTCTTTTAAAATTTTCTTCTTCATTATAGCATTATATGTTTTTTTATGCAATACTTTTTTTGATTTTTTTATTTAATTTCGATATTTTTATATCTTATTAAACTTATTGTTCCAATAGCAACTACTGCTAATACAATTAATGCTACTGTTGTTGCACCTGTTTTTGGTAATTCTTTTTCTTGTGATACTGTTGTGTCTTGTGCTGTTTTTTCTGTTGTATTATCTGTTTTTGTTGTATTTGTTATTATTTCTAATTCATCTTTTTTGTTATCATCTTTTGTTGTTTCTGTATTTTTTTGATCATCTTTCGTTGTTTCTGTATTTTTTTGATCATCTTTTGTTTCTTCTGTTTTGTCTGCCTTTGGAACAACAGCTACTTGTGTTACTAATTTAGGTGTGTCATATTCATTTTTTCCATCTGTAAGTTCTTCAACTTTTAAAACAACTCCTGTTGTTGTTACATTTTCCAATCCTTCTTTGAATGTAAGTGTTATTTCTGCAACATCTTCACCATCTTTTGGTGTTCTATTTGCTTCTACAAGAAGTCTACCAGATTCTTCACTAAATTGTACTGTATAACCGTTTAAAGCTTTTATATCATTTTGTGTTAATTGATTAAAATATACATCACTATATTCAAAAATTCCCTTAAACATACATATTCCACTTGTATCTATTGACTCTAATTTATCATATCCTATTACTACTTTTACCTCTTTTGTTACATCTTCTACTTCAACTTTTTCTGTTATCTTTAGTGTTAGACTTGAGTCTTTTGAAGTTGATTCACTTGTTGTTTGTGTTGTTTGTTCTGTACTTTTTGTTTCGTCTGCAAATACATTAACTCCTACACTTATTAGCATCATTGCTATAATTATACTTGCTAATATTTTTTTCATTTTTCTTTTGCCTCCTTCTTTTTATTTATCCATTAAATTGTAACATTTTTTGCCGTATTCGACAATATTTTTTTGTTTAAGTTTTTGTTACATTTGTGTTACAAAATTATTACAAAAAATAAAACTTAGAATTGTCATTTTAAAACAATCAATTCTAAGTTTTTTCTTATAATATCTCACAATCATTTAGTATTTTTTCAATACTTTCATTTATTTCTAAATCTGGATTTTCTTTATAATAAATATATTTTCCATATTTTATTTGTTTGTTATATTCTTTGTTATGATCTCTTATTTTTTCAGCTCTTTTTATTGCATTTATAATATCTTCCAATGTAATTTGTTCAACTACTCTCTTAAAGTTTTTTTCTTCTTTATATTCATCAAGACTTTTAAAATCTTCATCAAATATTTCATTTATATATTTTAAATATTGTTTTTTATCTGTTAATGGTCCTTTTAAATCTTTTTTGTGCAAAATTATCCAAAGTTCAAATGTAAAATTACTATATCCTAATTTATATTTTAAACTATTATTAATTTTCGAAACTTCTTTCATATCATCTAAAATCTTATGAAATTTTTTTACATCATCTTCTGAATCACTTTCATAATCACATAAATGATATACCTCTTCTTCAGTTATATTTGCTAATGTTTTGGCATATCTTGTTGGCATTAATTTTTTATGTTTTAATTTTACTGTACAAGTTGCTTTAGAACAGTTATTAATTAATTTTTGTAAATAGTCTAAATACCAGCCTTCTGTATCTCCTTCAACAGAAAAATAATAATTTTTATTTGTTTTTAATTTTTTTGCACACATTTATATTTATTACTTCCTTTCTTGATTCATATATTTTTCAAATATATCTGAAAAATCAACATCAGTGATTGCACCATATTTGTTTATAAAATAATTTTTTAAATAATTTTCTCCATTTCTTACCCCATTTTTTCCACTTGTTCCAAAATCTGATAATGAATACAATATACTTTCTTTTTCTTCTTTTTCTACAAATTTTATTTCATCTCTTCTAAAAAGATTTTTATTTAAGAAAATTGGATTATGTGTATTAAATATTAATTGAGCTCCATTTTTGTTTATTTCATCATTATGGAAAATTTTTATAAAACTCATTATTATCATTGGATGCAAAGACGCATCTAACTCATCTACTAATAATGTTGCACCTCTTTTCATTGTTGCCATCATAAGTGGAAAAATATCTAATAATCTAAGTGTTCCAAATGACTCAAAAAACTCTGCTGGAACAACTATACCTTTTTCATCTATAGTTTTTATTACAGATACTGGAAATATTAAGTCTTTTTTATCTGTTATTGGATATGCTATTTTTTCAGATGTTAATCCAATTTCTTTTACAGCTTCATTTATTTGTGGATTAGAGAATAATTTTTTATTTGAATTTTTTATATCTATTCTTGATTCTAAGTTTGGTGCATAATGTATTTTATCTGTATGATATATAATTCTTAGTTTATCTTGAAACCAATTTGTTATAATTTCATAAATCTTTTTACTATATAATGTTTTAAACATTACATTTAATAGTAATTCTTGTGGCTCTATATTTGAATTTATAATATCTTTTGCCACTTCTTCATGAAAGTTTTCTATTAATAATTCTTTTTCTTTTAAATATTCTAAATTTTCTATTTGAATTTTTTCATTTCTTATATAAATATTATTTCCATCGATTTTAAGTTTTTCTTCTAATATTTTTCTTTTATCCTTTTCTTTAGATAATAATTTTTCTGTTAAAAAAGTTATACTATATTCAATTATCATATTATTAGTTAAAAATTTTATATAAAAATATGTTGGTTCATTTTCTTTGCTGTCTATATGTGGTATAAAATCTAATTTTTCTGTTGCTATATTAATACTTGTTAAATCATCTGCATCTTTTATATTTCCTCTTAATACGATTGCTTTAAATACTTGTAATCCACCTATTAAGTTTGTTTTTCCTGATGAGTTTGGTCCATATATAACAGATGATGATAATGCTTTCTCTTCTTTGTTATTTGCTTTTTCTTTTAACAAACTATATTCTAAGTCTTTTATTTTTTGAGCTGGCGTCATTTTAAATTCAACTAAATTTCTAAATGATTTGAAATTTTTCATTTTAAATTCTAATAACATATTTTACCCTTCTTTCGATTTTGCGAGTTTTTTGCAAAATCTATTATCATTTTACTATTATTTTATGACATTGTCAATAAATTATTGCACATTTTATGTAAATTATAATTTTTATTGTTACTAATTTTGTAAAATTATGTCACATCAATACTAAGCATTAGTGTAAATAAATATTTTTTAATTTATTCAAAAATATCTTCTGTTATTATATCCCATAATAATTGCATTAAAACAGCTGTATCTCCTAAGCATAAAAAATCAGAGCTTTCATTATTAATATGTGCAATATTATTTCTCATATTTAATTCGTTTGGATCAAATATTAAATTCAACAACTTTGTATATTGTTTTTTTATTAAAGAATTCGCATATGGTGAAACTATAACACTTCCAAGTGTTAATTTATTTTTTATCTTTTTACCATCTTTTTTGTTAATATATTCATGTAAAATCAATAGTTTTATATCTTCATCTTCTTCATTGATAATATGATATTTTATAAGCATTTTATAGATATTTGCTCTAATAAATTTTTCACTTGCAAATATTGTTTTATCTCCTTTTTCAGTAATAATATTATAATATTGTTTTTCTTCATCAGTTAATTTTATATTTGCTTTTTCAATTTTATCTTTTAGTTCTTTCATTAAGTTTTTTAGGATTTTTGAATCTAATTGGATTATAAGAAATCTTTCTATTAATGTTGGTAATATGAATGCTGTTCCATATGCATGTTCATCTCTTATACATTCAATTTTATTATTTGTTAATGGCTCTGCCATTGGAAATACTACACCTCTATATTCAATCATTCTTATAATTTGTAAATTTTGTTGTTTTTTAGGTGGATTTTCAAATATTCCTTTATATTCATTTCCTTTTAATGTTTCAAAATATTCGTTTAATGCTCTTATATATATTTCATTAAATTTTATTGTTGCTTCATTTGTAATTATTGGTACTCTTCCTCTATATTCTTTTGCTATTAATTTTTTATGATAATTTATACATATATTTCCTAAATAATAAACTAAATCATTTATTTTTATTTTCTTTTTTATAAGTTCGTCTTTTTCTTCTTTTGTTTCAAAGTGTCCTAATGGTTCTGGACATATTGTGTTTTTTGCATCATATTTTAGTATTTTATAAAATTCATCTAATATTTCTAATTTTATATTTATTTCTTCGTTCTTACTTTTGGCTTTTATTAGTTTTTCTACTTTTTCATCAATATATTTTAACATGGGTTCTGGATTGCTTAAATGTAATTGCATATTATTTAACATTACATATTCTTTTTGATATAAATATTCTTCCATATTTTTCCTCCTATTTTAAAAGATGCAACATTATTTTGTTGCATCTTGGTTTAATAACATTAATCTCATTTTTACTAAGTCTTTTAAATTAATTTTTCCGTCAAAATTGCAGTCTGCAGATAGTATTTCATTTTCATCTAAATTATTTCCATCTAAGAAATACTTTCTCATTTTTACTAAGTCTTTTAAATTTAATTTTCCGTCTTTATTCAAATCTCCTGTAACTATGAGTGTATATTTATCTCCTGCTGATGTTGTTAATATATCTCCTGTTGCAATACTATCTGTATTAGAAATTTCTTTTTCATTTCTTGCTATTTTATATGTTATTCCTAATTTTAGTTTATTATCAAAATCTGATTTTATAGTTTGTTCTGATATGTTTTTTATTATATTGTCTTGAATAATATAATTTTGATTATTGTTTTCCATTATTTGGAATGATATTTGTGTTTTGTTTCCTGCTTTGTCTATTGCAGTTAATGTGTAAAAGCCTTCTTCTGTTAATGTTGTTACTGATTTAAAGTTCTTTACTTCTTCGCCATTTAAAATTAATTTTATAGTGTCTATGTTTTCATCTGTTATTATTGGTGTTATTTTGCTTGTGTATAGTTTTCCGTCTATTACTCCATTTATTATTGGTAATGTTTTGTCAATGTTTGTTACTTTTGCTGTTATTTGTTTTGCTTGTCCTTTTATTGTGTATTCAAATGTAAAGCTTCCGTTTTGATCAAATACGTATTCTTTACTATTTGAGTTGTTTGTTATTTGTATTTCTGCATTTGTTTTTATTGTTGCTTTTACAGATTTGTTTGTTATGTTTGTTTCTGAATATTCTATTGTTACTGGATTTTGGGCAATATATTCATTTATATTATTGTTTATTTGAATACTTGCAAATTTATTAGCCCAATCTGCTAATAATTGTGCATGTAAATTATTGCTTATTATTAAACCTGCTTTGATATCATTTTGTTCTTCTAAGCTGTTTATATAATCAGCTTTTTCATAACAATCTTTACTGAATTGTAATATTTTTGTTGGATATATTATTTCTACATCTGTATTAGTATTTATTAGATTTTCTGTTTCCTCTATTTTTTGTTTTGTTATTGTTAATTCTGATGAATCAACATTTGCTTCATCTAATGTTTTCATTACACTATTTATTGTATTGTTTACACTAACTGTTACTAGATCTTCATATGAATTTCCTATATCATTTATCATATCTAGCATTGAACTTATTTTTACTGGTTCTGCTTTTAATTGTCCTTCTTCATATGCTTTTAATATTATATCTCCTAGTTCGTAATGACTTTTCATTGCTGTTATTGCTGTATTTTGCATTAATTTTTGTGTGTTTGCTACTGATTGGCTATAATTTTGTCTTTGGTTTATTTTCTCTTCAAAACCTGAAATTTGTGATATTTCTTTTACAAATTTTTCTTTGAATTCATCATATTTACTTGTTGCAACATTTGATATTGCTTTATAAAAGTAATTATAGTCTACATCATACAAATAGACTGGAGATGTTGTTATTGTTAATTTTCCGTTTTCGTCTGGTTGTATGTCTTTTCCATATAGGTCTTTTGCAGTAAAACCTTTATAATCTATTTGTATATTATTTGTACTGTTTTCTGACCATGTTATTATTATTGGATTTCCGCCTTTGTCATATACATGTCCTTCTAGTCCTTCTGCTATATTTACTGTTCCTATGTATTCAGCTCCATTTGTATTTTCATAATAGTTTTTCATGGCATAATATGATGGCTTTGGTGTATAGTCATAATTTATTAATCCATAATTATTTTGCACATTATTCAAATTATCTCCTGTATTCCAAAAATTATATTGAATTGCATATTTTACTTGATATTCATCTAAAATTATTGCTTGTTGAATTATTTTACTAGCTTGAACTTCTAAATCTGTTATATGTATTCCATATTCAGTAATATATTGTTTTATAAATCCTCCTATATCCTCAAATATCATTTTGTGTTCATTTAATTTCATATAAAGTCTAGAATTTTGCATAATATTATTGTATGAATCATATGGATGATATGCATAATTATAACAATATTTGTATACCTCATTATCAAATAATTTTTTCAAAAATGTACTAGATTTTAGTCCTTGTTCAGAATCTTCATTAGGAGTATTAGTTCCACCAGATATAATATTTACTCCTTTTACTTCTGATAATTCTTTTAAAACTGTTGAATACCATTTAAGATCATCATCAGTAATGTATTTCTTTAAATTAGGTTCATTTACAAATTCATAGTTTTTTATTTGAGGATACCTTTTTATTACTTCCTTAGCAAATTTCAAAAATTCATTTTTTTCTTCTTCTGTATTTATTATTCCATCTGTTCCTGAATACTTTTCTATTCTATTAAAACAAGCTATTATATTAACTCCATTATCAGTTAATTTTTGAATCCACTTATCATAATAATTAAACTTAAAAATGTCATTATCTATTTCAATGTCCTTCCATGAAAACGTTGTTCTTATATTTTTTATTCCACAATTAATTAATAAATCTGCTGTCTTTTCATATTTTTCCCAACTTCCATTCAAATAATGGACAATTGTTCCTTTATTAGATAATTCATCAAGAAATTGCTTTTTATATTTTTTTATATAATATACTATCTTCGTATCTTCTGATACAATATCTGTATCTTGCAATATCTGTACTTTTATTTCATGCTTTCCTTCATTACTGAATTCCATATAGCCTAATTTTTTTATTTTTTCAATTTCTTCATCATTTAATGTTACGTTATCTACAAATATCTTTATAGAATTTTTATTATTACTAAAATTGATTGTAGAAACGCTAACTTTACAAATTCCATTGTAAATAACATTTTCTTCCACATCTAGTTCTATTGTAGTATTAGCCTTCAGTACATTATACAAATTAGATAAATTATACATATGATTAATATCATAATTTTCTATTATATATTGTCTTTTACTATTAATAACTATGATTGGTATAAACCATATAAAAAATGTAATCAATATCACAATAATACTTAAACGCAACATTACTTTTTTCATCTTTTGTTCTCCTTTCTTAATTTAGATATCTTTTTCTTTGAGTATATTCAATCATCGTATTTATTATTGACACACCTATTAAATATATATATAATTGGTGCCAATAATAAAATGTATTTCCTGTAATTCCATAAATTACAAATAAAAATTGAATATATAAAGAAATATAAAGTAAATATTTAAACTTCTTTTTTTTCAAAATTTCTTCTGTTCTTAATAGTCTTATAGCTTTCATAATTGTATATATAAATGTTCCTACTATAATAATAAATCCCAATATTCCTAATTCTCCTAATATTTGATAATATATATTATGAGCTTCATATGTCCACTTTTTTCCATCATAATCCCTATATCCTATATCATAATTATAATTATTAAATGTTCCTAATCCTTGTCCAAATATTGGGCTATCTTTATACATTTTTATACATGTATTCCATAATTCTTTTCTACCATTATCGTCTGAATCCTTAAATCTATCAACTACATGTGTAATATTAGGAAAAACTATTAGTAATACTGCAATTCCCGCAACAATTAATGAAAACATCTTCATTAACTTTATTATTTTATTTTTTTCACTAGCACATATATACATTGCAAAAATCAATACTAATGGTATCAAAGTTAGCATTCTTTTTCCTGTAAGAAAAAGTCCACAAAATAATATTAATAAAAATATAATATTTTTCTTGTCAATTTTACCATTTACTAAAATTTCAGAATATATAATTCCTATTCCAATATTCAGAATAAATGCAGATACAGCTTTTTCGCCTGCTAATCCCGAATAATTTTTACCAGCTAATTCTATATATATTGGTTTTAAATTTATTACAAAAAAAGAAAAATACTTTGGAATAAAATTTACAATTACAGAAGATAGTATATTAGAAACAGCAAATACTACACATAATATTTTTGCAATTTTAAAAAATTCTAAAAAAACTCTAATATCTATTTTATATGTTAAAAATAATGAACCTATTACCAAAATAGCAATATATATTATTGAAGTCTTTGGAGCATATGAATAAATTATTCCTAATATACTATATATTGCAATAATTATCCATTTTTTTATTATTTTTGTAATAATAATTTTCTTATTATTACTAATAATATCTAAAAAAGGTATAATAAAGTATAAAATAATAATTTCCCACTTTAATTTTGATATAACATTTCTTCCTGTAAATAATGTTAATAAAAATAAAACTAACATTATTATTTCAAAAAAACTTAATTTATTCTTCTTTTTTTGCATTATTTTTTCTCCATATTATTATTCTTATTTTATTTATAATTTTATCTAGTATTGTTTCGTCATTATATTTTTTCATAGTTTTTATTATACTATTTGTTTTATTTACCTCTTTAAAAAATCTTTTCCTTTTAAAGTTTGGTAATACATTACAAAAATGATTATATTTAATAATTTTGTCACATTCTAATCTTCTTATATTAATTCTATCTTTTACTTTTTCTAATATTTCTGTTCCTTTATCGGTATTTATAATAAATAGTGATACTCCTAATTCTTCATTTATATCAGGTTCTATATTTTCAATCCCCCAACAATCACCTATAGTTATATCTGAAACTCTATTTAATGATGCAAATTTACAATCATAGCAACATGGTCTATTTATTAATTCTTTTAAAAATGCTTTAATATATGTTTTTTCTATTTCTTCCGTTCCATCAATGTACTCAATAACAGTATTCTGATTTCTCCATCCATTTGATTTCTTTCTAAAATATATATTTTTTATTTTTTTATTATTTATCGTTTCTAATTCTTCTATATATTTTTTAAATATTTTTGGAGATGGATTTGCATGACATATAATATCCATTGTAATTAAATTTGTATATTTTTTCTTTAAAAATATGTTTAATCCTTGAATTTGGCATGAAGTCCCTGTAAATAACACTTCTCTTCCTTGATCTAAAAACTTTTTAACATTCTCATATGAATTTTCTAGATTACTTCTTACATATTTTGAACCACAAAATTTTTTTACATCTTCTATAGATTCTGCATAACCATGAATAACATTTAACTTTTCATCATATTTTACACCAAAAACTACACCATTATTTTCTATAACTTTTCTAGCTAAAATTAGAAATATGCCTCCTGATGAACTTATTTTCAAATCATCTTTATTCTGGTTTATCCCTCTATATGCTATTTTTTTAGAATGATTATTATTAAAATTAGAACAATATTTTTCACATTTTTTACAATTAATACACTTTTCCTCATTTATCTTTGGATATAAAAAACCTTCTTCATCCTCAACCATTGAAATAGCATGCACTGGGCATACATATATACACCCTCCACATCCATTACAATCCTTTTTCTTTCCATATTTTAAGTACAAATTTTCCATACACATTTATCCTTTAAACTTTCTTAAACTTTTTTCTAATAAAACTATATATATAATTAATATTATTTTTATTTAACATTGTACACAACATAACTGTAAACAGTAATACAATTATACTTAAACTATTATTATTAATATAATATGAAATTGTTACTATTGTTAATATAAAAAAAATACTAAATACACTTTTTAAATTAAACTTAATTTTTATATCTTTATATATATCTATATATCTATATATAAATACAATTAAATATGCCACAAGTGTTGAAATTGATGCTGCATATAATCCAATTTTCTTAATTAGCATTACATTAGTAATAATATTTATGATTGCCGCTAACATTGTTGTCTTAGCTAATTGTGCAGATTTCTTTTCCGCAACATATATTGCACTTATTAATGCCACTAACACATTAAATAATGAGCCTATCATCAATATTGGAATTTGTCTATATCCAGCCTCATATTTAGAATCAACCATTATTGGAAATATATATGGCATTATAGCAATTATTCCTATACACATAGTTGAAAATAATACAAATATTACATGCATTATTTTATTAATAAATTGTTCTTTATCTTTACTATTAGCATTTATAGCTAAAGCTTCTGTCCATGTTATATTAAATATATTGTATATCGTAACATATGCAGAAGAAAACTTATTTGCAGCAGTATAAACTCCATTTTCACCTGCACCTAAATAATAGGTTATTATTAATCTATCAGATACATTTACAACCCACCATGATAATGCATTAGGAATTAATGGCATAGAATATTTTAGCATTTCTTTTAATATTTTAAAATCTATATATTTAAAATCTATATACTTATATAATTTTTGCTTTATAACTATATATATTCCACCCAAACAATTAGAAACAAAATTTGCTATTAATAATCCATATGCACCAATTCTAATAAAAGCTATTAATACTACATTTAATACTACATTTGAAAAAGAAATTATAAAGCTACAAATTGCATAATCCTTATTGCTTCCAATTCCTCTTGAAATTTGTAACATCATTGCTGAAAATATATGTGCAAATATATTTAATATTAAGAATATTTTATATTTATTATTTACATATCTTTGAACAAGCATATATATTAAACATAATAATGCAAATTGAAAAACAATTTGTACAAAAGTAGTTGTTAATATCTTTTTCTTTTCTTTTTCATTATTTCTACAATCAATTAGAAATCTAAAAACAGCTTGTTCAACTTGTAATGTAGCAATTGGTAATATAAATACTACTAATGAATTTAATAAATCAACAATTCCATATTCTTCTGTTGTAAGTAATTTGGTATATAATGGCAACAAAAAAAATGTAATCAGTTGTGTTGCACACTTTCCAATACTTATAATTGCTGTATTTTTTGCAAGTTGTCCTTCTTTACTCATTTTTTAATCCTTTCAAATATTCAAGTGATTTTTTCTTATTTCTTTCTAATTTTTCATTTACTTTTTCCCAATCAATTTTTTTATCTATATTAGAATTCTCACCATTTTCCACAAGTCTCTCTCTTAATCCATATTCATCTATCAATGTTTCAAGCCTACTATTCCCTGTTGCTGGTGGTTTTTGTAATTCAACAAAAAAATCTTTATTAAAATTAATAGAAAATGATAATCCATGAAATGAATTTGTTATTACATATTTTGCATTAAGAAAATATCCTATCCACTCTTCTGGTCCAATATTTGTCTTATGTATTGCTTTTAATCTTTTTTTATATCCATCAGTTATAAATATTATTTTATATCCTGTTTTCTCTGATAATTTTTCTGCAAAATTAAAAATAGTTGAATTCTGTTGCATTGTAAATAATAAAATATAATTTTTTTCTTTAGGTTCTTTCGCAATACATTTCCATTGTTCTTTATCTATTAAAAAAGATGGATCTATATCTATTCTTGCTTCCCTTTGAACTAATGTATCTACTATATTTATTGCATCATTCTCTCTAATAGATATATTATTAAATTTTACTAATAAATCATGATATATATTTTTTTGTTCTTTTGGAATTATCTTTTGTCCAAAACTAGCAGCATAGCTATTCTTCTTCTTATCATCTGAAACAAAATCTAGAAAATAGTTTTTATCATTTCCTGTCATTTTTAAATTAAAGACTTGATCACTGCCAGTTATAAAACAATCATATTTTTCCGAAATTCTTCTTAATTCTTCTTCATTAGTACATTTATCTGATAAACTTATATTTTTTTCTATAAAATTATCAAATTTTTTCCATTTTTTTATTTTCAATGGATAATTCAATACATCTTTTAAAAACTTTTTTGGTTTTTTATTTTTAAAAAATATATAATCGTTTTCTATTTTGTTTTCTCTATAATCAATTATATCACTATCTATGTTTAAATTTTGTGTTGCTTTATTTAATGCATACGCTTGCAACACAGCACCATAATTCTTAGCTCTATGAAATGTAATTATTCCTAATTTCATTATATATTCACCATTCCTTTTATATGATTCTATATTTTTTTCTTATGAAAATAATAAAAAATATATAAAAATAACTATTTAAAATTTTATATTCCTTATCACTCATTAATTTATATTCTTTCATTTTTTTTATTTGACTATTAAAATCTTGATTATGTATAATTTTATAACCATTAATATATCTTATCAAAAAATTTCTATTTTTATTTTTTAATTCATTTGTTACTGCTGAAAATAATAAATCAAACATAATTAGCTGTAATTGTAGCTCTTTTTCTTCTGTATCTAATTCATATCTTTTTAGCTCATCCGTAATTTTCTTCTTCATTTCTAACATATTACTATAATATCTAACACTTAAAGAATTTGTATTAATTTTTTCATAGTTATATAAATTTTCATTTAAAATTTTTATATCTTTCGTAATATTCTTTAAATATAAAATATTAAATAATAAATCTTCTCCAATAGAAATTGATATATCAAATCTTATACTTTTATTTTTTATTATTTCTGATCTATATAACTTACAATATGGTGGATTTAATATTTTAGCTCTATATAATTGTATAATATTTTCCTTTTTTAATGTACAACTTGCTATATCTATTTTTTCGCTAATTTTTTCATTTACGGTAATCAAATTTTTGCTACATATTACTAAATCAACATTTTCATTTATATTATCATATAGCCTTTCCACCATATTTTTTTCTATATAATCATCTGAATCAACAAACATTATATATGTTCCAGTCGAATTCTCAATTCCAATATTTCTAGCATTTGAAACGCCCGAATTTTTTATTCTTATATATTTTATCTTTTTATTTTTAATATATTTCATACATTTTTCTTCTGTTGAATCTTTTGAACCATCATTAATTATTATTATTTCTAAATTACCATATGACTGCTTTAAAATACTATCTATACATCTATTAATAGTTCTTTCAGCATTATAAGCAGGAACTATTATACTTACAATTTCATTTTTTTTCATTATTAATTTTCCTTTATAATTCACCTATTAATTATGTCTTTATTTTTATCCATTCATCGTTAATTAATGTCGCAGATATGTCTTGCTTATACCATCTATCTGGTGATATAACAATTTTCTCATTATTCCTTGATAAAAATTGGGCCCACCAACTAAAAGTACTATTACTTATTATAAAATGCTTACAAGAATACATAAGTCTTAACTTCTCATCCAAGGTATCATTACCATCTTCATAATACATTTCTATATCTAAATCTTTTATATTATCTTTTACCCACTGAATATCGTCTGAAAACATTACAAAAACAGGAGATTTTACTTTTTCTTTCATTATTTCAATAGCCTTTTTATAATAATCTATAGAACATATATCATACAACTTTTTGTTTTGAGGATTTGAGACAAAATCTCCCCTTCTAATAGTTACACATACAGAATTACTATTCTCTATTATCTTATATAAATTTTCGTTTTTTAAAGATTTTGGTCGTATAGGTTGAATTTTATTTTTTAATTCTTCATTAATATCATCAAAAAATTTGTCACATTCAAAACATCCACAAACATATTTTAATTTAGTATTTCTTAAATAGCTCAAATCATAGTTATAATATCCTAATTCTAAAAAATACAAATTATATTTATTTAAAATTGGTTGCATTTTTAATTGATATTTTATTAACTTTTTTTTATCCTTCTTATAAATTTTATTACCTATTTTATAAAGAATATATAATATTTTTTGCATTATAGTTGCATTTTTATAAAAAATTTCTTTTTGATTTATAACTTCCTTGTAATCATTAATTTTAAATAATTTTAAACTATTATCCCAACCTTGTTCTTTACTTCCTTTATCATATACTCTTTTAAAGTCTATAATAATATCATCTCCACAGACTTCTTTTAGTCTTTCAGCAAAACTATATCTAAATAACTGATTTCCTAGTCTTCCTGACATTTCTAAATAAATCATTATTTTTCTCCTAATATTTCTTGATAAAATTTTTCTCTTTTTTCTTTTAATTTTTTTACATCAAATTCTTTTGATTTTTGAAAATTTTGTTTTGCTATATTACATAATAATTCTTTATTATTACATATTTTCAGTATTTTTTCCTCTATTCCGCCTAACACTTTTTCTTTTAAAAATACAACTCTTATCTATAAGTTCTGGAATTCCACCTGTTTTACTTCCAATAATAGGACAAGCTCTACTCATTGCTTCTACAACTGCTCTCGGTAATCCTTCTTGTAAACTTGGTTGTACATATATATCAATATCATCTAGCAAATCAAATACTTTGTCATGTGGCAAAGGTCCAAGAACATGAACATTTTCGCTAACTCCATATTTTTTAGATAATTCAACTATTCTATTGCAATTTCCTCCACCAGCTAAATAATAATCAATATTAATTCCTTTTTTCTTTAAGTTTCTAATTGCCTTTATTACAAAATGTTGTCCCTTACACTTTAATTCAACATTAGCTAATGTGCATAATTTTAAATTATTTGTATCATTTTTTTGAATTCTTAATAATCTATTATTTAACACATTACTATTGATATCTTTTAATACAACATCTGAACATCCTATATTCTTTCCATTCGTTGGGTATCTTTTTTGCAAAAATTCTTCTGATACATATATGACATTGGGTGCTTTTTTTATTGTTGTTTTATTAAGCAAATAAGTTGGTAATGCAAATATTTTTTTACTAAATTTTCCATAATTCCATAGAGCATCCCATGGACATGCTACCATCTCTATTAAATAATTTTTATTCTGTCTTTTTGCTTCCATAGCTGCTATTAATCCAATATAACTAGGTAATCTTATTATAATAAAATCTGACTCACTAATAATTTTTCTTATTTTGTTTCTAGTATTTTTAGAAAATATCTTTTTTAAACTTGTTATGCTTTCAAAGAATACATTTTCTGTACTTGCAATTGACATATTTTCTCTTATATCATTTTCATTTATTTTTCGTTCTCTTGAAAATATTGTCATTTTTCCAAAATAATTAACATATTCACTTAATTTTTTCCTGTCTAATCCTCCTGTTGTATATTTAGTTCCATTTAAGTCATTTATAAAAATACAATCATGAAAAAAAGCTGTATTCATACTAATTTCTCCTATTATTTAATTTGTTCTCTTATTTTTTTATCTATCTCTTCTTTTATTTTTAATATTCGTTCTCTAAGCTGATATGATATTTGTTGCTTATTATTTACTACATTCTCAAATTTTCTTGTTAATGATTCACTTGTTATTTCGTCAATTTCTTCAACATATTTTTCAAGCCCCACAGATTTCATTATTCCATTTGTCTTTTTTTCATATGCTATTGCTAATGTAGGTATTTTCATACTTGTAGCAAATATATTAGAATGCATCCTTGTTCCTACAAAAAAATCCAATTGTCCAATAACATTTTTTATTTGTACTGGTGTCCAATCGTCTTCTCTAATTATAAAACTACTTTGATATTTATTTTTTAATTCTTGCTTTATTTCTTTGGCTATATCAACATCACTTGCATAATCTACAATTACTTGAGGGATAAATATAAACACTGCATTATATTTTTCTATCGTATTCTCTATAAACTTTACTAACTCATTTTTATATTTTTTTCTTGAATTTTCTGGATCTATCGAATTAGGAAAATTCCATTTTCTTACAGTTATTCCAATTAGAATCTTTCCCTGTTTTTTTATTACATCTAAAAATGGAACATTTCCATATTTTTCCCCCAACATAAATGCCATATCTGGTATTTGCATATGTTTTTCATTAGGTAAAAATGTATTTAAATATTTTTCCGTAATTTCCTCTCTTGCATATACAAAATCTACTTTCTTTAAAACTTTTTCTGTATAATACTTTATAACTTTATTCTTTATTGGCTCTATAGATGTTCCCATAACAAAAACTGGTTTATTAAATTTTGTATTCATATCTATTTGGTATAAATGCATTAAACTTTCTAATTTTTTTCCACCTAAAAAGCCACCACCACAAACAATAATTATATCACTTTCATCAAGAACCTGTAATGATTCTTCCCTTTTTATTGTATTTTTTCTATTAAGTTTTAAACCTATAGAAATCTTTATTGCTCTAACTGCCAATTTTATCATTGCCTTAATTTTTCCGATTTTTGTATGTTTATATGGATGAGGATTTAATACATTACTATAAACTTTTTTAATCGTATTATCCTCACAATAATGTTTTTCATCTTTTTGTGGAGTAAATGACAATATTGTAAACATAACATCTCCATTATAAATATATTTTAACTCCTCTATTATCCCCAATAATATTCCTGCATCACCTTTATTATCCCATGTATAGGCATTAGTTATTGTAATTTTCTTCATCATCTTCTCCTAAATACTTATTTATATATTTATTTACCATTATTTCAACATTGTAATTATTAACAACATCATTATAAGCATTAAAAATAATATTATTATTTTTTTCATTCTTATCTTCAATTACTTTTTTTATCTTATCTATAAATTCTCCAAAGTTTTCTGATACATATCCATTTTTTCCATCTTCTATAACATCTCTATTTCCAATACAATTACTAACAATACAAATTTTTTTCATGTACATTGCTTCTAATAGTGACAATGGTAATCCTTCCCATAAAGATGTTAACACAAATATATCACTATTATTTAGAATTTGCAACACATCTTTTCTTTCTTTCCAACCAGTTACCTGAACATTAGTACTAGTTAATTTATCCTTTAGTTTTCCTTCTCCAATCCAAGTGAATTGTATTTTTGGAAAACTTTCAGCAATTTTATTAAACATTTCTGGATTTTTTTGATATCCAATTCTTCCAATTGTACATATTTTGAGATTTTCATAATCAATCCCCTTTAATTTTATGTCATCTGTTTCCATTGCTAATTTCTTAATATCAATTCCATTATTAATACATATCGCTCTTTTATTTAGTTTTTTTGCTTCTTTATACTCGCCTTTTGAACATCCTACAATAACACATTTTCCATTAATGCATGCTGTCAATTTTTCAATAGTCCAGTATATTCCTCTTTTTAATTTAGAATCATCTTTTTTCAAAAAAGAAAAGCCATGTGGATTATAAAACATTTTTATTTTATTTCCATTCACAGCTAATCTTCCTAATATTCCCGCCTTTGAAGAATGTAAATGTACTATATCTGGTTTTTCTTCTTTTACTATTTTTCTTATTTCTTTTAATGCTTTAAAATCTTTTGTTGGATTTATACTTCTAGTAAAATTTTCGACTCGAATAAACTTTATATTCTTTCCAAAATAATCTTTAAAATTTGGTAATGTTTCTTCTCTTAGTCCATATGCTATAACAACATCAAATTCTTTATCTATTCCATTAACTAAGTCTACCAAAAAATTAAAAACACCACTTCCAAAAGACTCAACTATAATTAAAACCTTTTTTTTCACTTAAATAGCTCCTTCTTTCTTTAAAACTGACAATATAGTCTTGAAAAACACTTTTATATCCATTTTCAAAGATAAATTATCTATGTAATACAATTCCATTTCCATTCTTTGTTCATATGTAGTATTACTTCTACCATTGGCAGCCCAATATCCTGTTAATCCAGGAGTAACACTTAAAAATTTATCTTTATTTACTCCATATTTTTCCAACTCATCTGCCACTACTGGTCTAGGTCCAATTATTGATAAATCCCCATTAATTATATTTATAAGTTGTGGCAATTCATCCAAACTTGTTTTTCTTAGAAATTTACCAACTTTAGTTATTCTTGGATCATTTGTCAATTTATAGTTTTCCTTATATTCTCTCATTTGTTCTGGTGTAAATGATTTTATTAATTCTTCTGCATTTATTACCATAGATCTAAATTTATATAATTTTATAATCTTTCCATTTTTTCCAATTCTTTTATGTGCAAAAAAAACTGGTCCCTTTGAATCTATTTTTATTGCTATTGCAATTATAGCAAATAATGGTGATAATAATATAAGTGCTACACTCGCCAAAATTACATCAATCACTCTTTTTATTTTTATATATACTTTTTTACTAATTTTTGTTTTAACATCGCTTTGGGTTCTTAAGCTTGTTGTTTCTATATTTTCTGTTGTTTCACCAGTTATAATATTCATTCTTATCCCCCTTATAAAATAAATATTTTAAATTTCTCTTACTTCTCTATTTTCTCCTCTTTTTCTCTCCATCACTTTTCTTGCAATCCACAATACAAAAATCACAATACATATACCAAGGCAAACACCTGCTGAATCAATCATAACATCAAAAACTCTAGCAGACCTTCCTGGCACAAAATATTGATGTATTTCATCAGAACTTGCATACAATACACCAACTATTAAACTTATCCATATTCTTTTACTTTGCTTTAACTTATATGTATTCATAAGTGACATCATTAGTAATCCAACTACTGTATATATTGAAAAATGTGCTAATTTTCTTATTATTTTTTCTGTATGCTCTAAAAAGAGCTCTTTCTCACTTTTAGGCATATTTTGTACTTTTTTGATATTACTTGTAACTATTTCTGTAAATTTTCTACTTACTCCACTTGATTTTGTTCCATTTTGGTTTGAAAAACAGAATATTCGTACAAATGTTGCAAGTAATAATATTATTAATATTGCTCTTATTATATTTATTTTGCTAATCTTATTTTTTTTCATTTTTGTTCCTCTGTTTCTATCTATATAATTTTAATATTATATTAAGATTTTGTCAATATACAATGTGCTATTTTTCAACAAAAGTCTACACTAATTTTAGGATTTTTTTACTATTTTCTCCATAAATAAAGAAGCCAGATTAATCTAGCTTCTTTGCATACGAATAATTTATATTATATTTTTTATACCATGTCAAGCCTTTTAAAACTTTTCGATTTAAGTATTAACGTTAAGCTATTATTCTTATATTATGTCTTTTCTATTCCCCATAAATAATATTTTTCATACTCTTACTAGCCTTTTGTAGATCACAAACATAATAATATATACCATTTATATTATCACCTTTTCCACCATCATCTTCTGAAGGAATTTGTTTTGATACAATATTATTCAAATATGAACTTGTATTTCCTAATACATCTGAAGCAATTCCCATACATTCAGAAACATTCAAATTTGTTTTTACCTCTGATAATACACTATCACTCAAGCTCCAAAGTTGTGTTATACTCATTGTAGAAACCTTATTCATTACAGCTGTAAGAACATCTCTTTGACGTTCCTCTCTAGTAAAATCATTTCCAATAGTTCTATTTCTAGAATGTGTTAATGCTTGTTCACCTGTTAATTTTACTTTTCCATAACTTGACAATAATTGTACAGGTTTTTTAGTCAATTCATAAGATTCATGAACAAACTCATTTATATAATCTTTTTCTGCTTTACTTATATTTAATTCAATACCACCAATTTTATTTATAACATTTATTAATCCTTTAAAATTAATAGTTACATATTCAGATATATTTAATCCAAAATTAGAGTTGATTGTCTTTAATGCTAATTGTTCTTTTCCATATGCATAAGCATGATTTATTTTTGTTTTTCCATGTCCTGCAACAGAAACATATGTATCTCTTGGAATACTTATTAATTTTATTGTTTTATCAACTTGGTTTATTGAGGCAATCATTATTGCATCACTTCTACCACCATCTATTCCAAATAATGCTACATTTTTTATTTTTTCAAATTCTTCTTTACTTACATTATCAGATACTTCAGTATATAAATCTTCATTTACATCCAAATCACCTTTATCTAATTTATCAAAATTTATTTTTGATATTTTTCCAGCAACCATTCCAGTTCCAACACCTAATAATATTACTAATAATATTAAAATTATTGCTACTATAATTCCAGCTATTTTTCCTTTTTTACCTTTTTGCTTTTTTTGATATCTTTTTCCACCTTTTGTTTTTCTTGTTTGTCCATTTTCTTCATCAATCATTGTTTTACCTCCTTTTTTCTGAATAGTATATTTTTTATTATATTTATATAATATTTATATTCTTCTGTTCTCCCAGATACTAATGTTATTATTATAACTGGTATTATTATAGCTACTACAACACTCAATACTTGTTCAGCAAATATATTACTTACTCTTATTAATTGATTTACTCCCATTGTAATTCCAATTATAACTGTTGCATACAATATTGTTTTAATAAATTCTAAATAATAATCTTTTAATCTTTTATTAAATATTGGTCTATATACATATTTTGGATAACTATATAATAGTATTACTAAAGAACTTACTGCTGTACCTAAAAATATTCCTGCTAATCCACATATTTTTAATAATATTATTGACGCAACTAGATTAACTACTGATTCTAATATTGGTACAAATCTATCTACATAAAATATGCCTGCTGCTTCTTTAAATGCCATAAGTGGTCTTCTCATTCCTTGAATGAAGAATTTTAATATTAATGAGATTAATATAAATTTTGATAATATATATTGTTCTCCAAAGAAAATCGTTATAAATGGTTCTATTGCACATGCCATTCCTGTTGCACCTATTATAAATATTACAAAATTAAGAAAATTTAGTTTTTTATAAATTTCATAATTTCTTTCTTTATTATTTTCTGTTAATAAATCACCTATACTTGCCGTAGCTGATAATAAAAATTGATTTAATATTGTTGTAATTGCTGAAAGTACTAAATTGTAATTTGAATAATAGGCAACTGTAACTAGTCCTTCAAAAAATACTGAAATCAATATTGTATCTGTACTGCTTACAATAAATCCGGCAATTTTATGGAAAAATAATGCCTTTATATTTTTTATAATATCATCTTTTATTTCTTTGTCTAATTCTTTTACATCTTTTTCTTTTATATATGGATATTTTTTATTTGCGATTATATTTACTAATACATTTTCTAATATTCTACATACTAATTTTATTATTAAAAATACACAATAATTATGTGTTAAATATAAAAACAATATTTGTAATCCATTCATTACTACTAAATAAATTAAATGAACTATATTTGTAAGATATTCTTCTTGGTTTGCATATATTATTGATCTTTTATATGCTATTGTATATGAAAATATTACATCTGTTAAAAATAAGAAATATAGTAAGTATAAGTTTTGAATTGTCTGTGTTTCTCCTACAATTTGTTTTAAAAATATACTAACAATAAGACCTATAGCCAGCATTACTATTATTATAATGCTATAACACTTTTTGTAAAATTTCATTAATGATTTTATTTTTTCTTTATCTTTATTGGCTATTGGTTTATACATATTATATATGATTGCTGAACCTAATCCTAGTTCAGCAATTGATAACATTGACAATATACTTGTTAATACTGTGTTTAATCCTAAATATTCTTCCCCTAATGTTTTTAAAAATATTGATTGTACTACTACTCCTAATACTATATTTAGAGCATTACTTATTAGTGCAACTATAATATTTTTTGCCGATTTTTGTGCTCTCATTAATTTTTCCTCATTTCATATTTGTTTATAATTATTTTTACTACTTGGTATCCACATATACACATAATCCATGCACCCCAAAACTGTGGTGTTATTATAAATTGCAAAAATTGTAATGCTTCTGCTCTTGGAATTATAAATATATTTAATGTACTTATTAATACTATTGATGCTATAAAGGTGTTCTTTTTTAATAGTCTTGGAATTGCCATTAATAAATATCCTAAAATCAGGCTATATACAATTACACCAATATATCCAAAGTCTGTATATGTTTCCAGTATAAATGATGATCCCCATCCATGTCCTTCTAAATAATCTTTTCTTGTTAAATATGATATTATATGTGAATAACTACTTGATTCAAGTGCTTTTGTTACATTATTTCCTGTTGGTAATGGCTTTGTTTTAAATATTTTTTGTGATATTGTACTATATTTAAAATAGTCAATAAAAGGCCCAAATGTATAATTATGGTTTGTTGTTGTTTTTATCTTATCTTTTATCTCATATCCTATGTTCAATACATCATAAGATACTCCTTGTGTATAGAAAAAGTCTCCAAATAAAGATATTATATTAGTTGTTGGTACTTCTTCATCTACTCTTGAATAATTATAAATTGCAAGTCCTATTATTGCTACTGGTATAAGTAATATTAAAGCTATTTTTTCGAATTTTCCTATCCATCTTTCTTTGTTATTCAAATAATCTCTTATTACAAAATATGAAAATATAAACAATGCTGATATAACAATAGGTGTTCTTTGCCCTATTAAAAATGTTGGGATATTATATATCATAAAAATTCCAACTGGTATTATTGCTTTCTTCTTACTTGGCATACATGCAAGGAATATACATAACATTATATCTGACATTCCTGCTAATAGTGTTATTATTGGATTAAATGTATTTTCATATGTTAGATAATATTCTACATAGTCTTTTCCATTCATATATATTAATTTATCATATTCTGTTATTATTGAAAAAATAGCACAAACCAAAAATAATACTAAAGCTATATTGGTAAATATTTTCTTATCTTTACATTTTGATTCGTTTGTATTTTCTTTTATATTTTCTGTAATTTTATTCTTCTTTTCAGAAATTCTACTTCCAATATATATTGAAAATGTTGCTATAAAAACTAATAAAAATGCATGCTGTTGTGAATCTATTGAGAACTTTTCTATCCAGTTTATAGCTTTAAATATGCTTATAACTGGCTTGGCTAATAAAAATGTAAACATTGCTATATTAAATATTAATAAATATATTCTTTGACTTATATTTTTACTTGAATATATTATATTTAATATTACTCCTATTACATCTGTAATTAATAATAAATACAAATTTTTAGTAAAAAAGCTTATTATAAATGCAATTACTGTAATTAACCAAACTGAATCTATATTATGCTTTTCAACTGGCAATTTTTCAATTTCTTCATATGTTCTCTTTGAATTTTCTGTATCTGTATAAATATAAAAATCTTTTGTTTTATTTTTATATTTTTCATTCATTTCAAAGTTACAATTTACACTTTCTATTAGTTTGTTAATACATTCATCAACAGTATGTGTTACTTCTCCAAAACCATCTTCATAATTCCAATATCCTTCTGGTATATGATTTTTTCTAAATTCTTCATAATCAAATTGAAAATATTGTAATGGCTTTTTCATATATGCAAAATCAAATGCTACACTTGAATAGTCTGTTATTAAATATTTGCACTCTCTTAATAGTTCTTGTATACTCTTTTCTGTTTTGTCAACTATCTTTATTCTTGAATTTGTAGTTATAAATTTATCTTTGTATGGAATCATCTTATCATGTAAACACATATATAATTCTAAATTTTCTTTTTCTAATAAGTCTGACAGTCTTGTATCTTTTATTAAATCTTGTATAGTTGAATAGTATTTTGAATCTAAAAATGCTTTTTCATCATTTTCAAATTGCTTTCTCCATGTAAACATCATTAAGATTTTATTGCTATTTTTTGACTCGTCTTTTAATAAATCATATCTGCAAAATCCTGTTTTTTTGGCATTTTCTTCATTATATCCTAACTCGTTTATTACAAAATCATATTCTTTGTTTCCTGCACAACAAAATAAGTCTACTTTACTCTCGTTTTTTAATAAACATTGCACTTTATTTTGTGTTATCCCATGTTGCAAAAATATTGATTTAAATCTATATATAAATGTTCCTTGAAAATTAAATACTAATTCTGGAAATGGTAATCCAGAACCTATTTGCGAGCTTATATATTTTGTTGATGCTATTGTATATATATTGTGTTTTAAACTATTTTTATATAATAGATTTTTATTGTATTTTTTTAATTTATCATAATATATTGATTTTTTTGTTATTACATAATATATATCTTTTTTACTTTTATTTTCCATTGCATATTTAAAGAATGCATATCCATTGTCTTTGGCATCATCACCATTTTCTGCTACTATCCATATATCCCTTTTTATCAGTCTTAATATCATTCCAGGTATAAAAGATATTAAAATAACAAGCATTTCCAAGATATGTTTTGGTTTTATTTTTTTCAATTTGTTTAGCATTTGTCCCTCCATTAATAGAATATTTCATCATAATTATAATTCATAAAAAATTCTCTTGCATTTGAGAAATATTCCTTATAATTGTCTTTATTTAATAACTTTGATTCCCTTTTCATTTTTTCTGCTATATACTCATTTATTTTTTCTAAATAATGTGAATAATCTTTATAATTATCTAATTTTATTCTCCTATCATTTTTTGTTGTAATGCTACATATAATTTCAATGGAAATACAAATTTTGCCAATGCACATTTTATAAAAATTCTCTTGCGCACAGGGAATTGTTTTAATATTGTATTAATATCTTGTCCATCCAAATTTTTTTTACATTTATTAATATTTTCTATTATTTCTTTTTTCAAATGTTTTTCTTTTATCAAACTATATGTTTTACTATATAGCAAATGCTCTACCATTCTTATATTTATTGATTTTTTATATTCTTGTGGTAATTGATTTTTAAATTTTTCATATGTTATATCATAAAAACTCAAATCTTCTAATCTATGGTTAGACGCTGAGTTTTCTCTTTGAAAATAGTTATATAAACATTCATCTATATATACTATTTTTTGTGCATAAAATCCTGCAACAGGTATAACTGGCAATTCTTCACAGTTCTTTATTCCTACAGGATATTTTATATTGTGTTCTACTAAAATTGATTTTTTTATTAATTTTGCCCAAGATGTTATTGGTAAATATGAAATACATGTTTCTTTGGTTATTTCTATATTATTAAAAGTATTATATTTTGCTTCTATTTTTCTTCCATCTTTATATGTTATATAATAACCTACAAATACAAAATCTGCACCATCTTCAACTTTTTCCATCATTTTTTTAGTTGCTTGCTTTTCATACCAATCATCTGAGTCACAAAACATTATATATTCAGACTTTGTATTTTCTATTCCTCTATTTCTTGAATATGATACTCCCATATTTTTTTCATTTTCAAGAAGAATAATATTATTATATTTTTTTGTATATTCTTTTACAATTTTAGTTGATTCGTCTGTAGAACAATCATCTACTACTATTATTTCATTTACTCTATATTCTTGTTCTAATAGTGAATCTAAACATCTTTTTATATATATTCCTGAGTTGTAATTAGGTATTATAACTCCAATTGTTTTCATCTATTTTCTCTTCCTTTTCATAAAAAATCCCTTTACTATTCCCACAACAGTACCTATTCCATAAGCACAATGCAATACAAAGAAAATAAATGGGAGTAATAAATAGCTAATACTAAATCCATTTTTTATTGTTATTAGTATAATATTTAATATATTAAATAACAAATATGCACTTGTTAATAAATATACAAATATTGGAACATTAACAAATGCCATTATTACAGAAAATAAAATTCCTAACACAAATAAAAATGGTACTAAATGATATATTGAAAAACATTTTGGACAATAATGTAATGTTATTCCAATCCATTTTCCATTACCATATTTTTGTTTTATCATTCCTTTCAAATCACTTCTTGCATATCTATATGATTTAATATTGGGTGAAAGTAAAAACTTATATCCTTTTTGTTTCATTCTATAATGCATTTCATTATCTTCTGTTCTTGCTAAATTTTCATTATATGGTCCAACATCATCAAATACTTTTTTTCTGTACATTGCAAATGCCAATGTACTTACATATTCTTTACTTTCTTTTCTTCTAAAATCTGCAATTCCACATCCAAATATAGATTCTTCTGCTATTAATAATAATTTTTCTTTCCAATCATTATTTTGTGTTACACTTATGCATTTTCCTCCAACAATGTTTTCTCCATTTTCAATCTCTTTAACATTGTTCCAAATAAAATCTTTGTCAAAAAATGTATGTGCATCAACTCTTAGTACAACTTCTCCTGTAACTTCTTTTAATGCTACATTCCATCCTTTAGGTAAAGTTTTTCCTTTGTTTGTAAGTATTTTTATTTGATAAAAATCTTTTTCATTTTCTTTTTTAAATTCCTCAAAAACTTTTCTTGTTCCATCTGTTGATATACTATCAACTAATATTACTTCTATATCTTTATGTGGATAATCTTGTTTTTTTAATGATTCTAAACTTTTATCCAAAAATTTTTCTGCATTATATGCTATTATTATAAAAGATACTAACATCTATTTCTCCTATCTTAATACTCCTATTACTGTATCTATACAAATTTTCAAATCATGTAAAACAGAAAACTGTTTTAAATATTCTAAATTATATTTCATTTTACCTGGTAAAACATCTTCAACATATGCCACATCTGTATCTTTACCAGCCTTTACTGCTTTGTCTAATATTTCATCTTCATCTTTATATTTTATACTTGCAATTGATGTAACACCAGCAGGCATAAGTAATGTTGCCATCATTTCATCTGTATATTTGTCAACATATTTTTTCACTTCTGGTCTTGTTCCAACAAATGTCATCTCACCTTTTAAAATATTTATTAATTGTGGTATTTCATCAAGTCTAACTTTTCTAATTACTTTTCCTACTCTTGTTATTCTAGCATCATTTCCAACTGTTACTAATGATCCTATTTTGTCTGCATTTTGTACCATTGTTCTGAACTTAAATATTCTAAATATTTTTCCATTTGTTGTAACTCTTTCTTGTCTATAAAATACTGGTCCTTTTGAGTCTATCTTTATTAATATTGCTAATATTAATAAAATTGGTGAAAGTATTATTAATAAGACTAATGAAAAGAATATGTCAAATATTCTTTTCATTACTAAACTAATTTTCTTTTTTGATATTATATCATAATATTCTTTCACTTTTTCATTTTTCATTTTTTCTGGTAATTTTTCATAATCTTTTAATATCATTTTAAATTTTCCTTTTTATTTACCATATTCTTTTAAAATATCAACAAAATTTGTTATTACATATTTTGCTTCTTCATCTGTTAATAATGAATATAATGGTAATGTTATTTCACATTTATAATAATTAAATGCATTTGGATAATTTTTTATATCAAATCCCAAATTTTTATATGCTGTAAGCATTGGTAATGGCTTAAAATGTACATTTGTTGCAATTCCTCTTTCTGCCATTTTTATTATTATTTCATTTCTTGTTTTTTCATCAATTCCTTCTACTCTTGTTATAAATAGATGTCCTGATGATTTTGAATTTGTTTTTTCATCTTCATGATTTAATGTTTTTACTTGATGTCCTTTTAATGCATCTTCATATATTTTTATTATTTCATGTCTTCTTGCTACTAATTGTGGATATCTTTTTATTTGTGCTAATCCCATTCCTGCCATTATATCTGTCATATTACATTTGTAAGCTGGTTCTACTATATCATATTCCCATGCTCCTAATTGATTTTTATGTAATGCGTCTTTTGTTTGACCATGTAATGATAATAATTGATATCTTTTATAAATTGCTTCATTATCAAATTTATCATTTTTCTTCCATGTAACAGCTCCACCTTCTGCTGTTGTTAAATTCTTTACTGCATGGAATGAGAAACATGTAAAGTCTGCATATTCTCCTGCCATTTTACCATTTCTCATTGCTCCAATAGCATGTGAACTATCTGACATTATTGCAATTCTTCCTAATTTTTTTTGTAATTCTGATGATGGTTTAAATATGTTTGCTTTTTTCTCTACTATTTTTTGTATTCTGTCATAATCACACATTACTCCACCAATATCTACTGGTATAATTACTTTTGTTTTTTCTGTTATTGCTTGTTCTAATTTGTCATAATCCATTTCGAAATTATCTTTTTGAATGTCTACTAATACTGGTGTTGCTCCAACATGGCATATTACACTACATGATGCTGTATATGTATATGCTGATGTTATTACTTCATCACCAGGTCCAACTCCTAATACTCTTAATGTCATTTCCATTGCTGCTGTTGATGAATTTAAACATACTGTTTTTTCTGTTTTGCATAATTCTGTTATTTTTTGCTCAAATAATTTTGTTTTTGGTCCTGTTGTAATCCATCCTGATTTTATTGCGTCTATAACTTCCTCAATTTCTGCTTCACCTACATCTGGTGGTGAAAATCTAATGTTCATTTTATTTTCCATATTTCAACATTCCTTCCTTCATTACAATTTCTTATTTATAATGAATAAATTCTAATTATTGATTTAACTAGAATTTATTCAATTATTGGTATTTAAGTATTTGCTGTTGCTTCTACTTTTTGTGTGTTTTCATTTGTTCCCTTTTTTTCGTTAACAATCTTTTTATTAACTTCATCTGGCTCTTTATATGTTGGAACAACTTGTTTCATTACTTGTTTTACTTCTTCTTCAAGATTCATGTCATTATCTTTTATTTTACTTAATTTGTTTAGTTTACTTTCTAATTCTTCCATTCCTAAGTTCATTGGTTGTGATACAAAGATTTTATTATGTTTTGTTGCTGTTAATCCTTCTTCTGCCATTAATAATTCTTCATATAATTTTTCTCCTTCTCTTAGTCCTGTGAATTGAATTGGAATATCTACTCCTGGCTCATATCCAGATAATTTTATTAGGCTTATTGCTAAATCATAAATTTTTACTGGTTTTCCCATATCTAATACAAATATTTCTCCACCTTCTGCATATGTTATTGCTTGTAATATTAATCCAACTGCTTCTGGTATTGTCATGAAAAATCTTGTTATATCTTTATGTGTTACTGTTACAGGTCCGCCTTCTGCTATTTGTTTTTTGAATAATGGTATTACTGATCCATTGCTTCCTAATACGTTTCCAAATCTTACTGCAACATAGTCTGTTTTACTTACTTTATTTTTTGCTTGTATTATCATTTCACAAACTCTTTTTGATGCTCCCATTATATTTGTTGGGTTTACTGCTTTGTCTGTTGATATTAATACAAATCTTTCTACTCCAAATTCATCTGCACAATTTGCTACATTATATGTTCCAAATATATTGTTTTTTATTGCTTCAAATGGGCTATTTTCCATTAATGGTACATGTTTATGTGCTGCTGCATGGAATACTAGTTTTGGTGAATATTTTTCAAAAACTTTTCTTAGTCTTTCTTTATCTCTTACACTTCCAACTATTGCTTCTATTTTTGTTTTTGGATAATGTGCATCTAATTCCATTTGAATGTCATATAAATTATTTTCATATATGTCAAATATTATTAATTTTGCTGGATTGTATTTCATTATTTGTCTACAAAGTTCAGATCCTATTGAGCCTCCACCACCTGTAACTAATACATTTTTTCCTTTTATTAGGTCTGTAATGTTTTTATTATCAAGTTTTATTGTGTCTCTTCCAAGTAAGTCTTCTATTTCTACATCTCTTAAGTTATTCATTACTCCACCTTTTTTCATCATTTCTTCTGTACTTGGTAATACTCTTGTTCTTACTCCTGTTGTTTGACATATTTCTATTATATTTTTTCTTGATCTTTGTGTTATATTATCTATTGCTAAATAAATAATGTTTACATTTTTTTCTTTTACTATATCTGGAATATCATATCTTGTTCCTAATACTTTTACTCCTAATATGCTTTTATTTAGTTTATTTTTATTGTCATCTATCATTCCAACAATATTATACTTATCTTTCATTGTGTTGTTAACAGCTAATATTATTTCTTTAGCTCCCATTCCTGCTCCAATTATTAATAAGTTTTCTATTTTGTTTGGTTCTTTTTCTGCATTTTTTGGTCTTTTTACATTTGACATTCTTGATAATATTGATCTTCCAGCAATTCTATATAATACGAATATTCCTGATATGAATATTCCTGACAATATGTTTATTCTTGCTCCAAAATAATCGAATTTTAACATATTGCTTATTACTATCATTAATATTGTTGATAAAAATCCACTAATTAGATATTTAATGTAATCTTCTCCTATTTCATATCTTATCATATCCCTATACATTTGAAAAACATTTAAAAACACTTCATATACTAATACTGCAATACACATTTCTTTTGTAAATTCTAATAAATCTGTTATTTGTGTATTTAGGAATAATAATGATGTTACATAGCTTCCAATTACTACTATTACATCTATTAATACTAATGCTAAATGTCTATATTTTTTTGCTAAATTTATAATTTTCATCTTTTCCCCCTCTTTGACATTTTTTTATCTTTTCATACTATATCACTTATCATTTTATTTGACAAGATTTTTCGTACATTTTTTCTTGGTAATTTATGCTTAGCCAATTGTTTTTTTATTGAATAACTTTATTTATAATATTTTTTATGCTGGGGTTGAATATTTTTATTTGTTACTGTATAATATATGTTATATGGGGATGTAATGGTTTCGACATTATATCTGAAGCATGAATAGCGAGTAGTGGATTCTCGTTTGCCACTATAAAAACGGGAAATTAAATATAAACGCTGATAATACAGAATTAGCATACGCTGCTTAGTTGCAACGTCGCCTCTAAAAGTATCCCCACATATTTTTAGTTGGTGTCATTTAGTGGGAAACAAAGCTATTTTTTCTATGGAAATAGTGGGTATTTAATAGATATATTTTTTAATCGCTTGTTTGTTTGTGGTTATTAGATGAATATTAAAAATAAACTGCACTCGGAGAAGTTTGTGTGAATCTTATAGTGGACAGGGGTTCGACTCCCCTCATCTCCACCAAAAATACTCTATTTCAGGGTATTTTTTTTTTATCTGTCAATATCTGTCTTAAAATTTACATTTTTTAGGTTTTTTTCTTGACTTTATTGTCTCACCTATATATAATACTTTTATCTTATTATGAGAGGATGTTGAAAAATGTATTATTTAGAAAAAATAAAAAAACACTTAGTAAATTGGAAAGACTATTTTAAAGAACATTTAATTAGAGTAATTTTTATCTCTCTATTATGCTTATTATTTGGTTTCATATTAACCATATTTCCTAAAGCTTTAAATAATGGTGAACAGGAAATTTTTCTTCTAGGCATCTCTTTGTCTAATTGGAGTATATGGATTGGAATTATAGGAATATTATTTACTGCAATTTGGGCTTTATACGAATATGATAACTCAAGAATATCCAAACAACAAGAAAAAGCTTCTGAAATAGCCAAACACTTTTCGGATGATTTATTAACGAAATGTGGATTAGTTATTGCTGTTTTTCAAAACTCTCCATTAAAAAATTTATTATGTCAATTAGATACTCTAAATTCTCCATTTAGACATTTTACTACTGATGAACTTAGAGAAATAACTGACAATGATGATTGTCCGAGTTTATACAAAAGAGAAAAAAGTAAAATTGACTTTGATGAAATTTATTTTCAAATTTTGAAGCAAAGAATATCTGTATTTCCACAAAAAAAAGATTCAAATAATCAAAAGAATAATAAATTAAAGAAATTTACTACATATGAAGCAAGAAAACTCTTCATACTTGATAATGCATCTTTACCATTTCACTTTTCTTCTTTAGTAGATGATGTACTTAATAATTTAGAATATGCTTGTATGAATATTTCTAGTAATGCTGCTGGCTCACCTTTTATATATCAATCACTACATCAAATGTTTTTTGATACAATAAATATACTTGCATTTGAGATTTCTATTCGAAATGATGGTAAATATTCAGATAAATTTTATACTAATGTTATATATGTATATAATGAATGGCAAAAATTATATAAAAAGTCAAGAAAAAATGAAAGTTTAAAGAAAAACCATAACAAAGAAACATTGAATCCAAAAATAAAGACAGTTGAATAATCAACTGTCTTTATTTTTTTGACTCATTACTCTTCGCATTCTCTTGTGTGCTTTGATCTATAATTATTTTATTATCACCCATCCATTGTCCAAACATATAAATCCCTCCTTGATAATATATTTTGTTAATCTTATTCTTGCTTATTAAATTATATGAATATTTTAATAAAAAGTCAACACTTTTTTATTAATTTTCGTAGATCATTTCGACAAAAAACAATCTTTTATAAAATTTATGTAATTTTGATTTTGGTATATATTAAATATTTATTTTTTCTTGACTTTTTCATCAATACCCTATATAATACCAACTATGTGAACTAGATTTTCACTAATTAGTAAGAGGTTTTCCTCTGACTTTTTAGTTTTACATATATAACCATTTACATCAATAAAAGTTATAAGGAGGAAATTATGTTAAAAATTTTTGAAACTTTGATTAATCTCTTAGCCGTATTAGCAATAGCTACTTTTGCACTTACACTTTTTTGCCAACGATTATCAAAAAAATCAAATTGGCAAACATCTCGGATAATTTCAAATTCATATTTAATTGTTTACGAATTAATTTACATTACAATTCACTATTTTTCTAACAAATCTTTTATTATAGATCTTGTTACTTTGGCAATTTGGGTTATCAATTTTGCAGTTAGCTATTATTTTTGGCAAGACAGAAAAAATCAATAAGAACAAAGTGATATAGTTGCTATCTGTTCTCACATAATTTAAGCACAAAAAGATGAAGTTGATAAATATCAGCTTCATCTTTTCTTTTTAATATATTGTTCCATTATTTTTACTATATTCATTAAATGCTTCTATACATTCATCTCTATCCATTTGTTTTAAATTTATTAAATCTTTATTTTTTCCTTCAAGATATTTATAAATTATATCATCTCTAAATCCAATATTTCCAGCATCTTCTTTAGTACATCCATAATATACTTCTTTTATATTTGACCAAATTATTGCTGATAAACACATTGGACATGGTTCACATGATGTATATAAAATATAATTTGATAAATCATATGTTCTTAATTTTTTACAAGCTTCTCTTATTGTTGTTACTTCAGCATGTGCTGTTGGGTCTAAATCACATAAAACTCTATTATTTCCTTCTGCGATTACATTTCCTTCTTTATCTACTATTACTGCTCCAAATGGTCCACCTTCATGATTTCTGCATCCATTTATTGATCTTTCTTTTGCTATTTTCATAAATTTATTCATAATTTTTCTTTCCTTTCTTTTTATTGAAGTTTTCATTATTTTTATATCATATTTTTGCTTATTTGTCACTAAATTTATTTGTTTTCATATTATAAGTATATATATTAGAATGGGGGTTTTATGAATTATTTTAGACAAGATTCTATTATTTCTACAAATGTTAATTATAGTTACAATGTTTTTATTAAGGATTTGCACAAATTGACAAGCTTATATCCATTTATTTCTGTTGGCAGTATTGGAAAATCTATTATGGGAAAGGATATTCCTTTTATAAAAATCGGTAATGGTTCTAATGAAGTTTTTTATTCCGCTTCATATCATGCAAACGAATGGATCACAAGCATTGTTTTAATGAAATTTTTAGCTGATTATTGTTATTGCTATTCTAATAATTTAACTATTTTCGGATATCCCGCTCGTTGGCTTTTTAATGTTTCTACTATTTATCTTGTTCCTATGGTTAATCCTGATGGTGTTGATTTAGTTACAGGCGCTCTTCCTACAAGTTCTCCATCATATACTCAAGCTTCAAAAATTGCTTATGGCTTTGCTACTATTCCTTTTCCAAATGGCTGGAAAGCAAACATTAGAGGTGTGGATTTAAACTTACAATTTCCAGCTGGTTGGCAACAAGCACGTACAACAAAATATTCGCAAGGTTTTACTCGGTCCAGCTCCTCGTGATTTCGTTGGATATGGTCCTCTTACAGAACCAGAATCTCTTGCAGTTTATAATTTTACTCTTCAACATAATTTTAGGCTTATTCTTGCATATCATTCTCAGGGTGAAGTAATTTATTGGCAATTCCAAAATTATAATCCTCCTTATAGTTTTGAAATTGGAACTCAATTTGCTAATGTTAGTGGGTATTCTTTAGAATCAACTCCTTATAATTCTAGCTTTGCTGGTTATAAAGATTGGTTTATTCAAAATTATAATAGACCTGGATATACTATTGAAGTTGGTCTTGGTACTAGTCCACTTCCTCTTTCTCAATTTGGTAAAATCTATTCAGATAATTTGGGTATTTTAGTTTTAGGTTCAATTATATAAAAAAGCGAGTCTAAGATTTTCTATCAAATGAAAATTTTAAGAAAAT
>ENA-OPBF01000011-OPBF01000011.1-human-gut-metagenome-genome-assembly--contig:-NODE-11-length-176622-cov-4.531169_pt1 | contig 176622 bp, 266 predicted proteins | sample MGYA00241067_ERZ501450 | MGnify/ENA primary metagenome ERZ501450 (study PRJEB25962, sample SAMEA2042516) | human gut metagenome | biome: human gut; feature: human-associated habitat; material: faeces... | reverse complement strand
GGACGCCGCTGAAAAACTGTTTTTTCATACTATATACAGTGTCTCAAAGTTGATTGATGTACTTTATTTTGTGTTAATTTATACGCAAAAAGGACTTTTTCAGTGGCCTTCCTATAGAGGTGAGGGAATTCTTGCTACGGTTGTTAAACAAAAGAATACCGCTGTGTAATGTAACAAAAAAGACCCTGAAGAACTGTATTTCTACAATTCTCCAAGGTCAAATTTTACGTTTGGACACTTTGGGGCTGGTTAATTATTTTACCTCTTTAGAGGATATTTCGCTTTGCCCCTTAACATTATGTTAATTATGCATTCTTCTCAGCGATAGCTGCCTGTGCTGCTATGGACAGAAGATAGGCTATCATCATTACTTAATATCTGAGCAGAATAATTATTTTTGCGTCCTTCTACTTGTGTGTCTAAATATATGTCTGAGTTCTTATCATAATCATTTCCTAAATTAATATACCATCTAAATTTATTGTTATCAAGAACAAGAACTTTTGAAATGAATTTATCAATGATATACTTTGGTAACTTAGGTTGTGAAAAATCTATAACCTCATTCATGGCTTGTTTTATAACTTCTATCTTCTTTTCAATTGATTCTGGTTCATCTGATTCAACTTCATCAATTGTTAATTCAGAATTTAATATAGAAATCTGTTCAGTGATCGTATTTTTTGATTCAGCAAACTCTTCTTTTGATATTTCACCATCTGCTCTCATTTCTATTAAGTTCTGTAATCGTTTTTGTAGTTTTTCTATTTTTAATTCTGTTTCCTTGATATTCTTTTTATTTGGTTTTACATCTTCTTCATAGTTTTCAGATATCATTTTTAATGCTAATATAACAGATTCACCTTTATTTTTCCAAATATGTTCTATAACCATTTTTGCCATCATATCAAGTTTCCAATCTGCAACCATTCTAATTCCGCAATATCCATCCGTATCTAATCCGTTTTTTTCACGAAATTGTTTACTTCCATAATTAAGCTGTCTTTGGCATTGATAACCATATACTGCTTCACCTGTCTTATTAGTTCTCCATTTATTTCTTCTAAAAGAACTACCACAATTACATAGAAGTTTTTTACTCCAAAATTCTTTTACGTCTTTTTTACCAGATAATTTATCTCCTACAGATTTTGTACGTCTAGCGATTATTTTTTGCACATCATCCCATTTATTTTGTGGTATAATAACAGGAATGTTTACTTTCTGATACATATAACTGTCTCTATCAAGATTATTAATTCTCTTTTGTTCAAGATAATTATTACTATGTGATTGACCATAAGCAAGTACACCTGTATATGTTGATTTTTTTAATATTCTCATTACACGTTCAGCAGACCATTTTATATCTCCACTTGCATTCTTACGTTGCTGAACAGATAATGACTTAGCGATTTTCATTGAGCCAAGACCATCTAAATACATATCATAAATCATTCTAACTGTTTCAGCCTGTTCTTCGTTAATTACATAGGTATTTCCAACACGATCATATCCTAAGATATTTCCATTACCATATAATGAGCCATTTTCTCTACTGATTTTTTGTCCTGCTTTAACACGATCAGAAGTCTTTCGGCTTTCTTCTTGTGCTAATGTAGCCATCAATGTAAGTCGTAATTCCCCATCACCATCCATAGTCCAAATATTATCATCTACAAAATATACTTCTATATTATATTTGCTTTTGAGTTCTCTGGTATATACTAAGGTATCTACTGTATTTCTAGCAAATCTACATACCTCTCTTGTTACTATTAAATCAAATTTCCCTTTTTTAGAGTCTTCAATCATCCTTAAAAATCCTGGACGTTTCTTTGCTTGAGTACCTGTTATTCCTTCATCAATATACTTTTCAACTAAATTCCAATTGGGGTGGAACTTTAATTGATCGTCATACCATTGCATTTGGTTTTGTAATGCTGATAATTGTGCTTCATGTTCAGTTGAAACACGTCCATAAAAAGCAATATTTCTTGGTCTATTTCTATCGAGGGACGTTATATAATTATCCATGTTATCTCCTTTCAAAAATAAAGCCTATTTTATATACTATTATATATAAAATAAGCCTTATTTTCAACAGTATTTTTCTATATTATGTAATCTTATACTTTTTCAAAATATTATCATAAGTTCTTTTATTAATAATGCCTTGTTCATATAAGATATTTATAATAATCAATGCGCCATCTTCATCACTGATTATATTATTTGATTCTTTTGCTTCTATATTAAATCACCCTTTATTCTTGTCCGTACTACCAAATCCACCATTACGAGAAGTTTCTACTTTATCATCTTCTGTTATTCCATACTCTACAAAAATACCTTGCATAAATGCATCTCCACGTCTAACGGTAACAATTTTATTTGTTTTAGAATCATTTGTAAGTTTTGCAAAGATATGACCTTCGTTATCTGAATAGAAATAATCACTGTCGATAATACCTACGAGATTATCTAGCTGTAAACGATATTTGAATCCTAATCCGCTTCTCGGATAACATTTCAGCACCCAATCAGTATTCATTCCACATCTGATTCCAGTAGGAATTTTAATAGTTTCGCCAGGCTTTAAAGTGAATGTCAGAGGACTTACAAAGTCATATCCTGCGCTGCCTTTTGTTGCTCTTTTTGGGAGTGTAATTGCTCCGTAAATACTCTCAATCTCTCGTCTGGTTGATGTGTCTAATTCAGGAATATCAAATGTATCAAGCCAATCTTTTTCAAACTGTCCGTATGTAACTTTTTCAAATTTTGCGACTCTTTTTGCCATATTAATAATCTCCTTTGTGTATGTAATTTGTTATAATTATTTTATTAATGAACTTGCATTAAGACCACGTTCAACAAGATATTGAATAGCTTTATCACTGTCGTAGAAGTTCATAAGCATTTTTATTGAAGGTTGATATTCTTTCCAAGTTGTTTTAATTTCTATATCTAAATCTTCTTTCCATTGTTTAACACTTGTGAATAAATCATCCCAAAAGAATAATTTTAATCCTTTTCTTCGCTTCGTAATTCCAAATGGAAGACACAAACCAAGTTTATAAATTTCTCGTTCTGCACTATCCCAATTGATATTAATTACATCTGCATCAGGATAATTCTCACATATCTTAGGTGCATACAAATTTATATGGAATGGACTAATAGAATTGATACACACTTCCGTTGTTGGTACATAATATTTAAGCATAAATTTATATCTCCCATAAATATTTTATGTAGTGATTCCAATTTATTTCTAACTGTTTATACACATCTATTTTTACAGATTCCTTATCAAAATTACCAATCAAAGGAGCAATTAGAATCTCCCATTCGCATTTACACCAATAATAATACATAGTTGATAATTTAACTTTTTCTCTAAATTCTTCCAGTGTGTAATCATCTCTGTGATTTAATAATTCGACAATTTCCTGTTTGTAACTTATATGATTAAAGATATTAAATACTTTCATTTGTCTTTTATTTATATCAGGCACAAATACATTCCATTCTAAATCAACGTTATTTTTAATATTCCTCATAATATGTTTCTCCGTTTATGTGAGGATATTTCTGTTCTGCATTACGAATCCTTTTAAGAGCAATTTTACGATCATCAAAAACATTTTCATCAATCTCATTGAAGCTTATGAGATAAGCACGTTTATCTTTTTTGTCTACTCCACAGAACCAATTATCCATAACTGTTCTAACTCTTAATTCGCACAAATCATATGTACCTGTGTTCGGGAACACTCTTGTATAATAAACAACGCTACCTTTTTCAATAGTTTTCATCTTCAATTTCCTCAAAGATATCTTTCATATTGCTCATGAGTTTGTTATACGCTTTTACTACTTTTTTGTAGAGTTTATTATTACCTCTATCATCTGGATTATAGAATGGTGCAAATAATGTACCGTTTGCATATCGTACATTCGTTGATACGAAGTAATCTTCTTTATCTACGGTAAGATTAAGGATAATTTCCTCTGTATACAATGGTTTGTTCAGTATATACTGAGTTTGTGTTACTCTGAAATTATTTGACGTAAAATATCTATCTTTGATTGATTGTTTTACACGATATGTTTTTGGTTCTACCATAAGATTTTCTCCTTTTGTACGGGAGTCAATTAAGACTCCCACAGTTTATTTTATTTAATCACATTTACTCCATCCGCAGTTTTTGCAGACATTGCATCCACCTTCAAATGTAAGTTCTTCACCACATACAGGGCAAGGATTCTTAATTTCAACATCAACTGTAGATTCTTTGCTTTCAATGTTTTTCTTAATTGTCTGTGACTTCACAGATGTAGATATGTCTTTATCTCCATCAGAAATACTCTCTTGCATTTCTTTATACATTTCAATTAATGCATTAGCTACCGCATCTGGACAACACTTACCTTTACTTGTATCATGTTTTGTCATAGTTCTTCCTACATATGAAGGGCAAGCAGGACAACTCTGTAATTGGTCAGCAATTGTATATACATCAACACCTGCTCTAGCACTTAACGAAATGAGCCGAGATACAGCAGCTAAGTTTGATTGACAACCACCTGTAGAACCTTTTGAAATATAAGTTTCAAGTAATTCTCCACTAATAGGATCAAACATTGCTACAACATGTAAACTTCCGCAACCAGACATAATCTTACGTTTTAGCCCAATTACATTGTCATCCGCAACAACAATATATCCTCTTGGAAGTGGTTTGGTTTCTTCTATTGCATCATTTTCTTCTGTTGATGAAGTTGTCAAAATGCCTGCACGTTTACATCCATCTCTAAAGATAGTCACACCTTTTAATCCAGCATCCCATGCAGTCATGTATAATCCTTCTACCTGTTCAACTGTAAAATCATTTGGAACATTAACAGTAGAACTGATAGATGCATCAATATGTGACTGCCAAATACTTTGCATATAGATTCTGTTCTTATAATCCAGTGTCTGCGCAGTTACAAAGTAATCTGGTAAATCAGAATCATCTTTTAATCTATGTTTATCCATATATTCTTTTACAATTGGAGTGTAGACTTTATAATATTCATCATGACCTTTAAGAGACTCTGTTTTTCTTGTATAGTAGTTTGCAAAAATAGGTTCAATACCACCAGATACACCAATCATAGTTGAAAGAGATCCAGTTGGTGCAATTGTAAGTAACTGAGAGTTTCTAAGTCCAAATGATTCTACTAATTCTTTTGTTTCGCCTAATGCATTTTTACTATAAAACGCTGATTGTTCTACTGCTTCTGGTTTATATTTAGGATATACACCATATTCTTTTGCTAACACAGCAGATGTTTTAATTGCCATATCTGCCATAGTATGTCCAATCATGTCACATAAATCAATGGCTTCTGGACTACCATATTTAATTCCCAGTTTAATAAGCAAATCGGCAAGACCAAAGATTCCAAGTCCAATCTGTCTCCAATCATATACAGATTCTCTTTGTTCTTTTAATGGATGGAGTGGAAGTCCTTCATCTAATACTTCATTTAATGCAATAACAGACGATTTGACACAATGTTTGAAACTCTCAAAATCAAATCCTGTATCACATGCAAATTCAGCTAGGTTAATGCTACCAAGAAGACATGAACCTCCCGCTGGCAAAGGTTCTTCTGCGCATGGATTTGTTCCTGCATATTCAAACTCATCATCACAACTAAGCAGATTCCAATTATTGATTCTGTCCCAGAAAAGCATTCCAGGTTCAGCATAATCCCAGTTCATTTCACACATTTTATGAAACATTTCATATGCATCAATTTCTTTAGTGATGGTTTCTCCTGTTTCTAACCTAGTAAATGATAGAGTAAATGGAGTTTTATTCTTTACCGCAGCCATAAACTTGTCTGTAATTCTAATAGAGATATTAGCTTTTGTGACTCTATCAAGATCTGATTTAATACCAATAAACTCTTCTAAGTCTGGATGCTCACATGAAAGACTAAGCATTAAAGCTCCTCTACGTCCTGCTTGCCCGATTAATCCAGTAACCATAGAATATAAGTCCATAAATGATACAGAACCCGTTGTTTCTTTAGCAGCATTATTGACCTTTGCGCCTCTTGGAGATAATTTACTAATATCAACTCCACAACCACCACCATAACTATATGTACGAGCAAGTTTTTTAGCGCAATCAAAGATACTTTCAATATTATCTTCTGGTGGTTCAATGACATAACAATTACTAAGACTAATTTTACGTCCCTTATTTTCAAGACCTCTATTGGCAAGAATACGACCACCGAATAAAAACTTTTTCTCTTTAATTAAATTAGCAATTTCTGAATTTCCACCAGATACACGATTAATCCACTCATCAAAAGTTTCATTTTCATATCTGTATTTTCTTTCCCAAATATCTTGCCCTAATTGATTCTCTGCTCCTAACCATTCCTGTACTGTCATTCACTATCTCCTTTACCAAATCTCTTATTAAATAGTTTCTTCTCAATCTTCTCTCTATCTTTTGTTGAAACTGCCAAACACAAGCACATATACGCAATTACAAGTAAACACGCAATGATAAAAGTTCCAACTCCGACAATAACTACATTCATAATAACCACCCCTCTCACATATCTTTAACCTTAATTTTCAATGCTTCTAATTCTTTATATTCATCAGTATCATAACTGGTATGATCTTTGATAATCATATGGGTTTGTTCATTGCAAATAAGTTCCACAAGTAGTTTCTTCTCGTTTTCTGTCATTTTCTTATCTTCCTTTACTATTTTTCTCGTATATATTTATTTTCTCTTTTTTCATGTTATAATATCCGTAGTGGAGATATTTACATAATTTGTTAATAGTCATAATTAGAATGTTTTTCTGAAAATAGTAATATCAGATTTATACTTAGCACATTATCTTTATCTACAAGATGTAACCTATCAACCAATATCTCCACTATTTATGAGCAAATTCTTTTGATTTCACCGTTGCCACCATCTTTACATTTTAGAACCAGATGTGTGCATAATGAATCTGCACAGTTTGGTTTGTGTGAAATCATATCAATTACATATTCTCTATTCTCAACTTCAACAGTAATGAAATTATCCCCAATGCGTTTTAATTCCCGTACTAGCTCTCCGCTACTAATAATCACTTCTCCAAAGTCACCTCTTTCCCAATCCCTAGCAGATATTGTCTAATTTCAGCCCAATTCTGTAATCTTTTACCTGTCCAATCTTTGTTCCAGCTATATGTTCTACCAAAACAAATCGTTTCTTTTGCATTGGAAGTCACAAGATTTCTTGCACTATCATCAATGAATAATCCGTCACTCATGTCTATATGTGACTTATCAGAATGTTCTTTGAGGTTTACACCGATAAATTCTACATTTGGAAATCTTTTCTTAATCCATTCTTCCTTTTGTTTAAGATTAGGTGAATATCCATGTGATACAATTTTGATAGTGTAATATTCAGATAGTTCATTAATTGCACGTTCAGCCCAAGGCATGAAATGCAAATTCGCAAAGAATCGTGGTTGATTGAAATATAAATCAATATATCCAGGTGGAGCACAATTACATTCTTCAAATCCCCAAGTATCAACAGTCCACCAATTTACATAATGAAATTTCTTATAATACTGAAAATCTTCATTATATAAATCAACAATCGCATCTATGGTGGCGACTAACGTTCCATCAAAATCAACATATAATGTTTTAACGTCATTTCTCATTTGTGATACCTCGTTTTGCTCTGTCCTTATTGATTACACGTACCATTTTCGCAACAGATTCTTCGATACTTCTATCATTCAATACAAAGTAATCAATAAGATGTGATTTCTCGAAACTGGAAAACTCTTCACTTTCCTTGATATAATTGGCTTGCCAAGCGTCATAATCTCCACGTTTCTTTGCTCTTTGTCGTAAGTCATTGTATGGAACATTAACCATGATGGTTACTAATTCAATATCCATATCTTTTGTTTTAAGTTTTAATTCATAATATCCTGTGGGATTGATAATATAGAAATCATTATCCAAGAGTTGCTGTTTCGTTGCAAAGCTGCAATAACCTACTCTATCGGTGTAAGCAATCATATCATTACGATATTTTTCAACTTCATTAGAAGAGATAAATATATGATCACAACTCTCATCTGTTTCGTTCTCTCTTCTTTGTCGAGTAGTATACGATTTTAAGACTTTCATATTCAGATTATTCGCTGCTTTTTGGGTAATGGTTGATTTACCCGAAGATGTTCTTCCTAATACACAATATACTGTATGTATAATAATCACACTCCTATTCTTCTGTATAATCGGTTGCAATCATTCCAAAACAAATTTTATACATCTTTTTCTGAAACCAATTTAGGTGTTTGTCTACTTTAATTGTTAAAGAATATTTATCACTACCTAATTTCAATAAAGTTCCATTTTTAATTTTGGGTATACTAATATTAATATTCTCCATATTAAATACCCAATGGAAGAACTAAATTTGGTTTAATCGGATTATAATTTTCAAGGGAAAAATCTTCGATTGAAAAATCATAGAAATTATCAGATTTAGGATTAAAATTCATTTTAACTGGTTCAAATTCATAATCATAATGTCCATTAGATGTAGAAATTTTTAGCTTATGTTCATTTGACCTATTAATAAGTTCATTCGCAGCATCAAAGTGACGATCATAAATCTGTTCATTTGCTACGAAGTGTGTGAACTTACCTGGTTTATATCCTGTTGCTTTTGCAATCATCATCTGTAAACAAGCATACTGTACTTCATTAACTCCACCTGCACCACTAGCTGTAATCATATCTCCACTTCTTTGAATAAGACACATATCAAGATATTCATCTCTTACATTCCAGATAGTTAGAAATGCACATTCTACTAATGCTTTTTTGTCAATATTAGCCCAATTCCAAAAATCAATCATATGTCTTCTTCCATACGGATTTGTTTTAATATCTTTAATCAGTTCATTTATTTGATTTCGGGATAACTCATAACGATACAAATAACTATCATTATTTTCTAAAAATTCTATTTTAACGTTATCTAAAATAGTTTTTTTATTGTTAATGACATTTCTTATTGTTCTTTCAGATACATTGTATATTTCACATATATGAGTAATAGCAAGTTCGTAAAAAGCAACATTATTATTTAAATCCGAAATACGATAGCATCCATTGATTCTCGCATAAATACTATTTTCTTTACGTTTTAAAAATACACATGTATCTTTGCTATAACAATTACTACCATAATAATCTTTGTCTAAATCCCATCCTTTAAACCCGTCTTCTCTTGCTAAGAAAAATTGTGGAATATAGATTACGTCATTTAGAAAATTAGCAAAATTATGCCAATCGTGATGAACGAATACATTTTGATATGTTGGTGTTTTTTTTGTTATATTTCCACATCTATCAAACATTGCTCCCCATTTTCTTAGTAGGATTTTTATTTCATCATCTGTTAAAATATTACTTTTGTATTCTCCTACAAATCCTATTCCTCGTCTTTCTCTACAATATGGATCGTTGATATTTGTTAAAGTATCAATTCTTGCAGATGTTATATATTTTGTTTTGGTAAATTGAATATCTACATATTTATGTTCATTCTTATGTTGAGTTTTATATGGATGAGAAATAATTTTAAATTCATTGTTATTTTTCGTATAATATAATTTCCCATCAATAGAATCAAAATTATTATTTTTACATATTGTATCTTCATTATGAATTTCACCAAGTTTTTCATTTAATATTTTTCTTTTTACTTTAACAACACTTTTTTTCATCTCATTTGGTCTATGAGATTCAAGATTATAAGGATATGATCTTCCAATAGTACCATCTTCTAATTCCCAATCTTTCCACCATCCACATCCTAGTCGTTCAAATTCTGAAATTTTGTTTGATTGATTTTGATATATTGCAAATGCTTCTCTAATAGCTGTTTTCCATGCAATAGGACGTAATGTGCAGATAGGAAATTCTGTTTGAAGATTGTATGTTCTCACAATATGGTTTACAAAATATGTATGAGCTGGTGTACCATCTTCATATTTTGGACGAGGATTTTCGTCTTTTGTTCCATTTGCAAAAATGTTACGAATATCATTTACTAATAATAAATCTGCTCTTGTCATGTATTACCCCTCCACAATCCATAATCTAATATCTTCTTTAAATTGATTACATAATTTTTCATCATCTGATAAGAAATTTACAACACATTCTTTATTAAGACTTGTGCTTAGAATCCCCATAATAGATTTGGCATCAATCGTGTACCTAGAATATACATAGTCGATATCCACATCTTTATATTCTCCACATTTTGCTACAAATAATCCTGCATCATTGATTGTATTTAATTTGACTTTGCACTTCATTTTATAAAATCCTTTCCTATTATAATGTTATTAATTATAAGATGGCTCAGTTTTATCTGTTCTGACAATTTCAAAAATTGGGAACTGCACCGAAATACCACCATTTTTATTTTGTGTTTCTCCTTTATATTTGATCTGCACAATCTTTCCGACAATCTCATCTGGATTATTCCAGAAAAAATTACGTTGAGAATCAGTAAATCCAGAACCCACGCCTAATTCATATCCTTTATAATCACATTTGATAAGTCCTAATGTCCCTTTGTATTTACCATCACCTTCAACTACACCTGTACATAAAATATCAGCGTGTTTAAATGATTTGACTTTTAAGATACCGTTATTTCGTTTATTCTTCCATACTGTATTTTTGTTGAGCATAAGCCCTTCCCAACCTTTTTCATTCGCTTCATTTAACAATGGTTCAATCACTGAAATATCAGTACCTTCATATACAAATGGAACAACTTTAAGACTGTCTAATTCTTTTTCTAAAATTGTTTCAGATAAAGGAATTAAATATTTCTGTTTTCTATCCTTGTATTTATATTTACTTTCTCCTTTTTCAAATTCTTCTACTGGAATCATTTCATAGATTACGAACTGAATACAAGATTTATCAGAATCGTCAGAATTGATAATGCCTGTTCCTAATTGAAAATTATCATTATCACAAAGATTGTCAATGTTTTTACGAATCAATTCACCATTGAAAAAGAAATTATCATAATCTGGAATCTTTTGAATATCTTCAATAATATGATCTAATCCAGAAAATGCTTTGCCTTGTCTACTAATTAATTTCCCTTTGTAATATCCTGCATTATTGCCATTGAGTTTTTGGGATAATGCAAACCATTCATTTTTCTTAGGCATATTTGCATCAGACATTGGGAAAGCTTGTTGAACATCCCATGATGGAATTAATCTTGGAATTACGCTATTTACTACTTTCTTATCACACCCTAGCCGAAATTTCTTTGTGATAATTTGTTTTGCAAACTCTTGAATTTCTTCTGGTTGATTCTTACACCAAGCTTTGCACATGATAACATCGTCATCTCTGCCAGAATTGTTTTTTGTAATATAATCTAGTAATTTATCAAACTCATCAACATCAGATTCCCATGTTGAACTAACTTCAATCTTATCCCATTTTTTTGTACTGATACCTGTTGTAATATTTGAGTCTAATAAAAACACCAAAAACTTTTTAAACAGTTCATCATTTTTATTCTTATAAATAATTAACTTTTTGTCATTCAAACTTCTTGTATTTTGTAGTTGCTTAAAAATTTTAATTACGTTTTCTACTCCCATGCGTTATAGCTCCTTATTCCAATATCAACAATTCGTGTAAATGGGTTTTCATCTTTCTTGCATTTAATAACACCTATAAATACAACATCGTTACTTGTATCATATTTCTTTTTATGCTCCATGAGATAATCCCATGCCTTTTGCATGGTAGAGAATTTATCTCCCATCCATCCGCTATTATCACCATATTTCACACAAGGAACATATTTATAATTCTTCTTACTCATTTATTCTCCTTATAATATGGACTTTTCTTTGCATATTCTTTCAGATACTTTAACATATCAGATTCTTCTGGGAAGAATGGATCACGTTTATGTTCAAGTGCAACATAATTTAGAAAGTTTATCATTAACTGACCAAATCTCCAATCTGGATAATATTGCATCCATATTCTTTCTAATTCTTTAATAAATTCTGGTATTCTATTTTGATCTCTCATATTTTGACCTCCATGAAACAGTTCTTTCATCTTATTGTAAGTTTTCTTTTGTAATCAAGCGGAGAACAGGACTCAATTACTATTGGGAATTTTTTTAATTCTACAGTTTTTATATGTTCTACTAATTTTTTACATCCTTTTAAAACCTCAATATCTGATGCATTAAATTCTCTTCTTAGTTCTGTATTATCTTTCGATATAGAAATAAAACAGTTCCCTTTTTCTTCAAGTAACCCATCACTATATTCATTAGAAACTATTCTGTTTCCTAAATATAAATAATATTCTCCATAAATTCCTTTATATATCCCACCTATTACTAAATCTTTTAATGGAATAGTTTTAATGTTCTTTTTCCTTTCCTTTTCTTCTTGTTCTCGTAATTTATTTTTAATCTTATCTGCTATTTCAAGTTCATCACTTGATGGATTTACAACTTTAAATACATCTCTCATATGACGCTTACATCCATCTTCATCAGTCATTGAATTGCCATACCAGACACCAATTGACATTCCAATTACATTACGTCCAGTGCCTTTTCCAACACATATATCACCGTCTTGTAGTTCTCTTCCTAAAATATCTTTCATTTAATCGCCTTTCTATTTAATATCTCCATTCATTTTTGCTTTAAATAACGCTCTTAAATATTCTTGAGGGTTATCTTTTGCTGCTTGAAATCCTGCTTTTTGCCTTTTAATATCATCAAGTACGATTTTATATTTAGGGCTATTACTTACTTCTTCTCTATATTTCTGCACTTCTTCACGAGTTACAATTTCTTTATCAACTAAAATTCTCAACACAACTTGTACGTCAATTGCAGTTTTTAGAATAGTTTCTTGTACTTGCAATTCGTGTAGTGCTTCTTCTGGTTTGTAAAGCTTATCATTGCTTACTGGCATTCATTTACCTCTTTTCTATATAATCACCATATATAATATCTGCGACACTTTCTATATCTTCATGCAAACTTTCTTCTGGATAATCTCTTAAACATTCAATTACATATGAACCTTGAATAATCATTTTTGCTTTATGTGATAAAATATCGTACTTCCTGATTAATATGTCTTCTAATGCTTGTAGATATGATTTGACATGTTTATTCATCTTCTATCCTTTCAAATTTATAAATAGAATTTTCTGTTACAACATTTATACAATCAATATTTCCATTCTTGTCTTTTATATATTCAAACGACTTGACAAGACTTGTTCTTAATATCAAGTTTCTCATTGTAGTTCCATCATAATCTCTTACATATTTAATAATTAATGGAAAGTCAATTAAAATGTCATTAATATCAAGACTAATAATTCTACCAATTCGTTGAGGGTATCTATCATCCTGTCTATCTAAACCTTTTAATGTTCCTCTACTATGTTTAATACCTACGATTTTGTATAACATATTTATTCTCCTGTATCATGAAATTCTCTACCGTTAAGAATATTAATTAGTGCATTTTTATCTCTTTCTAATGCAAGTGAATAAGAACATTTTGCAATAGAATCTGACTGAGATAATGGTTCTCTTTCTAATTCTTCATCAATTTTCTTCTCAAGAAATTCTACGAATCTCCACAAACGATCTTCAATTGTAGAAAATGATTTACTATTGAAATCAGTTACTTCTTTCTTACTTAACCATTTAATCCATTTGTTGCATTTCTTACAATACAGTCCTGTCTGTGTGCCACTTTCTTTTATGTAAAATTCTTCACAACCACACTTATTACATTTTTCTGGAATGATAATTGTTCACCTCTTTTCTTCGTACTATATATAGTATTTATTTTAATTTAACACACTATATATAGTATTATTTTTGCCATGAAATTCTGCTTTCAATTATCGTAGTTATTCCTGCTAATTCTAATTTTCGTATTGACTTTCTAAACACATAATCAATGTTCTCGTTTTCTTTTATTGTTCCATCTTCTTTGAGATGTTTGTTAGGAATCCACACATTTTGATTAGTATGATTTATTACGAATCTCTTTGCTTTCATATTTTTGTATTTTCTGTAAATTAAATTAAGTGGGATTCCTTTATAATATTGTGTTTTATAGTTCATGATTATTACTATCCTTTCATTTAGTTATCTTCTTTTATTAGATTTATTGTCATCATGCTTCCAGGAGTTTCATAATATGAATCTTCTAAATATGCTATTTTATATTCATAATACGGTTTCAAAGCACTATCTATAATTCTCACCTCAGATAATTCAATTGGTTCTTTTAAGTTTGCTTCATGTATAATCACATTTACATAAATTTTATCATCATACCCCATTAAGAATAATTGAATTAAATCAGCTAACCTAACATTAGGTTGCAAATCAAGTAAATTATCAAATGTCATATCCCATACTCCTTTAAACTTTATAAAATAAAAAAGTTATCTAATTCTCAAACTTTCACTCTGTGGTTCTAAGTGACACCATTCACAATTGAGTGATCCATCTTGTCCTTCTAATCCATTTTCCTTTAAATAATCTCTAAGCTTTTCTCCATCTACAGCATCAGGTTGTTTGATTCTATATTCCTCTGGAATATTTTCTACATCAACATCAATTGTAAGTTTGCGCTTTCCACCATTTTTCTGAATGTTAAATGAGAACAAATCTGTTGTAAATTTTTTCTTTCCGATAGTTCTCATACACATTTCAAGATTTTGTTTTAACCACTTGATTCTATTTTCATATGTTTTCTTTCTTGCCGCTAATCTATTATTCTCTTTTGAAATCCCATCAATATCAGATTCAAGAGATCGAATAATCTTAGCGTAGTTGTCTGCTTTATTTTCGATTTCTCCATCTAACGCTTCGAGTGTATCAATGATTGTTTGCTCATCAATTTCCTCATCTTCTAACATATCCATAAGTTCCAGATATTCTCCTGTGAGTTCATAAATACTTGACATATATTAATTCTCCTTTTCTTTTAATCTTTTTGCATTTTCAAGTAACATATCTTTTAAAAATGTTTGCTTAGTTTTAACTTCTTTGGTCTGAATAGATTTTACAACAGCATAATTGTTGGCAATGAGAACACAATATTTTTTTGCTCTAGTAATAGCCGTATAAAGTAATTCTGAATTATTCATTATGTAACTGCTATTATCTAATCCAACAATCGTTGAACAAAATCCAGATCCTTGAAGTTTATGTACGGTACACGCATATCCTAACTCAAGATTTTTACAATCGGATTTTGTAAAGATTACTTCTCCAATGCCAATAAAATCTATTGTACACATTCCATTCTTTCCAATTTCTTTTACAATTCCCATGTTTCCATTGAATACAGGGGTTGTATCACCTTCTGAATTAATACACTTGTAATTGTTTTTTGTATTAATAACCTTATCTCCTGCTCTAATGATATATTTTTTTGCTTCGTCATTTTTCTTTTCCAATAAAATTTCAATTTCGTTGCAATTACTTAATTTGGGATTGTAAATAGATTGAATTTTAGAATTTAGATTATAACAAGATAATTCTCCACGTAATCTCATTGGAACACAAATCTGAACTTCCATAATATCATGGAATTTTTCTAATTCAACTTGAAAATGTTTGATAATTTTATCAGATATAGATTCGTCATTTCCTTTTCCAGAAATATCTAATTCCATATCCTCTAATTCTCCAATGATCGCATTTCCTGTATAATTTCCATCAAAGATTTGTTGCTGATTTGCAATTTTAATTGAAGTTGGAATAATACCACTTCTCAAAGCTTGTCTATGTGGTTTACTTAATTTTACTACTGGTAAAACATTACTATCAAGAATATCAGCAAATACTTGACAATTGCCAATAGGTGTAAGCTGTTGTACATCACCCATGATAATTACTTTTGCGCCTGTTGGAATAGCTTCAAGCAATGATAAAAACAATGTGCCATTTATCATAGTTGCTTCATCAATCAAAACAATATCAACCGCTAATTTATTCTCTTTGTTAAACATAAATTCACCATTTTGATATCCTAAAGCTCTATGAATTGTACTAGCTGGAAGTCCCGTAGCTTCGGTAATTCTTACACTGGCTTTTCCTGATAAAGCACAAGCCAAAATACTATACCCACTGTATAATGAACATATTCCATTTGCTGTTGACGTTTTACCAACGCCTGCTCCACCAGTTAAAGCCATGACATGATTATCCAGGCTAAGTTTAATTGCAGCTCTTTGTTCATCAGTAAACATGAATCCTTGTTTTTCTTCTACATTTTCTGTAATTGTTTCCCAATTTCCTATATTGAATGATTTAGGAACATAATCATCATGAATACAATCAACTTTGTTTGAATCATTTTCTACTACTTTTACAAGTCCAATTTGAAGTCTAAATAATTCATTCATGATATTTTTCTCTAAATCGTAGAATTTTTTTAATGCTATTTTAGAACCATTATCAAGAACTACAACATCATTATTATCAATCATTTGTTTTGCTGTTGCATTTACTATTTCTTCTGGTACAAAACCTAATGTATCGTATAATGCTCTCATTAAATCTTGATAATTCAAATAGCTTCTTCCTGCTTCTCCTTGATCGTTCAAATAGTATAATAAAAATCCTTTGATTCTTCTAATATCATATTGAGTTATTCCAACTTTACAAGCTACTTCATCAGCTTTCTTAAAACCGATACCTTCAACTCTCAGTAAATCATATGGATTATTTTTGACAATATCAATTACTGTATCTGGGGATTTATAAAAATCTACAAGCTTTTTGATAAATGTATGTGTGAATCCTAACTGACCTAGTTCCATATAAATAGAACTATAATCTTTAGATTCCTCATATTCATCAATCATTCTTAAAGCTACTTGATTTCCAATTCCTTTGATTTTCATTAAAGATTTAACATCTCTATTTTCAAGCAATTTAATAACATCATCATATTCATCAAAAAGATTTTCTACTAAATTTTCATTCAAAACATTTTTCAAAAACTCTTTTTGTTTATCCTTACTTGAAATATCAATACATTTACTAATATAAATCAATCCATATGTATCTCCATATATTTCATGAGTTTCTGCTAATTTACAAAATACTTTATATGTAGTTCCATATTCAAGTGTACATGTCGTTCCTTTTAATTTAATGGTTTCGATTTCATCAATTTTATTATCTATCCATTTTGTTATTCTCATGCTGAATATTGCAAAGTCACCAGATTGTACTTTTTTACTATACTTTGGATAGATAATTCTATCCAAAGCACATTCAAATTTTAAAATTTTTTCTTCCATTAATTGTCCTCACTATCAACAATTAGGGATTTTCCCTTTCCATAGTTTCTATACAAAATCTCATATTGTGTTATGATATCCAATTCTTTATCTATATCAGCAACTATTATATTTTTACCTTCTTCATCCTTTCCAATGATCTTTTTTGCGAATTCTTTTTTAGAATTTTTAATTTCAATAATGTCACCATCTTGTAAAGGTAATATTTTAAATATCTTTTTGTCTACCTTTCTATATTGTATTTCTCCATTTTTAATGTTATATATAATTAAATTTGGAGCAATTACATTTCTTGTATTTAATACAAACCACATATCATTTTTCAATGATGAATCAACATACCTAACGGAATCAAATTTGTTTATTTGCATAGTCATTATTTCATATGGGTTTATATTTTCGTTTGGGATAATATCGAAAATTTCTAATAAAGATTTCTCATAATTGATATTGTTATAAGATTTTCCAGATTTAGATATTTCAGAATTAGATATGATAATATTTTTTATATTATCGTCTTTTATTTTCTTATTTAGTGTAGTTAGAGTTATCTTATCTTTCCCATTTAGAACAGTAAAATATTCTCTAAATGTTAGTAGTTTCTTTGTTTTTCCATAGATATTACAACAATCAGCAATTAAATATTGTTCTAAAATCTTTTTTGTTATTTTATTCTCGGTACATTTTTTTAAAAATTCATAAAAAGTAGAACTCCGATTCATACAATCAAATAATATATATGGAGTTTCATCTACCCTTTCTTCATCTTTCGTTAAGAACATATCAATTCTTTTTTTCGCTTCATTAATATAATATTCTTTATCCAGATACTCAGGAATTGATTTATCGTGTACATCTTCATTGTCAATAAATAAATGAGTAGGTGTATTTGCAAACTGTTCATAGGATTTTACACCTTTCTCAATTTTCAGTTTATAAATAGATCCATCTGATTGTCGTTTACTAGCAAATACTCTATGTACTTTACCTTTTAAAAGTTCTCCGTTTATAAATGTGATTTTATTATCTTTTCCTGATACTCCATTTCCATACCATATTTCTTTGTATTTCGCAGATAGTTTAATAACTTTTTGAAATTTTATGTACTCGTTACATTCGTTGATAGTTTGCTCAACTGGAATATCATATGCTAGATAATTTCTAACAGCATCATTCAAAATTGGCAAATCATTATCAATTGGTTTATTGAATTTAACCATAGCACCTTTACATTCCAATTCCCCATTTTTCTTAACTGCAATGTAATTATTTACATCTTTTTGAATGAGTTTTGTATATTCATCTATCTCAAACTCCATTTTAAGTCTTTTGCCCACTTGATTAGTAATTTCAATTACTTTGTTCTTCATTTCTTCATTCTCACAAAGAACAAAAATACCATCAGTATTAGTCTGTAACAATCTACAATATGGTTCAAGTTTATCAATCAAATCAAGAATGAACATTTGACCAAAAATACAAGTGAGATTTGCCATGAGTGGATCATACGATGGATTATTTCTATCTTTTCCTGCTCCATACACACCATTAATCATAGGTTTAAGAGCTTTATTTTTTGGATTCTTTTCTGATTTTAATTTTAATCTAAAATCTCTCATTTGCTTGAAGTCATCAGGATTCTTAAATTTTCTACTCAACAAACCATATTCAATATCTGTTGTAGGGTACATTGAAGCTACATCGGCATGTAAAATAATTCCTTCAAATACAGCTTCTTTGTCATCAGCCCCATGACATCCTCCCCATGCAAATACATGAGGAATACCTGCGACTGTACAACATAACTGATTATTATGTTGGTTGTCTTCTGACCGAAGATGCTCTTTATATCTCCAATTTTTAGGATTCATATACCATTCTGGAATAAATTTGTATTTATCGGATAATTGAATTGTTTCTGGAAGACGAATATCAAATTCATCATCAAGAGTATGTTGATCGACAGCATTAAGAATTTTAGGAGAAACTGCTAATTGAACCTTTGTTTTAGTAAAATACGACATATCAAGACCATATAATTCAATGATATCTAGCTGACCTTCAAAATCATCCCAACAATAATCAAGAACTCTTAATACCTCAATTACATCATGGTGATTGTAATACAATGTCTGCTTTATTTCTTCTTCTGTAAGAGGTCTATCAATATTAAAATCTACTTCTGTTTCTCTAATATCATCTCCCATAAATGCTTCTAACTGCTTCAATGATTTATCTTTTAAAATGGTATCATAATCATTCAATGGATATTTCTTTGCATTTTTTACAACTTGAAAAGGTTTTTTACCTTCTTTGATAAGTTTATCATTTACAAATCCGACATTCATTCCATCCAGGATTCCTTTAAAAATTCCTGTATCATATTGTCGTCCATTATATGAAATAAAAATATCGTCTTTGTGTGAGTTGTAAAATTCTATTAATTTTGCTCTGTCATTTACTATAACTACTTCTTTATTTCTATCTTCATAATTTATAAATGTGACGCAAAACCAGTTAATTTTACTGTATACCTCGAAATCATAACCATAAATTTTACTTTTATCTATTATATCAATCACCATCCTTATCCAAATGCAAATCCAGAAACTTTATCACTCTTATAGAACATCCAGTCATCAATCAAAACTTGTGCTGATTTTGTTTTATAATCAATTGAAAATCTACCAACAATATCAAATTCAACATTATCTCCAATATCTATAATTTCTTTATATTGTGATGCTAAAGAACTTCCTTTGGTTTGTTTTATGAATTTGATATTGTGATATGTAAATTCGATTCTATTTTGTTTAGAACCCAATAGATATAAATTATATTTATTACATGGGATATTTTTGATAAGAAATATCGGTTCGCTAATCGTGTTACCCCAAATGTAATCGTATTTCGCTACATTTTTGATAATCTGATCATGGATTTGATTTGATTCATAGATGTTATAGACATGATATGTAGGTTCATTAATACTTTTCATAGTTGATAATAATTCAAATAGTTTATTTGTATTATCAACACTTATTTCACAACCAAATGCTCCTGAATGACCTTCTACTTTATTAAATAAACCTGTATTTTTGCACCATTCATTAAAATCTAGTATTTCGCATTTATCGCTTCCTCTTCCACTTCCTCTACATATATCACCTTTTCTTCTCATTAATAAACATGGACGTTGATATTGGTCAGCAAGTCTATTAGCAATTAAACCAGTAGAATTACTATCAACATCATCTTTTGCATTACATACTAAAATTGGAAATTTATCAAGATTGTATTTTGATATTTCTTCCGATAATATTGCAGCACTTTCTTCTGTTTGTTTTTTCTGTTTACGATTACTTGACTGACATGCTTTTAACACATAGTCTTGAATTGACATATTTACAATTCCTTGACCTCTAACTTTTCTATCAAGAAATTCATTTGAATTACACAATGCTTCAAACATATAACATTTATCTTGATAATCTCCAAGTCTAATCATCGAATTGATTAATGGACACACATAGAAACCAATACCATTAATTGTAACTTTATTATTCATTGAATACATTTGAGCTTCTACAAATGTACTAATCAATTTATTTTTATTAGTATGATTTCTAATCTCTTCAAGACCTTTTAATATTAAATATCGTGTTTGAAGATTTAAAACATCCGCTCTATCGCCAATCATACCAAGAGCCACTAAATCTAAATAATCATCAGCGTAATTTACTTTATAGTATTTGTCTAATAGTTTTGTAAATTTATATGTAACTCCAACTCCTGTCATAGCTTTATCCGTAATATTTTTTGATGATTGATTATTAATTACAATTGCAGGATTTCCAGATGTATCAATTGAATGATGATCAAGAATAATCACATCTTTACCAGAGTCAATTAATCGCTTACATTCATTCCAATCACCGCTACCAGCATCAGGAATAATAACTAAATCTGAATTATCTGAACACATAGAATCTATAAATTCAGATAATCCATGTACTTTCCCACTGTGAATAAAACATCTAATTTCTATTGATGGATTTATTCTTTTGGTATATTGATATATATTTGCACCAGATGTATATCCATCAACATCACAGTCAACAAGTAAATCAATTGTATGATTCTGCGACACATGCTGTACATATACATCTCTTGCTTTTTTTATATTGTCAAATAATTCTTCACTCTCAACATGTTTAATGGTTGGATGTAAAAATGAATCAATATCTTCAATACCTTTTAATGTCAAAATATCATTTAATTCATATCCAAACCTCACATGTCCAAGTACATCATATTTAAAACTCACTCTGCACCACCTTAATTATTGATTTGTTCCTACATATATTTTATTCTCCATAAGTTTCAACAAAGTTTCTTTACCTCTATCTGTTGGAGAATCTTTATAACCTAACAAATTTGTACTATCCCATAGTACAGATACAGAAACAAATGGACTTAATTTATCTATGATTTTATCTTTTATATGTTGTGACCAGTTTTTACATTCGTCTGAATCAAGAGTTTGATATTGTTTGTCCAATGCAATAATAACTTCTCTAACTCCCAACATAAGAATTATTCCTTTTTGATAATCAGTTAAATTACTTCCGCATAAAGCAACTGTAAAATTATCTTCACCAAACATAGTATCAGTTTGAAATACTGATTTTTCAGCTTCTACAAGCATTATCTTTCTCTTTTTTTGAATTGCATTTATATTATGATTTAAACCAAATAAATTTAATCCAAGAGAATGATTATAAAATTTATTGCCAATTTTAAACGGTGCATATTTACCGAATAATTCAATATCATCGGGTAGTAATGCTCTCGATCTTACACCAACTAAATTATTGTTCATATCATAATGCGGAATGATGATTTTTTGTTGCCATGTCGAATAAAGAATATTGTACTTTTTCATTGTTTCTACAGAAATTCCTTCTTCTATCCATGATTGACAATAAAAATGCTGGAATATATTAAGAACGTTTTTATCGTAAGGAACTAATATTTTATCTTTTGGTTTTACCTTTTTATTTTTCTTATATTTTTTAATAAACTCCCAATCAGAAATTTGTTCCTGTTTACCAAATCCATACACATGATTGTCAAGATTTAATTTTACAGAAATCCAATTGATAGCTTTTTGAAATTCTTCTTGTTCATATCCTTTATATCCCATGACTACGCCAATAATATCTAATTGACCACATTCTGTATAACAATGAAATGACATAGAATCTTTATAAAAATATAATTTAGGTTTAGTTCCATGATGACATATTGTATCTGTTATCCACATATCATCGTCTTCGTAATAAAAAGTAGCTCCCATCAATTCAAGAAGTTTCTTAATATCATCTTCTGTAAGTTTACTTTTTAATTCCTGGGCGGTCATATAAGTACCTCCCTACTTAGATAATTGCATTGCTAAATCTGATCCAGATACATCAATATCAGTTTCAATAATACCAACATCTCCAACATCATCTAATCTAAAATCAATCAACGTTTTCTCAATATCAGTAATTAATTCATAGTTGTAATCCGTCACAAAACAATCTACTTCCCTCATAGTTCCCATATTGAGTTTTGTCCAAATTATAATAGTTTTCCATTTTCCACCACGATTTTTAAATATGTAGTAAGACATATTGGGGATTAATGATCCGAATGAACCATCTGACTCAAGAATTGGTTTTAATCTTTTTAAATCTTTGTGTGTTACAGGAAGTGCAAGTATACCACCATCAGCTTTTTCGATAATAGCTTTAGATCCTTTTAATGCACCTGCGTCTTTATTATTATCTTCTTTATAATTATCATTTAACTGTGTAGCTGAACCAAGATATACATTAAATTTATTACAAACTGATTTTAAAGCTGCACTAAACAAGAAAAGAATCTGATCTGTTCTAAGTCTTGTATGCGTCTTATTGTAATAATATTCATAAAGTGATGGTGAATCATTGATATAATCAAAGAAACAAGCTACTATTCCATAGTTTAAAACATATTTTTCAATAGTTTCAGAAATCAAATCAATTGTAAAATCTGGCATGTACTCTATATAATAATTATAATTCTCTATGTATTTTGCAGATTCATCAAGAATTGATTCTTCTTCTGGCGTAATATCGCTCCATTCTTCAATTCTATCCTGATCAACTCCACTAACATGAGCTAAAATGATATCTTGAATTTCCTCTTTTTCAAGCTCTGTCGAAATGAATAATACTGGTTGGCTTTCACCTGTTGGAATCCATTCTTTTTTATTCCAATCATAAATTCTATCCGATACCATGTTACATCCATCTGCTAATGAGGATCGTGATTTTCCACCACCAGATACAGAACTTCTTAAAATGTATTTTTTAGGTCGCATTCCTCGATATACTGTAGTTAAATATCCAGATTGAAACGGATAACCATATACATTTTGCTGATTCTTATGTTCATTTAATCTTTCTACAATGCCTTCACCTGCTCTAAATGAATAGTTATCACCAAAAACATTCTTCCATTTAGATTTAAAATCCATAAATTTATTATTTATTTCATTTAAAACTTCTATGCTTGTTAATTGGTTGAAGTGTTCCAGTTTTTCATCATCGTTTTCATCGTATATAAATGATGTATCCATTTTAAGTGATTCTGTAGCATTCCTAATGATTGAATATTTTCTTACATCGTCATAATATTTACCTACGTTTGATATTTTATCCGATGACATATCAATCGCAGACTCGATATAACCCCACCCATCATTGTTTTTCCATAAAGATAAAGCGGTATCAAATTGTGATATTTCATTTTCAATATCTATGGGTGTAATTTTTTCAGCAGTTCTTTTCTTAGCAATATTAATAATTGCACCCCATATCATTTTATGAAAATTCTCGGGATAATCATTTGTATTAGTTGCATATTTTTCATCCAATGCTAATCTTGGATTCAAACAATAACAACCAAATAATAAAAATATAGCTTTCTTATCTACCTGTTGATTAAAATTAATTTGAATCACCACCCTCTATCAAATCACCTAAATTAATCAATGATGTAGATGATTTTGTTTTATTCATATTTACAGATTTTCTATTTACAATTTTTGTTTTAATATCCAATTTAGATATTTTATCAGCTTGTTCTTTTTGTTTTTCTTGTTGTATATAAAAGTCACAGGCTTCATTGTAATAGTCCTCTATTATGTAAATTCCGTATTTTATATCAAATGACTTACCTAAAATTTCTTTACAATACCATAATGTATATGTCATTGCAGCATATGGATAATTATATTCTTTTCTAAATTTCTTTATTTGCTTTAGAATCAATCCATTTGCTTTATCTAAATGAAAAATATCGAAAATATAACGCATAAGTTCTTTGTATTCATTAGCGTCCCTTTCGACTTTTTTGTAACAATCTACGCAATAACTATTATTATCGTATTTATATCTTTCCTCTGGTAATAATGTTTTACCACAACGCTTACATTTTATTGATCTAGCCATAATATACCTACTTCAAATTGGGAGGGGATTACCCTCCCGTTAATTAGTTATATTTATTTGATATTATATTTATCAACAAGTTCTTCAAGTTCCATTACAATTACTTTTGTAAGATCAATCTGCGTATCTCTTAGACTATCAAACATTTTTACATTTCCATCATCATCAAGACCTAAGTTTTTCTGTAAAACTGCGGTAGCTTCATTTAGATATCCATGCTGTGCAAGTAATGCTCCTAACTCTAATCCTTTATTTTTGATAGCATTAAAGTCTTCTACGTGAGTAGTCTTATCAATTGTTTTCTCTTTAGTTGTGAAATCTCCACCTAAATCTTCTACTGCTTTTACCCATACATCTTTTAAATCTTTAATGTTAATTTCAGTTGGAAGATTGAATGTATCTTTTAAATCTGGATATTTGTCACTTTTCTTAAATGTTACATAACGCTCTCCATCTTTCTGATACATATATCCAACAAGGAAAGCACCTTCTCTACAATATGAAAATGTGTTTTTATTAAGTTTAAGAGAATCACTCTCTTTCTTTGTATCAAAATCTTTTACGTGAGAAGACTGTGCAATACAATGAACTGTATATCCTAAACTTTGAATCAATCCAATGTTTCTTAATGCACTTTTAAATCTTAATGAACCTTCACCAAAACCACCAACATCTTTTAAGATTTCAGCATCTCTATTCTCAAGTACATATCTCTCACAAAATTCTTCATATTTGTCAAGCGTATCAATTACAATACAAGAGAATTTATTTTTTAATGCTGGATTTCTTAACTGTCCAATGATTGATTTAAAGTCTGACATACTATTTACTTTTACTGCGGTAATTCCAGGAATGTTCTGGAATCTATCTTCAAATTCTAAGAAGAATGGATCTTTATCTGGAACTAATTCTTTCAGAAACTTCATTGTACTCATTGTTTTACCAACACCAGTGTCACCCATGATAATCATTGAATACTGAGTAAGGTCAACAGATACTTTGTTTGGTTGTAAATCTAATAAATTTGGAATCATTCTAATTTTCTCCTTATATATGTGATTTATTTGTGTACCTACTCAATTCAATATGAACTGAGTAGGTGATTTACTATTTCAATTAATTATGTTTATCTCTGTAAAAATGGATTGTATGTAGTTGCAGGAGCAGGAGTTGGATTTTTCTTAAATCCTTCTGCTGTTTCTGTATGTGCTGATTCTCCCATTTCAATCTCTTTGAGTTTTGCTTTTCTCTTAGATTTCAGAGTATCTACAACATCTTCTGTAAGATCATGTTCATAAATTGTTGATACCGCAACACCAGATTTAATTTCGTTTCTTCTGATATTTCTCTTTACTTTTTTAACAATGTCTGTTCCAAATGCAGCCTTCTCAATGTCTTCTTTAATTTCAACAGTGTTAATTACAACACCTGTGAATTTAGTAAAGCATCCATCATAATATCCTGCATTGCGGAAATCTGTAGCCATTGATTTATCAACAGTCATTCTAATTGGAATCAAGTGATCAGCTTCATATTTAGCATCTTTTCCAAATCCATCAGCCATTTGACCAATGGCATTCATTGTAACTACGAGATTTCCAGTAGGAACATCTTTCACAATCTCATCTGTAATCTTTTCTACAATTCCTTCTACTTCAAATTTAGCTTCCAGAACTGTACTTTCATAATCTTTCGGCTCAATTTTATTAATAAATTTAGCGTTAATTTTGTTTGAAGATACTACTTCTCCATTAATCTTGAAGTCGTTATCTGTGAATGTACCATCTGTAATAGATACAATATCTGGTGATTCTCCTTCTGAGCAATGTTCAATATCTTTCAGGTTGTTTTTTGCATCCATATACTGTTTATAGAAGTAACTTTCTTCTGTTGTAAACTCTTTGTTTTCATTTTTCTTGTATTTATTCGCATAGAAATTAATCTCATGTTCACTATTGTCAGCAGTTCTTAATACAAGACTTCCTCCGATTGCGTCTACACCTTTTTTTGTTTTAAACTCTTCAATGTTATTTTTTACAAGTTTTCCTGTTACTGTTACTAAATTCTTTAATTCTTTCATGTGTTTTTCTCCTTAATAATTGTTTATTTAATTTTTAATTTGTTTATGATAAACGCCCTATCGGACGGAACATGGAATTAAATCTATAAGATAAATTCTATGTCAACAGTGGTTTATGGGTATAAAATCCCAAGGGTATGCTGCTAACCACCCATATTTTATTTCTCTATTCAGTTTTAAGTTATTTGGGAAATTCGATTCGATTGAATCTACAAGATTTATTTCTCCGATGAAATTTGGATTTTAATTTTCTTTTTGTCTACCTGACCAATCACATTGATCGCACAATTCATCAAGTTCATTTATATGATCTTCAAGATATTCCATGATATTCTTAATAATATCAATCTCGCAAATACCAATCGCACCTTGTTGTTGTTCATTGCTGATATATATTCCATCCTCACACTCATATTTTATTGGAATGATACTGTCACACTCTTTTTCATTAAGAAATACTGTAACCCCACTTGGTTCAATTGTAATTTTTAAATTATGTAATTTGTCATCTTTTATAATTTTAGCAATGCCTTCTATTATGTTAATCATTTATTCTCCTTTACTGAAACGAAAGCTTCATCTATAAATCCTCTAACTTTTTTAACTCTTTTTGAGCATTTTCAATAGTTTCTTTAAGATTTCTAATCTTACATTCTCTTTCTGCTAGAAGTTTCTTTTCATTTTCTTCTTTATCATTCGCATAAAACTTATCTTCAAAGTCCCAATAATCATGTTCATCACCACTCCATGAGTGATTCGATACAAGAAAACTTTTTCTTACTTCGACGCTTGGAGCTTCCCAATCACATCCATGACCACAGCAATGTTTATCTTCTCTATAATCTGGATCACCAGGACTACATTGACAATATCCCCAATTGCGTTCATCATAACTGAATGTAATTTCATATCTGAAATCCGCTTCTTCTACGCACTTCCAATTGTCATTTTCGGCTTCATTGTAAAGAAATACATTTACTTTACAGATACAATAATTATCTTCCCCAATTACAATATCATAATTATCACAATCTATTAAATCAGAACAAAATTCATTATAACATTCATAGTTATGCGTTAAATCTTGCCACAACGCAGATACTAAAAACGGGATATCAAGCTTTTTGCCATTTGGTTCTCTATATGTATTTTCATATTTCAATACATCAATCAACTGTTCTATGAATTTTTGAATTGTAATATTTTTACTATACTTCATGTGTATTTATTCTCCCTTCAATATCCTTTTATCTCAAATAATTCTTCTTCATATGAGATACACTCATATCTTTTACAATTGTCCACTGTACATTGAAATTCTCCGCACCAAGGACTTCCATCTCCCATATGATCATATGGACAGTGATAATCTTTTCTACAATATTCACAATTTGTATATTTCTCACACGCCATTTATTTATTCTCCATTACACGACAATTTATATTCTGGTAATTCTCTGTATACAATACCTGTATTTCCATTATTACATTTCATCTTTTTACAAATAAACGTTGCTTCTAAGGTTTCATTATCCCATAACAAATCATTAATTTCTTTTATATTCTTTTCAATGTCTGATTTATACATACACACATCAGATTTAATACATTGATTACATGGGCTACGAGGTACAACCGCATTAATTAAGTGTCGATTATCTTCCTTAAAAAGTGACTGTTTCATCTTAATCATACAATTTTATTCTCCTAATATTTTCTTCACATCGAGTACGTCAATTTTCTGGTAATGATACTCATATGGTGATTCGATATAACTTTTATTCAATTTGTCATTTACATCATTTACACAAAATACTGTGCATCTACTCCCATGACCATCACTATTGAAATGAATTTCTGCGTTATCACAAGTTTCTTTCCCTTTTTCAAACCAATCTTTACGACACTCAAAGCACCTCATAGATAATTTATATTTCTCATTCATTTTATCGACAAAATATTTTGCTGATTCTTCATCGTATGTAATTCCATCTATTACTTCTCCATAAGAATGTGTGATTAGATAAACACTATCTTTTTCATTTTTAATCATATACACTCTCCCATAATTGCCTTTGCTAATTTATCCCAATCAGATTCATAATCTTCTTTTGATAATTCTGTCAATACTTCATCCATTAATAAATGTGATATACCAGATTCTCTCGCAGCTTCGATTGCTGTTTTGCCTTTAATAATTAATTCTACAAATTTTGCGATTTTAATATCTTTCATAACTTATCACCATCCTTTACAAATTCAATTTCTCCATTTGTATATGAATGTAACCTCCACCCTTTTACAGTTTCAAACTTATGAACATAATTTGGATGTCCATGTTTCTTTAGCATCTTTTTATTAATTCTCTTCTTTTTATGCCATTTACATGGAATGAGTTTTGAAACTTTAATATCATATTCATCAGGAATCTTAAATTTATCAATACCAAAAGCTTTATATATCTTTTGATAATCAGTAGGTTCAGATACATTAATGCAAAATGAATCATCATATTTATCTAATCGTGATGTATATTTTGTATTATATTCATACCTCAAATCACCATCTTGAATATTATTAATTTGCATAATCGGTTTATCACCATTCATTAAATACATTTCATTAATTTCTTTATTCAATTTTATTTCTCCTATGAAATTCAGAATTTATTTATTCTTATCTTTTTAGTTCTCCTTATGATATTCCTTGTCTAACCAATGAATACAATTCTCAATCGCAGCATCTTTATTACTAAACGTATATCCACTAGGACTACACCAAACTTCTGATTTATTGATCATAGTTCTATAAACTAAATATGGTGCAATTTCTTCAAGTGACATTGCTCTAAGTCTATCTATATTTCTCATAATCTACCTCACATATTGGTTTCTATACCATGCCATTTCTTATGTTTCATCCAGTTTCGCCATTCGAGATTTCCAAAATGGATTCTTACTTCTATATTCTCTATATCATCCTGTGCTAATATCCAATCACGATACTGTCTTACTTCACTATCCGTCAAATCATAAATATTCTTATAATAACCTAACACCTTGTCAATCTGTTCAACAGCCCAATCATAATCAGATAAAGCAGCTTGACGTTTGTATTCCGCAATATGTTCATCTACTTCTTTCTGTGCTTCATCATATGTACGATACACTTTTGAACAGGTCACGGTAGTATGATTTGGAGTTCTATTGATTCCCCAATCTTGCGAATATCCTTTATATATTCTCCAACCATCATTAGTAATCTCTGAACGAATTTCTCCATGAAAGATTTTCGCACGTTTTACTAAGAATCCTTTATTATATGCTTCGTTTAATGTTTCTGGTTTGTTAATATCCAATTTAAAATTAATTTCTTCTTGTGTTAATGGATCTTGTTTAATCTCAAATAGCTTTGTATCATAACTCCAATTCTTAGGAAGCTTGTGAAATCTCTGCTCAGTGTCAAATTCGTCAATCGGAACACCTTTTACATAGTCAGAATAGATTCTTCTACGTTCTCTTGGTGCAAGATAATCAATATAAACATCAAATTTATATTGCTCATCTACTATTCCATAATGAACTGAATATTTATGTCCACATTGGTGACACCAAAACACAATTTCTCCGCTTTCAAATCTCTTATCCTTTGGCGGTATATTTGCCATATTTATTCCCCTTTCCTATTTATTTTTTGAATGTGTAGGTAAGGAATTGAACCTTACCATTCTATATTTCTCCATATAGAATCACACCATATCTACACTATTTATTTCTCTGTTGCATCCACTACAGTTGTACCTGTACCTTGTACGGTAACCCAACCATTTTTATAATGCGCTTCTGCTTCTTTCATTCTAATAAGTTCATCCGTAATAGAAGAACTCAGTTCTTTATTTGCTTTTGCCTGCGCTTCCGCTGCGATTCTAGTCTTTTCAGCATCGGCTTCTGCTTTAATTTTTGTTTTTTCTGCGTCTGCTTGTGCTTTTGTAATCTCAATATTTGCATCTGCTTCGGCTTGTAACTGCTCAGTCTGTTTCTGTACTTTTACTTTCTCCTGTTCAGCTTGAGCCTGTTGTTTTTCCTGTAATGCGGTAACACGATTATCAATTGCCTTTTTTAATTTTTTATCAGGATGAACATCAATAATCGACGCATCAAGGACTTCAATGCCATATTTTTGAGAAAAGTCTTTATTTAGATATTCTGTAATAGCTTCATTGAGTTGCGCACGATTACCAGAATAAATATCCATCATAGAATAATCAGTTGTGACCTCAGAAATTTTAGATTTTAAAACTGTCTTAACACGATTTTCAACAATATCTGTTCCATCCATGCCTTTGAATTTTTTATATGTATCAATTACTTGATCTTCAATATATCGGTATGTCATTTGGAAACTAATTGCAATACTAGCATCATCTGATGTTGCAACTTTAAAAGAATCATCATCTTTACTTCCATCTCTGCTATCTTTTGATAATACAAGAATTTCATTACTTGTCGAAAACTCTTTCATATATTCCATTGGTGGAATAAAATGTGCGCCTGGCTTTAATAACTCATCTTTTACCCCAGATGAGTACGTATAGGTTATACCCACCTTACCAGTACCAATAATCTTAATGTGAGAAATTGTAAAAATCCCTCCAATTACCGCACATGCAATTACTAATCCTGCCACTACTTTACTTGTTGCTGATTTTTTCTTCATTCTTTGTCCTCTTTCTTTTTATTCTCTTTTTCATTTTCATAATCATCATCCTGACGATTAATGTGCATTTCAATCTTATGGATTACTAGCCATCCAATTGAAAATAGGATAAGTGCGCCAATTGCAAAACCAACAGCACTTAGTAAAAATACAACCCACATATTTATCACCACCTTTCCAACGTGTATATCACTTATTCATTGTCAAAATCTTCTCAAAAATATCATAAGTCGCTACAAATTTTGAAGCCAATACATCTGGTGATTCTATTGATTCTGTTCTCTTTAATGTATTCCTCATTCTGTATGCAAGTTCTTTTATATTATTCAATAAGCATTCCATTTCAGAAATATCTCTTGTAACTAACGCTCCAATAAAAGCATTTTGTAACAACATCATATCTTCATTTAATACATTCAGATTGTAATTTGTAAGTAGTTCACAATTGTCCAACTTTTTCGCAAGAATTTGAAAATCTTCGTTTATACTCATAATGTTCTCACTTTCTCTATGAAATCAGAGTTTCAATTAGTCCCATAATCCATCAGTTTTTACTGTCCTATGGTTGATCCATCTATATCTGATTTCACTACCATATCCACATGATTCATCACAATTATCATTTGTACATATTGGTAAAAGTTCTGTTACTTCTGGTTCATCCATATATGAAAATTCATAACATAATGAACCTATCTCTAATTTAGAACCACATCTAGGACATTTACCTTTGATTTTAATTTTCTTACTCATGCATAATCATCATCTTCAAACTCAATTTCACCTGATTCATAATCTTTTGACACTACGACATAGTATTCTTTATCCTCATCGAATTTGTACATATGTATCATACTGTTACCAGAACCCATAAAATAAGAATATGCTTCTGAATTTCCTCTAAAATATTCAATTCCTTGTTGAATCCATTTATTAATTTCTTCATCTGAAATTTCAATAGCTCTAAAATCTTTACTTGATACAGTAAAATGCGTAGGATATTTTACGTTTGATGCATAAATATCAATAGCATCATCGTCAAATTCTTCAACGTCCATATCGTAATCGCAGCATGGACAGGTTACATGTGGCAATCCTAAGTACCCTACATGAGTATCTTCTCTTGATACTTCAAGAATAGATCCGCAATTTTCACATTTTATTTTTACTTTTTCTACTCTTCGTTTAGTTTGCTCTGGTAATTGATGCGGATTTCTGGGTTGATTTTTGTAATTGTTTTGAATTACTTTCATTCTCTGTTCCTCCATTTATTCCATATCCTGACATAAAACAATCATCAATCAATTTTTCGTCAATATATTTTCCATGAGATAATCTAATAAGGTAATCTCCAAGTAGCTCTTTATTCTTCAACACTTCATTATGCCATCCATTAATACGATATCTAATAATGGTATCGCTATAGTCGCATAAATACATTCTTCCAACCCATTCAGACAAACAATTATTCCACGGATAAGCCGTTACAAATTTGATTTTTGCTTTATCAAGCCATTGTCTAATCCTAATGTCACTATCTACAAAAATAACATCTACTTTACCTATATTTTCTTTTATATATTGAACAAAATTGTCTGGAAAATCTGGATTATCGGCACTGATAATTTGTTGTTTGAATTGATTTAGATGTGCTTCTGTAGACATAAGATGCAGACTTGATTCCCACCATTGACGTTCTTTTTCAATTTCTTCTTCGTTTGGTAATCGCTTTATGGTTTTAAATTTACGAATATCAACATCCAAGATATCATAATCTTTTATGTGTTCACTTGCATATGTTTTACCACAACAGGCATAAGCACTAATAACTAATGTATTCTTCATACTGATTCTCCTATATAAATCCATTCTAATTTCTTGCGAATATCTATATCGTCAATCGGAAAATAAATCACACATGGGTATTTGTCTGGTATATTAGTAAATTCTCCACCACGATCATAATATTCTTTAATTGTTTCTAAAATTTTTCCTGTATCATCGTCTACATTTAGGCTAAATCCAAAATATTTTTCACAATATTCAATACAACCAAAATATTGCTGAATCATTTCTATAAAGTTAATCATTTTACTTTTATCACAAATGATATTAAGATATTCTATTGGATCATATGCGTCACAATTAGCAATATAATGTGTAGGAATTTTAATATTCGATTGAATATTTTCAAGATTTGTTCTCATAGAACATATATTAAACGGATGGTTTAATTCACAAAATTTACATTTATAGCAATCATGCTCAAATTCATTATGATTATGTACACCTGTGTCTACAAACTTGACACAACTATCATTATAGCCAGGAATGCACCGATGAGCTAATCTAAATGAACCATCATCATTTTTGACTATATCTTTATATTGTTTAAGCAGGAAATTTATGTTCTGATCTTCTGTTGATGTTGGATATATCATATATCAATAATTCTCCCAATGTATAATCACATATTCTTTATAACATGGATAATATGTACTTGTTCCTGTTTGTTCTTTACACCATTTATCTATCAATTTCTGTAATCCATCTACGTCACACTGTTCGGCTGCATCTTCATGTAAATCGCTACAAGCATGTTCAATAAGATTATTTGCATCCATGTGTATACTTTCTTCCGTTGTTACCCATAATCGAGAAGGTCTTACATCAAAATCATTTTCGTGCCAAGTATAAGCTTCAAAGAAATCATCAACAGTATCATAAAATTCACCGTTTTCTTCACAATAAAGCATTGTAGTTACTTCTGATTCTTTTACTTCTACTGCATTTTTAATTATTTTCTTCCATTCTTTTAATTTCTTTTCTCTATCTGCTTGCCTTTGTCCATCACATTCACAATGTAAATATGATTGTCGTTTGTATGGCTTACCACAATAAGGGCATAACCGTTGCACCCCATTGTAACAACTTTGGCAAAATGATAACGACTGATGTTTGTATGGAAACATATATTTTCTGCCTAACTCAGATGTATCTCCCTTGATCCCATATATGTTGTCATTTACCTTTAATCCCAATCCATTGCATTCAGGGCAAATACGCTCATCTTCTGTGAGATTCTTAACCAGATATGGTGGAAGAATTTTAGAAACTACTTGATATGTATTTACTTTTTCTGTTCTAATCATATAACTCCTTTTTTGATGATACATAAATAGACGGATTTTTAATCTCTCTAGTTTTACTAGGTATTTTAATAAATGACTCTAAAATCTCATTTATTTCTTCTTCATATTCAATGCACCAATTGTCAAATGAATCATCTACAAATTTTAATTCTGATCGTTTACCTCTCATACATCTTCCGTTATTCAATAAAAACATTGTTTAAACTTAATTGAATAATCTGGTAATTCATTTAATCCATGAAAACGCATATAACTTTCAACACCTTTCACACAGTTTCTTCCAAACATTTCAGGATTTTTTAAAATTGAATGATATACTAACTCCTCAAAAGTCTTATATTGATGATTCGGTATTAATATAAACGCTCTTGTTTCTGGTGGAATACAAGTTTGTACAGCTTCTATTTGTGGTGAAGTAAATCTTACACTTTTATTTGGTGACTGAAATATTTCATCTGTATTAAAATTATATGTTGTAATATAATTTCTATCAAAGCACAATAATACTTCAACTGCTTGCATTATAATTTATTTCTCCATTTCATTAAGCAATTTCTCACAACGTTTGATATGATATATTAGTTTTCTATTTGTTCCGTTATCCATATGACCATAATGAAAACATCTATTATATCCAAGAATATCTTCTGCTAATTCCTTTGAATATTCTACAAATTGCTTCGTAACCTTAACATTATTCATCCATTTATCACCTCATATGTGTCTTTTAAAGCATATTTTAATCAAAAATACACCTCAAAAGACGTAATTTTTACGATGAAAGGGAACTTTCATCTGCTCTAAATTTCTCCCTTTGCTCCACAATTATCCGCAATAGTCCAATCGTCACATGCCATGTTTTCGATAGTGTATGTAATATCCTCTGAATCCCTGATATTTATAACTCTACCATCATAACAGTGCATCATGACTTCATTACCATCCAGTTCCCACCAACCTGTCCAATGTTTTCTCTTGATCTTGTGTCCTCTTTTAAGTGAAAATAATGCGCTTGCAAAATTCATAGTTTACCTCCCAATTTTTGCTAAAAACTTTAACCATAATTTTTGATACCAATACAAATGTAAATCATGTCCCATCAGCTCAAGAAACTCTTCTGGATGTTTTTGATAATATAAAATCTGTTTCTTCATTACTTCTTCTGAATTTTCTGGTGTTGTAGTTTCCCATTCTCCAAATTTAATTCTCATGGAATTACTACGTTTACTATCTTTTGATTCTATATTCTCTAATTTACTTCCATTTTTGAATTTAATTTCTATCGTAAATCACATCCTTTCACACCTTGAAAAAATAATTTCATTTAACTTCTAAAGGTCTTTCATATATATTTAACCTTTCTATAATCAGATCTTTTGGTAATAAATCTTTACAAAAATATGCTGTTGCAAACGGGCTTCCTTTAACCACTGAGTCCATATGTTTCTTATCATGATAACAAACTCTTGAATCAAAGCTTAAAACTTGTATACCTTGTTTAAAATATTGGAATCTACTTTTACCCTGTAAGGAATTTAGCGGAAGAAGTACCGCAAAAGGTTTGTGAAATGAATATAGTCTATTCAAGACTTTATCTTTTATAGAAAATGGTGGATTAGATACGATAATATCCCACTGATCAGGCTCATATTCAAAGAAATTTTGATTATCTTTTAATGAACTTCTAATTACTTTATGTCCACATTCTTTCAATCTGACGTAAAATGCAGACCATTCTTCATCAAACGGACACCAAATAATTTTGTCCTTTGGCAAATATTTTATAATATGATCTACTATATAAAAAGGCGAATAAAGTTCATTATCTTCTTTATCCGATGTTAAATAACCAATGTTTAATGCCATATTTCGTCCCTAAAGTGCTGCGCAGCTTACCTCATGAGACTATGTTTTCCTTTCTTCTATCAATTATTTTTTTCATGCAATATGTTAAATCACTAATATTTATGCGGTTTCAGCGTCCCAAAACCACATGATTCTATGTATTCTTGTTACGTTATCTCTTTCAGAAGTCAGTAAAATCAAGGATTTTCAAGACTACGATGAAAGAAATATTTTATATTACTTCTTATCTTTAAATCTTGTATAAGCATCACTTACGATTTTATTAAAATATAAACGTTGTTCTATTTCTTTATAAATGCTTTGCGTAATATGATTCTCGGTTTTCTTTACCATATAATCTTCCACTGTTTTAAAATTATTCAACAATTTTTCTTTGTCTGATAATTTGTTATTCTGTTTCTTCTTTCTCTTCATATTTAACCTATAGCATCTCCGCAACTTTCTTCGCAAAAATATCTTTGATATTCTTATCAATTACATCACAAATAACTTTCTCTGTTGCTTCTTTTACATATGTGTCTAATGTTTTATCTTTAATTTTTCGATTTGGATTCCATCTATCTGCTGATACTAACGCTCCAATTCTTTTAGTGACAATTTTTTCAATCTCATCATCAAGATTCCCTACAATTACATCCTCTATATACTTATCCATTGCAAGTTTAACTTTCTGATCAAGTTCTTCACTATCAACTTGTAAGTTTAAGATTAATTTTGGTTCTGATTTCTTCATAATTCTTTAATCCTTTCTTATTCCTCAGTAATACAAGTATTTGTCACTTTCTTATATACATCTTCATAAAGTTCCTGCTTATCACCATTGTATGTATATTCAGCATAAATACCATCACCAGAAACCGTAGTAGAAGCAAGACATTTATAGTTTTGTAGAGTCTTACATGACCAAACAATAAATACATCATTCAAATCAACTTCATCTTCTGGATAATTTTCATAATACCATTCTACTAATTTCTTTAAACATACTTTTTGAAAGTGATTCATTCCTGTAATAATCATAATTCTTTAATCTCCTTTTTAGTAATATTTTCAATAAATTTTTCTGGGATAAAATCTTTTGTTACTGAAATGTATGGGGCTTCGTTACGATCCCATACATGTAATTCGATATAAGTACCTGTGTCAAATTTATAATTTCCAACAATTTCCTCAGCATGATCAATAATACTTTGACCGCAAGCTTTAATATGTTCAATTAATTCTTCTCGATATACTTTATTATTTTTCATAACACCTCACCACCCTAAATACTGAAACCATTTTGCAAATAACATTAATCCTTCTTGAATCTTATTATTCAGATCCTTGCATTTATCTCTCCAATCGGAATCCTTAAAATTTATAGACATATATATCTCATAATCATTAGCAACTTGCTCAAAAGACCAAATCATTTTATCTAGTGCTTCATCCCATTTCTCTTCTGTTTCCATTCCTTCTATTCCTGGATAACCATTATTTAATTTCTTGAATAATTTTAATCTTGGGAGAACATATTTTGCAATATTACAATCCAGATCCAATGTTTCTTTTGGATTTACATACAATCCTTGTTTCTTTAATCGCTTTTTATGTACTCTTTTATTCATAAAACATCACTCATCATAATATTCCAATTAAAATCCACCATGTAAAAATAACCTGAATAATGTGGATCATTTGGTCTTGAATTAAATTAATTTTCTTTTCATTAGCTTTCAAATTGTCTACAAACATATGTATCAATAAATTAACAATTAATAATACAGGTTTCCATATTCCACCAATTACCATAAGCACAATTGTTGGTGGTAACATAATCATAAATGACCAACTAAAGCTATGCATAAATAACGCTGCTAGGTAATCATATTTATATAATTTCTCTGGTGCGTTCTTTTCCCACCATGTTTTTTGTTTTGCAGATGCTAACCATCCTTGTAAATAATAATCATCTACAATATGGCAGAAAATCATTGTAAATAAGATAAATATTTTATATGTAATATTCATATTTCACCTCTAAAATCCTGTTTGTTTTCCAATAAAATTGATTGGTTTATCTGTTACTTTATTAATCCCATGTCCAATTACTTCAAGGTCATATTCTTCTTTACTTCCATCTTGCCTAACAACGAATTGAACCGTTCCATAGAAATCTCTGATTATAGTTGTTGTAAAAGATTCTTTTAAATCACAGTCATAATCTGGATTATATTTCAATACTTCATCAAGGAACATAACAGATACCAAACCTGCATCTGCACAAAATCTTCCGATAGGTTCTTTGGTATCAGAATTAAATGTAATGCAAGACCAATCTCCATATAACGTATCACGTGTCATATAATGATTTATTCCTAATTTCTCCATATCATATCCGCAACAACAGATATTCCAATCTTCTTTGCTATCTTCTTTTATGATATAACATGGATCAGTAATCAAAATATCTCCATTAAAAATCATCGGATCACTATCTAAATATTCATGTAGAATCTTCTTTTTAGTGTACTGATTAAATAATTTTTCAATACCTGATGACCTTATTAAATCTAAATAATGTTCACATTCTTCATAATCATATCCACGTTTTGCACATTTATTAAGAATTGCCATCCTCAATAAAGTATCTGGTGTGCTATGATATTGCGACTCAAGGTCATACATAATACAATCAAAATCTTTGTCAGAAATTTTAAATTCTTCTTTTAAAAGTCTTACAATTTCTGGTTTTACACTCTTACACTCTTTTATTCTCTCTGCGTACCATATTTTATCCATCTATTTACTCCATGAAATCGAGAATTTATCGGATTAAACTACATCATCTACTTCCAGATCTGTTGTTTCGATAGTAATTTTAATAGTTGGCTTGTCTATTGCTTCACTGTTTGTTATTCTACTATACGATACAGTAACAAGATCTGATTCAGTATTAAATCTTTCAGCTACAACACTTACAATATCTTTCTCATTTAATTCGTAAATCGTTCTCATAAACTACAATCCTCCAATGCTTTAATTACTCTTTGTGTTTGTTTCTCTAATTCAACTTCTGCTTTTGCCTTGATATATTCTTCTACCGAATCAACATCTACTTCAATATCAATTACATCATTTTCATATGGCTCACCCGTTAATTCTTCTCCATATGTAATTTCTTCAAATGGGATAACATAATACTCACCTGTTTCACCATCTGTGCAGCTAAATGTCAATTCAGTGTTCTCGTCATAACCGATTTCTTGTAGTTTTCTTATAAGCTCTACAACTCTCATTTCATTCATACCTCGTTCTATACCATCTTTCTAGCGATTCATTTGTATATACTCTTCCAGTGTCTTGTAACCATTCTACAAATTTATCTTTATCAGAAAAACAATTTGTACAACCGAAGTAATAATAAAAAGAAGATAACGAGAATTCATCTAAGCATTCACATTCATACATTGGTTCCATTCTAAATTCTTGTCTGCATTTTTCACATCTATGCCAAAAAAATCTTGATTTTACTCTTTTTACACTAATAGAATCCATATGTATTTTTATAAATCTTTCTTTTGGATCACGCTTTATTTTTATCTCCACCTTTCTTTATACCTATATTCACTATTTTATAAATGAATTTTGTGAATATTCTTTTGTTCTTTCGCTTCTTATGTCTTTCTCGAAAAATGTCAAATGCGCAAAGAAGAAATGAAAATCCTCCCATAAGAATTAGACCAATAACATAAGACATTCCTCCTTCAAAATAATTCTCATTATATGGGTTTCCTCTCATATCGTGTATGCACACAAGCATTAACGATAATAGCCCCATGAGTAACCATATGACTGCAATTATGATGTACTTTTTGCCTTCAAACATTATTTTCACATCCTCTCTGAAACGTTTGTTTCATATGATGCTAGACCATCACTTTATCGTTGATTTCTTCAATTTTAGTTCTCATATAATATCTCAAATCTTCTCTAAGTTCACGATTACACATAATATGTTTAATGTCATTTGAAAATTCAGTAACCATTTTATTAACAATCTTATCTGCCATTTCTTCTTCTAATCGTGATGTAATTTTCTCTTTTACTTTTTCAATATCAATTTTTTCATAACATTCTTTAAGGACTTCATATGGAACTTCATATCTATTATCATAATTAATTTTGATAAGATCCTGTTTTGAAATGTCATTGATAATCTTTTTCTGAATCAAATCATTAAACTTTTCTTCAAAATTTACCATTTCGTATCCTCCAAACTATCTAAAAATTGTTTCATCCATAGATTCTTTTCTTCTACTCTCCTTAATTCTTCTTGCCAATTTTTATATGCTCTTTTTAATTTTTCATCTGCATTATCTCTTAAAATATCAATATATTTCCTAATTGCATCATCAGAAGTATCTAATTCCTTATTTATATCTTCTTCACACCATTTATATAAAGATGTATTCAATGACATATCAATTTGTTCTAAACAAAATTTCTTTAAATTTTCATGTTCTGGTGTTGGTGGAGTCCACTTTTCAACTTCTTCTCGTACTTTTAGGTACTTTTTATCTTCATCTTTATATTCTTCAAGTATTTTTTCTACCCTGCCCTTATTATCATTATACTTAGATATTATATCTTCTTTTACCTCTTCAAGAGTCATGCTATATGCTTTTTCTCTTGACACTAAAGAATCTTTGTATGCTTTTTCATAATAAGGATGTGGCTCAAAATGATTTGGTGTTGGAACATCTAAAGATTCATCTTTTAAGTCAACGGCAATTCCAAATGCTCTTGTACATAGTTTTAAAAACTCTTTACCAGATGTTATTTTCCCATCCTTAATATAAGACGTATATCCTGTTGGCATCTAATTACCCCCCCTCTATTCAATTGTATTTTTTATGAAATATTGAGCAGAAACGCTCTTAGAAAAATTACATATTATCTAAAGCTTCAACAAATTCGTTACCACAATCACAAAATGTATAAATCATAGATTTCATAAGTCCCCAAGACATTCCTGAGTGACCTTGATTCTTCATTACTTCAATACCTGCGATAATAGAATTATCCTTAACAGTTTTAATAATATCTAAACATTGACCTAATTCCATACCCTCATACAGATCACCTAATCTAATAGGTACACATCTATCCCATTCGTCCCATTTGTCTTGTGATAAAACTTTATGTCCTTCTTTAACCCAATATTTTGTTAGTTCTGGAATTTTCTTTTTATGTTCTTCTTCTCTTCTGATTAAATCTTGTCTCATTTTTTCTCGTTCATCTTTAAATTCTTTAAATGTTTTACCAGTACATTTAATATATGCTTCATCTACTGTCATATCAGAACTTAAAGTATTACCATTAAAAGTTCCACAATAATCCTTACCAGTTTTATATGACAACTGGTGTAAGTATTTAACAGCTTCTTCAATTGTCATTCCGCAATTAAAATCTACATCAATGTACTTTTTCATATAAATTCCTCCATTTTATGAGTTGAAAGTTTACTTTCAACTGTTAATTCTCTTTCCCTTGACTTGTAATTTCCTCTAAACATCTATTCCAACCGTCACGATACCCAGTATAATATTCGTCATACGGATCATCAAAATTATCCTTCTCCGGTAGTGGCTTCAATGGACACCAATCGGGTTTAGATTGACGATATCCGTATATACAGTCAATTAGTTTCATGTCATTTTCGCTATCCCCATTGGTTACATAGCAATATGCATATTCTCTATTTTTTGTCCTGTATTCTTGACAAAATATACAATCCACACAAGTTTTTGGTATATCAATCACTAATACTGATTTACTCATTTGTGTTCCTCCTGTAATAATTCTGGATTGTCGAAAATATTTCCAATAACTTCAATTTCATCACAACATAGTAAATATTCAAAATTCGATCCGTAATTTTCTTCACCATTGGTCGCTTTAAAATCTAATTCAGAGTTATCCCAAACTATCTGATAAATATGTTCTTCCCCATTATAAACAAGCCAAACAACATCGCTCTCCCAGATTCTCTTACCGTTCTTGTCAGTCATCCCCGCGAACTGGCAGAGGGTTTTGGAATCAACTTCAATCTGCACTATCTGATTTGGGAGTCCCCAGTCAGTCATTCTCTCTTGCAAAATATAGTGATGTTCTGGTACTGGTTTCCGTTCGTAGTCCTCTTTAAAACAATAGGTTGTTTCAGACATTTTGTAATAAAATCCCTCAACCCATTCGCAATTATCAATCCGCTTTGCTTTGAAAAGAATTTCTCTCATTCGTTTTCACCTTCCTACACATACCACGCCCAAATCGGATTAACCTCCATTTTTGGTGCGTTGCATTTTTTCCTAATTCTTTTATGCTTTTTAGAATTTTTCTCGATATAGCCACCTCGTGTTTTGATTCCTCTTTTTATATCCCTGTACGCTTCCATTATTGGACTGTATGCCTGCTCAACAAGATATCCGCATCTTTCACACGATCCGTGACGTTCAACTATTCCCAAATAGTACTCTGAGAAACTAATATATTCATAATTATTTGATCCGCAAATAGGACAGTTCATTCAGCTCCACCACCTTTTACAATATCAATGGCTCTATCAATTGTATTTGCAATGTTTTTATAAGCACAATCTTTATCGGCATCACCCGTATTTGCAATTGTTAAGAAGTATCTCATTTTTAATTGTTTTAACTGCTCCACAACCTCATTTATATCATAGGTTGTAGGCTGTTCATCAATCAATCCAGATATGTATAAATCTACATCTGAACTTCCAAGAGAATTAATTATTTTATCAGCATCAATTAATCTCATTCTTTATTTCTCCCAATTAATATACATCCACTAAATAACATCATAAACAACAATTCTACAATTACTGTAAATTTATCCATTTATTATTCCTCATTTTCTTTAAACGCATATTGAATAGCTTCCCTAAAACAACATCCACCGTTGTAATATCTAACATCGTATTTATATTCTTCATCCTGTAATTTTGTCAGATCAAAAGTGGACTCATTATAATCAATTTGTTGTTTTGACATGATCTTATACACATTTTCACCAACAACGACATAATAATCATCAAATTCATATATAAGATATTCTTCCCATGTGTCATAATAGCTCGGCAAATTCTCATCACAACCAGGACAAGTTAATGCAACTCTTTTACAAAAATCACCATATGTTTCATTTTCTTTTTTGTGAATTAATTTTAGTTTACCTCTATAATTTACATACTCACTCATAGTTTACTTACTCCTTGTAAATGAAAGACGCATTTTATCCGTTATTTTCTATCCTCAACAGGAATAATCATGTTAATATTTGCAAGAATTTGTAAGATATTCCAAGGTCTTCCTTCAAATTCTTTATCAATTTCAATAAATCTTTCAATAAGATCACTAATTGGAACTGTTTTATTTGTATTTATCATTTCTTTTTCATAAAAGAAATCTTCATGTTCTTCGTATAATCCTGTTGATTTTAAATATTCAATCATTTCTTGTTCTGTCATAGTCTTATTCTCTCCAATAAAAACAACATTTCAGTCAATGTAAATATAATTATCGCTTCTAAAATAAACATTTGGATACATTGCTACAACCAGATTTCTAATTGCAACAAATAGATTCCCTCTATCGTCATACAATTCTAACTCACCCGTTTCTTTATTTTTCTTATATACACTCAATTCTCCATCAGAATTTTTCTGTATATAAAAATCTTCATCTTCGTCTAGTGCGAATTTCATATGAAGTGTTTCACATAATATCTCTAACGCTTTAGTAGAAGTAACTTCATATTCAAAATTAATTTTCATATCTGTATCTCCTCGTATTAAATATATTGATATATTTTTGGCACTTATAATTTTTCTGCACCCTTTTAGATATAATTCACATCACCCACACATTGCGAGTACAAATCCAATTCTTTCAATAAAAACACATTTTATCTATTAATAAGTAATTCTTTAGGGCAATAAATAATTTTCTTTCCTGCTTTTTGAGCTTTACGAATGGTAGACCAAACACCGCCAGACTTATTGCCGTCCCAAATTGCTAGTAATACATCACACTTATCAACTATGTATTGATCTCTTACGTTATCACAGCCTTTATAAAATTTATCTGATAATTCAACCCATTCAGTTGCTTTTAGTTTTAAAAATTTATAATATTTATGTGATGAGTTATAATTTTTACAAGGAAGAATACAGTGTAATTTAATGCTATTTATGTAATGCATTGACACTCCTGCAATCGCAAATGCAATATCGCTCCCAGAAGCCATTCCTGTATATAAATCAAGTGGTTCATTATTATCTGCACAAGTCTTTATAAATTTACTCAATTCATCTATAATCCAAAACTGAATTGGAGTCCATTTTTCATCTGTTTCATCTTCTGGTAAACCTAATCTTTGATTTCTGTGTCCTGTTATTCCAACTTTCATTTTATACACCTCTATATCTATCTACGATTTCTCTTATAATCTTGTACTAAATTACCACAACATAATGGCAATTCCGCTTTTGCAGCTACATCAACAATGACTTTAAGTCCACATCCTTCAACTTTTTCTTTAATTTTATTCATATTTTCCCAATTCCACTGAATCGCATCTTCAAGACCATGTTCTTTTGTAGCAGTTGTTGTATTAAGCGGAGTGATTTTTACGCAAAATACATTTGGATCAAGACCATATAATTTATCTGGATTAAGTTCCCAACCTGTTCCACAAATAAAATTAAGAGTGATAAGTCTATTATTGTTTGGCATATTATTAAATTCTTTCTTCATTTCTTCAATTGTGACCACATCTGCTCCACCAAATAGATATTTTCTCTCATCTTCATTTGTGCTATTTGTAGAAATTTGAATATGCATAAATCCGTCTAAATATTCTTTTACAGACATTACTTCGTCCTTTAATACATCTATAGGTGATTTCCCATACACTTTAACTTTTGGAAGAATTGTATTATAACAAGGTAAAAATCTATATTCTTTTTTATATGTTTTCATATCTCTCATAACTTGTAGAATATTCTTCCAGTTATATTGTGGCTCTCCCATACGTGCAAATCCAACTTTAATTTTATCGCTTTTAATGACTTGTGGGTGTTGATCAAATACAAATTCAAGTTGTTCCCACATTTCTTCCGTAGAAAGATTTCCGTGAAACCCTAATTCTGGAACTAAGCAAAACTGACAATGTTGTGGACATCCATACTGTGTACTGATTGCAGTAAGCCATTTCTCTTCAAATGGAACTAGGTTTTTCTTAATCAGTTCTACATCATCAGTCATAATAACTTCCTGTGATTTACCTTTTGTGTTTACGTCTTGCATAGATGTTGTTTCAATATAAAAATTCTTTTCTTTATTATAAAGTACATAAACACTTCCACTTGGATAGTCATACTCTTTCACTAATTCAAAATGCTTCATTTAATTATTCTCCTTTACCCACAATATTGCTCAATTTCTTCATACTTCTTCATCCACATCTTTCTATCATTCTCTGTATATCCAAAGAAATACGGATAAAGTTTGTTATTTGTTGTGAAATAATAATGATGATATTCTCCATCTGGTAAAAACATAACACCTGGAATATCAATAGAATCTTTGATTTTTAAGAAATTTTGATATGCTTTTTTATTCCCAAACATTTGTCTAAATGTAATTTGTTTAACTCCAATACTACGCATTTTATTTATGTATTGCAAACAATCTTCTTTAGTCATTCTATCATTAAGAACGTTAATAACTCGTACTTTTGTAGTCTTTTCTATTTCAGGTAATCTTGCTTTTAGGTTCTCTATAGCATGAGAATCGTTTGATTCAATGCTCAATGCAATTTTTCTAAATTTCTTAATTAAATTCATATCATCTGGTAAAATTCTTGTATGTATGTCTAGTTTCTTATTATATTTTTTTGCAAGTTCATACACCTTATCATAAAAATCAAGATTATTCTGCCAATTATAAAATGGATCTCCACCACCAGATAAATTAATTGTGGGAGCATTTGATTCAGAAACACATCTTTCCAAATATTCCCAGTCAATTTTACTTTTATCTGTAATTGCATTTTGCAAAATTGGATGATGCTTTGTAATGCAATATTTGCAATGACAATCACACCCAAAATTGGTAATTATCGTAAATCCTCTATTAGTTTCTGTATACATATCTTCTCCAATTCTTTCCATGAAACTGCCGTTTCAACTTTAATGTCCAATCATGTCCTTAGTAATTTCTCTATACTTTGCTTTATAACCATATTCCCATTTTGAATTTAAAACTGTAAGAACAGAATTTTCTACATCATTGGAAAATCCAATTAAACAATTTACATATCCATATTCCTTATCTTTATCGAAATCATAAGGATTTGAAATTTTTACAGTTCTAATTTCTTTTAATTTTTTCACACACGCATTGTGACAATATGGTAATTCCACTAAATAATACTTTCTATTTCTTCGATCCATTGTTTTTCATCTCCTTTAATTTCTTCTCAGCCTCTTCACGGGTGAGAAATAATGATTCACCGATTTTATCTATATCCGACAACTTAAATACGCACTTGTCGATTGTACATGGTGTCTTATTTGGAATACCTAAGATGTAATATACTTCTGTTCCAACCTTACACGGCAATCTCACAAGCAATCCCTGTTCTTCTAAGTCTTTATAAGACTTTAATTCTTGCAGAAGTTTATAATTTTCAGAGCGCATTTTCTCATTATCAAGTTCCAACTGTGCAGCTACTTTCGTTATGTGAGTGATTTCTTCTTCAAGTGTTAATCTCCCCATCTACTCCACCTCTTAAAACTGTATATCGTCTAAAGTTATATAAATCGCATGAGGAATAAAACAAATAATCATCATAATATATTTCAACAATACCAAGGGTAGCGTTACCATCATACAAAGTACACACCAAATACACGCCCATTTGTTCCTCTTCCACCAATCAACAGGAGTCCCATTTATACCACCGTTTTCATCTTCTAACGCTCTTACAGCAATTCTACTTATTGCAATCATCTACTTCACCTCTCAAGCTCTATCTTCTTACCAATATATTTCTCTATAATCGCATCTAATTCATTAGAATATGTTTTCACAACATAATTGCAGTCAATTTTTATATTGGTAATTACATTATGATCGTCTACCCAAATTCCACCAACTGTACCACCAGGAACACGAATTGGATAATTGTAAAATCCATCAGTATGACGATAATCTAATAGATAGTGTTTATAATATGGATATTCTCTTGTATCGAATCCTGCACAATGGTCTAAGTCTTCTGTGAGTTTGCAATAATATTGTTTATCATTACCTAAACTATATTTCTCTTTTAGAATCATTCATTCTTCCTCTTTGAATGCTTTTAGTTTGTCCTCTAAATATTCAACTTCATTCTCCCAATGTTCAATCAACATTTCTTCGATATCATCTTTTATATCATCAATATTATCTCCAAATAACCAGTCATCTTCTACATTCATTTCTTTTGATGTATAATGGTAGTATTTTGTATCTTCGTTATCTTGCGCAACGATAGCAATGACGGCATCATCACTTTCGTCTTCTCCAAATGGTGTAAAATATAATGCATAGCATGATTTCCCATATTTATTATTTCCAATATTTTTCCAATATTTACTCATATTGCAACTCCTTTAATGTTATAATGAAACTCGTGTTTCATCTAATACCTCTATACAATATGCACAAAAATTCGTTTGAAATGCAACGAGAAATCAATATATTCCAATTCTTGTTTTGTGCATATTGTACACTTTATATCTAATATTGTTTTATCAATCTTTTAATAGCTGCGTTTCCCACTTTTCAGATAATTCTTCCAATGATTCAATTAAATTTAGTTTATCTTATCAATATTAAATCCACTACTTTCCAGAACATAATCCTTTTGTTTTAGAAAATCTTCGTAATTCATTCAATCTCCTTTTCATTATTTATTATATTTTTCTATAAAATCTAATTCTCCATTAGACTTTAATTTTTCATATTCTTTCATCCACTGACGAGCAGTATATCTGTTGTTATTTATATTCTTCCATAAGTTTTCATCAAACGGTTTATCACATTCACAAATAAGTACGTGTTGACAAAACAGAAATATCTGACGGGAATATTCGGCAGAATAGCCACGAAGTTTAGAATTTGAAATGTATGCTGAGTCATATAGATAACTGTCGGCTAAAATAGAATCATACATTTCAGTCTTTACATTCCAATAACAACAAACTTTATAATACAAATCATTCATTTTATATGGTGGATGTAAGTATATCTGACTTCTCCATTCATAATGATCTAACATATATCACCGTGTCCTCTTACAGACTCAATTTTTAAAATTACAGGTCTATATTTATTTTTGCCTTTTCTTTTGTCTGTAATTTCTTGTAATTTATCAAATAAAATTGGAAATTCATATTCTGTATACCAAACATCACTATATTGTTTTACATTTCCTAAAGAACCATCTTCACATACCGCTAAAGTGTAATAATCTACTTTCCACATATTATTTCTCCTTACCAAAGATCATCCTTATCCCAACTTACTGATTCTTGCAATTCTTCATATACATCAGTTGGCAAAAAATCCTTTAAAAAATTATTAAATTTTTTACAACAATCTTCGCATAACTGCAAATCTATTGATGTAAGTTCTTCGTTTTTATTTATAATTGGAACATCATATGTTATTCCTATACTAAGTTCTTTACCACATGAATCACAATAATGTTTTGTCATTGATAAATTCTCCTTTCTATCCATGAAATAAATCTTTCATCATGTAAAAAACATTACAAAAATAGTTACTATTAAAGGAATACTCATTATACTAACAATATCTATATTTCTTTTACATATCATTCCAGTTATAGAAATTGCTGTACATACAATCCACATAACAATTAACAAAATTGTTGTACCTGTAATCATTCCTTCTCCTTCACAATCTTTACAGAATAACCAAGAGCTTTTTCAATATCTTCTAATGTCATTTCTTTTGGCTTTTGTTCATGCTCTATAATATTGTTTAATAGCCATAAATCATTTTTGAATAATCCCGAAATCGTACATTCACCAGTTAAGCCATCTTGTTCAATATTTACTTTATCTATTACATCATCCATATCACCAATTACAATGTTTGTAGCATAAATATATGAATCTCCAACATCTAATTTGATATCTAATAGAAACAGTTTATCTGATTTTTTAAGTTTCATATCTACGATTTTAACTAATCTCATTCCAAATTCCTCTTTTAAAATTTTTGTGTTTGTCATAATGTCTCCTTATATAAAAGCATCTGTAATAACATCTGGAAGATTTTTTAAAAGTTTATCAACTCTATTTTCATTCTTCTTTCTTACACGTTTTCTCTTATGATACATTGATAAACTACTACATTTAACAAATTGCTTACTCAATTTCGGTTCTTTACTCATATATTTCCTTTCAACCAAATGTAATTACTCCACCTGGATATTCTCTAAAAAATTGTGATACTCGTTCTAATTGTTTATCCGTCAATTTAAAATATCTTTTTCGTAAAAATCTTCTCAAATCTCTACGACTTCTAATAATTCTTCGTGGATAATTAGAAATCCTAAATGTGTCATGGTATTCAAGAACATCAGTATATAATTTTGAGCATTTTCCAATTTCCTTATATGTCTTATCTATGCCTGAACCATATCCTAATTGCCACCAATAAAATCCATATACACAAGGAATATTTTCATTATATGATTTCATAAGAAGATCATATAAATTCTTATCATATAATCCAATTTCAATATTCTTTTTAGAATCACCTGTTAAATAATATATTTCCTTTGGTGCGTTTTCTTTCATTTTCTCAAATTCTTTGTCTGTAATTGGTCTACTAAACCAAGTATGACATCCCATATTTAATTCCCCTCTTAATCATGATTTTCTTTACTCAACTCTTGTTTATATCTTCTGTTTCTCCTTTTATTTTCAATACTTTGTTGTTCTTTTAAAAGTTTACATCCATTGCAATTATTTCTATTTTTACAGAACCAACAATTATCAGTTTCTAAGAACCACCAGTAAGGTGGAGACGGACGATGTTTTCTTTTTGCTTTGCCTATTGAGAATCACCACCTTTGATACAATGAAAGATTTCTTTCAACTCGAATTTTACTAATTTAATTTGCACAAAATCTTATTAATCTGTTTTTCACAAAATGATTCGTAATCAGAATATCCCATAATTAACATCTTATTTTTCAATTCTCCAAGAGTCTTAATGAATTTATCATGATCTTTTTTCTTTACTTTACAATATACAAGAATATAATCAGAATCATCCTTTGTGAAATCACCTTCAAATTTTACCGTGATTTTATTTTTTATGAATAAATCATCAGCAAGATAATTCTTACAATCAACATACATATATTGTTTGTATCTTGATAACTTTAATGACGTTAAACAAATATAATTATTCATTATTCACCTCATTAGTCTTTTCAATTGTTACTCTTATATTTCTTCTCCATTCCACATTTTTTACAACGATAAGTTTTCATACGATATAATGGATATTCGTAAGGTGTTCCATCTAATTTTTCACCATGTACTTGAGTATCAAAAATTAATTCCCAGTCATGTTTACAAAAACAACTTCGTATATAATTAACTAACCATCTCATTTGAAATCAACCTTTCATTACTATATATAACAACTGCAATATGCGTCAGTTGCTATATATAGTGTATATTTTTTACAATTACAAAATATAGTAGTTTTTACTCTCCCAATTCTGCAAGTGCCTTATCCAGTTCTTCATCTGACATATTTTCAAGTGCTGCGTCCTGTCTCTTAGCTTTGATTTCAAGTAGTTTCTGTTTCATTTCTGCATTCTTTTTAGCATCTTCTCTTGCTTTCTTTTCTGCAAGTTTTACGCTAACAATATACTTAATAATACAAATCTTATTAGAAACCTCTTCGTCTTCCTTTGACTTTGCATTCAGTAGACTCTCTTCTTCATGTTTCTTTGCTTCTGCATTAAGTGCTTTAAATACCGAATCAAGATTTGTAAGAGATAAATCCCATAAATCAATTACATTAATCATTCCTCTAAATGGAAACTGATAGTTTGCTCTAGTTGCTACCTCAAATAAATTAATATCACTCATATTAATCTTCTCCTTTTCTAATTAAAACTTAATCTTCATCACACGTTCTGTTGCGCCTTTTACTTTTACAACTAAATCCGATCTCTTTGTCATAGAGAATCCAATTCCTGAAAGCTGATCATCTGTGTTTTTTACATAACACTTAGCACCTAAAGCTTCAAATACTCTCTTATGTTTTTCGAGGTCACTCTTTAAGAATTCATTATAATAACCATTTGGTTCTTCACTATTGATACAATCCTTTAAAAAGAAGAATAAATGTCTGTGACCAATTCCATCCTGTTCATCAAAATAATTAGGGCTATAGCTAATTACCGATACAGGAACAAACTGATTAGTGTTTACACCCCAAATCTCACGACTTGAAATAGTAGAGTTTCCAGACAACTTTTCTTTGATTAAGAAATTATCATTCTTATCAAGTGTCACTTCTGCAACTTGAACATTTTCGCCAGTCCTCATAGGATTACTATAATCAAATGAATAAATCTCTCCGTTAAATTCAACTTCTGCTCTGAATCCATGTCTCACTGCACCTGAATACTGATGTACAAAGAATCTATATGTTCCTGGCTTCATCTTTGATAAATCATTCCATGTAATATTCTCTACTGCAATATTACCGCATGGGTTGATTACATCAACATCTAATTGTCCACCCATAGATGTAATTCTAGGTGCTTTGTAACTACCATAATAAATTTCTGTTCCATCTGGTTCAACGCAATGTGCATCTAAGTCATAATTATCATGTCCATCTTCATTCCACTGAATAGAAAATCTTAGAATACCATCAACGTTACCACCAGCATTTTTTACATTCTGTTTCATATCTGAATCCGTAATATTACCTGAATAAGCCCAAGATAATCCATTGTTCCATTTAAACATTGTCTTAGCATCTGGATTAACGGGTGCAATCATAGAAACAAAATTCTTCTCATGTTTGTTTTCTACAAATGCTTCGATTTCTTTAGCTGTTGGAAGTACCTTATCGATAAAATCCTGTGCTGAAATTTCTTCAATTTTTGAGAATTTCTTAGGACTTACAACTACATATTTTTCCATCTGACTGAAAAGATCATCCGAATCAATCATTTTTCTAGCAACACTTTTATTTGCGAACAGCACATTATTAACACTAATATCATTCAGATTAGCAAATCTTCTCTGTAATGAATCCATATAACCAAGTTCTGTAATAGTCTTTTTTGCATCTTCAAGCATCTTTTTTGTAAAAATAGCCTTTGGACGCTTGTAGTTTGACGGAGCAACAATTTGTTCATACTTCTTAACCGCTGTATCGAGATCCATATCCTCACTTACATTAATGAGAAGTGTCCCGATAGAATGATTTCTAATTCTACCAATAGTTATACCTGCTGTAACTGACTTTTCCCATGCGTACAAATCCTTTTCGGAATCAGATGTCAGTTTGTCATATTCTTTCTTGTATTTCTTAAACTCTGTAAGTACACCTTTCCACTCTTCACCTTTATAAAGTGTATTAGAATTAATAAGCTCAAGAATTGTATCAAGTGATTCCATTGTAATTTCATCAAGAGAACGCTTAAATACATTTCTTGTATCTCTAAATTGTCCCTTAATTTCTTCGTCTGAACGACTTGTTTTGTTTACAAATTTATTCGGAAGTTCTAAATAAAAGTGATCCCACCGATGAGATTTTCCATTAATTTCCTCAAAGTTATAATCTGTTCCAATTTTATGAAATTTTGTTATATAAATATCTGTAACTGTATGAGATTTTATAAACGTATCAAGTGCATCACATACTGGTTGATAAATTGTATCGCCAAGATTAAGCTCCCAAATTGTATGTATCTGATTATCTTTGATTATAACGGCTGAACCGATATTCTTGATAAACTGTCTACAACAACTACAATCATGCTCTCTACGTTCTCTAAAAATGTCGTTTGTACCAGCAGGAAAACTATCAAGATATACATTCCATAATTCGTCCTTATCAACATTTACTTCAAATAAATGTGTTGATTCTTTCTGCATATCATCAAAGTGATCCCGTAAAGCCTTCTTAAATTTCATAAATTCGTCCATACTATTACCCTCTCTCTTTATATTATTTGTTTTTATCATTGTATTCTTTTTGCTTACCATCAGATTCCCCACTCATACTCCAAAATCGCAAGAAATTATATTGAAAACACTCAGCAGAAAAGTCTGAATAACTCTGCAATTTGTCTGATTTGGCTTGCGCCCTGTAGCAATGACTGCGTTTTGGACAGTCACTACTACGGCACATTGTAATGTCAGGCATTTTTCTTATCTTCTTTCTTCTTACGTTTTACAGAATCAGCTTTAATTTTAAGCTGCTCATTCTCGATTTTTCTCATCATTCCTCTGAATTTTCCTGTCTGTTTACTTGTAATTCCCATAGTGTTTTTCTCCTTTTCTTATTATGAATAAAGTAGTTGTACAACTCCCTATAAATAAGGGAATTTGAGTCATTTAGTTGAAAATAATATTTCTTTGTTCTTGGAAATAATTGGGTGATCACCCATAGAAATTTACTTGATATGTATTAACCATCCCACGAATTAGGATTCATAGGACATTCAGGACATCTACAAATTAATTCTCCATCTTCGTCCATATAATAATCATCACCATAACCACTACATTCATAACAGTAGTCATATGGATCTTCTTCATAATCATCATACATAATTACTCACCTGTATATAATTCTGGTAATGGCATCCATGCAACAACTTTACTCATCACTTTCATTCTTCTTCCACCTGTTCCATATGTATACCATTCTATTTCTTCTTTATATTTATTATTTTTATATGTTGTTCTTATATAATAAGCTGAAAATATTTCATCTCGTTTTGTTTGAATGAGAGCATTTTTTGATTCGTATTTATTGTTATATGATGATTCATATACTAATTCTGCTTCTGGTAAACCATTATTAATCAAATTCCATTTTGGAACATAATGATCAAGAGCTTGTTTTACTCTGAATGTAGGAATCAATAAACTTCCATTTGTATATATTCTTTCTCTGTCTAAAAATGAATATTTGTCTAAAAATTGTTTCATATTATTTGGAAACTGCATCATTTCTCCGCTCATTCTCTCACCTCTAATTTCTTTAAATCTTCAATTTTCCAAGGTTCCACATCTCCCCATTTAATAAAGTCAAACATATTACCAAATATATCTCCTGTTGCACAGTAATAATTAGAATTATCAGGTACCCAAGATTCACTTTTATCTTCACGTATTGGTTTCTTACCATAAATATAAAGTCGATTATTACCATCTCTTGCAATATATTTGCAGCCAGGTACAAGTGTATCAAGAAATTTCTGTTCTCTTGATGTAATTGTATATTTAGGTTTCTCTACATATTCTGATTCTGACCATTGCTCCAAACTAATATCACAATCATAATCATCATTAAATAAACATTTTGCACAATCAGTTTCAGGACAACTAATAATTTCACCTGCTTTTGTTACTCCAAAATGGTTTCCTTTACAAGCAATATCTAAAATTTCTTTAGCAAATTTTTCTCTATTCTTCATTTAAACCTCCAATATACTTTATTACATACGTATTTTGCTCACATTTTCATCTTTTGGCATTTTAAACGTGATATATTCAGAATCCCTTTTACAATAAGTTTTTTCAATTACATCTAAAACTTTTAACGTATTTTCTTCATTATATGCTCCCAATACTACTGAACTATTAGCATACACAATTTCAATATTACTTATATGAGAATTAATTCTTTTAATTGAAATTGTTTTTCCTGCAATATCTACTAATTTTGTTCTATCTTGACTTCTTATTAACATATTTTCTCCTTTGAAATGCCAATTTCTTCTATTCGCTCAATTTCTTACCACACATGGGGCAATAATTAATTTTAACAACCAATCCATTTGAATCATATCCATGAATATCATATCCGTATGCAATAAGTTTTCTAGGATATTGAATTGCTATACCATAATCATCAGTTTCGCCTATTACAAGCGGAATACCTTTATCACAATATTTGCATTTACTCATTTTTTTCATCCTTTATAATTCAATACTTGCTTTTTCCAAAATACATTTTCATCATTAAATTACTTTTTAAATCCAGAACAATACTCAAAAGCATCATCATTGAATACAATAACTTCTTTATCACTCATACCACAAAATTCCATTTCATATTTTCTGATATAATTATCCATAGATTTCTGATGCATCTCACCGAAAAATGGATATGGAAATGTACTCACTTCATGATTTTTGACTTTATCATAATCAATTCCTTTTGACACACTGATATGTTTATTGAATGCTTCTTCATTAATTCTTACCCAATCTATAATTGAGTTTATATTGAATGTATAAGCTGTTTCTGATCCTCTCGTGTACGAAACAAAATTAATTACCAAATCAGTCCAGGGATCTTTCTTGCTTCTGAATATCATTCCTGTCTTATATTTCTCTTTATACTTTTTCATTTACCCCTCTCATACTTCATTCTTCTCTCTACTTCTTTATCATTTTCTTTATCATTGAAATATTTATAAGCTAACATCATAGGATAATCAGAATCTTTAGCTCTTGGATATAACATATATTCACACCAATTAACTTCTCCATCATCTTTAACCCAGCTTGTACCTTCAAATAGATTCAAGAAAACATTTTGATATGAATATTTTTCATTCTGTACACAATAATCTTTGATGATCGTAGATTTGTCATATCCACTGATTTTTACAAGAATATCATCAATTACGACTCTTTTGCCTAATCGCACAAGCCATTTAATAAACTCTCTGTACGTCTGATTAAATTCTCTATCTCTTAACGCAGCATCTACGACTAAGATGTATTCATCTTGCGTACGCAACATCCCTCTACTTCTCGTTTTGTTTCCATACCAATCAGTTAAATTATTCGTTCTTTCACCAAATTCATCACAAGAACACGAATTGTTATGACCATTTTTCTGAATCACATATACATCCATATCTTTTTCTGAACCAGAAACTATCGGTAAATGTGACAAGACGGTATCAAGAATATATCTTTTCTCTGCTTGTGTGCGTCCTATGGGTGATACTGTTATTGTTCCTGTTATGTACTCCAACTACTCATTTATAATCACTCACTTTCGTCATTATCCTCTGATTGATTAAAATAAATTCTGTCGATAATTTCATATACTTCATCAACATCAAATGTTTCAGCGTTTGGAAATGTCCTACCATTACATTCTCCATCATGATCACGATTTATGTTATTAAGACGTTTAATCAATTCGTTTCTAAAATATTCTGCACTATCTCTCTTACGTTCTCTAAATTCTAAATCTATTGTGCAGATATCATTCTCTACGGTTTTATCCTTAACATAATATCTATCACCAACATTATCACCAATCTCAGGAATTTCACCTTTAAAATAACTTTCGCTAAATTCATTTGAATACACAAACGGCATGTTCATAATAACTTTCATAATTTATCCACCTTCTATTTAATTTTATTTACTTTGGAAATATCGACTTGAACAAGTCATAGAAACATGATATGATTTTCTACATAGATCACTGGTCTTGATCTATTCCAATAACTCTACTGATTGTCCACAACGTCAGTGGAGTTTTCTTTATGTACAGCAAAGCTATTTATATATTCTCTAAATTCTTCAAAATCTTCTTTAGAAAATATAGCCGATGCGTAGTAATAATCTTGATTAAACAGAATTGCAAAGATTTTTTGTAGTTTTCTTCCTAATGTCCTAAAGAATCCGTTATCCTGGTCACGATATAAATTGCCATTCGTATATGTCATATACATATAATCCTCGAAGTCTTTATCAATTTTAAAGTGGATTCCATCATCACATCCACATCTACAAGTCAAAATGAGTTCTCTACCGTCTTCTGTTCTTAATACAGACATTTTAATACCTCCATTTTTAATAATCTCCCAAATATCCCGTTACAACTTCTATCATCCATAACAATACATACCATACCACAGGAGCTAAAAAGCATTTTAATAGTGAAATTCCCAATAATTTACCCGAAAATGCCCCTGCTGCAATGGAAAATAACAGATGAAAGACGGGTTTCATGAACAAAAATCCCCATGAAATTATCACATTCGCCACCATCCCACCAAGAAAAACAATCCAACCTAACTTCCTACGAAATTTATGTATTTTTTCTTTATTCATTATTCTCCAATCAGCTCCTTGTATGCTTTTAATTTCTCTGCTAACTCATGATTATCACTTGCATATATCTCATAACGTTTTGTCTGATCCATTTCTGTAATCATTTTATCCATCTGTTTCTTAATCTTATCAGCTTCTTTCTTGCGTTCAGCTTTCTCTTTACGTTCTTCTACACGTTTATCATATGCTGATGTATCAACTTTACAGATAACTTCTGCGGTGATATTTGTATTACATTCATCTGGTGTAAGAATTTCTTCAATTGTAAGAATATCCTTATTTGCCTCACTTACTACAATTTTGTCACCTGCTTTATATGTTTCTCCATCATCATAAATTGCATAGAAATATTTCTTTCCATAGCATCCTTCTTTTGTTTCTGCTACTGCATAATATCCTTCTAATTTTGCCATGTTATTATCCTCACTTTCAATTATTACAACATCTTTTTTATATAGGTAAAGAATTATCCCATTGTCAAATTCAACCTGTACAATATCTGCATTTTCTTTAACAATTATCCCCTCTTTATAAAACATACCATAAACATTACCAATGTATTTAACCCTACTCCCTACGCAACTCAATTATTTACACCTTCTTTCAATTGTAATAATAATTTTACGTGGGTATTGTCGTGAATATCGACATCGAAATCTTGTTTGATTTTATTAGATGTGAAAGGTAAGATATAATCTTCAAAATATATAATCTCATATTTATATGTAGGAATTTTACTAAGTAATTGTTCAAGAGTAATTGGAAAATAATTTTCTCTTACTTCTCTATCCCAATTTTCTGTATATCTATATTTCATAAGATAATGAATCAAATTCCTGTTATCTCGTAAACTTCCCCATATTGATTCATAATCCATTATCTGTAATTCGTCTGCTCCCCTGATTACTTTTGTATAATCATTAATATCGCTCTGCCTATTGACTGATCTACTTACACAAAAATCTCTGATAGCTATGTATCCATAATCATATCCAAAAACATTATTCCAAAACTTATCAATTCCATTAATATTTGAATAAGAATATACTTCATGAATCACGCTTGATAAATTTAATAATGTTTTATTTGGGTTATTTTCTTTCAAAGATTCTTTTAAATCACTTACATATTGAATGTTTTCTAGTTCATGAGGTGTCCTTATTCCCGCAAGAGAAATCATATCCTTGCTATTATCATATCCTATATATTGTAAATCTGGCATTTCACTATTCATTTCTCTAATTAATGTGCCATCAGCACATCCAAAATCAACAACAGTGTTAATCTTCTCAATTTTACTCATCCAAAATAGTTTATCTGCACTTGATTTCCCCATTCCTGATGTATAAGAATCATAATTCTTAATAGTTTCTTCCACTATTTACACCTCTTTTCTTCTGCTATTTTAAGCCATCTAAGAAGTTTCTCTTCTTCACGTAACATTTCAGAATACATTTTGATAATCTGATCCTGTTCTTTGTAAAACTGTCTCACATATCTTGGAAAGTCATAGCCAAACAACCACAGAATTATCTTTCTCTTAATCCATTTCACTCTTATACTCCTTGTTAAATGCGTAATCACTACATGTCCAAGGTTCTCCATTGTATACAAAAGCATACATTCCAGTAAATCTCGGATGTGGTTTTACGTCTACGACTGCGCCTTGAACTTGTTTTGCCACACCTATGTTTTCTCCTTGCTTAATATGTTTAATCATTCCAGGTCAATATCCTTTCCATCAAAATCAGATAAGTCAATAGTCCATTCATATTTATCAGTTTCTTCGTTATAATGTTTTACGTCTGTCGTAACAACCCAATTCATAATCTTTTTAAATAAGTTCTCATCATAATTACATTCTCTATTCCAAAATAAACTATTGCTAAATATGTAATATAGTAATGAATGCAACTTATTGTCTCTATGATTCTCCAATACCCATTCAACCATAGGAAATAAAAATATCTGATTAGCAAGTTGATACGTAATGTCAATGTCATCACAATAATATTTGTGATAATATTTATTCATTGCATCAAACACTGAACCATACTTTTCGTAATTGTATCTTCCCTTACAAATAAGAAATATCTCTTTAGATAATTTTTCTTTCTCCTTATCCATTATAATTCTCTCCATAGACTGCAATCTCCGGTTTACCATTTTCATCTAACACATAATATGGCATTGTAGAAGTTGAATATGAACGCTCAGTATATACATACACAATTTTTGTATCTTTGTCATACATAAATATTTGATCCGTAGCATTTGTGTTACTATCTGTATAATGATTTCTTTTAATTTCTATAAATTGTCCATAAGAACTAACCTTTTCTCCACTGTCATTTATAACTTCATCACCGCCACATCCTGCAAACGAAAGTGCCAATCCCGATACAAGCAATCCAATTAATAGTTTCTTAACTTTCATTCTGTCACCTCTCGAATCTCACATTCCATCGAATCACTTATTATCCTATTAAAAACATTCCCGTGATAAACAACGAAAATAATATACACATAATAATAAAATCACCGATAGCCAAAACAAGTCTCTTTCTATCATCAAGAATATCGAGTCTTGAAAAAGACATACCAATTGTAAAAATTAATGATAATAGTATTCCTATCAATAATGATCCTATATAAGATTTCATATCTAACCTCACATTTCTACAATCCTATACAATTGTCTATTCAGGTAATGTCCAAGTAAATAATCATTATCCAATCCAGTTCCGTGATAAAATTCTTCCGCAATTCCACCACCTATAGCACATAACGTATCCATATCACACTTTAATGAGAACACGTTTCGCAAGAAACTTTCATAATCATCGCTTTCTAAGAAACATCTAATTGCAACAGGTACACTCCCCTGACAAGTTACATCCCACTGGTATTTCTTTCTATAATCTGCAATTTTGTATTCTATACCATATTTGTAATTATCTTTTGAATAATGTTTCTTTACATATTCATAAATTTCATGTTTGGAAGCACCTGTCCTTGCCATAAATCCACACATTGCAGTTACTACTGCCCCTTTAATTCCTTCTGGATGATTATGTGTACATTCGGCAGATTTAGTAGCCCATTCAATAACTTCTTTCTCTGTATTAAAATGCTCGCCAATATAAGAACATCTCATCGCTGAACCATTGCCGAAACTTCCGTATGCAATTTCATCATCATAATTCAACCATGTTTCAAATGAACCGCCATATCCTGCATTTGGATATTTTCTTCCCCATTCTCTGTATGATTCCGCAAAAGATTTATTATTAAGAATTGCTAATTTTGCAGCAAGTGTCATTACAGTATCATCTGTAAAATAACATCTATCAGTAAATAACTTGCAATTCTTCCAGTCTAAATCAATCGGTCTACCAAATTCGTATTGTGAACCTGCAATATCCCCTAAAACTGCACCAACGATAGCCATAATCTTAATCTCCTTTCATTTTTTATGTTTATTAGTTAGTTTGCTATTGCTAAATTACTTTCTTCTATTTCATCAGCATATTTCCAGATATATCCATTAGACTGTTTTCTTTTTCCTTTACATACATCTGAAATATGAGAAATGTTTATCCCCAATATTCTTTTTACGTCTTGCATAGAATCAAATTTACTAATTATTTTTTTCGTATGAATATCAATTTGAACAATTCCCCTTTTATTCGCATGATATGGCTCTATATCATTTATATTCCCATCATAATACTTCCACATAAATCCGTTTGATGACTTTGAAATGTGATTATTATTTAACACACCAGTTATACTTTTTGCACCAGTTTCATTTATAGCTTCTTTAATGCTATTAAATGTTTTAATATATTTACCATTTAAATCATACTGATTAACCTTTCTACATGTTTTTTTATTCCTATCAATCGTATTATGTGATATAATTTTAAGTATATCTTCTTTTAGATTTAAATATCTCTTATTTATATCCGAATAAAAGATATCATCTAAATCATAATCGTATATCGGAGTTAATACATCGAAAGAATATTTCTTATTTGTGCATACATTTTTCGCCCAAGATTTTATCACAGTTATTGAAACATTTAAATAGTAAGAAGCATCAGATAAGCTTTTGAAATAATTTACAGGATTTCCATTATAATACTGTATAACTGGACGAACTAAATTATTTCCACAATCGCCGCCAGAAGTTACGTTATACCCATATTTACGATTTGTGGATTTATATTGTTTAATATAATGTTTTTCCATTTCACAAGCTTCATCAAAAGATAAATTGCTTTTGATCACTTCGTGAATTATATTGTCCCATCCATACTTGTTTATTGCTTTTTTCATTAAAGCTTGAGAATCATAACCATGACCTCTTTTCCACCTATCATCAACATTTTGACTTGTAATTCCTATATATACTTTATTATTTGGAAAAATATGTATATACACAGAATAAATTTTATCAGTAATGTCCCGATCTTTTTTATATTTTTCATTATAAATTAAGCATCCACATGATTGTGTATGGTTATATTTCCCGCCAAGATTACTTCCAGTCACAATTGTTTTATGTTCACAGTCGCACTCACATATATAATAAGTCCTACCATTCTTATAATTTCCTAAACGTTTTTTTACCACTAATTTTCCGAATCTTTTTCCAGTTTTATCCATAACTTTTACCTCTATTTAAATGTTTTCTCGATTGTTTCACCATGAAACCACGCTTTTATCCTGTCTCCTCAAATATATTTCCAATCTGGTGACCAATCATCTTTCTATCCTTTATCTTCTTACATTTCGTGCATCGACATTTACCAATCACAACTTCTAACCCACTATAATTATACTTTAAATGTCGTGGCTTTTCGATTAATACCCAGTTATGATTACACATTAGTTGATCCATCCTTACTATCATATTTTAATAATTCTCCATTCCTATAAATCTTCTGTGAGCATACTTTTTTAATACATAAACTGGTATCAAAATTAGATTTTAATTCCACTTTAGTTACAACAACAGGTGCAACTCCAAATCTTGTACCACAATAGATTACATCACCTTTTTGTAACATAAGACTCATATATCCCCATGCTTGCGGTAATCTCCAAACGTATTCTTTATTGTCTTTACTATTAGGATGTTTTCCGTATACATAAGCAGTTGGTTTTTCCTTGTATGTAACAACGTGTTTAGGTGAAATCAATCGTCCATACTTTTTACGTTGCTTATCAGTATAAGTATGTTTTCTTAATGTCAAACGTTTTACATTACCATATTCCACATCATGATTTTTCAATACTAAATACATTATATAACCATCTACTAAAACATTCTTCTCATCTACTACTATGTACCTATCCTGATTTCCTGTTTTGTTATAGTAATTTTCACATTTATTATATTTATATGTATTTGGAATACTGCTTTCAAAATCCGCAGAAATTTTAATTTCTGAAAGTCTCATGTTCATATGTAATCTCCCTTATTAATCTACTTTCTCTTTAAAATTGATAAATCCTTCTTCTGCACAAATTCCGTCATGTGCTTTCCAATAGTAATCTTCATAGAATTTACATCTATTAAAATTACAATGTTCACATTTATGACACGACCTCAATTGTAGCCCCTGTGTTTCGTTTATATGTGATAATGCAATATCTTTAAATCGTGTAACTGATTCTGTTGCCGTTTCCAATAACGCATCGGAATACATTTTTGTTATTTTCTTCTCTATTTTCTCAAATGCACTATTGATTGTTTCGGTATAATCTTCTGGATAAAACAGATAATAGTCATATGCACGTAAATCTGATGCTATTCTGTCCACAATCAAATCTCCAATACGTTTCTTAATATCTTCAACATTATTTTCTCCAAGAAGATAATCGAGTTCTGATAAGTTTTTCTTTACTTCATTTACTGTATCTTTCATTATGCAACTGCTCCTTTATTAAAAGTAATCAAATCGTTTCTCATATTGAGATAGTTCTTTTTTTGATCAATATCATATGTATCAACTCTTTTAAAATAATTCTCAAACCATTCTTCGTAATTTTCATCCTGCATATACGCATATGCGATAACTGCAATTAAAGATTTTCTGTTTACATCATCAAGTAACTTAGACTGTACATCTTTTGTAATGGTATTTAAGTCGTCTTCATAATAAGAAACATCAATGTCTGTTACGTTCTTATCAACACATTCTTTCACAAAATCTAATGTATCGTTATCTACTACTTCTCCTTCAACGTGTTCAATTTCTACATTTCCAATTGCTGAATACTCTGTTACTTCTGCAATAATTGGTTTCTCAGGTGATTCTTCAACTACTTCTGTGTCAAATAAATCATTTTCAACTGTTTCTGGTTCTGATTCTTCTGTGATTTCCTCAACAAAATCTTCTATATGTAAATATTCTTTCATCAGATCTTCAATTACTGTTAATTTGTTCTTAACAGTATTCTTATCTTTTGTATTTTTTGTATTAACATCATCATATGAACGTCCGTTAATTTTTTTGCTATGTAATTCACTGATAAATTGTTTCATAAACTGTACAAACCATGTGTCATCCATTCCGTAATCAATAAATTTATCAAACGCCGCAACCCAAATATTGAAGTTGGTAGTGTTGAAAAGTTCTTTTACGCCTTTGTCACATACGATTGCAAGTCTATCAAGTAAGAATGTTAAGTGTTTAAAATCAGATTCATCCGCATTTGCATCAAGGAACTTATATACATCCATAGATTCTTTCTTCCAATCGTCAATATATTTCATAGTCATAATTGCTCTTGAAACCATTTCTTCGGGCATTCCCATCTTTAAACTCTTATTAGTACACTTAATATTATTCTTCATAAAAGTATGTTTCTGAGAAATGTCTTTAATGTGTTTGGATGTTTCGTTTGATACACATGTAATTCCATATTGATTCTTACTCATAGCTTCATGATTGTTATAATTTCTCAAGTGATAATCAATCATTTCCTGAGTACAATCAAAGAATCTAGTTACATTTACATTGAATTTATCAAATCTTTTCTGTAAAAATTCTGGTAAATCCTTATAGTATTTTCCACAAATATCGAAAATCTCAATTGTGAATTTTGCTCTACCGTTTTCGTCAAGCACTTTTTTACCGTTTTCATCATACTCATATTTTCTGTAACGGATTTTCGTAAACTCTGCACCTTTCTTTCCAACTGGAAAACGATTCTCTCTAAATGCTTCGGCATATGACAATCGTTGAAGTCCATCAATTAAATAAGAAATCTTCCCACCATTTACACCAGGTATAACCATCTCACATACGATCAACTCTGGTATAGGCTGATTATTTAATACTCTTGAATAGAATTTGTTTACTTTTTCATCTGTCCATACAAACGGAACACGCTGAGATATATACTCACAATCAAGTTCTCCATCTTGTTTATCCTCAATCAGAGATTCAAGAGTGTATTTATCCATCCTATAACCGTCTGTAGTATCAATATCCATGATTAAATCTTCATCTTTAACAGTTGTGTTCTCCATTTTCTTACTCTCCTTTTGAATCTGATTAAGGTATTTTCTATTTTTGTTGAATAAATTAATCATCTTATTCTCACGAATTGACTGCATACATTGTGTATATGCGTTTTCCGTAAGTTCTAATGACTTCTTTATTTCATGCACAGGTATATTTTCCATTTTCATAAGAAGTAATTTCTTCTGAATATCTGGTAACGAATCCAAAAACAATTGTACTGATTCATTTTCTACTGATATATCCAGCTCTTTATCCAAATTAAAATCAGAAGGAATTACATCTATGTATTTAGATTCGCCATCATCAGTACTCATACCGTCTAACGAAACAGGATAAATATACTGTTTGACTTCTTTATCACCTTCTTTAGTGGTTATAATTTTGCAACGCTTTCCTCTATTCTTCTTTGTTATATAGCTTTTAATTTTATTTTTTATTCCAAAATACATAAAAGAATCAAATTTTTTCTCATCTAAATCCTCAATTCCGTCTTCTAATTGAGTTTTTATGTATTTTGCAATGTATAAATTAGCTATTGAATAGCACTCATCCTTATCAAAATCGGTGATACCACCAAACTCTGAGAGAATTTTATCTACAAAATTATGTAATTTTCTTGCTGAGTTTTCTGGATGATCTTCATTGATTTCATAATAGGATTCCAGAATATCTTTGTAGTGCATTTGTATCACCGATTCCTTTCTGTTAACAGTTGCTATGTAATAATTATTTCTTCTCCCTGGTTATACCTTTCGCATAATCTTCGAGATATTCTTTAGACAAACGTCTGTATTTATATTTAGAATTTGCAATCTTATCAATCACTTTCATGTATTTCCTGTTTTTAAATCTCTCTACATGGTATTGGAAAAGTTTTGCACAATTCCTATTTCTCTTGCATATAGCACGTTGACGTTCATAATATTGCAATAAGTAACTGATTCTACTCATTGACACTGTTCCTAATTTTGTTTCTTCATCTCGGATAAAATGTCTTACATCAAGAATTTTCAGATCATATTCTTTAATAAGATATTCCATATTCTCAATGTATTTCTCTCTATCAGAAACACAATCAATTACCATCTTAAAGAAATTGCCGATTCCTATATCATTCATAGAAAGTTCTTTCTCTAAAGCAGTTTCTCCATGATATGTATAAGGATTATCATACTTTGGATTTCGCTGATAATCTTCATAGTAATCGTCAAGTTCCGCTAAGATACCGTTAATATCTTCTGGTAGTTTTTCTTCTTCAATTGGTTTAGGTTGAGCAGCGATTTCAGAGACTAGCTGAACATTAAAGTGAAATTTTCTCAATGGTTTAGGAAGATTCTTGATAATGTTTTTTGCTTTATCTTCTGAAAATCTTTCTGCAAGTACCTGACCGCATGTTTGAGGACTACCATTTGAATCTAAACGGATATATTGCTTGCCGTTTGTAATTAAGCAATCCAATTTACATCGCCCCTTTCATTTTTATAAACGTTATTTCTCCGTTTTGAATGGAAATTGTGGGACTTGAACCCACGACCTATAGTTTATGAGACTATTTCTCTAACCAACTGAGATAAATTTCCATAAAATACTTAAAAATGAGTACAAAAACTACGATGAAAGCCGACTTTTATTTGTAATATTTCTCTATATTTAGTTGTTTAAAATTGGAACAATCGCAGAATCGCTAGACTTTTATCTTGACTTTTAAACTAAAAAGACTTAAACTAAAAATGTATAGCATGAGGTTGTACCAATCTCTGTTATATGTGTTGTTTGGTAAGGTTCTTATCTCATATGGTGCGCCAACACCGAGGTAAGAACCTTGCTTTTTTATTGCTTGTGAAGATGTTTATATCTTATACCAAACATTTGTTTGTGTCAATACCTTCACGAACATTTGTTTGTATTTTTTCGATTTTATATTTTCATATGTCCCTTCTCAGCAAATAATATTGTCTTCTCTTTATTTTTATCTTGTGTTTTTAATGTGGACATTATAAAGTTTCTATTATACGTGATTGGAAATCCAGTTGTAATAGCTTTAATCCCACAAGTTACACTTATTGGAATAGCTTCACAATCAGGCGATCTCGTATCTAAATCAAATGAGGAAAATAACACATTTTCGCCACCGTTTTTCTTATACTCAGTTAACAATCTTATAGCTTCATCTACGGACACAATTCTTCCACTCATGCTAATTCCTCCACTCTGATTTTCTTTTTACCATATAAGTTTGCAAGGAAACATTTTTCTACTAAAAGTCTATCCTCTTCATTGTCAATATTTCCCCATTTTTCAACTACATCACGCTTATCAATAGTAAAAATCTGTTCCCCTAAAACCATTGAGTCACATTTTAAGCCATTAGATTTACTAGCTTTAATTACTTCGTGAGTGGGCTGCTCAACCTTTTTGATTTTACTGGTTAAGCACATGACAATCAAAGTAGGAGCAAACTTATTTCCAGAATCATTCTGAATTATAACAACAGGTCTTTCGATCTGCTGAACGTGTGATTTAGCTGATGTATTAACATTTGTTTTGACATAAAGAATATCAAATATATTAAACTCCATCATATCGTGTGTGCAGCTCCTTTCTTTATCTTATGTACCCATAATACCACTCTTTAGATTAGATGTCAAGATATAATCTAAAGATTTAATCTAAAAATCAATTTATTTATCTCAAGTTCTATGCTATAATACAATTCATAGATGGAGGGATGTATTATGATGAAACTTGAGGTTAAAAAATATGTAGATGATCATTATAAAAATGTTAATCAATTTGCTGTTGCTCTTGGGATAGGATACCAGGCAGCTTGTAAAATTTATAATGGTGAAACTACAAAAATTGCATTTGATACTCTTGAAAAAATGTGTGAGTTATTTAATTGCACCCCAAATGATTTATTAATTTCAACTAATCAACCAAAAAAGAATATAATTAGGATTTATCATTCACAAAATCAGAAAAATAATAAAAATAATTCTGATGCTTATGTATCTGAAACTAATGATGAACTAAAAGAAGCAATAGATAAAGCAATTCCAAATATAAGTCAAGCACTCTATAATATAGCGTTAGAAGTGTTTAACTCGAATAAAAAGGACGATGACAAATAGTCATCGCCTACATAAGTATTGTTTAAAAGCAACCTTTCATCTTTCGATTATGGTATGTTTTCCTTTATATTCACAATCATTCTGATCACATATCAAACATCTTTCTTCATATGGGTTCATTCTGGCATAGTTACAATACATAGTAATATTCTCAGATTCGTTTATTCCTGGAACTAAAAATATTTTACTCATAATCTTGTAATCCTTTCTTTGAAAGCTGGATTCTATCGTATTAAACTTTTCTTAATTTTTAAATGAGTGTAATACTCATTATTAATCTGATATCTCTTCTTTTTGGAAGACTGAATTGGGATCATCAACATATTCAATATTATAATAATTCATGAATATTTTTGCATCATTTGTATAAAATTTATTACAAATACAATCAAATCTACCTTGATCCAATGTTACATCATTTAATTTAGTTGATTTTATAGCAAATCTCACCAATTCAAATTTATTTAATTTATTCATCAAAATATTCTCCTCATATAAAATCAGTCTTTCATCTGCATTATCAAACTATATCTTCCAATAACTCATCTCTCATACCTTGTAAATACTCCAAAACATCTAATCGACCACCGTATCTACAATGAATTTGAGTTAATTTCCCTTGATCGTATAACCATCTAGCAGCCGCATATCTGTGCCATCCATCTACAATTACAGCTGATGGAAGAATATAATTATCAATACATTCATTATCAATTTCAATATCTCTGATTTCTTCTGGATGATTGATAAAATAAATGATTCTTCCGATATGCCAATCTCTTGATCTGCGTTCTAATACAGGATGATTCCATGTATCTCCATATGGTTCAGATATTTCAGTAATACATTCATGTATTCCAATTGATATATTGTCTAAATCAATCTTTCCACAGAAATCCCATTCCCAGTATTCAGATGGTAGAAATTCAATGAGCCTATCAATTCTTATAATATCCCCTGTATATTCTTCCATAATATACCTCTATGCGTTCCTCTTCAAAATTTTCGTCACTTCTGAAACACTTATACAGAATCTTTTTGCAACATCTTTCTTATCGCCACTTCTATTATAAGCATCCACAACATCACCATATGTAAATTCTTTTTCAACTGGTACATTCATAAAGCTATCCATCGTCTATATACCTCCATTTCTATAATATACTTCTCTGTTAATCTCATTCATTACTCCTATTCTATCATGATACACGTATAGATTCCACCTTAGATAATAAGTCTTTTAATGTATCGGCATCCGTTTCTGCATTACTTTCTCTACCAGATTTAATTGCTTCTAACAGAATATCCCTTAAATCATTAGTTTTCATAGCAATTACAGGAGCATTGTCAATAGCAGATTTTACACCATTGTCTATATCTTCAATTCTCTGTGCAACACTATTAAAACATCTTCTTGCTTTCTCTCGCATAACGCCAATATATCGTTTTGTAGTTTCAGTGTCTGTATGTCCATATACAGTCTGTAAAATACCCAAACAATCAGGATCATATTTATTAATCTCATGTGCGATATAACCAAAACTCTTTCTTAAAGAATGAGTACTTACATTCTCAATGCCGAGAGAATCCGCTGCTTTTTTAAACTGGTGTCGGTATGAAGCTGCTTGTTTCTTTACTTCCTTATCGTATTCTTCTTTATTTTTTGCATAAGTCTTTGATTCTCTAGGGAAAATATCTTCATTCAAATGTTCTAATGGATTAATATTTTCCATAGAACAATACTCATCAATATATTTCCATGTTACATTAGATACAGAAATGTCAATTGTCTTATCTGTTTTCTGCTCAATCAGAGTATTTAACACTTCTTTCCTCCTACCATTCTCATAGTAAAAGTCACTCCATTTTAATGATAAAATATCTCCGATACGTCTTGCTAACAGAAATCCAAACATCGTGATTAAAAATTCCTGGTGATAATGATTGTCCCTAAAGTAGTCAATCATATTCTTAATATCTTCTTCTCTATAGAACGGATCAACTTCTGTTTTCCCACGCTTCTTAGTTTTCATTGTAATTTCTGATACAAGATATTCGCCATCATCAGACATATATTTAATCCATATCTGTGATTTATTATTAGAATATTTCAATGTATCAATATCATCTTCATCTGTTTCAATCGGAAGATATTTATTTTCTTCTAATACAGAATCAATTTCTTCTAATGATAAAACATGATCCAGAAGTCTTTCTCTAATATCATCAATCATCTTTGCCATATCTAATACCTCTCATTATTCCTTATCTTCTCTAATTTCTCTTTCTTCTTGTTAAGATGTCGCACTCTTGCCCTTGGTATATACTTGTCACATTTCTGACAATAACGCCAATGGTTAGCATCTCTACCTTTCTTACATTCGCCCATACAGATATAGTATAAGCAAGGTGTTTCTCTGTCTTTTGCCATATTGGTTTCCTCCGTATTTAGTTTTATTTATCATTGGGAAATTACGACTTGAAACAGTCCAGGAAATAAGTTATAATAAATTCTGGATGTGTGTCATTTGCGCATTATCCCTATCTTTAGTAGTGTAGGTTGTCGCTTTGGTCGGTTGAGAACCTACACTATTTTATTTTCTTCCAATATCCGTACATACAGGAATCACCAGAATCCCATGTGTCGTAGAAATTTCCGTCAACTGATGCAACTGCGTGATTTGCCACGCTTAAAAAGTATGTACCTTCTTTGTGTTCTTTTGTAAAGCTTTCTACGGTAGGACGTTTAGATCCTTTCTTGTTACTAATCCCTACATACTCAAAACCATGTTCCTCTAAGTATCTCTTATAACAAGGCTTGCTATTTGGATTACACTGTATATCTCTTGCAATCGGAATCAATTCATCAAATACTTCTAACCATGTTTTGTTCATTACCTTGCATAATGCACGAATAACACAATCACTCTGATCATCTTTCTTGTCTTTATCGTTTGGTTGAAAATATTTGTAATGCTTGCTGGTCATTTGATTTTTCTCCTTATCTGCCGGGGACTTAATCCCCGGCATTCTATTTTAATGCTTCTATGAATTTTTTTATCCATGAATCTGGTACATTTCCAGAAATAACATATTCCAAGGAATCCATAATAGAATCAATATCACAATCTACAAATAAATCGGCTTCCTCTAATTTTTCAATTTTGTTTTCGATTACTTCTGAAAAATTCACAAGAATAGTTCCACCATGTAAAATTTTAGTAATTGTAAAAAGTTTCGATAAATTATTAATTTCTACACAAAATTTATCAGACGGATTATGATTTGCGTAAAAATAAATATTGGCTATATTATAGTCTCGATCAGTTACTGAAACCTCCTCTCCATTTTCCATTAAATTCAAATAATCATATAATGTCATTTGTTTATATCTCCTTTCTCTTAACTTGATTATATTATAGCATTAGTACCATTGTATTTCAATAGGCATTAGTACCAATATTCATAGTTGTTATTTGTTATATTTATACAATAGTACCATTGTATTTCTTGTATAAAAATAAGACACCTATTAAGATGTCTCATTTCTCACTATCTCTTTCCATTTTTTCCTTAATAGCTTGCCTTATAAAACCTGCTTTTGTATATCCTTTTTCTTCACAATAAGTCGCAAGAGTAGCAGCTTCTTCTTTTGGCATAGATAATTTAACTTGTGCATATGCCTTTTTAAAATAACGCTCATTCGCTTCTTTTTTTGCTTTTGATACTGTTATCTTAACCGCCTCCCATCATATTTCTTCTTATTATAAAAGAAATTTATCTACATAACAAGTGTTAATATTTAAAATATTGTCCAGGATATGCGTCCATATGTCCAAAACAAACATTGTCAAACCAAAGATATCCTCGTTCATCCCACTCAATTATATCTCCTTGTTTAATATTAACTTTTACATTAGAATCTTCATTATTTCTCTTATTTCCTGATCCATTATAATCTCTAATACATATCGCCTTATTCATTTTTTATCTCCAATATATACCATGAAATGTCTGTTTTATCTGCTTGAAAACAATTTTTCAGTTACCTACATATTCTCAACACATTTCATAAATGTTTTAGTTTCCATATCAAATGGGTTACAATCATAATAGAAAAGACATTTTGTAAAATCTTCTGCACACTGTAATATAAGCGTATCAATATCTGTTGTATTAGAATCAAACAATTCAATATCTGCTCCAAATACTTTACAAATATGTTCTTTTTTATTTTCATCTTTTGTTATAACTAATTCCCAGAATTTTCCTTCTGGGTAGGTATTTAAAACAAATCCTTTTTCTTTAAGCAAATTACCGTAGTTCATATTCTAACCTCCCATGAAAACAATTTTTATCATCTTTCATAAAAACTACATGGTACCTTACATTCTCCTGTCGATGATGCACCTTTACCACATAGTCCATCCTTCATGTATTTACAAGCGTCTTTTATAGCACCAATATTTCGCGATCCACAATTATTACAATGATACGATTTCTCTTTTTCATCGTACCGAATATCTCTATTTCCATAATCTAAACAAATCATAACTAATCCTCTTTTTACTTGAAAGCAATTTTTCAATTATCAATCTCACTGTTTAAATAATTGATCATACCACTCCCTAATAACTTAACTTCACTGTCGATTTCAACAATACCATCTTTGTATTTTTCCTTACAATATAATATTGCTGATGGTTTTATTTTCTCCAAATACTCCATCATGTCAAAAGAATTATTAATTTCAGCAATATCGTTTTTGATTTTCTCAAATACTTTCATTTTACTTTCCTCCTGAAACCGTCATTTTATGTTATTCTTAATCTTTTTTAATCTCTCTTGTGTTCCACCAAATTCGTAACACTTGCATGGTTGATTATTAACAGATACATCTTTTCCGTACTTCTTTCCGAAGCATCTACCAAGCCATTCTTTTTTCTACATAGCTGGCAGTTATGCTTATTTTGTCCTGGTGTAATATGCATCATTATCATCCTATTAATTAGCTCTCATTATTTCAAATATCTTTTCCTTCAATACAAGCTGACAAGCAATTCCGCAATCTTTCATATCGGTGATTGAAACATGGTTGTCCTCACAGAACTTCCTATAATCTGTAACTGCCTGATTGATCTTCTGCGGATCCAGACTTCCTACATGATCCATGATTAGATTTCGGCAATAATAGACATCGTAGTATATCAGCTTACTAGATATATATTATTCATTTTCTAACTCCTTCAGCTTTTTCGTTGCTTCTGCTCTTGTTAAAAATACTGTTTCTCCAAAAGATTCTTTGTAAAATATGATGCTAGATGTTGAAAATTCAATTGTTGTGCTTAAAATTTTTATTGATTTTATTTTTCTCCCGCAAATATTTTCTCCGCTGATGATAAAAACTGAATCTCCGACTTTACACGGTAGTTTTAATAATAATCCCTGTTCTTCTAAATCTTCATATTCAGCAAGCTTAGTAAGAATTTTGTCTGCAAACGATTTTAATAATCCATCTGTGATTTCTTCCTTTGCAATGCCCGTACCATCAATATTTCTTTCTCTTTCTGTTAATCTTTCCATTATTCCACCTCTCTTACTTCCTGATATATAATTTCCATATCGAAATTACTTTCAACATCTGCGTTCATCTTCATTACGTTTACTGATAAATTCATCAAAACTCAATATTTCTGACATGTTTATCTTCCTTTTGTTTGAAAGTTAAATTTCATCAATAAGTAATATGTGTTTCTTTTGTTATTTTCTCAACAAGTTCATCCAATTCTTTATATCTACTCAATAAATATTTTAATTCTTCGATAGTTATTTCTCTTTCTTCTTTAGTTACATCATCACAAATACATACTTTCCCACTACTCCATGATGTGATGTTTACTCCAAAAGTAGTGTTATATTTTTTATTCAAAAACTCTCTTTTCAAGATTGAATATTCATCATGTTCTAAGAAATATTCCCTTTCTTTATTTTCACATTCTTTTAGTTGTCTATGAAAAACTTCATCAACATAATCATCGTATGTATCATATGCACTTTTTATATTGACCGATTTAATTGATCGTCCACCAATAAATCTTATTTTTCCATAAGTATAAGTATCATCAATTAATTTTCTTGTATCGTTTCTTTTTATCCAGGATTTTAGCGAAACAGTTTTTACATCTCCCCATTTGTCTTTTGGTAAATTTTTTTCATCTTCTTTAAATTTCTCAAAAAGATTTAATATATAACTCAATTTCCCATCTTGTAAACCATCAACGAATGCAATTTTATCTTCTCTCGATACTGTATGTTCACAATCATAAATTACACCTTTTTGGTGGTATAATTTTAATTCTTCTATTTTCCACTCAAACATAAAAACATCTCCTGAAACTTAGGTTTCATCTTCTTTATTTTTTTATTCTTGCTTTATTTTCTTCGCTCCATTCAAGAAGTTCCCAACCTTTATATTGTTGAGATCCTCTCTTTTTCTTGCCTTGTTTGGTTCTCTTGATGTCTCTAATTCCACCAACGAATTGTATTACTGTTCCAGGCAATAAATCTTCGTGTTCTTTCGCCCACAATGATAAATTATTTATGTCATAAATAGTTCCATTCGGGGATTGAATTTTCCAACTTTTTGCAATTGCGTTTGTTTCAAAACTACCACTATTAGGACTTGTTGTTGCTGCAATTTGAGCAAGCTTTACATTGTTCTTTGCAGCTCCAAACTTTCCATCGTTTGATTTAAGAATATGTGCGCATTCTTTACTGCACGTTTTCTTTTCTGATGAAGGCGAAACATAAAAATATTTTCCACAAACTTCACATTTCTTTTTATTCCTAATATGTTCAACTCTGCATTTTTGATAACAATAATACTTGTTTCTTCCTGTATCTTTGCCACAATTTAAACATTTCATTTAAACCACCACTATTTAGAATAATATTTCTCTACTCTCTTCTTCCATTTATCGGGAATTTTATCAATATTATCTTTTAAAACTCCATACGCCCAACTATCACCTTCATACATCATAAACTGTAATGTATGTAATATTTTCTGAGACGCAATGTAACCAGATGCAAGAACTGGCATTGAGCCTAATTCTCTATTATTTGATATAAGAAGTTTTGACATATCCGATGATGATCTTATTCCTTTTGGATATTTATCTGGAATATAATCCATTTCACCTGTAATACTGCACATTCCATTTTTGGGTAGTGTGTGGACATAATATTCTGTCCACTTTTTACTGATTGTATCTCTATTATTCTTTGTAGCAAATACAATCATTGCCTTATCTTCTTGTAATGGTTGTTGTAGCAACAAGTTAGCAATATCATCATGAACAGTATTTTTCTGTAAATATCTATAAACACTTTTTGCTAAAGTATCATCTACTTCATTTGTATATGACTCTAATTGTTTCATATATAAATCATGTCTGTTTTTATATTTTGGATTGTAGTTGCTAACATACGACATATTATCATGTATTGGATGAGGTGCAATATTCAAAGTTCTACTTTCAGAATCAATAGTACATGGAATTGAACATCTTTCATTTTCAATCACTGTTGCAGCTTGAAAATTTCCATGTTCATCTAATAAAATACCGATGTTAGGCTTGATTCTTATGTGTGCTACTGGAAGAACATCTTCTACATTTAATATGTCATACTGTTTTAAAATCTCATTATATATACTACTCATATTTCCTCCAAGGAATTATAACATTGCTATAACCTTTGCATTTTCTATAATAATTTCTTCTTCATCATTACCATAAGAATAATCATATCCTGCAATGATAATCATATTATTTCCATCATATGTAGAAGATTTTTCTACTCCATCGTCAATAATATTTTTCACATCTGACAAATCTTCACAATCAATAATATTGGAAATATTCAATCCACATGTACCATCTAATTCTATAGGCGTTTCTGTATCATATGAACTTACATCATATTCATAGTTCCATTCATAACTGTTTCTACAAATATCTCCAACATTATATTTTTCATCTTTACAACACCTACGAATTGCAACAACTGAATATTTTTCTTCTTTGATTTTATCAAATATTTTCTGTAAATCCATATCATTCACCTCTCATTATCTCCCACCGCTATTTTACTCAAATATTCCTTCTCCAAATATTTCTTCTGGTTCTCGTTCCTCAAACTCTGACCATCTGATTTCTTCTGTATTAAAATCACTTTCTGTACATTTATCATCATCAAATAAAGAGATTTTGCCCTTACTATATAAATTCCATACCGCTTTTGAAATATTCTCTTTCGGATCAAATGATGGTAAATTATCCCTATGATCTTCAAGCCATTGTTTCACTTTCTTTACATCTTCATCTGAAAGATGTACTGTGTACCATGTCATTCCAATAACTTCTATGTCCATTCCCATATGATTTACCTGCTTAATTATTTATCAATATTAATACCAGCCATGATTATTAAATTCCCCATTTTTATAACCTTCAATATATTTATTTAGTTGTTCTTTTGACATATCTCTTACAAAATTTACAGTTCTTAAAAACTGTGTAAAATCCATTTTGTTTTCTCTTAATAAATCATGTAAAGGTTTCATTTCTTCCTCATGTTTATCAAATACAACTGCCATTTTATATCGTCCTTTCATATTTTATTTATGAAACTATTCTTTCATCTATTGAATCTTACAATAATCTCTACTCATTTTTACAATTTGATTTGTAGAATAAGATGAATAAATTTTATTAAGTGCTTCTCTGTATTCAATAACATTAAAATCTTTTAATTTTTGTTCTGAAACTACTTTAAATAACTGTTTTGTAAATCTTTCTGATAATCCAACTAACCTCATATGTTTAATTTCTCCTGTTACATCATCCACTAACATAATTGTCAGTCCTAATCCTTGATTTTTTCCAACTGAACTTAATTCTGACAAATTCTTGCTCAAATGTGACGAATATGGAGCGTCCATCCAATTAAGATTTCCGATTTTCGCCGTAATTATTATCAATCCATATAATTCTAAGAATCTTATTTCAAATTTATTTCCACTTTTAAATTGATTAATTTCATCTTGTGTTGGATTTCCAAAAAATATTATTAATGTTGCACCATCATCAGCAATATCAAAAAGAACACCTTCATGATGATTTTTAAAATTTTCTATAACCTGACCTACTCTATATGATGTCATTTTACTTCAACCTCCTTAATATTATTTAATTGCTCAATATAACCATCTATTTTTATTTTTGCTGCATTAGTAAATCTAAAACCATTTTTCTCTGCAAAAACTTCCACTTCTTTATAATGAGATACATCTACAATTACGCTTGAAGTGTCCCAATCCCATTTTGAAGTTTTTATTTTTCTCGCATCTTTATATATTTTATCACTTTTGCCTTCCCATTTAATTGATAATAAGGTTGTATCTTTTCTTGAATATATCCATTTTGTATATTCATGTTTATATTTTCCGTCAACAGCTTTTTTAAGAATATCTTTATCGTGAATACAAATACAAAATCCATTTTTTAATAATTTATTTCCAATTTCCGCAGCTCTATCAGAGAAATCTCCAATAGTCTCTGTTAGGTTTCTATACCATGTTCCATCCCATTGATACTTGTTTGCTTTTACCAGATCAATAAAATCACTATTTTTTTCATATTGTAATACAATTCTATTATTATTTTTTACAATTTCTACAATTCCGTTATGTTTTATTTCGTCAGGCTTTATACTATCTAAACTTACTAAAAGCTCATTCACTCTTTTCTTTTCATATTGACTATGATATTCTTTAACAAACTTACCATTTAAACAATTTCTATTATCAATCCAAAATTTCGATTCTGCTTCATTATTTATTATATCATTAATATCAATATTTCTTTTTTCGCATTCTTCATAAAAATTAAGTCTAATGATGTTAGCCCATGCTATCTGCTTTTCTGTGCCTTTCAAATCTGGAAACTCGTATTCTTTGGAAGTTTCCATTGATTTTTTATTCGATTCTTCTATTTGTTTAGCTTTGCAATTTTCACAAATTCCTTCAAAATGTCTATCTATCTTCCATTGTCTTTCAGACATCTTTCCAACTACATTCACTCTGCCCTCATGTCCACACGAATATGTTCCATAATACCATGCCATAATATTTCTCCTTCCGTAATTTACTTTTCTCCGAAAATCTCCATAAATTTATTATACTTAATAATCTTCGGAATATTTCCTTCTCTTTGCATTACAAATATATATTCTTTATCAATCATTCCAAGTGGCATGATAAATAATTTTGATCCTTTATATTCATTTCCACAATCATCCATGTAAAATGTATTTGCGTATACTCCTTCAGGAAAGAATTTAACATCATAAAATTCATATCTTTCACCATTGTAATTTACATATTTTCCAACGAGATTCCGCAGTAATGGAAATGATCCTTTCCCGAAACCTTTAAATGGTTTATATTCTGGAATATATTCTATGTATTCAAGATCATTTAATGTGTTATCAAGTTTATATATGTCATTATCAGAGAATTTATGCTCAGACACAAATGTTTTACTATAAAAACCATCAACTTCTGAATGACAACATTCATAAGCATATAATGTTTTCCCAGTTTTATGATTAACATATTCTATTTCTGTCCAAGATACAAATGACTTGTTAATATTAATATCTCTTTCTTTATATTGTATATTATTTTTATTTAATGCATCAATATAATACTCATCCACTTTGTCAATTACTACAAATTCTACCCCTTCAAAATATGTTTTCTGCATATTATCCTCCAAATTATACTAAAACCATCTTATTATTTTACCACATTATATACAAATTGTCCATGAGATAAGAATACTTTCATATATTAAATACGTTTCCGTTAAAGTTTTTCAAACGATTAAATTCGCTCGTAGCTCTCAATAATTCGCCAGTTTCCAGAAAGAAGAATCTAGTTCTTTCCGAATCCTTATGGCTCTTCTGATATTCTTCTGGTATAAATCCTTTCAGCAATAAATATCCTGCCATTTTCATAGAATAAATATTTATATATCTGTTATTATTAACCCCCCATTATATTTACCTCCATACATATGTAATATTCGTGTTGTTTGTAAGATTCTTATTTTGAAAACTGGTTTTCATCTATTTATTTCGTTCCATTCTTGTTCAATTTCATAACTAACTTTTTCTTTTAATTCCGACAACCTAGAGGTAATCGCATCAATATCTTCATACATTAAATAATGATTTCCGTCTTCGTCAATTTTATTTAATATATTGAGATTTCTTGATATATCCTCTATTACATTCCTGATAAATGCAACTTCCTGAGAACTATAATTCTCCACTATTGTAAATGGACAATTATATTCAAATCGCTTGCATTTTCCACCATAATAATTATTATGTTTGCAGTCTTCACAATCATAACACGCCATAATTCACCTCCATGAAATTCTCCCATGTGTGTTGCGTAGATATCAATTTGAATAATTTTTATTTACATAAATATCTCTAATTTTCATTATAACTTCATACCTTTCATCGTATATACCATTTATCGGTTTCAATAAATTCAATATCTTTTAGATGTGGATTTATAAAACAATTCTCCACCTTTTCCAATCATCCAACCAGGCTTATTGGTACATATTTTAATTGTATCACGGAAATCCGCATATACACCAATAAGTATAATATCTTCTACTCCTGCTTCATTTTTCCATTCTTTTATTATCTCTGATAAATCTCTTCTCAATCTTTTCTCCTCCATGAAATTCTCGTTTTAACTATTCTCATGCAAATATGTTATCATAAATTCTTTATAACACTTATCACATAACTGAATTGATGTTGTACTTGTAAAATATTTATCATCCCGTTTGATTGTAATATCATTACTTTCAGTATACGGATTCATTTCTTTTCCGCATTTATCACATATTGCTATTTGTTTTATCACATTTATTTCCTTTCCACTTTCCCAACTACATTTACATAGCATTCATGAAACATCGTTATCTTTGCATTATTCTCGTCAAACACTTCAACCCATGCAGATAATACTCTATAATTATTTCTTCCTCTTTCAATAATTTTCATTGCATCTTTTAAATGTGGTGTGCTATCTGTCATTGAAATAAGATATGGTTTGCTCTTTTCATCGTCCTGAATTAATAATGATACCCAATAATTATTGTAGTGTAAATCTCGTTTTAACTTATGTACATAGCTTTGAAGTTTGGTCAATCCTTGTAACATAGATTTATTATTATTTTTTAATGCTTTAATGGAATTTTTCAGTCTAAAATTTTCTTCTTCCAATTGTGATACATATAATTGAAGTTCTTTTAATTCGTCCATAATAAATTTCTCCTATAAATCCAGTAACGCAGCTATAATTACCACTACAAATCCAAAACAAGCAATACATCCTAATGTATACATTATCTCCTCTCCTTTCCACTTGCTACACATAAGCAAGTACACATCATTCCTGTAACTCCACCAATAATTAATCCAATTACAATTCCTGTTATCATTTATTTTTCCTCTTTCTCAGCAAAATACTGTCTTTGTTATATGTTTCGTAGCTTCATAAGTTCTATGTATTTCTTTTGCAATCTCCTTATTGCTCATGCCTTTTCTCAACATATTTTTAATTGATAGTTTCTCAAAGTCTGTTATTTTATTTCCATGTCGCTCTGGTTTACCGTTATCTTTCTTCCATTCATAGCAAATCCAGGACGGCTCTGGAAATAATGTTTTCCTTTCGTATTTCTTCCAGTTAATTATCTCTTTATGATTTTCAGCCCATTTCCAAAACTCTACCGAATCAATTAAATATCGTGTCTGATTTTTTAATTTGACCTTTTTACAAGGAAGATCATATTTGTCAATCCATCTCACTACTACGCTTATATCTGAATGAAAGCATTTTGCAAGTGTTTTTGCACTAATTCTTTCCCCATAATAATGATTTAGTCCCATTTTGCTTGCTTTATGCTTCACAGAAGATACACTTCTATCCAGAAATTTTGCCGTAGTTTCAACTGATTGATTCAAATACCTTCTATACATATAAGTTTCTTCATCTTTTGTCCATTCTTTTCTTCCCATACAATACCTCTTAGCTTCTAGCTTTCAATAAAATACGATTTTCATTATTCTCTAAAACAGTTTTGATAAATAACTCCATTTTCGTTTATGTGTATTTCTGTTACATTTTTTACATCTGCAAAAGTTTCGCCATATAAATGATTATTGATATATTTATAAGCTTTTTCTTTTGCATCTTCTTTATCTTGAGCATATAAAATACAAATTTTACAAAATATTTCATAGCCCGTGTCTATAATTAATTCCACTTTATAAACTTCCATAAATTTTCTCCTATTTATGCAGCATTTCTTTGAGCCACATATCAAAATTAAAATTTTCCATATTCTCTTCTCTTTCCGTATAATTTCCATTATAATTACGGAAACAGTTTCCAGAATCACGTTTGTCTTTATCCCAACATAATACGTGCTTATTTGTTCCTTTCATTCTTTCTTCACCTCTTCCATAAGATATGCCAATCCTTTACTGTAATGGCGGTTAAACCAATCATACACATCATTCTTGTTAGTTCCTTTTGGAAACGCATACCATGTAGCTCTAAGGTTTCCGTTACGATCAACAGGAACACTTTCAAATTCTTTCCATAAAGATTCTATATTCTTATCAATTGTTTCCTGTAATGTTAGTTTTGATATTTCCAGTTCTTCATTTACTGTTGTGATATTCATATTCTCCATATGTATTCACTGTTCCTTTCTACAAATTAATTGGATTTATAAATATTACTTTATGATTCGTAATTTCCTTTTTGAACTTCATTTTTAATATAAAGTGGGATAATCCCAAATAACCAAAATGAAGTTTGCTTTATATATTGTTCACCAACTTTTGTATAATAACCAGATTGCTTAACTTTTTTAATGTAAAATCTTTCTCTTTTAACTAACATATAACAATTTCCTTTCGATCAAAAAAATTACTTTAATTCTTCTATTGAAAATCCATATTTTTCTTCGAATTCATTTTCCCCGTAAGTCTCTAACATATCCATAATATTAGGATGTTGCCAATCAACAAATTCAAATAATTCTTCTGCCACATCTTTGTACCCATTACATTCTTCTACAAAATCGTTGCCTGTGTAACAACTATTAAGAACATTTTTAATTTCTTCCTTATTTAATTTTGTATCTATATTAATTTCATTCAAATCAATATCTGGAATATAAATAATATCATCAGTTATTTCAAAATCACTTTTATATATAATACAGTCCTGTCCATCCGAAAAATCAAATAAATCTTTAAGTCTATATCCTTTGATTAATTTTTTCTTTAATTCTTTTACTGTCATATTTATTATTCCTTTCTTAAAATCATCATTTCATTTACTTTAATACAATTAACTCTGCTTCTTCGACATATTTCTTTGCAGCATTATATCCATTTCTATTAAGTTCACCTTCAATACTAAACCAAAGTGAATCTAAAAAATTTGGAATAGATGCAAAATCTTTGTTTGGATATTTTTCTCTATATCGTTTATACGCCGTTTTATATAATTCATCTACTAAATCACGCTTCATTGTATTTCCTCCATTCTTCCAAAGAAACTCTTGTTTCATCTATAATTTTTCAGCATTTCTATTGCTTCATCTAAAGCTGCCTGCTTTTCATCCAACTGTATCCGTAATCTCTTTATCGTCTCGTCTCTATCTTTTACCATAAACTTTAATTGTTCTTTTGTAGCATTACATATATTTAAACGTTTTCCATTTTCCCACTGTTTATGTGTCATAATTTCTACCTCTCTGAAATATCTCTTTCATCTATTAGTTAATTTCCTGGATATTATCACACCATGAATTTTCACATTCTTCTGGTGCATTCTCTTCTCCATTGCAGATCATATCTCTCAGAATTTCCTCCGCTTCTTCTGGTGAATTAGCTTCAATCTCATATGTTTTTCCATAAGTTTCATGATATTCAATACTAAATTTCCTCATTATTCATTTCCACCTTTCGTTTTTCTTCCTGTTCTTTCTCTTTTGCTTTCTCATGAAAGTAATTAACAACAAATTCAGATGATTCTCTTTGTTTACTTCTTCTTGCAATACGCTCATACATATTTAATTCTTTCCATCTAGGTTTATTTTTCTTCGGCATTTCTATCTCCTTTCTTTTTCTTTAAATTACTATTCATAAGCACTATCGTAACTGCTAAAACTTCCATTCTAGCAGCCACTAACTACAAACGAATCATACAATATGTAATCCTGATACTTTCAATAATGCTTCAAATGCGTTTATCAATTCCATACGCATTCTTCTTTTAGATGTAACACCTTTTCCACCTACTCTTATGCTATCGTCCAGGCGTGTTCTATATTTCTTTCCCTTGGAATCCGTAAATAAATCAACTTCTTCTATATTTCCATTATCCATCTGCATTCTCATAAAAAACGTGTGTATTCTGTTTATTTCCGTTCTCATATTCTATAAAACTTGCTAAATTCTGCATATGTATTTCCTCCATCAACTAAATATTGCAATAAGAAATAAAATTGTAAGACCAATGCCAACACAATAACCTAACTCGTACATTTTAATTTTCCATCCTCCTGTTTTTGAGTATAAAAATAGCCTTATAGATATATTCTCTACAAGGCTACATAGTTTCCGTTATTCTATTAATTACAAAAGCCCTCAAATATTTCTATTCAAGGGCTTATCATGGGAGTTAATACCATACACATCATTCTCAAACATCACTCCCGTATACTCTATAAGTATATATAAATAATAGTATGTTGTCAATCAAAGATATATCTGATATTATCCAGATCAATCATAGTTTCATCATCATTAATTCCTCTGAAAAAATTAAACGAATCACTTTTCATTAACTTTGCTGTCTTAGCAAACTTTTCTAAAATTTCCTTTGAAGCTTTATTATGTCCGTTTTCTGTCCAACAATCTGTTTCAATTCCGCACCAACAAACTGTTATATCTTCTGGAATACTCACATAAGGTTTAAATATTTCTGGAATTAAAATTCTCTTAATTTGTGAAGGAGTAACTTTCTCTGTGATATATTCTATGTAATCATCTTTATGTATTTCAATATCTGACATTTCATGCTCTGTTGCTGAACAATCTACTTCCAATAAAGCTGCGCCGTAGTTAGGAAATGAGTTTTGATTTTTAATTGGTGAAAAGAGATATACAACAGATGTGCTATTATCGCTACGTTTTCCATCACTCCAATTATTATTTCCGCATTCATCCATGCTCAAAATTCCATTTTTACAAATGGTTTCTAAATCACAAATATCTACGTTCTTATATAATATCATAAGATTAACTCCTTCCGTTTTCTTTCTATTATATCAGTATTTTCCGCTTTTTAAAAGATACATTTCATCGTTATTCTTCATTAAAAATTTCCGCTATTAGTTCATCAGGAATAACATCTTGCAACAATTCCTGTGCTGTCCAGTTTGTCTTACAGCTATTATTCGATACCGCATAAGCAGCAACATTTCTTACAAGATTCTCAAATTGTTCTTTATCTGTTATATTTTCCAAAACTTCTCTAATATCGCATGAATATCTTGCAAATTCCATATCGTCCATAACTATTCAATCCTTTCTTACGGTATATAATCAAATTCCGCTAAACCGCCATTATCCATTACATAAGCTTGCGCAGCTTCACTATATGTTCCATCAAAGTTTCCGTTCTCTGTATCGTAATCACTAACATGATCTCCAATTTCCATCTCATAGAAACAAAAAATATTAGATATGAGATTTTCCATATCTGTTTTAGGTTCATATCCCTGTTCTCTAATCCAGATTGCCATATAATCATAATCACATAATTTTTCTTTTGGATATGTGCTATAATCTTTTTCCTCTGTCCATCTTCCGTATGTGTCTACCATTCTAACAAGCCTCCTTATATAAAGGATTTACACCAGCAGATTTTTCAATAGTCTTTCTTGCATTCTCAATCATCTGTTCTGCATTTCCCATCTTATCAATGTTTACTTTTAAATTTTCCATAGCTTCTGAACGTGTTTTCCCTTTTGCTATCAGCAAACCAACTCTTTTAACAGATATTTTCCATTCGTCATTATCACGTAATATAAAGAAATCTATTCCATATTTAGTAAAACATTCCGCAATAACTTTTCGCCATTCAGAATGATCTTTATTATGAAATGCAATGTAAACTTCCTGGATGTCCTTTTCTTTCTGTTCTGCTTTCTTACGTGGTTTATACTCAACAGGTTCTTTAAAATCTGAACTTGTAATACTTTCCAGATATGCCATTCTTTCCTTATAACCTTTAGGAAGTTTCAAGCCTGTTACACACTCAAAAATCTTTATACTTGCTTTATTTTCATTATGTAAACGTTCTTTAATCTGGTTCTTACAATATGGAATATCATAATAATGGATTAATGGTAATAAATTATAATTCCATTTCTTTTCCACCCCATATATAGCAAGAAAAATATCATCAACAATTTTAGTTTCCATTTCTGGTAAACGTTCCATATCTTCTGTAAGTAAAGTCTTAACACGTTCTATTTCTTTCCGTTCCTGTTCTGCTTTTTCCAACGCAGCACGTTCATTTTCTTCCTGTAAACGTTTCTGTTCTTCCATATATACTTTATGGTCTGCAATAGCTTTTTTCATAGCTTGTTCTGTATCAAGTCCGTTATTGATAAGGTATTCAACAAAACCATATTCTGTCTTTTTCAGTTCTATATAAGTCTTTTCATTCTTGTTTACAAACTTATATAATGTTTTCGGGTTGGTCAATTCGCCATTGCGCTTATAGTATGTATAGTTCTCTACTTTTTCCAGATAGTAACCTTCTAAAAGCTTTAAGCAAAGATAATCTACCATATTATATATTTTTCCATCATATCTAATTAATTTGTCAAATAAGTTTTCCACTTTTGTTTTACGTGGTTCTTTGATATTGTCTGTAAATCCGAAATAAAAGTTATCTGTTTCAATCATGTTCTTATCCTCCATCACTCACATTTAAAACTGTCTAATACGTTCTTTAAATTTTCCAACTGATTCTCTGCTTCTGTTCTTGCGTATTCGTCCACGTAGAACTGTTTTCTTTCCTGTCGGCATTCTTCAAGAATATTATGTAATTGTTCATCTGTACTGTTAATCATAACTATTTCCGCAGCTTCCCAATCCTCTACATCTTGCATTTCTCTTTCATCAAGATAATGATTATATAAACCACGTTCCTGTAATTTCTGTTCTATGTCATCGTCTGAAATAGGATCGTTAATCCAATTCTGCATACAGAAATGAATTAGTTCTATTGACTTTCCATGATATGTAGACATATGGAAACTGTTTCCACCAGCTACGTCATACCACATTGTTATAATTCCGTTTTCGTTCATTTCCACAATGTAACGCAAGTTTGGATTCTCTAAAGCTTCTTTATATGCTTCAATTCCTTTATTGATGATTCTTTCTTTATTTTGTTCAATTAGTTCTAACCATTCTCTGTTAGTCATTGTTATACCTCCAAAATTTTCCACTAAAAAAGGAAACTAAATTGAATTAGTTTCCTTTTAGTATTCTCTGTTATTCTATGACATTCCATAGAAATACTTTCTTTCCTATGTCTATCACGTTCAAAAAGAATTGTTGCTTGTTCATAATATTTCAACTTCTTTCACATTCCATGTGATTCTTGTTAAATCATCAGAAATTTTTCCATCATAACTCTGATGTGTAGAATCCCATATAAGTTCTACTGTATCATCTGGACGTACACAAGCCCATAAATGATCATGATTTACTTTTGTGATACAGATAATTCCTGTATCGTCAAATGTTCTATGCTTTTCTGCTCTTTCCTGTTTTAATAATTCCATTGCTTTTTCATAATTTGTCATATCTTTATCCCTCCATCACGTTCTCTGTATAGCTGTTATACAAATTATAATAAGTTTCCGCATTATCTGTCAATATCAATTCCAATGTGCTAGTCCATTCATTAACAAAACGTTCTAATACAATCAGATATTTTCTTAATTTCCATCTTGACAGCTTCAAATTGCTTTCCCCTACTTCACAAAAGTAATTGTCAAGCGTTCCACCTGGAACACATTCTACATCATAATTTCTTTCTTGCAATGTATTCACAATATTATTGCACGTTCCCATTGTGATTTTCATTCTTACATCTTTCATGTTATCAATTCCTTCCTTATTATATAGTGTTCTGTTTAATCGTTCAATCGGCATACAGAACTATTTTCCGTATGCCTATCAGCGGTCAAACATCATTCTGTTAATTCTTCTATAGTTTCGCATAACTTTAAAAGAGCAGCTTTCACCACACTATTTCCGTTAAGTTGTGATAACTCATTATATAGTTCTGTTTCCGATTCTTCTCTGTTTTCTTCATCGTCATATCCATCGGAAAGGCAATCAACGATTCTTCTTGCTAATTCTGAACTATTCATTCTTATTTCCTCCTGTTAAAATGTGAATTTCAACTTGTTATTCTTCCGCTAATTCAACACAAATTATTCTCCTATTCTTCCATATCCTGATATGCAAAATTTAAACGTTCTTCTAAATCTTCAATGCTATCATGTAAACTGATCAATGTTTCATCATCTGCATTATTTTCCAGTGCAAGTTTATATTCACGTTTTAAATTTGCAAGTGCTTCTTTTAACGTGTTTGGTTTCTCATACTGTCTATACATGATTTACCTCCTAAAATTCCGCTTTCAGCTTTCCATTGTACTTTTCAGTGTATTCAAATTCAGGCTCACCAAAATAAAACCCTGTTACTTCTGTACTAATACAAAGATTTGTTGCCTTTTCGATTATATCCGACATAATAAAGGTTGCATCTGCTTCTGATGAATAACATCCATACACAACTTTTTTATATGCGTATGCGTCCCCTTCATCATATGTAATAGTTTTGTTTTTCTTATCTTTAATTATAAACATATTATTTCCTCCTATTTAATCCCGTAAAGTTCCAGTAATTTCGATTCTATAAAATCTGTCCATCCGTATTCTTCGCCATATGTATCAACGTATTCTATCGCAATGTCTGCACAATCTCTTGTAAGTTGTGCGATATCAACGCTATCTTCACTATGCACTTTATTTTCCGCTTCTAGCTTTTTATAAACACGTATAGCAAGAATAGCGTTAATAGCTATATCCGATTCACGTTCTGTCGTTTCTGGAATGATTTCAGCTTTACAAGCAATTACACCAGTTCCAATTTTTACAGAAAATAAATCAAGGTCATTAAAACTTTCCACTTTAAAAAAGTCTTTGGCTTTATTTAATCCGTCAGTTGTTGATGTAATTGTTTTCGTTTCCAGATTTTCACCTGTAACCGATTTAAAGAAACGTTCTTTTATTTCTGTATCACAAGATAAATAAATTTCCTTTAATGCTGATAAAAAATTGTTATTCTCTGTATTAAAAACTTTCCCATTTCCATCTTTGTCATATAATTTGATTCTCATTATTGTTAACCCTCCTGTTGAAATTGTACTTTTATCTATTCTTTATTTCTCTAAACTGTTTAAATAGTTCCATACAGAACTGTTAAACTCATTTCTTGATACATCCATATCAGTAAAATTCTTTTCCGATACAGCAGAAACATTATAACCATTTCTGCTATCATCTACGTGTATAACCTGTCCATCCTCAAATATGTTTATATTCAAGCCTTGCACGTTTCCACCTCCTGTCTAATGTAATAGTCTTTCAGATAGAAACGACTTGAGCGTGGATTATTACGCTTTATAACATAACCTCTTCCGTATCTACCTTTATACGGTTCTTTGATTTCTTTTCCTACTGGAATATATCCTCTATCGCTTGCGGTATGATGATATGTATACTTAACTTCTTTCATGCTTTCATCCTCCTACTGTATAAAGTCCCAACGTTCTATAACATCATCGTCATAATTGCTATATGGGTTATATACGCAATAAGTAATGATTGTATCTCCAATTTCTGCATCATCTACGCTTGCATAGCTGATATAATAGCCTCCATCAACAGGCGGATTGAGTACAGTTCCATTCTTTTCATTATCGGTTACTTTTCCGATAATGCGTTCTATGTACATGATGCGGTGTTCTGCTCTTGTTGTAAGCATTTCCTCTGTTAAGTCATTACAATCAATGATTTTTGTGATAGGTGCATTTTTTGCGACATCTGGAAATGTTCTTGCCTGTACAGGTGTGCTTGTTGTGTTTCCGATAATGCTAATACTTGCAAGTGTTACAATTAATGCTTTCTTAATTCTGTTCATCATAGTTCTTTCCACCTTTCTTATATATAATTAATATCCTTTTGCAATGTAGTCTAAAAACATCCAAACAGGCATTGTAAACAGGAAGAAAGCGCAAATATATGTAAGTGCTTTCTTTGCTTTTCTCTTGCGTTCCTGTTTAAATACTGCTTTCCAATAAGCTCTTGTTCCATAAATCTTTTCCATAGTAGTTTCCCTTTCTTTTATGTTGTGTTGTTTACGTGTTATTTGCCATTATAAGCACTATAAAAGGCACGAATGATATAATTTCCATTCATGCCCTATTTAGTGATTATAAAGCGTTTAGGCTTCGTGTGCTTTGTCAAATTCTTCTGTAAAATCGTCCAATGCCTCATCTATTGCCTGTCCTAAAAGATAACATCTAATTGATACATCAATAGCTTCATAATTATCTTCTATCCACCAATTAGCAACTTTTTCTTTGCAATCAAATTCTTCCATCATATCATTAACAAGATCTTTATTTTTATCAACATATTCTTTAGCAGTTGCTCTATTAAATGTGTAACTTCCGCTTGCATTTCCTGTTACGCTATCTTCTGTCCATAAATCATCATTTAAAGATTCTCTTAATTCGTCCATATCCTCATATTCAGAAAAGTCAATCTCATTTTTAATATACTCTTTTACATCCTCTACCATATTTTCTAAATAGTTATAATTCATCATAATATTTTCCCTCATTCTTTCTATGTATTAGTGCTGTTTGTAAAGTCCTTATTTATAATCTGGATTAAATTTCCACATCCCTGTTATATGCTTTAATCCATCTAGGATTATCCAACGTTCCATAAGTGACAACGCTAACTGGAATAGAGTTATAAGGCACAACTCCGTAAATGTTACGCTTGTATTCCGCAATACGAAAACCAGATACACTTTTCAGTGTATATAGTTTCTTTCCTGTTTTTTCGCTATATACGTGCGTTCTGTTAAATTCAATGTCTATTGACAGTTCTGCAATATCTGTACTAACAGGAATCGCAAAAACAAATTCCTCTATGCTGTTTATTCCTATATACTTTTCTAAGGATGGCATGATCTGATTGATAACAGATTCTTTGAACCATGTTCTGTCTAAATCCGACAGATCGAAAAGTACAGTCTGTTTTCCGTCTGATGTTTTACACCACGGAAAAGACTTTTTCATTTTTGCAAGTGTTGTAAACTCCATGTTTTCACCTCCCCATTAAAGCGTTGATTGTTTCAACGTTCTTTAAAACCTGTTTACGTGTTTCCTCATACTGTTTTGACATTGCTTTAATGTCGGTAATGTCTTTCTTGATAGCTGTCGTATATGAATTACGACGGAATAACTTTTTGAACATTGTTGCACCTTCCCTTCTATAGTTCTCTGTTTATAGGTACTAAAAAACACACAAGCGTCATTTACTTGTGTGCTATGTTACTGCCTATAAATTTGTTGATACCCAACGTTTCGCACTTGCAAGTGATTTACAATTCTTTAAAACTGTATCATTTGCAACTACGTCATAAGTGTTATTATATGTAAGTTCAATCCATACATACCGACCATATTTAGGATGGTCAATCTCTTTTGCCCATTGCGTTGGTATTCCGTTCTCTGTATCACATTCATGGATAATATGCCATTCTTTCATTGTAAAACCTCCTTAAAACATGGATTTCATTTAGTGTAATACTTCTGTACATTGATGGTATCTTCAAGGTCGCACATCTTACAACCTTTTACGTTTTCGAGTTCTGTTTCAATATCAACGGGAAATGCAAGGCTTTCAAATGTTTCTTTGCACTCCTGTAAAATCTGATTTTGGATTGCATCTGGCAACTCACACACGTATGTATGAGCTGTTATTTTAACTTCACTTGTTTCGATCTCCTGTTCTTCCTGTTCATTGTTATTTGAAAATCTAAAGAAATCACTTTCATCAAAATGTAAATCATACTCCCATAATTTGTGTAACTTGCTTTCGTTTGGCTTACGATGAAAAACAAGTTCCCCATCATTATCATCTGCCCATACGCTAAAGGAACAACGTGTACCCTGTAATGTAATGTACCAACCTTCTTTATAACAGGTTAATGTGCCTTGCTCTAATATCCATGAGGAAGTTAATTCAAAGTTACGCTCTAAAGCGTTAAGTAATACACGCTTTTTACTATGAGGCATTTCCTCTAATATCCATGTAACAATGTTTTTTAAATCTCTGTTAAATTTTGTTAAATCCTTAATCATTTTTAAATCCTCCTGTATATTATGTATTCTCTTTTTGTTTTCACCTTTGCGAAAAACTGGAATGTTAGAAACTGACCAGACAACTACTACTTGCTAATCAGGTACAAGCCTTTCACGTTTGCCCGTTGTTTTTTATGTCTGCTTTGCTCACTCTTTTATTTTTCGCAAAAATCAAAACAAAAATCTTTTATTGATATAAGATCAACTCTGGAATTTTTGTTATATCGCTTGAGCACTTTTTATCCTAACCAATTAAGGCTAGCGGAAATTATTAATATCAATCATGTATATCATCACTCCTTTTTATGGAATCAAGGTTTATAAGTAACAATTGCTTTTCAAGATTTTAAAAACCTTTTGAAATATCCGATTAAAAGCTAACCAGATGTCGTTAGACTTTGAGGTATCTACTTTTTCAAACTCGACGCGCCCTCACGGGATACTACACGGCTCATAGCTATTAACTAGAGATCTCACGAATTATTTCGCTTTACCTCACAAGCGGTAACGACTCCGCTTGTCACAATATGAAGTTTTTATGTATCAACTTTTCTGTTGATAAGATTACTATACATGTCTGACAATTATATTTCAAGTACTTTTTTATACGTCATACCTATATTTTTATAGTCGTCTTGCACAATTTAAAAGTTATTTTATAGCGCATATTGTACAGTTTTTACAAAGCGGATGATTTACCTGTACAAAATTGCTAATTTAGATATATACGTATGACGTATATTTATGTATTATCACAAGAAAAAAGGCATTGTGCAAACATAACAAAGTTTTTATATTAAATTATGCAAAATAAACAAATCAATATTTTGTATTGTGCTATTTAGTGCATATACAATTACAAATCGCTTATATTATTGTGCATAATTATTTTCATTAGCACTCCAGGATGCACTGTGCTAAAATAAAAATTTAATGTATTGTCATATTGTTTTAATTGTATATAGTCTTTTGTGTTAAGTTATATATTATAATTTATTATTTTCAGACAATATAATAATAATCAAGCTATTATTTATACGTATGACGTATTTATTTTACAATTTAGCTTGAATTGTGTTAGATTAAGACACAATTATACAATTTGCACAAATGAATTATGCGCTATTATACAAAATGATTGCATTATTATAATAAGCATGATAAAATTGCAATATATGACTAAAAAAGGAGTGTGTATCATGGCTGTAAAGTATAAAGATGCTCATAACAGAGCCACAAGAAAATATGATGAGGCACATTATAAACGGATCAGTGCAAAGATACCTCTTGATATATATGAGAAGCTTGTAAAATGTGATAGATATGACAATAATAACCAGATCATCAATCTACTTATATTAGAAGAGATTGAAAAGGATATGAATTAATAAGCCTGCTGTAGTTGTCTGGACGTTGTGAGCAAGCTGTGGTTATAACGTAGCTGTGGGGAAATACCAGACACGAAATAACCACATATAATAGGAAAGAACATAAACAACCTATTGTGATCTGTATAACCTGTTTATATGCTCAAAATGTACAGATAGCTTTGTAAGTGTGTAGGATGAGTTTTAAGGGCTTTTATATTGGATATGATAATTATATAGGCTTATGTGTCTAAAGTCGGTTATATGGCGTTTTACAAGGTTGTTTTTAAGATAGGATGTACTTACAAGGGTATATCTGGACAAGTTTAGAGCGTGCAGCATGATGATATTTGCATATCATTTTAATACATTTTTGAGTGTATTTTTACGTCAAAATGTGCGCTATTTTATGCAAGAATATTGTATATTTATACAGTTTGATTGATGTATTTTTATGCAAAATTTTGTATAGAATAGCGTTGTTTTTTGTGTGCGAATGGGTAAAATATTGCGGTAAAGTGTGAGTATTTTGTCTGATTTATGATTGAAATGTGAGGTATTTTTATCTGTTTGGCGTGTGGCTTTTATCTTGTTTGGAGTATAATTTTATCTGTTTTTATGTGGTGTTTTGCGTCCTGTTTTAAGATAATTTTATCGTGATCTGATGTTATATTTTAATCCCTGGATGGTGTTAGAATGTAGTATTTGCAATGGTTTTATAGGATGCAGATTGTATAATGTGGTGTGGTTAGTGTGAGTATATTATGCGTTATATTATGTGGCATTATGGTTGATTGTATGAGTATGTATTGTAGTATATTGTATGATATATCAGAGGTATTATAATAGTAATATTATGTGGTATATTGTAGGTATATAGTTGAATATAGATAGATGTATATTGTAAGTTATATGTGATGTATTATGTGATATATAATGTATATTATATTGTATATTATTGTGAGTTTATGTATGGTTATTTGATGTTATTGTATGAGTATATTGTGTTATGTTAATATGATTTTATATTGTATTTTGGGGGATGGTTTGGGGTGTGATCTTGCTATCTGGTAGAGTCTACTGTTGTGCGTCCAGATGGTTTTATTTCGTCCAGATTTTTGTGTTATATGAGTGTGATACAATTTTTGTGTTACATTTATGTATTATTTTGTAGTGGTGCGCTATCCCATTTTTACCGCTGTTTTTGGGTATAAAGTGGAGTGTATTAGTCTATTTTGTTACGTTTTTGTGGTGCAAGTGGTGATATAAGTTTGTGTTATGATTTTGTGTTACAATCTTGTAATCAAATTTTTTGTTGGAAATCCAACATAACGAACAGAATTGACCGATAGTCATTTATTCACGTTTTTTCGCTCATTTTCTCTTGTTTTCTTACTTTTTCTTTTTTCGAGTATACTATAATAATATTTATAATTGTCTATACAATTAAAATCTCCCGTCCCGTGATCCTATCCAGATACCCGATAAAATTTTAGTTTCATCATGCTAACTTTTATATCCTATACCGCCCCATGCTTTTGCCCCTGTCAAAAAAGTCAAATAATAACAAAACTTGACTTTTTTACACTTCCTACATTTTTGCTATTTTTTAACCTTTTTAGTCAAGTATACCAAGGTTTTTCAGGGATTGTATGTTATACTATTTTAATCCAATTTTATGATCCTGTTTTATAATGTATACCAGTTCGGTGGGGATAGTTTACATTTATAAAATTAATATAATATTGTCATATTCCCTGATGTATTCAACTCACACTACTCGTCCAAAAATCAAAACTGGTAATCCATCATCCCACACTCACCACCAGTAGAAAAAATTTCTCATCCTCATACCACCTCATAAATTACACCAAATCTACACACAATTCACCAAAATAATCAAAATGAGTTCGAGACTGAGTTCGACCGCACCCTTACATGTCAACGCAAAATAAATTTTCTGACAATTCTAAATCACCAATTTTTACCCAAAATTACTTACTCCAAATCACAATATCCCTTGCAAAATCTAACAATTTACGAAGTCCTCTCGAAGTGATACCTAATTATATATCTCAAGATTATAAACTTAATTTAATTTTATCATCCTGCAATATCCCAAATTCCCTTGCCACATCTATCCAAAACGTAGCAATCACTTCCTATTAATAGCGCACATCACTCTTCCATCTCAATCAAAATTATCATCCAAAACACCTATCTCGAAGTCCATAATCTCACATTATCAGGAAATACCCATCTAAATTGTGTCAAGCTTTCACACAATTCTAATCACAAAAATTCGCTTAAAAATACATCATAAAAAATCTTGAAATGCCAAATTGACACCTCAAGATACAATCATCCGCAACTCTAAAATCAATTCTATGCTCACTATCTTAATGTACAACTTAAAATAGACATCACAATTACTCTAACCTGAACAACTTGACACTTACTCATTACAATTTTCAAATTAAGTCTACATCATATGATCTACAACAAACATCTCAAAAAAAATATTTCAAACAGAGAATTATATATTACATATGAGGGGGGGTACTTTTACATCCACAAAAAATCACTACTCTCATATCCCACCTATCTCTAAATTTTAATCCATTAAATAAAAGAATAAATCCATAGAAACATAGAAACATAAAATCTTCTCATAAATAAGAGAAATATAATATGTAACCAAAGTAACAAATTTATAAAATCAAAAGGAGATACCAAAATGGACATTACATTCACATCATCTGAAATCTACAAATTACTTCATCCAGTAAAGCAACATTCAATCCTCTTTTCGGCAACATTAAACAAAATCAAATCCATAACAAATAAATATCTTGCCGATAAGAGAATATACATATCAGAAATAACACCAAAATCATATTTCTATCCCTCAAGAGGAAATGGTAAATCAATCAGAGAGTTATGTTATTTTATAAAGCTAATATCAGATTCAGAAAAGAGTCAATTTTCATATAAGCCATATTCACCAGAATACACAGTGCAAAATTATAAATCTGATATGGAGAATTTATATAAGAAGATGATTTCACAAAAGATACTCAACTCATATATAACACAAAATAACTCTGTAAAACAGAAAAATAACAATCAAGAAGAAATGAGCTGCTTAAAACTTATTGCCGATAGAAACAACATAAATAAAAATTTTCACAAATAAAGGAGATTCACCATTATGAGAAAATCAAAAGACGACAAAAATAACACAACTACTACTATCACACCATTGACATCTAATGAGACACCAATTGAGATTGCATTACAGATTGATAAAGATGGAATGACAACGGCAAGTAAACTATATGCTTTCTTAGAATTATTACCATCAAATTTTGCTAGATGGTGTAAGAAAAATATCGTAAATAATAAATTTGCAACTGAAAATGAAGATTATTTCCCGTTCATCATGCAAGAAGAACGAGATAAACCAAAAAATCCAAAACCAAAAACAGACTATAAACTTACATCTGAATTTGCAAAGAAACTTTCAATGACAGGTAACACCGAAAAACATGAGCAAGCAAGAGATTATTTTATTGCTTGTGAACAAGGACTAAAGATTGCTACTGCTAAATTACAAGCAAGAAATGATGATATTCAAGCTTTAGCACAGAGTGTAAATAATCTTGTACAAAAGATTGATAATAAATTTGATTCATTAGAAGCTAGAATATCTACATTAGAAAACACTACCCCAAAATCATTACCAAAGAAACAACGGTTCACATACTGGCAATCCAAGATGTTTCCTAAATATCAAGCATTAGCAGAATATTTTGAAATCCAACTGAAAGATCTCTATAAGAATCTATATAGAGAATTTCAGAATATGTATCCTGATATTGAGCTAAACTAGATTGTAGATGATTATTGCTATGAGAATAAATTAGAAACTTGTTACACCTTAGACGCAATAGAGCATGATAAAACCGTAAGAGTATTATTTGAGCAGTTGGTAGATACTCTTTTGGAGAAATATGATTTAGTACTTCATAAAGAGAAACTTGTAGTGTCAACAATTTTTGACACAAAATAATTATCCTTTGTGAGAGCAAATAAAAAATACACCAAAAATCAATTTGAAGGGAGAAACACATAAATGTCCACTAAGACCATTACAATTGAAAATCACAGCCCAAAATATAATAGATTACTGAAAAACTTAGCAAACCAATCAACTGATACCATCCTAGAATGGAAAACGTATTTCAAGAAATGCAAAGTAAATCCAAAATGTAACACTGACTATTTCATAATGGCTATTCAGGTATGTGAAGATATTTTAAAAGAAAGAAGAGAGAAATAATACATATGACCGATTTAGAGAAAAAGTTAAACAAGATTTATAACTATGCTGATTTAATCCATTCGGAGAATCTACTAATACTATCAATTATTGGCTCTCTGTTAAGAGAGTCTGATAAATCAGAGATTGAAAAGTGCATTAAGACTTATATTCAGCAAAGAGAAAATATTCAAAAAGGAATATATGAAGATGATGTTGAGATTACACAATAATACAAGCAAGATGTGGTTTTTAAAATATATTTTATTTATGAATGTAATGAATAAATAAAATATATTTTGTCTGTCTTATTTAAAAGTAGTATATCTTCTTTCTGTTCAGTTTAGGACATCCAGTTGATGTCTAATTTCTAAAATTGAAAATCATACAGCACCCAGGTGTCGTAAACTGAACGCTCGTATAATATGCCCAAGTCAAAAGGAAGGTGAATATTATAAACAATTACAAAGTATATATACATACAAATTTAGTTAATGGAAAAAAATATGTTGGGATTACTCAACAAGCAGAAAAAGAAAGATGGAGTAATGGTAATGGATATAGAGAAAATAAAAAATTTTATAAAGATATTCAGAAATATGGATGGAATAATGGATTTTCACATGAAATTATAAAAGAAAATATCAGTTACAAAGAAGCAAGAACTTTAGAGAAGTTTTATATATCAAAATATGATTCAGTATTGAAAGGATATAATAATTCTAATTTTAATTTGGGTATAGCGTTTCAATTTGATTTTGATGATATTGTTCCAATAAACAATCCATATGTTGAGAATAAACACAAAGAATATTTTACCAGAGTTCCAAATAGCTTTATTCAGGTAGACATTAAAAAGAAATATCATTTACATAGAATTTTTTATCTTATATATATCTTAATTGATAAACATAGAAGTTATGAAGATCAATCATATATTGTGATTTCAGAGATATTCAATTTATGTAAATATAAGCAAACAAAACACAAACCTAAAATATTTTTTGAAATAATCAAATGTTTATTGTTTTTACATGAAAGTAACATGATTAATATTACTTCTGATTTTGATATTCATAGTGTTGGATATAATGAATGTATTCAAATGGATATTATACCAGAGAATTTTGACGCAACAGATAAATTTTCAAAAATTACATCTTCGCAACTTGACTTCATAATGATGAGTGAATCAAGTATTAACAAAGAGAATATATTAATGGCATTCCTTTACATCAATTCTTATATTTTTATTCGTCCAAAAAATAAAAATAATGAAGAAACAATAAGTAATCCTAAATCTAAACCAGAAGCATTTTTTCGCAGCATGGAAAGTATGGCAAAAGAATTGGCAATTTCAAAAGATACATTAAATCAATGTATTCAATGTTTAACTTCTTCTAGCGAAAATCAAAAACCTCTTTTGATAAAAAGAGAAGTAGGTAGTATACAACCAGATCCTAAAAAGCCATCACAAAATGTTCCAAATATCTATGTACTTAATAAAGAAGGATATGAACAAGAAATTGAATGGGCTATTTTAAAGATGTTAGAAGTATATAATGTAGATTCATTTGGAGAATTAACAGGTAAAGATGTGAAATAAATTAAATCGAGATAGAAAGGATGCTGATGATACATATGATTGAATAAATAAAAAAAGAGAATATACATATATAACTATTAACCAGTATCACAAAAAGGAGTGATGCAATTATGAATTTTAAATCAAAGGAGAACATTAAATATGACAGAGACAGAAAACAGAAAAAACCATGAATACAGCTATAACAAATATTATATTATGCCAAGTAGAGAAGAATTACATAGAGGATATAGTGGTTGGCTAAACGATGCGGATTTCATTATGTCAAGAGGAAATAATCAAAAACAATCCAGAATTGTAGAAAAAATTGCATCCGATTGGCGATTCGATGAACAATGTCATAAAAATATTCTTAGTAAAGAAAGAGAGAAAAACAATGACTGAAAGAAATTTTGATAACAATAATGAAAATTGTATTGAGTTTTTATCTGGTGAACGATATGCCGTTGCAACTTTTACAAACAGGAAACATATCACTCGTTTAAAGAAAATCTATGCTGAAAGAAAAGATGAGATTAAATACTTTAGAGAAAATAAAGATGGTAGTATTTGTGTGAAATTTCCTCTTAAATGGGTTAAGATAAATCCTGGTTCTATACCTGATCCAAATAAACCCAAAAAAGTATTAACAGAAGAACAAAAGGAAAAATTGATACAGAATTTGCAAAAATATCGTGAGTCTAAAAAGAAATAGTATATACCTCTACTCTCTTATGTCCAGTTTATCGTAAAATTATAAAGAAATGATAGTCAAATTTCAATTCTACGGTATCTATGGTTAAGTTGTTCTACCTACAACTTAAAATCGAAATTTACCCAAAATTTATCAATATATATTGAGAATAATTAAATAAGGAAAATATGATGAGAAAAATTGATTACAAATATTTCTCAAAAGCCAAGCAGATTGCACAGGTGTCTGATTTTCCAAAGGTACATATTGGATGTATCGCTGTTTATCAGAATCGCATTATCGGAATTGGTTGTAATACAAATAAAACCCACCCAACCCAGAAGTATTATAACCGATATAGAATAGATGACAACGATTTTGATAATTCTGAATCACTTCTACCAAAACTCCACGCAGAAATAAATTGTATAAATCAACTGAAACATTTGAATATTAATTTTTCAAAAGTCAAGTTGTACATATATCGCACTAGAAAAGATATTGTGTGTGGAATGGCTAGACCTTGTGCAAGCTGTATGCAAGCGATAAAAGATCTTGGAATTAGAGAAATATATTATACAACAAATGATGGTTATTCATATGAAAAGTTAGAGAAAGGATGTGTTGCTTAATGGTGTGCGCAGGTTGCCACATGAGCTATTGTCCATCAACGTGTCCTAACTATATTCCTGAGAACGCAACCCACTACTGCTCTATTTGCGGTAATGGAATTTATAACGGTGAAGAATATATAAGGAACGATGATGGCGATTATGCTCATTGGGAATGTATTGACGGAAAGAAAGATTTAGCTGAATGGCTAAATTATGAGATTGGAATTATGGAGGAAAGATAAATGATTGATTTAACAACAGGTGTATATATCCCAAGTGTGGACGCAAAAGATATTTATCTTTCCGCACATTATTATGATTACGAAAATCACGACTACGATTTAAAACTTAAAGATGGTAATTATAATTTAAGAAAATTTGTTAATACTCTTGATTACAGTTTGGACTTAATTGAGTTACTAGATATTTATCATAAAAAATATCGCAAGAATGATTTTTTATTTACTGTAAAAAAACACAAGTATACTACAAACGTTATTAATCTTACATTCAAATACTCTGTAAAAGAATGGAATCAGATGAACAAGAATACATTTGTAAAGTTTGGTTATAATTATAGAGATTTGACGTTTGATGATTGCATTGCCAAAAATAAGACAGGGGAAATTGTTGGTATTCAAATAAATTCAAAAGTAAAAAATAAATTAGAAATTCCATCTCCGTTTGTCGTGAAAAAAGTTGAAATCAAAGATAAGAAAGATAAATCAATTGTAAAAGAAGTTCAGTTACAATATCAGAAAAAAGGTGAACCTAAGACTTTAAAAACAAATGCTCAGTTAAGAAATGAATTATATAAAAATGGTTTTACTTGTAATGGATCTAAATATTGTAGAATGAAACGGTCTACTGGATCAGCTAGAGTTGGAAAATGCCTTTTTATTAATAAATCATTATTTAAGCCATTACTAAATTTTAGTTCTGGTGCAATTCGTTTGAATCCTGGTGATGAAATAGATCTTGCTGCATACGAGGGATACATTGCTCTTCCATCAAGTAGCATTATTGATACTCTACCAATTAAACCAGAGAATATTTTATTAATTGATGATTATGATAGCGTATTCAATGAAGATGTAATTGAAACTCACGATGAAAACAACTGGTTAAAAACAACTGAAAAGAATTGTACTATTACAAATACAATATGGGATGGACAATCATTAATGGATATATCTTTGTTTGGAGATTATTCAGAATATGGAATGGTGCTTCTCAGAAACTTAATGTTTAAGTCATGTTGTTTTAATTGTAATATTCAACAATGGTTTAAGGATAATAATATTACAGATATATCACAATTAAATGGGAAAACAAGAGCTACTAAAATTGAAGATGTGAAATTAATCACTACACCAAATAGTATTAAATATTTAAAATTTAGTACATGGGATGAATGGCTGGATAATTTATATCCTAATTTTGGAGTTGTAAAACATGACAAGAAGACTCACTTTTTTGAAGGTAGACTTGTTCAAACTCATTACCAGCTTTTGAATACATTACAAATGTCAAAAGATGAAGTTAATGAATTTTTATCAGAAGCTTTAGACTTTGCACAATTATTGCGCAACAATCCAGAGGTTGTACGATATTATATTAAGTATCCTGATATTGATGAGTTAGATCCATTATCACAACCTATGAACAGTAAAAACGATGTTGTATATAATTTGATGAGTATTAATGATAACTTCACAAAGACTAAATATTATAAAGATTTTTTAATTGATTTACTCAGGTCATATTATAAGAATCTAAAAAATGGACATGTTTATGTAAATGGAAACTATTCTACTTTGCTAGGAAATCCAATTGAAATGTTACAACAATCAATTGGTAAATTCGATGGTAAAAGTCAAATTGGAATTGGTAATATACATAGTATACGATTTGATTATAACAAAACATTATTGGCAAGTCGTAGTCCTCATGTAACAATTGGTAATATTTGGCTTCCATATAATACAGAGAATAAACTGATAGATTGCTATTTTAATCTCACACCAGAAATTATATGTCTTAATTCAATCGGAGAAAACGTTTTGCAAAGATTATCAGGCGCAGATTTTGATAGTGATACCGTATTATTAACAGATAATGAAATATTGATTCGTGCAGCAAAAAGAAATTATCATTTGTTTAAGACTCCTACTTCTTTTGTATCAGCTCGAAAAGTTAAAAGATATTATACTCCTGAACAACAAGCGGATCTTGATATTAAAACATCGGTAAATAAGATTGGAGAAATTATTAATCTGTCACAAGAATTAAACTCTTTATTATGGGATAGAATGTATCACGGAGAAACTTATGATGATATTAAAGAACTATATTATGATATTTGTCAATTGGATGTAATGTCTGGTATTGAAATTGATAAGGCAAAAAAAGAATTTGATGTTAATAATGTTAAAGAACTTGATAAATTAAGGAAAAAATACGCACACATTCTTGAACATGTCGAAAAAGACGAAGAAGGAAATGATATTAAAAAGAAGAAAGTACCACATTTCTTCTCTCATATATCAAAACAAAAAGGATTTTATAATCCAGAGAAAAAATATTATTGTAAGTATCATACGACTATGGATTATTTACAAACAATAGTAAATGGATTTAGGATCAAAAATCCATATAAAAAAGATTGGTTGACATTTGTATCTTTATTGGATAACAAAAAATATTATAGTTCCCATGTGAATAATACTCAAATAAATAAAATTTGTACATTATTAAAAAAGTATATAAATGATAGGAAATTAATATATTCATCCGATTCCGATTCCAAAGAAGATAAAAACGAAAAAGATTTAAAGTTAAAGAAAGATTTAATTTCAGATATTGAATCTGAAACAATTGGATTTTCTACAATGTATAGATTGTTATCTTCAATTGAAGATAAAGAAAATGCACAAATAAAAAATTTATTATTAGAAATATTATTTTTGTGTGGAAATGAAAGTTTCAATAAAGCAATTATTCAATCATCTTCCGAAATAAAACAATTAGAAATAGACGGAAATGATTTAAAAATGTTCAATATTGGCTTTAAAATTACAAAAAAACGGGTAAATTCGCAAATAAGTGGGTGATTTCGTCCTAAATTTAGGACGAAATTTAAGTTACTATGGAGAGGGTAGTTTTCAAATTATTATTTTAACGATTACTACCCTACTCTATCTTGTGTAACTTATCTTAATCTTAAACAGAGGAGGAATTTAACATACAAGAAAATTATACATATATTTCTCAAAAGGAAATTTCACATGAAATCGAAAAAAGATTGGGTTGTTCTGCACATGATGTATTTAAAATATTAGATACATTAAGTGATGTGGTAAAGGATAAAATTAGTGATACGGATAATGCAGAAATAAAAATATTTCCTGGACTAAAAGTAACTTCTAAGTGTGTACCATCAGAAAAATATAATTCTAATTTAAAAAATGTAAATATACCATCTAACCATGTTTTAAAATTATCTGTATATTTTACACATGATTATAAAAGAAAAATAAGAGAAACATATAAAACTCATTAATTGGTATATAATCGGCGGTTGCACTGATTCTTCCCTTTTCGCTACAGTGCTTCCGTTGATTAAAAATATAACAATGCGGATTAGAGAAGTAGTTAACTCGCTTGGCTCATAACCAAGAGAACATTGGTGCAAATCCAATATCCGCTATTTGATGCGTTTTATGACGCATCATAAATTTTACAATGTTATTGTTACGATTATGTGGCTTGACACAGATAGTATATCGTGAGGTATATAAAGATAGATTTACACCCTATCGCTATAGAAATATAGTCAATTCAAGCAAAACTGACATACCAGTAACTCAAAAGGTTGCGTTTCGCAATTGAGTCTATGCGGAAATAGTATGTATTATAAGGAGCGATAAAGTGATTTAGGGGCGACCGCTGAGAATTACTTTTTGACCGCAAATCAGATAGCTCATGCAAACTTATATGCATATAATGGTGAATCAGGAGGATAAATAGTGCGAGAAATTATTAATCGAGTGCATTATCCATTTATATGAGTATATTACTTATATGAACGTTTAGTAGGGATTATAGCTGAAAGACATGAAGGTGTGATGTATTTTTGTTCTCAAAAGGAATGAAAGCGTCTGGTGTAGCACATCTTCTGTAACTTGGACTTAAACTTGTTGTAAAGTAGAATAATATTATCGGGAATGGTGGAATGCCGTTTACGTTTAAAAGGTAAAAGAATATTTATATACTTAGATATTACATACAAAGCGAAAGTCTACACCTCTACATGGTGAAAACAACCTAATTCCATAGTACTTATAAGAGTATAATATGGACATTAATAAGTCTCGCAAGACTTTGAGATGTTTGATCGAGTTTGCACAGTTCTCTTAGCGGAGATTTATAGCACGGCGGTGTTAATGGAATAATAAAATCAGAGTAGTCATGTAGTAAAAGAGAAATGCCACTCTTTCAAAAAGGCGGTTGTGGAAGTTTACTATATATGCGTAAGGTATATAGTGGATACGGAAAGAACTCATAATGTTCTAAAAGAACTTCTGTATAAATGTGTAATCTCAGCATTTATAATAATAATGATATATAGCTCAATTGGTTAGAGCGATTGTTTCCGTATGGATTTGGTAGATTTAGGTTCAAAGCCTAATATATCAATTAAGCCAGGAATAATCAAACTCTCTTAAAATACTGGCGATAGGGGACGTTGTGAGATGTCCCCTTAAATGAGTTAGAAAGTAGGTAAATTATGTATGTAGAAAAAGATGAAATACCTTATATGCATGATAATGAAAATAAAATCAAAGATAAAATTTTGACAATTCTCTCACATGAAGAATTCACTTTAGCTACAACAAAACATCTTTTTGATAGAATTATTCAAGAAATTAATGAGAATAATAAAATTAATTTATAAATTTTCAGATTGTTCTTTTCTTCTTTGATCATTAAGTTCAGAAATTTCATTGAATGCTTCTGTATATGCTTCCATATACTTTTTAATGAATGTTTTTACTTGAAGCGGTTGAGAACTAACAGAAGCACTTCTTTTAGCTACATAATCAGCTAATTCTTTAATTTGATTAAGATCTAAAGTTGTATCTCTCATTTGTATACCTCCAATGTATTTTTCTTACAATTATACAACTTATGATGCGATTATTCAATATTTGATTATAAAAATCCAACAATGAGTGTCGATTATTACGTTATTCGACTAATAAAATACGTATTAATAGTATGTTTGATATATCATAAAAATACATCACCGCTACTACTCATGGCGGTTGGATAAAATTAGTACAGGTGGCAGAGTCAGGTTTAATGCGGATGCCTTGAAAGCATTTGATGGATAAAACCATCCGTGGGTTCAAATCCTACCCTGTACGTTACTCTCCTACTTGGAGAAATAAATGAAAAGGACGTGAATTGTTATAAAAGCAATTAGTAAAAAAGAAATGGAATTCCTTATGAAGAAAGGTTTTAAGTTCCATAAAGACATTTTTAAGACATATAGTGGTAAGAATAAATACTACTATAGAGAATGTAATGCTATTAATAAGGCATTAGATGATTACCATAATGGATTAAGTGTTATGGAATATAAATGACAGGAAAGAAAGACAAAATATATAGGAAAGGTGGTAAGTTACCATCGGAAAGAAAAAGAAAAACAGTGTTAAAATATCATTTGTAGACTCACCATCATCAGAAGATGTTACAGGGAGTCTTATTTATATTTCAACACAGAATCATAGAATTTTAGTTGATTGTGGCTTACATCAGACAAATGACAAGTATAAAGATTTTTTGGTAAACAATCGTAAATATAAAGAATTTAAACCAAAGGACATTGATTTTGTATTTATCACTCACAATCATGGGGATCACTGCTTGTTATTACCGAAATTATATAAAGAAGGATGTAGAGCTGCCACTATTGTTTCAGAAGGATCAAAGCAAGTTTTGAAAGATATGGCAATTGATTCTGCTTTAATTAGTGAAAGAGACATATTGGTTATCAATTCTCAGAATAATAAGAATTATTCTCCACTTTATTCTATAGAAGATGTAAATAAAATGTTGGAATACACATTGGAAAAACCAGTAAATGAAAAAATTATTATTGATGATGAATTAGCTTTTGAGTTAATTCCAAGTGGTCATCTTCTTGGAAGTTGTCAAGTGAAATTATATTTTACTGTTGATGGATTGACAAAAACCTGTTTAGTCACAGGAGATTTAGGAAATAAGATAATTCATAATAGATTTGTTGGTGAATATCAACAAGTAGATTATGCTGATGTTGTTATTGGAGAATCAACATACGGAGATAGACCAGATTTAAAAACTGGACTTAAAGAACGAAAAAATGATTTAGAAAAATTTAAAGCAATTATAGAAACACAAGTTCATGAAATGAAAGGACGGGTTGTTATCCCAAGTTTTGCGCAATCAAGACTTCAACAACTTGTGCTGATGATTTATGAAATGTATAAAGATTCTCAATGGAAACCAAAAGTATATATAGATTCACCATTGTCTATTAAAATTTTTGATGATTATGACGAATGCTTGACTGGTGAAGATAAAAAACTTTTTGATGAAATGATTCAAGATAAGATGTTTACTTTTGTAAAAGAATCCGAAGACAGTAAATCACTTGTACAAAGTAATGAACCTTGTGTAATTTTATCGACCAGTGGAATGTGCATGGTCGGCAGGATCAGGCATCATTTAAAAAAATGTATTCCAAATCCTAATGCTACGATGCTCTTTGTGGGATTCAGTACAGATGGAAGCCTTGCTTCACTTTTAAAGGATAATAAACAAAAATCTGTTACCATTGACCAAAAAGAATATCCTTGTAGATGTGCTTCTTATTCATTAAAATCAATGAGTGGACACGCACCATTCTGGCAACTGATAGATGACTATACAAAAATTAATAGTCAAAAGATTGTCTTACATCATGGTTCCAAACAAGCAAAAGAAACTTTAAAAATTGCTCTGGAAAAAGAATTGGAGAAACAATGTAAGTCAACAAGAGTTGTAATTGCTAACTCAAGTTTGAAATTTACATTATAATAAAATATAAAATAGAAAGAGGGTTATTATTATAGAAGTTTTAGATATTGCTTTACCTCAAAATTTAGAAAATATGTCATTACCATCACCAGAACTGGTGAATTATTATAGATTAGCTGAAAATAGAATTTTTTATATTGATTATGAAATTGATGAATCAGTATTAGAAGTTCAAAAAGCAATCATTTATTATAATATTATTGATAAAGATATTCCTGTTTCTGAGAGAAAACCAATTATTATCTTATTAGATACCCCTGGTGGATTACTTGTGGAAACATTTTCATTGGCTCAAACAATGGTTATGTCAAAAACAAAAGTGATTACGGTAAATATTGGTACTGCTTATTCTGGCGGTGCATTACTTTTACTTGCAGGACACGAAAAATATACTCTAAAATATTCAAAAGCTATGATTCATTCTGGAAGTACATCTGGTGGAGGCGGCACATTTGAACAAAATGAGGCGGCACAAAAGATTTATAAACAACAGATTGATGATATGGCAGAGTTTATCTTAGAAAGATCAACTATTGATCCTAAAGTTTTTAAGAGAAATAAAGCAAAAGATTGGTATTTTAGTTCAGAAGAACAAGTAAAATATGGACTTGCAGATAAAATTATTACAAGTTTAGACGAAATTATCTAAGGAGAGTTATCACTACTCTTCTATTTTTATGCAAATATATAGATTCAAGGAGAAGAAAACATGATCAAGATTAACGAAATTAAAAGTAAAACCACTCCACGTAAGAAGAATATTCAGCTTAAAAATATTTCATTACATGATCTAAATCTTATTGATACAGATACAGGTGAAAACATTACTCAAGAAGTCATTGATGCCTTACCAGAAGGAACAGAAACAATTGACTTCAATATTAGTGTAGAACTTCCAGAAGAAGAATAAGTTGGGTGGTGGATGATATAAATAAAGTTGAGTTTTTAGAACAACAGCTAGATTTATTAAAACGTAAACAGAAAGATTCAAACATTGAATGGCAAGATATCGCTGATTTCAGATCAGATTACAATGGGGAATCTGAACATAGAGATACTATCCGTAAAGGAAGTAAACTTTTGTATGAATACTTAGATGCAGGATGGGTACATGAACCAACATCAATGAGTATTTCTGAATCTGATGAAATTATTAGATTAAAGAAAGAACGTCAGAAATTATCTGACGCAAGAGTTGAATATAATCGTCAAATTAGGCAAGAAGCTCGTAAGGAATCTTATTCTGAAATGATTAAAAGAATTATTTGTGAGAATGTAGAGCCAACTGATTTAAAAGTACAATATCATACTTTTAATAGTAATACTGATTTATTGGTACATCTCACTGACATTCACACAGGAATTGAGATTAATACTTGGAATAATACATTTAATCAAGATATTCTAAAAGAACGAATTGAAAAATTCACTTCTGAAATTCTTAAAATTAGAGATTTACATAAATCTGAAAATTGTTATCTAGTCATCGGTGAAATCCTGTCAGGTATTATCCATAACAATCTTCGATTACAAAATAACATGGATTTAATGGAACAATTCAAATATGTTTCAGAATTAATTTCTGCAATGCTAATTAGAATTGCAAATCATTTTAATAATATTTATGTATATGTTACACCTGGTAATCATTCAAGAATTTCACCTAAAAAAGAAGATGCTTTAGATGGTGAAAATATGGATGTATTATTACCATTTTATTTGAAAGCAAGATTACAAAATATTAAAAATATTGATATTTGTGAAAATAATATTGATTCTGAGATTGCAATGTTTAATATTCGAGGAAATAATATTTTTGCATCACACGGTCATAAAGATGCACCCGCAAGTGTTGTTCAAAATTTTACAATGATGTTTGGAATTAAACCAGACATTGTGCTATTAGGACATAGACATTTGAATGGATTAACTACCGTATATAATGCAAAGGTTATTGAGTCAGGATGTTGCTCAGGAACAGACCAATATGCAATGTCTATTAGAAAAACTAATCGTCCTGAACAGACCATATCTGTTGTGGGACAGGATGGTTTAGTTTGTTTATATGATATTCAATTGGATTAATTGATATGGAGAGTACATTTGCTACTCTCCTATTTTTATATAAAAATATAGAAGAAAGAGGTTTTATAAATGACAAAAATTGAATTTGTAGATGCAGTCGCAAAAGAAACAGAATGGACAAAAAAAGATTCTGAGGAAGCTATTAATGCTGTAATTAAAGTAATTACAAATGCTTTGGTAGCAGGTGAGAAACTTTCTATTGTTGGATTTGGAACATTTGAAGTTGTTGAAAGAGCTGAGAGACAGGCTAGGAACCCACAGACAGGGGCTGCAATTATGGTTCCAGCATGTAAAGTCCCTAAATTTAAACCAGCAAAGGCACTTAAAGAACTTATTAATGCGTAATAATAAGAGGACTGATTATATGAATAAAATTCCAACTATTTGTTTTGAAGATATTTATAAATTTTGTGAAGCTATGGATTCTGAATTTAATAGACGATATTATGCATCTAAATCAGATGAATCTATAGATATTTCAATCTTTGCAAAATATGACAATGCAAGAAAAATCATTAATTTTCTTACTGACTATGATTATGAGCTTGCTAATATAAATTTTCATGATCCTGAGATTGATGGATATGAAGATGAATTTATAATTACGTTATGTGCAAGAATCAGTAATCATGATACACCTGAAATCTGGGTTGAGCCTGCTAAACGAAAAGACGGTTATCTTCTAAATGAAGCAGATGCAACTTATATTCTTGACGAATGTAATAGAGCACTTTTACCACAAGTAGAAACTGCTAAAACTTACTTTGTTGAGTTAAAAGAAAATGTTGACGATGAATATGATGATTTTGCAGATGACTTAGAGTTAGGCAATTGTTACGATTGCTGTTGTCATCATGATTGCGTAGATTGTGATATGGATGATGAAGAATATGTAAATGTGACTCTTCCTAAAGAAGATATTGAAACTTTACATATGCTTTGTCGTATTTTTAAAGTGTAATCTATCTTTATAATAGAAATAGATCTCCTTTTAGAGTGTGTAGGTGTCATAGCTTACGCACTCTTTTTATATCCATTGGATTGTTTTGTTCAATGGAGAATTAATTATTGGGTGGGATGGATAATCCCTTAAAGAGTAAATATAGGATGGTTGGTATTCTCCTATCTCTGAACCTCTATAAATATTAACTGGTTGGTCAGTTAGACCAATAAAGAGAATTACAAGCGTAGGCTTATCTCTACCTTCAATTGTATTATTGGAGGAATTTTTAATGAAAAACGAAATCAAAATTAATGGAACTCAAAAATTTATGGGAATGAATATTCCTGTTGTAGAAGGTGGCTTTGGCGAAGATCAAAAAGTCATACTAGCAAGAACTGTAGCTGAAATTCATGGTGTAAGGATGAATGATATACAAGATTTAATCATTCAAAATTATGATGAATTTGAGATTGGCGTTGATATTCTTGATTTGTGTGATGATAATTTCAAAACCGACGCTATCGGTTTAGGATTTGTAACCAGTAACCGACAAAAACATTGTTATCTTCTTTCTGAACAAGGATATGTTTTACTTGTTGGATTCATGAGAACTGATAAGGCAAAAGAAATCCGAAAGAATTTAAGAAGAGAATATTTTACAATGAGACAAATCATTAATTCTGATGAACAACTAACGGCAAATTTATTATTATCAATTTACAAAGGTGGACAAGATGCTGTTGTAGCTTCTAAGAAATTATCAGAATTAGAAGTTGCTAAAGCTACTGCCCCATTAATTCCAAAAGCAGAATATCATGATAATGTTCTTAACAAAGATGGTTTAATTTCTACGACTATTATTGCAAAAGATTTAGGTCTTAGAAGTGCAATGAGATTAAATCAAATTATGAATAAAAACGGAATCATCTGGAAGCAATCTGGTGTATGGAATCCACGTGCAGATTACGCATGGCTCATAACGGAACATTATGCTGATTATCAGAGTTATGAAAACGATAATTCTGCACCTTGTTTGAAATGGACTGAAAAAGGACGCAAATGGATTATTGAAAATTTTGATAGTTGGGCTAAATAAATATCAAGTACATAGAGAGACAGTTTTAATACTGTCTCTTTTATAAAAATTTATGAAAGGAAGTGAGCAAATGGCAGGAAGAACTGTACAATATAATGTTTTAACGACACCAGAAAAATTACAGCAAGTTAATCCAGATAATGTTGAATTAGGAAATGACTTTTTAGATTATCTTGTATCAGTAGACAGAGCAAGATCAACAATTGATGCATATGCTCACGATCTTAATATTTTTTGGGTATATCTATTAGAAAAATGCAACAACAAATTTTTTATTAATTTGTCTAAACGTGAAATTTCTAAGTATCAAAGTTATTGTTTAACTGAATTGAAATGGAGTCCTGCAAGAATCAAAAGAGTTAAATCTACTCTCTCATCTCTTAGTAATTATGTTGAAAATATGTTAGATGATGAGTATGAAGGATTTCGTCCAATTATTCGTAAAATAGAAAATCCAACAAATGAAAAAGTATTAAAGAAAACTGTATTCACAGAAGAACAATTACAAGGTTTATTAGATTATCTTGTTGAAAAGGAACAATATGATAAAGCATGTATGTTAAGCATGGCTATGAATAATGGTAGACGTAAAAGTGAATTGCCACGTTTTAAAGTTTCATACTTCGATGATGAGAATATCATTTATGGTTCTTTATATAAAACTCCCGAAACTATCACTACTAAAGGTAGAGGATCAAGAGGAAAGCAACTTATTGTATATACATTAGTAAAACCATTTAAACCATATTTAGATTTATGGCTTAAATATAGAGAAGAAAATAATATTACTTCTGAATGGTTATTCCCTAAAAAAATAGGAAATACATATGTTGATGAACAAATTTCTACAGATACATTGGATAGTTGGGCTGAAACATTTAGTAAAATATTAGATATCCCGTTTTACTGGCATAGCCTGAGGCACTATTTCACGACAAGTTGTGCACGTAGCGGTCTTCCAGATAATGTAATTCAAATGATTATCGGATGGTCTTCATTGGATATGGTAGGGTTATACAAAGATATTGAAGTAGATGAAGAATTTGAAAAATATTTTGGTGAAGATGGAATTAAAAAAGTTGAACAAGCTTCTTTAGCAGATTTATAAAATCCTCAAAGCCCGTAGTGTAGATCAAACACACCTATATGGAAACAAGCGCACGACATCGGACTGTCAAACCGCTTCGGGCAAATACCTATCTTTCTATATATTTTTCTTGTTTCATATTACTCTTCAAAGAGACATAATTTTTCATATGATCTCTTCTCCTGAAAAGGGCAGCTCACTACTGCCCTATCTACAGTAAACTTGTCCTTTACAATATTTTCCAATTGTGATAATGTAAAAATATCAAAAATTGGAGGTGTTGTATATGGAGTTTAACAGAAAGACACAAACTGTCAAATCGTTTGCACGAGATATGAAAAATGGAAAATACAATATGTTCCATAAGTTACAGCGAAAAGAAGGACAATGGAAAAATTATGAGCAGAGCTTATTAATCGACTCAATGCTTCGCAACTATCCTGTTGATCCGATTCGTTCAGAAGAGAAAGAAGATAAAATCAGATATGTATTTGACGGTGTTCAGCGCAGCACAACTATCAGAGATTTTTTAACTGATGGCTTCAAATTAAGTCAAAAGCTGAAACCAGTAGCAATCGAAGGCACTGTATATAACATTGCAGGTAAGAAATTCTCACAATTGAATGAAGTTGTCCAGGATAAAATTAACGACTATGAAATGATACAGTATATCTTTTCTGATTGTACAGATGAAGATATTCGTGAGATGTTCCGTAGACAGAATGGTGGTAAACCATTATCAAACACTCAGAAGAGAAAATCATTAGAGAGTGATGAAGTTAGTGCAATTATCTTTGATGTTGCGAATCATCCATTCTTTGCAAAAGTATTATCGCCAACACAGTTAAAGAAAGATGTTGCGAATGATATTGTGCGTCAGACACTTATGTTGATTAACACTACAGATGATAATGATTTCACATCATTTAGAGCAAAAGATATTGATTCATTTGTAGAATGGTACAATGAGCATGTTGATGAAAAAGATATTATTTTATTGAAATCTGCTCTGGCATTCTTAGATGAAAAATTTGAAGAAAAACTTAATCTCAAGTCTACTTCTCTTCCAATGATGTTATATGCTGCATATACATGTGTGAAGAATGAAAAGGACTTTGATGAATTTGTAAATATTGTGCAGGCATTTGTAAATAGCTATGGTGACAATATGGACTATGTTCAGTATTGCACCAGTGGTACATCTTCTGCTCAATCTGTTCAAGGAAGATTGAACTATTGGAAGAATCTTTGCAAAGGATTATAGCATATAATATTGCTGAATCAAATAAGAAAGCATTGATTTATTCGATGTTATGCTGAAATAATATAAATTTAATTTATATTCAGGTAATTCCATACCTGTATAGTGAGGTAATTACACTCACTAAATATTGTAGAATGAAATACGATAATGGAAATAGAAACTTAATATTGAAATTTATGAGAAGTCGCCTTATTGGTGGCTTCTTTTTGTATACGAAAAAAATGGAGGTGTCGCAGTGGCAGCTAATATATTAAAAGTTGGTAACGATCCAAACTCAGCAATCAAAACATTTTGCGTAGATACTATTGAAGAAATTGCAAAACTTCCTACTATGGAACATGGTGCAGCAGGCGATTTTGCAAATATTCCTGGGCTTGAATCTCCTGCTCCAATGGGAAGTCAAGCTATTGTAGGAAATGAATCAGGCACAGTGAAAATTTATATGCTGTTTTCATTTGGTTGGAAAGATACAGGCACAGAATAATGGATGTATTATCTTATATTATCGCCAGTAGGCTTCTCTCCTGTTCTGGTGGAAATGGGGCAAATATTAAACTAGATGAAAATGGAAATATTATTACAGATGAAGATGTGATATTATATGTAGATTTCCCTACTGCAAGTTTGATGACTGATGGAGATATATTCTCAGTTGCAAATAGTTATTTAATCGCAAAAATTATTGGTGATGTTGCTGAGTCAAATAAGAAAGCATGGATTTATTCAATGTTGTAAAAGAGTCATTCACGATGATGTGGGTGGCTCTTTTATTATGCAAAAAATATAAATTTAATTTATATTCAGGTAATTCCTTACCTGTAAAGTGAGGTTATTACACTCACTAAATATCATATGAATATGATAATGGAAAATGGAGAAATATATATTGACTATAAACGGTTGGCGTTTGTTGTCCTGTCGGTGGGACGTAGTTGAATTAGATGAGTAGTAGACAAATTGGAGTAGCTACCAATTTGAATGTGGTTTTACCTAACCTTCCACTTCTACTACTCTTCTTTAACTGTTGATTAAGGTTAGGGAAAGGTTAAGGTCAAATATGCCAAAAAAGAAAACACATGAAGAATATATTGCTGATTTAGCAAGATTAAAACCTGAATTTGAATGTTTAGGTACATATCAAGGGAATAAAATAAAAATATTGCACCGTCATAAAGTATGCGGATATAAATGGGAAATTAAGCCAAATGTTTTACTGACTTCTGGTGAATGTGGGTGTCCTTTATGTTCTGGAAAAGTAAGAAAAGATACAGAATATTTCAAACGTGAAGTTTATGATTTAGTTGGTGATGAGTATGATGTATTAGGTGAATATGTCAATACTCATACAAAAATAAAATTAAAACATAATTTATGTGGGAATGAATTTGAAATGACACCACATAATTTTATATCTGGTCAAAGATGTCCTAAATGTCAACATGGAAGCAAACGAAAAACTACAGAGGAATTTAAACAGGAATTATTTGAAAAAGTTGGAGATGAATATACCCTTGAGGATGAATATGTTACAAATAAAACCAAAGTGAATTTTAGACATAAAATATGTGGTAAGTTGTGGTATCAAACACCTGATGAAGTCTTACATGGTTATAGATGTATTCATTGTTATGGAAATGAAAAATGGACACAGGATCAATTTGAAAATAAAATAAAAGAATTATACGGAAATGAATTTACTGTTGTTGGAGAATATGTGAATAATCATACAAAAATTAAAATGAAACATAATAAATGTGATTTTGAATGGGATGTTTTACCAAAAGATATTATACATAAGCATAGTGGATGTCCTAAATGTAATATGTCTAAAGGTGAACGCAGAATCGAAAAATTCCTTGATGATAATAATATTAAATATACTCCTCAAATGAAGTATGATGATTTGAAAGGTAAATGTAATCAAAGATTTTCATATGATTTTTATTTACATGATTACAATATTTTAATAGAATACCAAGGACAACAACATGAATATCCTGTTGATCGTTTTGGTGGAGAAGAAAAATTTGCTAGGCAACAAGAGATAGATGCTATTAAAAATATGTACTCAATATCTCATAATATCGAATTAATGGAAATTTGGTATTATGATTTCGATAATATAGAAGAAATTTTAACAAGTCGATTGTCATTAAAACAATCGGCTTAATTTTATGCAAAAGTGAAGGAGGTGGCGTTCTTGGCTAATAGAAAACCTAGACAATCAAGAGAAGAAGCGATTCGTGAGTCAATGAACTCACCAATAAAACTTGATCCAACAATCACATTTAGTATTCCAAGAGCCAATGTGCAATTCGATCCAGAAAAACATAAATATAAATGCTCATGCTGTGGAAAAGGATTTAATAATTTAAAACAGAATTTTCAAAAGTCTGGTAGTCCATTATTTCAGGCAAACGATGGATATTTACCGTGGTGTAAGGAATGTACTGACAAATACATGAATACGTTAGTTGCTTTCTATTGTGGTAATGAAGAACATGCAATTAAACACTTTTGTCAACAAGTGGATTGGGTATATAATATTGAACCTTTAAAAGCAGCTAGGGAAATATCTTCTGATAGAAGCAGAATTTCTCATTATGCAGCAAAGAAAAATTTAAATGTTGGAAGTATGAAAACGTATTTTGATTCTATGGTAAATGATTATGAAGAAAAACAAGGACAACTTATTCTATCCAGAGAACAAGCAAAACAGGATGATGTTAATATCTCTGCTTCTGCTGTTGATAGATGGGGTGTTGGTTTTACGGAGGCTGATTATAAGAACCTTGATGATCATTACCGTATGTTGAAAAAGAATAACCCAAATGCTGATAATAATCAGGAGATTTTTATTAAATCATTATGTAATATCAACATGCTAATGGTTAGAGCTTTAACAAAAGGCGATGCGAAAGAATATAGCAGTCTTGTTGAACAATATAGTAAGACATTTAAGCAAGCAGGATTGAGAACCATTGAAGAAAAAGATTCAAGTAATGATGAAGTTTTTGGTGTGACTCTTGCTACTATTTCTCAATACACACCAGAAGAATTTTATAAAGATAAAGATTTATATAGTGATTGGGATGAAATTGGAGATTATTTTGAACGTCATGTATGTAGACCAATGGAAAACATTATGACAGGAAGTGATATAAGAGACAAAGAGTTCTTTGTTCCAGAGGAAGATGAAGATGAATAATTTGAATCAATATCCTGCGGATGATAACCAAAAAGAGCTATATAAGAAATTTCCTTCTACTCACTATTTGAGTAATCCTATGAATGTAATACATAGCTTGGCATGGTGTACATTTTGGCGTAGAAATATGCACAGATTTGTAAGAGATTATTTAAAACTTTCATTATATGTTTATCAAGAATTAGCAATATACTTAATGGGTATATCTAACTTCATTTGTATAATTGCTAGTCGTAATGATGCTAAATCATTCATTATAGCATTATATGCTTGTTGCAGATGTATTCTGTACCCAGGAACAAAATTTCGTATAGGATCAGCTACAAAAAAACAGGCTAAATTAATTGTGTCTGATAAAATACTTGATGAATTGTGCGAATGGAGTAAACCATTAAAAGCTGAGATAGCTGATTGGAGTACAAGTGAAAATAATATTTTTGTAAAATTTAAGAATGGATCAAAGATTACTGTATTTGTAGCAAATGACAACGCTCGTGGTTTGCGATCAAATGCTATTTGTCGAGAAGAATTTAGACAGATTGATAAAAAAATCGAAGACTCTGTTATTTCTCCGTTCCAGACAGTTAGAAATCAGCCATATATGCTTAATTCATATTATGGTGAAAATCCTGTTTTACAAGAAGATCCCGTAGACGTTTATATCAGTTCAAGTTGGATTGATAACGGAGCGTGGATTTGGGATATTGTAGACCAAGCATATACTGGTATGCAAAAGCATAATGGTTCAGTGCTTTTGACATTTGATGAAAGCATTACATTGAAGCATCATTTAAAAACATTAAAACAGCTCATTAAGGAAAAGAAAAAACAAGACCCGATTACATGGAAAATTGAGTTTTTAAATCTTCGTGTAAAAGATTCTATGTCTTCTTATTTTACTTATTCAATGTTAATGAATAGGCAAATCTCAAAACATGTCTTCTATCCTCGTGAAACAATCGACTTTAAAACAAATAAAAGAAATAAATATGCTATTCCTAAGATTGACAATGAGGTAAGAGTAATATCAAATGATATTGCATTTGTTGCAGGTGCGCAGAATGATAATTCTGTATACGCTTGCATACGAGGTATTCCAGAATCTTCTACTTATCTTTCAAATGATAATGAAATTGAAATTAAACAAGGTTATCGAAGACAATATCCATATATTGAATCAAATCAGATTGGTGATACTACTTTGCAAGCAATTCGTATCAGACAATTATATGAAGATTTTGATGCTGATTATATTGTCATAGATGCTAGGAATGGGGGATTGCAGATAATTTATTCATTGCAAAAAGTATTATTCGATGAAGAAAGAGGCGTGGAATATTCACCATTACGTTGCATGAATGTCGATGATTATGCAAAGGTGTGTCCTGATCCAAATGCACCTGCTTGTATATATGCTATTAATGCTACTCAATCATTAAATAGTGATATTGCTACAGCATTTAGAAAAAATCTTATTGAAAATAAAATAGATTTTCTTGTAAATTACAATACTGCCAAAGAAGAAATCTTATCAAATAATAATGATTATAAGAATGAAATTGATACAAATAAACAGATAGAATATGAACGTCCATTCCTTGAAACACAAGCCATGATTAGTGAATGTGCAGAACTCCAATATGAAAAAATGCCACAAACAGGCATAATTAAAATTTATGAGCAAGGCAAAAATCGTAAGGATAGATATACTGCTTGTTCATATGGTTCATATTTCTTTGACCAATTAGAACTTGATATGATGGGAAACTCAAGTGATTACGAATATTGCACCTTAATAAACTGAAAGGAGGCGACACATGCCAGAAGAAGTAAAACGCAAGAGGGGTCGCCCTCCAAAACAAAAACCAATAGAGCAACAGGTTGTAGAATCAAATTCGCAATCTTCAACTGTACAAAATAATAACTATGAATTTAGTAGTTGTGTTACTACAAGTTCTCTGAATTTAGATAGTCTTCTATTTTCATGTGGACTATATAATTATTTTTCAAAGTCTACAATTGACTGCGTAATCAGAGATCCCGTTACTTATCATGATGAAGCCATTCGTTTATCTGATTTAGTATATACAAAAAATGGTATTGTATCTAATTCTATAGATTATATGACTGCTCTCCCATGTCTGGATAGAGTGATTACCATAAAAAGTAAACGTAGTGTAAAAAAGATAAAAGAAAATAAAGAAAAAATGTCAGCTACATTGAAAACCATTGATGATAAATTGTTTATTCGTGATGCACTACATACAGAAATGCGTGAAGGCATAGCTTTTTATTATTTTGATATACGAAAACCAAGTAACGACTTTCAACAATCTATGTCTGATTATGATGTAGAAAACATCGTTGAAATTAATGAACTTGGAATCAATGCAAGGATTGTTACTCTTCCTTGGCAATATACAAAAATTGTTGGAAAGAAAAATGGTCGTTATGTCCTAGCTTTTAATCTTAGATATTTTGATGATTTTACTGGTGATACACAGGAAAGAAAATTAAAGAAATATCCAAAAGAAATATCAGATGGATATAACAAAAAACGGAAAGGATTAATTAAAGATTGGTTAATTCTTGATAGTGATAAGACCATGTGTAGAAAAATCAAATGTAAAGACTCTGAGCCTTGGGGACGAAGTTTGATTATTGCTGCATTAGAAGATGTTTTATATAAAGATTATTATACTGACACTAAGCGTAATGTGTTGGATGAAATCAATAATAAGATAATTTACGAAACATTTCCAGAAGGTAAAGATAAAGGTACTTGTGCTTTAAGTAAAAAACAGCAAGAAGATCAACATAACACTGTCAAACAAGCTATTATGACTAAAAATAGTAAAGGTGGAACAAGTTTCTTCTCTGTCGCAGCAGGTACAAAATTAGATTCTATTGATATTGATTTAGATATTTTTGATTCTAAAAATGAATCAGACTTAAATAATAATATATCTTTAGATTTAGGTATTTGTGCATCATTAATCGGTGCAATGTCAACGGGTAATTTTGCATCTGGACAATCAAATTTGGAAATGATAACTGCGCAACTATATACATGGGTTTATGAATGGCAAACAGAATTAAATTATGTAATAAATAAAAATATCATTAAAGATGATAAAAATAAAGTGGAAATCTACTACTTCCCTACTTCTTTTGTAAATAGGAAAACATTCTTTGATCAAATGAAGACACTATATTCGGAAGCAAGCGGTTCATTAACTTTCTTGGTAGCAAGCGCAGGTATTGATCCTGATGTATATTTTAATATTCTTGACCAAGAAATTGAAGATGGTATATACGACCGCTACAAACCCCATGAAACAAGTTACACTTTAAGTAAAAATCAAGAAGATTCTAATGGAAGACCACAAATAGATAATCCTACAAATGAAAATACTATTATAAGTAAATCAAATAATGCAAATGATTTGCCAAGTCCTAGTGACAATAAATAATAAAGAACTATTTCGGTAGTTCTTTTTATTATACAACTTTTTAACAAGGAGGATTAAATTATGTTAAATAATATCCTCGAAATTTCTAAACGTGCTTCTAAAAATGGTCGTGTACCAATCAAGATTGCTCTTCTAAAAATCCATAATGATTCAACAAGTACAAATAAAAATGGACTTCATTGGAAAAAAGAATATGTTCAAAATGCAATGGATAGTGTAATTGGTATGCCATTATGCACTGAATTTGCAGATGATGATAAAGAAGTTCCAATTGGTCATGGATTGACAGGAAGTGAGTATGACTCCAATGGAAATGCTCAACCTGTTTTTGAAAACTCAGTTGTAGTTGGAACGTGTGAATCAGTTTCTATTGAAACTATTATAGATGAAAACGGAAACGAAATAGAAGTTCTTGCTACAGATGGATATTTATATAATCAGCGTTATCCAAAATTTGTCAAATGGGTAAGAAAAAATTATGCAATTGGAAAAGTAGACACATCTATTGAGATTATGGGAACACCAGAAAACGAAAATCAAATTATTTATGAAGAAGATGAACCAAAAGAAGAGTTTCGTACTCCGAAAACATTTTGTTTTACTGGTTCAGCAATTCTTGGTGTTTCACCAGCAGATGATGATGCCATTGTATTAGAAGTCGCTCAAAAGAAAGAAAACAAGGAGGAAAACAAAGAAATGGAATTTAATATGGATGAAATTAAAAGCACAATCCAAGCTACTATTTCTGAGATGAATGAGAAATCTGAATCTTATGAAACAAAGATTTCTGAGTTAAATTCTCAGATTGAAGCAAAAGATGCCGAATTAGCAGAAAAGGATTCTAAAATTTCTGAACTTAATGCTTCAATCGCTGATATGCAGAAAGCTCTTGATGACATTAGAGCAGAACAATCATCTTCTTGGGATCAAATGAGAATCCTTGAGGAAGAAATTGCTAAAGCAAAAGTAGCCGAAAAACTTAGTGAAGTCGACTCTGCTCTTGGAGAATTTAGCGCAGAAGAAAAAGAAGTTGCAAAAGATGATATTGATAAATTAAAAGAAAATATTAACGCTTGCAAAAAGAAAGAAGAACTAAATAACGTTACTTCTGAAATTAATTCTATCAAATCTAAAATCTGTATGAACATTGTTGAAAAACAGAAAAAAGCCGAGGCTGATGCAAAAATCGCAGAACAAAATTCAAAAAAAGAAACTGTAGAAACTGAGGATATTTTCTCAGAAATGTGTACAGAGGTTACTACTTCTGATGAAGAAGACCTCAATATTTTTTAATTAAGGAGGATAATTAAATGATTAAATTTAATACTATCGGACAGATTGAGCATGGAGAGTATCCATTTGAAGATGCTATTGCTTTCGCAGACACATTTAATGGAGCATATGGCGAAGTAACTTCTGGTTCTTTTGCTGTAGGAGCTAAAAAAGGTAAAGTTATCATGCAAGTTGAACGTGGCGATGATGAATATATGCCTACATATAAAATCGTAAAAGGTGAACATGTAAGAGTTCTTGATCTTGCAAAATTAGAAGGAAAAATTGTAGAAGTTTATGGTGATGAACTTCCAGCAGATGTTGCTAAAGGTGACAAACTTGAATCTGATGCAACTGGAAAACTCGTAAAAGGTGCTACCGCAGCTCCATACCTGGAAGTTACCGCAATCGTAGGAAACCATCTTGGTGTTGAAGCCAAGGTTGTAACTGCCTAATTAAAGGAGGAATAAAGGAATGTCTTATACATTTGAATTAAATAATGAAAGAAAAGATGCTAATTTTGTTAGCGGAAAAATTAATGGAAAATCTGCAATTGTAGAAATTTTCTCTGCAATGAGAGATGGAAAAGATCTTGCACCTTATGGCAAGAAAGCAGATGTAGCTGCTAAATATATTAAGGAATTAAATGAGAAGGCAAGCAACAATGACTTATCTGCCATCTCCGAATTAAATGAGATTCGTAGATTCTCTATGCAACCAGTTCTATTGCAAGAAATTAAATTACTTGGTATTTACGGTAATTACAAACCAATTGGTTACAACGAATCTTGCGAAGTTGAAATTCCAGTGTTTGCAAATCTTTCTGCAAATGAGCAAGCTCTTGGTCAGGACGTTAAGTTCCCTGTAGTCAGAAAGAAACGTGTACCAATTTCTACAACCACTATTTCTGGCGGTTACGCTGTAGATTATAGAAAAGCTGCTCTTGGTGATATGAGTGACGAGAATGAATTACAGGATCAAGTACGTGTTCAGATTAGAAATAAAGCAGCAAAATATGTTGTTGATACTGTATACAAAGCAATCAAAAACGCAACTGGTGTAAAATACTTCTTTGAAGGAAGTGGTCTTACAAAGACTGGTGTTGATGGAGTTATTTCTAAAGTAAGACGTTTTGGTAAACCAACAGTATCTGGTGATTATGCACTTATTTCTCAGTTCAATGGATTTGCAGGATACCAAGGTGTTACACCTACTGTAAATGGAATTTCCGAAGCAGTTATGAACGAGATTCATAACACTGGTCTGATGGGTGTATATAACGGTACAACTCTGAGCGAAATCCCAAATGCTTATGATATGACTACTCTTACAGCAGATGGAACAAATTTTGAAACAATGCTTCCAGCAGGTCTTGGATTTGTAATGCCTACAGGTGGACAATCTCCAATTTATACAGTTACTCGTGGTGGTCTTACATCCATCTCTGGTAATGACATTACAACTGGTCAGTTAATTTCAAGATTTGACCTTGAGGTAGGATGTCTTGTTGTTCCTGGTCAGGAATATCGTGTAGGCATGGTGCATGATACAAACCTTGATTCATTAGCAGATTAATTGTTAATCAAAGATAATATTATATAGTCTTATTGTGAATAGAGTCACATTATTTGTGGCTCTATTTTACTTAGTCAAAAGGAGTCAACATTATGAGAGATTATTTCCATTGCTATTCTAAAAGGCTTGCTTGTTTCATCATGGCATTTGGTATTCGTTATGAGAAAAAACTTATAAATCAGAAAAACGGTATGCCTTATTATACATTTAAGAAAACAGAACGAATGGATAAAATAATTGATCTATATAGAAAAGTAATTCACACAATTTAATCGTTAAGAAAAAACATAGTCGATAAGGAGAATTTAAAATGCCAACAAAAAGAACAACTACTACCACTACAAAAAAAGTTGAAGAAGTAAATCCAACAGAAGAAATTGTTATAGAACAAACCCCAGTTGATGCCGAAGAGGATTTTAATCTTGAAAAAAAAGTTACTGTAAGAAGTATTGCAGAATGGACAACAGGATTCCAAAGAATTGAAACAAATGGAGATGTTACTATTCCACCAAACGGAACAGTAAGATTATCCAGAGGTGAAATTATTTCACAGGTTCAGAATGGAAATCTTTTATTCACAGGAATAGACGGTCAAGGTTCTCATGCAACTCTTTATATTGAAGATAAACCTACGAGAATTGAAGCGGATTTTGAAACAGAAACTTCTCAACAGAATGTAATTAATAAAGAACGTATTGATGATTTATTTGCTATCAAATCAATAAAAGATTTTGAATCTGCATTACATTCTATGGTTGTGACTAGAGCAGAAAAATACGCTATTATGGGATTCATCCGAAAAGGAAACTTTAATGACTATAATAAAGTACGTGCAGTAGAGGATTATACAAAATTACAAGTATAAGGATGGTGAATTGATGGAGAAAAACACAACTTATACGGAAGTCATAAATAGCTTCCATAGTACATTTCAAGACAAAGTTATAATACCAGAAGGACTTGAAAAAGTATGGTTTTTAAAAGCAGTTGGAAAATATTCTTTTGAGATTGACTCCATCAATTTTGATGAAGAATTAAATGAGTTTGATTCTAAATTAAAAAGATACACAATAGATACTCTTGGTCTTATGATGAAGAAATTTTATCAAGAACGTGAGTTATCAAAAGTTAATAAACGTATCAGCATTGTTTCTAAAGATCTGTCTATTGATGGATCAAACGGAAGCAAAACCGCTACATTGAATGAACTTGAAAAAGTATCAGAAGAATTAGACGAAATGATATATAAGCAAACTCCTTCTGCTTATGATTAGGAGGTGTCTAAATGCAAGAATGGTATTTAATGACACCTGAAACAAGACCTAATATTACAGGTGGTTTTGAGAATGATGTTTTTTTAGATTACAAAGAAGATGCTTTTGCGGAAGCTCTTTCTACAGATATAGCTAAAACAGTTATTTTATGCAATTCTGATATGACAGAAATTGGAGAAATCAGAGTTATTATTATGGATAATTTGGCTAATACGCAACTTAAATCTATGGAACGTTCTGTTTTTGCTGTAATTGGTACATTAAAAGCAGGAATGTATATAAAGTTTGAGAATCAATATTGGTTGATTAGTGGTTATCCTGGTAATAATGGAGTATGCGAAAAGGCTACCGCTATATTATGTCAATATGAATTAATATGGCAAGATGATGACGGAAAGATTATAAGACGTTGGGCTAATTTCACCAGTGCCAGCAAGTATGATAACGGAAGAACGTTAGGGTCTACAATCATCCTTACATCAAATAACTTTACAATTTGGATTCCAGAAGATGATGATGGAACGACTCTTGATGGACGTAGAGTGTTCATTGACAGAGTAAAGACTGGACAATTACCAACAAAAGTATTTGAGATAACAAGAAGTGATGATGTATTGTATCTTTTCGGAAAAGATCATGGTGGAATATTAAGTTTCATTGCAGATAAAGATGAACTTAATAAGGTGACAGATAGACAAGATTTATGGATCTGCAACTACAAATCTCCTACTACTCCTACTCTCCCACCATCAGAACCAGACAATCCAACCACAGCTGTCACAATCACAGGTGGTGATACTCTCCGCTACGGCAGAGCAAAAACATGGACAGTCACTTTCTCTGATTCTGAAAATCAACCAAACTTCACATGGAATGTCAAATCAAACTTCAAAATCACTCAAAATATCATAGGTAATAAAATACAGTTAAAATGTACAGATGATAAGGCAATCGACTGTACGTTTACGCTACAAGTTCTCGACAATGAAAGTAACATTTTATCTGAAACAACTATTACTATTATAATGTAATCGGAGGTATATTATGGCACAGTCAGTTGCTAGAGACTTGGCTTTTGTCAAGTCAAAAGTAATTTCTCGCCTATTAGAATCTGATGAGTTTGCAAAAGTAATGTTGCGAAAGGAAGATTTTACTGATGACGAGAAGAATGACATGGAGTATAAACAAGTATTTGATTATCCTTATGTTGATGGTACACAGGAAGAAGTTATGCCTTTTGTCTGTGTTGAAACAGTTTGTAGAGGTACGAATCGTACCGTAAAATCTATGGATTTATATATCTGGATTTTCGTGCATCGTAACTGTATGAAAATGGATAAAACATGCACCAGTTATGGTGGTAATCGTGCAGACGTTCTTACAGATATTATAGAAAGACTTCTACGTGATTCTGATGATTTAGGAATTGGAAAACCAAGTCTTGATGACATTGGCTATACTGTTCCACAGTCCAGTTATTATGGACGACAACTCAAATATAACATTCCTGATTTTAAAATCAAGGAGGTGTGACATTTGAGAGGATTTTCAGATTATGATTATCTCTGTGATGAACCTTATTTTTATGAAGGTATAGGTCATGTTAAATGTCCTACTCTTAGGGACATAAGACGTATAACCTATGGACAATTCAATATTTTTCTCTCTTACATTTCTATTACTCGGAAACAATTTCTTGAAACATTTGGTCTTACTGAAAAATTCAATTCCCTCAGTGATGAAGAAAAAGAAAAAAATACTGTTTATAATCTACTAACATTTGGAATGAATCGTGCAGATTTTCTTGCCTACATGATTAGTTTCTTTGTTATAGATGATTTTCAGTATAATCCAGAACAGAATGCTTTTCTCATTGGCACTTATGAGAAGGACGATGATGGAAAGGAAATCTTTAACGAAATAGGGAAAATTGATAACAGCAATTTTGATGAATTTCGTGCGTTTCTGCAAGTTATATTAGGAATTAAATCTGAGAAAGAAGTTGAAAAACCGAAATATAAAAATAAGTTAGCTCAACGGATTGCTGAGAAATTAGCAAAACATAAGAGTGAACAAAAAGAAAAACAAACATCTGTGGATGATGATTATACATTACCAAATATGATTGTAAAATATTGTACTCATAATAAGGTGGGAATCAATATATTGAATGTTTGGGATATGACATATTATCAATTCATGAAGATGTTTTTAGAATATAGGATGGGAAGACAAGCAGATATAAATGATATGATGGCTGCTAATTCATTCTCATTTAAGAACTCTAAGGATTATAAACCTATGGAGTATATGAACAAAATTAAATAATGAAAACTTTCAAACAAAGTCGCCTGTGTTAGGTGGCTTATTTTATTTTTAAGAAAATGGAGGAATTATATTATGGCTAAAGAGCTTAATATGGCAAATCGTCAGTGTTGTGATGTACATATTCTTGACTATGCTACAATGAAACCTTGGATGTTAGTAGATTTCTGTAACACTACTACTGCTGGTTTTAGTGCAGACGCAGTATACGCAAATAAAAAAGGCGCAAAGGATATTAAATTTGATAACCCACTTGAGGGTACTATGAAACTTAATTTCCAAGTTCATCCATTCCAGATATATGCACTGTATTCTGATGGAGAAATTGAAACATCTGCGCTCATTGCTCGTAGAGAAAATGTAACGGGTGCTGCGGAAGGAAAACTTACTCTAACTAATACACCAAAAGCAGGTACAGTTTATGCTGTTGATCCTGATACTGGAAAAATTATCGAAGGTACGGTTTCTGAGAAAGAATTTACTGCTACAACTACTTCTGAGATTAAAGAAGGTACAACATATGAAGTATCTTATCTTGAGGAAAAGACAGCGGGTGTAAAGAAAATTTCCTTTAATAATAAGAAAACTCCAAAAGATTTCTTCATTCAAATGGAAACTGTTGATAAAGATGAGAAGGGAAATCTTGTACCAGTAAGAATTACTGCTTATAAAGCATCTCCTAATAGAACTCTCGACTTATCATTCTCTTCTGATGGAGATCCTGCGGAAATTGAGATAGAACTCAGTGTTCTTCAAAACGAGGACGGAGATGTAATGGATATTATTGAAATTACTGAATAATATATTTTTGAAGTAGGGTAATATAATATTATCCTACTTCTTTTTTAATAAAGGAGTTGAAATTGAGTAATAGACCATTGCCTAAGTTTAAATTAGAAATTGGAAATATTATTAATTCATATAATAGAAAATTGAAAATTATTAATCGTGAGTATAGACCTAAAATAGCTCATTCTCATGGCAGAGAATTTATATCAAACGAAAAATGGTATCAATATGAATGCTTAGAATGTGGAAATAAAGATTGGATAGTTGAAACAGCATTGTGTGATAGTCAACATGTAGGTTGTAACGCTTGTTGCCATCCACCAAAGAAGATCGTTCGAGGAATAAATGATATCGCTACTACTGCTCCTTGGATGGTTAAATATTTTGAAAATCCAGAAGATGCAACAAAATACTGCAAAACCACTAAACAGAAAATAGATTTTGTTTGTCCCGATTGCGGTAGACATCACATAAAAGCTATTGGAACTGTATATACTTGTCATAATTTATCTTGTCCATGTCAAGATGGTTGGAGCTATCCAAATAAATTTATGCATTCTGTTTTAGAACAATCACGCATTAGCTTTGAGACTGAGAAAATTTTTGATTGGTCTAAAGGAAGAATATATGATAATTATATAAAATATAATGGTTTACAAATTATTACAGAACAACATGGTAAACAACATTATGAACGAGAAATTAATAAAAATGGTAGAACCGTTGAAGAAGAACAAGAAAATGATAAGATGAAACAAGATCTTGCTATTCAAAATAATATAGATTATTATTTTACAATTGATTGCAGAGAATCCACAAAAGAACATATCAAAAATTCTATCATCAATTCTGAATTATTTAAAATCTTAAATATAAATCCAGAAAATATTAATTTTGATAAATGTGATAAATTTGCTTCATCAAATATGGCTAAACAAGTATGTGATTATCGTAATGAACATCCTGATATGACGATGAAAGAAATTGCGCCATTATTTCATGTATGCCACGATACTATAAGAAATTGGGTTAAAAAGGGTGCAAAACTTGGTTGGTGTACATATGAGAAATTTGATGATTTAAAATTACGGTATCAACGTGAAGATATGCCTGTTAATAATCGTCCTATTCACTGTATCACTACAGATACATACCATCGTAGCGCAACAAAATTTGTAGAATATTATCAATCTCTTACAGGAAAGAAACTCTGTGCAAGAAATATTCGTTCAGTATGTACAGGTAAACGTAATCATGTCAATAATATGAAATTCGAATATATTACTCAAGAACAATTCAATCAATTAAAAGAAAAATATCCAGATAAAGTATACGGAGAACTATTTGTATCTCACGCATCATAAAGGAGAACATAGCCACAATGACAAAAGAATGTAAAGTATTACTACGCAATCAGTATGTTATGGTTGTTGATTTTAATGGAAAAGAAATTCAAATGCCATCTGACCACACAGATAAAGATACTGTATTCGTAAAGTATGAAAATGATAGATATTCTATCGCTTGTAAATTAGAAGAAGAAAAGAAACCTGCAAAGGTTAAACCTGTTTCAAGAGCAAAGAAGCAAAAGAAAGTAACGGAGGTTGAGTTAGCTGATGATGTTGCAACAGATGAACAAAAGGATAAATCTGAATAAATTAATCGTAGTTAGTATAAGTAATTAGTAGGGATACTAGCTATGAATTAATGGCTTGTATCCCTATTTTTTACGATTTTCAGGAGAAAACGTGATATGAAAAAACAATTATTTGATAGCTTCGAGGAAGTAGTTGAAGCTTTTGGAGAAGATAATCTTGTGGTTATCACTTTTATGCCACAGATTATTTTTTATTTAAGTAATTTCAACATTCAACCCGTATGGACAACTCCATCAGAGGTTAATGACAATAAGTTAGCTTTTTATTTTATCAAAGCGGAAACTAAGAAGCCATATGAAGCATGGCAAAAACGTAGATTAGAGAAAGAACATAAATAATGGCAAGAAGTGTAGGTAAACAATTTGAAGATAATTTTAAGAACAGTGTGCCAGGTTATGTACTCTCCCACCGTCCACCTGATTCAGCTCAAGCTTTTGATGTGGGATCAACAAATAAGTTAAGATTCAGTCGTCACAGTCCATGTGATTTGATGGTATTCGATGGAACACGAAATCTTTTTCTTACACTTGAATTAAAAACATTTCAAGGTTCATGTAGTTTTGAACGTGATAAAAATGAAAAAGGAATTGTGCATTATTATCAGATTAAGAGTTTAAAAGATTTTGCACGATATAATCGTGTCATAAGCGGATTAGTATTAGACTTTCGATCAAGTGATAATACATATTTTTTAAATATTAATCAATGGGATGACTTTATCTCACATATAGAAAAGAAAAGTTTTAACGAAAAGGATTTGCTTGAATATGCAAGTCCTATTTTAATTCATAAAGAGAAATTAAAAGTAAATTATAGATATGATTTAGAATCATTTTTAAATGATGTAAATTATTAAAATCGTAGTTAGGACTAATTGTTAAGTAGTCTATTTTATAGACAAGAGTGTAAATAAGTGGACAAATGTATTTTGCATTCCTTGTTCACACTTACTTAACAATAGGTTTCAAGCCTTAGTGACTGCTACTATCGAAAGATATGTTGCAGATATGAACTACGTTAGAGAAAAGGTTAAAAACACACCTTCAGATGTGCTCGTCAGTCGGAAGCTCTGTGAGTGCCAATCAAGAAACTATGCTAATGTCCTGCATAGATAACAGAGAAACACATATACCCTCTCCAACATTGGCAAGACGAAAATTACTCCGAAAGGAAGGTATCCAGAGATGGAAAATAAAATTGAATATTGTTTTGTTATTGATAAAAATAATAAACCATTAGCTCCGACAAAAATTAATAAAGGTTGGTATTTGATTAGAAAAGGTAGAGCTAAATTAAAAAGTAAATATCCTATGGTGATACAATTAGAAAAAGAAGTTAAATCTGATGAAGACGATGAAAGTCATATGGTTTGTGGCATAGATGACGGTTCTACACATGTTGGTTTAGCTATTGTTCAGAAATGTCTTACTAAAAATAAAGTAGTGTTTAAAGGAACGATTGAGCAACGCCAGGATGTAAAGCATCTTATGGATGTAAGGCGTGGATATAGACGTTACCATCGTTACCACAAAAGATACAGACAAGCAAGATTTAATAATCGTTCATCTTCTAAAAGAACTTGTAGATTAGCACCAAGCATCAAACAAAAGAAAGACGCTATTTTAAGAGTATTATATCAATTAAATAGCTGGATAGATATTCAAGAATATTACCTTGAAGATGTTTGTATAGATATTCGTGCAATGACAGATGATTATAAACCTTATAGATGGCAATATCAGAAATCTAATCGCTTAGATGAAAATTTAAGAAAAGCAACTATCCTGAGAGATGGATGTAGATGTCAAGAATGTGGGAAATCTAACTGTATATTAGAAGTACATCATATTAGAGCAAGAAGATATGGTGGAGCTAATACCATTGGAAATTTAATTACTTTATGTAAAAAGTGCCATGATAAAACAGAAAGTAGAGAAAAGGATTTTGAAGAAAGATATTTCAATATGATTAAATCTAAGCCAAAAAGATTTGATTATGCAATGCATGTAATGCAGGGAAAAACTTATTTGAGAGAAAAGATTTCTGAATTAGGAATATTACATCTTACAAATGGTGGAGAAACTGCTAATAAACGTATTGAGTGGAACATAGTAAAATCTCATAGTAATGATGCCATATGTATTGCAGATGGCATCCCAGATACTTGTGATATTAAAGAGTGGATTATTAAACCAATGAGAAGGAAATCAAAGGCAAAAACTGATAATGTGCTAGGAATTAAGCATAGAGATTTAGTTTCTTATACATATAAAAGTGGAGAAACTCATACAGGATATGTTACTGCTTTATATCCAGAACAATTGGCTTTAAATTTTCAATCAAAAACTAAACATTGCAAGAAAGTAAATGCACGAAAATGCAGATTACTTTGGAAATTCAATAAAATTTACTGGTTAGAACAATGTGTATAATATTGCACATTTATCTATAAATAAACACATTTTATAAAGGAGAAGAAAATATGAAGAAAAGCTTACTCAAGGTAAAAAACATAATCACATTTGAAGATAAACTCAATGCAATTGATCTTATTCTGAATGCTTTTTGGAATGATGAAACAGGTGAATATACACCTTGGATGGAAGAACCTGCACGAATTATTGCAGTTGGAAAATATTTTATTGAAGGCTATACACTAGAAGATGGTGAAAATATTTTTAAATTATATCTTTCAGATGATGATTTAAAGAGTCTTATTGATACATTTATCAATCCAGACCATGAATCAAGATGTGAATCTGTAAAAGAATACATTAAGGTCATGGATTTTGTCGACAAAATGGTTCATGACAAACTTGAATGGACTAAGCAGAATATCATTCATGCAAATCCAGATATGGATAGAATTGTAGAAGGTATTAATATATTTATTGACGCATTTAAGAATTTTGCTAATCTTGATCTTACTGCTCTTACACCAGAAATGGTTAAGGACGGAGTATCTTTTATGGAAAAGCTGAAAGAATCTGGTTTTGAAATTAATGCAGAGAATCTTACTAAGATTGTAAAAGATGCTGCGGCGTTTAATATTGACAAAGCTAGCCAGGATATTATTGATGCTAAGAATGAACAGATTAAGAAATTGCAAGAAGAAAATCGAGAACTCAAGAAAGTTAAAGGAAATTTCAGTGCTAGAAATGTAATGAATGATGGATCTAGTAATAAGAACAATAATAAGACTGGAACTAAAGTAACAAAAATGGATAAGAAGAAATAAAAAATACCCACAATGTATTTCAATTGTGGGTATGGAGGATTATGACTAATATTATCCAATATTAAATAGGCAAATCGACAAATGCTGTGACTCTACATATTAGAAATGAAATTTCACAAAATCAGTTCTAACAATTTTTGCAATTGATTTTGCTTTATCATTTGACATTTTCGGATTATGAACAATCTGGTGGATCGCATAAACCTTTGTCAAACAATTCAACATATAACACAAAACTGCTGGTGTTACACAACAATTAAAAAATGTATGTAGAATCGCTATCATTTGTCACCTCCTAGTCATACGTTTTGAGTACATATGTACTTCGCACAGGAGAACTATAACCTAAACAATAAATCGTGCTAACGGATTATTGTACGAAAGATAATCATCTATTGCTTGGATATATTATATCATGTGTTAAATTGGAAATAAATAGAAATTTTGGAGAGTACTACTCTCCTATTTCATATACGGAGGAAATTATTATGGGAATAATTATGGATGCGATAGACAGTCAAATCATACGTCCTAGAGTTACAGCTGCGGAATCCGAAGGATTTGCTCAGACTCAAGCAGATATTCAGAACTTCTATTCTAGTGGTTCACCTGTGCGTTATAGGAGAACGGGTACTTATGGCAACTCTCCTAATTCATCTGGAGTATCTGGTGGTAATGGAAATTATCATTATGAGATTCATTTAGAACCACAGTCCTATAGTACTGGAACTCACAGTCCAGAGCAAATATTATCTGATATTCAAGTAGGAGGATCGGGCATTTTGGGTACACCTGGTACGTGGGATAACGCAGAACAAGATATTATAGAAGCGGTAATAGCGAATTTTAGTTAAATTCAATATATAAAACACACTTACTCTCCTTTCTCTCGGAGAGTTTTATTTTTTGTAAGAAAGGAGAATAAATTACTATGGGAGCGCAATTTCAAGTTGACGTAAATGTTGTTACTCATGGTGCGGAAAAAGTTAATGAGCTTGAACAAAAATTAAGTAAAATGCAAAATAAACCTGTATCTCTTAACTTTCAGGTTAAAGGGCAAAAGCAACTTACCAATTTGATAAATCAAATTAAACAAGTTCAAAATATGCTTAAAGGTATGCCTACCCCAAATATACCGAATAATAATTTACCTAGAAATAACAATCCTAGTAGGAACAACAATCCAAACAGATACCCTACAAATAAATTAAAATATAATATTGACACAGGAAAATATGCAGCCGCATCATCCAGAATGAGCAAACAATTAGGGGCATATGGAACTCAAGATACTGCAAATATTCAAAAGGCTACAGCGGCTCTAGCCTCATATAATCAGGCTTTAGATAAACTTCAAAATCATTACAATGGATCTAATGTTTTAGGTAAAAAACAGTTACAACAAACTTTTCAAGATATGACTAAAGCAGGAGATACTTTTAAGAATACTTTGTCTCAAATTAGAGACGAATCGTCAAAAGCACTATCTCCATCTATCGCTAGTGCATCTGGAAATAAAGTTGTTTCATATATGAATGCAAATTCTAAAGCAGTTAAGAAATATGGAGCGGAACTGAAAGAACTAGAACAACAATATCGTTCAATGACAACTGTTGAAGAAAAAGCTAGTTATGATAAGGCATTTACAAATTTAAAATCAAGAATCCAAGCGGAAGGATTAAGTGGTAATTCTACTTGGAGTGAAACGAAACGTGCGCTTGGACAAATTGCTCAGTTTACTGGAATTTATGCTGGCTTGCAACGAGTTATGGTTCAACTTCCAACAGAAGCAATTTCTGCTGTTAAAGATGTAAATGCAGCACAGATTGAATTAACAAAAGTTAGTAATGCTTCTGGTACACAATTATCGCAATACTGGGATGAAGCAGCTCAAAGCGCAACAAAATATGGATCGACAATTAGTGATGTTATTAGTAGTACCGCTGATTGGTCAAGACTAGGTTATAAATTAGATGATGCCAAAAAATTATCAGACGCTACATCTCTATTACAAAAAGTAGGAGATAATATGACACAGGAATCCGCATCTAGTGGATTAATTTCTACATTAAAAGGATTCCAAATGAATGCTGATGAAGTAACTAAAGTAGTTGATGTTGTAAATGAGGTTGCGAATACTGAACCGATTGATACGGCAGGTATTTTTGATGGTTTAACTCGATCCGCTTCATCAATGAAAGCTGCAAACAACACATTTGAAGAAACTGTAGCTTTAATTACGGCAGCTAAACTATATTGGCTGAATGTATGGTGACATACATATAGAACATATTTAATTGCAGGTAAATCCTTGATAGGCTAATCCTATCCATGTATTTAAAGTACATAGAGCCTTGCACCACAATATAGGGGAAACTACTATATGATGGTTTAAAAACGTAAGGATTGGAAGATCATGCATCCAAGTACCCTAACGTATCCCGTAGATCATACGGTACTTGAGTCGAGGGTAAAGGTTCAACGACTAGATTCATGTCGAGTCATAGACACGAGAATAAAGGTGGAAATCCTGAATATCTATGACAACAATCGTAGGGCGCAATCGCAAAGGCGTGGGTGAGAATCCCTTAAATCGAAAAGGTTGCTCTCCTTATAGAGGAGATGAAGAAATAGTCTATTCCATGTGGAAACATATGGGAAAATTAATCATTATAAAAGGATAATATATGAAAAAATTTGATAAAGAATATAGTACACAATATGTACAGAAATGAAATATCTTCAATCAAAAGGTATTAACTACTCTTTTGTAAAAGAAATAAATGGAATAACTACATATAAATATACGAAGACATCAGACTTATTTAAAGTTCTGGTGTCTTTTTATATGGAGAAATAATTACAGAAAGGATAAATAATAGGTGATAAATTATGTCAGCAAAATCATTTGAATGTAAATGGTGTGGAAAACCATATAAAAGTTATAAAGAGAATAGTAAATTTTGTAGTAATGACTGTAAAACAAAGTATAGAGAATCATTAAAATATGAATGTGATAATTGCGGAAAGCCATTTATTGTAGTAGAAAGTAAATTAAATGATTTAAAAAATGGTAAACATAAACATTTATTTTGTTCCAGAAAATGTGCAAATGAATTTCAGAAAACTGCCGTCACAAAAAAGTGTGAACAATGTGGCAAAGAGTACGAAATTTGCTACTCATTTAAGGATATACAAAAATTTTGCAGTAGAAAATGTTATGATGATTATAGGAATGAACATAGTGTTATTATACATAAGGAATGTCCATCGTGTCATAGAGGATTTGATACATATCATAAAGATCAAATATATTGTTCAAAAGAATGTGCAGGAAAAGCACAACAAAACAGGGTTGATTGCGAATGTGAATATTGTGGAAAACCATTTGAGAGAATTAAATCAGAATACGACAAAAATAAAAGACACTACTGTTCTAAGGAATGCAAAATATTAGACAATGCATGGAGTCATGAAGATATTGAAAAATTAAAAAAGTATTATGGAAAAGTTTCTAAAGAGGAAATTACAAAGATAATTTCTGACAAATGGGATTATGAAGCAATACGTCGAAAAGCTCAATGGCTAGGACTTGCTCAGAGTAATTTATGGACTCAAAAAGAAATTCAAACATTACTTGATACATATTCAAAATATCCTGTTAATCATATATTAAAATTACTTCCGAATAAAACATATGCATCTATTTTAGGTCAAGCAAGAAAACAAAATTTACTAAGTTATTTTTATTTAACTAATACTTACTCAAAAGAAGAAGAACAATTTATTAGAGATAATTATTTAATTATGACTGATGAGGAAATCGGAAAAAAGTTAAACAGAACTCCATATGCAATATCTCAAAGAATTTATAAATTAAATTTACATCGCCCTCTTGAAAAACATAATTACGGAACTCTTAATAATTATATGAGAGCCAAATTAACTATGTGGAAACAACGATATAGAGAAAAATGTAATTACACTTGTGCCTTGTCTGGTTCTCATTCCAATATAATTGTTCATCACATCTATGGATTCAATCTTTTAATGTTAGAGACAATCGAGTTATTAAATTTCCCACTTTACGAAGATTTGGATTTATACTCTCAAGATGAGTTAGATTTATTTGTTAAAACATTTCTGGATTTACAGGAATATTACGGAGAATATATTTGTATTACTGAAAATATACATAAAAAGTTTCATTCCATCTATGGTTATGGTAATAATACAAGAGAACAATGGGATGAATTTGTAAATAATTATTATATAACAAACCAAAAAATAAGTTACAAACAATGATTAATTTTCGGTTAGAAGTTGCGATTCTAACTAAATATAAAAGAATAGTGTAGTTCAAGATCCTGATTCTGTAGGTACTGCATTCAAGACCATTTCAATGCGTATCAGAGGTGCGTCAACAGACATGGAAAAAGCAGGTCTTGACACCGAAGGTATGGCAGAATCAACCGCAAAACTAAGACAAGAAGTTATGGCTCTTAGTGGTGTGGATATTATGAAAAATGAAAATGAGTTTAAATCTACATATGATATTCTCGATGAATTATCTACTAAGTGGCAAGATTTAACAGATATTCAGCAGGCAAGTTTAACAGAACTTATAGCGGGCAAACGCCAGGGTAATATTGTTTCCTCCCTCATGACCAATTTTGACGTTGCTCGAAAATCTCTCCAAACTGCATTAAATGATGCAGATGGATCAGGTGAAAGAGAGCTTGAATCTTGGAATAAAGGTATTGAAGCTTCTCTCTCTCATTTGAAGGCTCAATTTCAAGATTTTTCTACCAGTGCAATTAGCTCCGATATGTTTAAAGGTATTGTAGATACTGGTACAAAAGCTTTAGGTATAATGACAAAACTTGCAAAATCAGATAGCAAGCTTGTTAATTTGCCTAATGTTATGGCACTTGGATTAGGTATTTTCCAAGGTAAAAACAGCAGCGGTAAGAGTACATGGGATTCGCCCCATGCATTTTTCAAAATGACTTATGCCGCTTGAGAGTTTAGCAGTAATGTGTACGAGCTTATTTATAAGCAAGGACTCTCTGGTGACTTTCTAAAATGGAGTGAGCGGTAATGCGCTACTCTTCTGTATTGAATTTCAGAACGGGAAACTTTCATAGTTCAAAAGGCTATGTCACATGAGTTTGGTACTAAACTTATATTTCATAGGTATAAGTGGCAAATCCGAAAGGATGAGGTATAGTAATAATTCAAACTACGAAGTAATCCGCAGGTAGGGCTTCATTATAATGGATGCCGACCTCAACGAGCGTAACGAAAGTATGGTTCTATATAGAATCATAAAAATGCACTCTAGCGATAGGGAAGATGGATGCCCGATAAATTCAGGGATAGTTTCTATATACTACTCTTCCATCAGCAGTTGGGAATTATTTATATATGGTTGTATCGACATATATAAATATTGCAAATATAGAATTAATGATACAACCAAAATTAATACTTATATGTAAGATACGTCATTCCAATTAAACAAAGTAACGCAATAATCATACATATATAAATTAAAATTTTGCATATTTTCTCATACATACTTATATCACTCTCCTATTAATATTATAGGAAATATTATATCATATGAATGGTGAAAACATTTTTAAATTGCATAATCAGCTAAATTATTGACATAATCGTAGGATTAAGGAGAATAAAAATGACTAAGAGTTTTAAATCACTTGAAAAACTAGAAAGAGAACTTCGAAAAGAAATTAATAAAGCTATAGTAGATACAATTAATAAATTCTATAGTGAATTAAAAGATAATCTAAACAAAAAGAAATTAACTTCTCAAATAGAGGACGCAATTGAAATTTCTTTTGAAAATAACAAAGGGATTATTGAAGGTAATGTTAAAATAAATAAAAAGAAAATAAATAAAAATGATTTACTTGTAGTTTTAGAAATATGGAATAAAATTGAAAATAATGTTGAATATAATATGCAAAAATCAATAAAAAGATATTTTAAATAAATATGAAACGAGAACCTATTGGCTAGAATAGATTCTCGTTCATTTGTAGTTAATATAGTTTACGATTTAAGGAGAATTTTCTATATGAAATATAACAAGATGAAATGAAGAAATTATTGAGTCTCAATTATTTGTCTTTCTTGAATTGAATTGTCATCATGCTTGTGATTGATTTTACTTTATCATCAGATAATTCTGGATGATCGCAAATTTTATCAATCGCATGTTTCTTTGAATTGTAGTACAATAAAGCGAGTCCTACAATAACAGACGCATCAATCAAGCAACCAATTAGGTTTTGCATATTCTTTTTCACCTCCTTCCCTTATAAATTTATTTATTTGGGAAGATATATTTCGCCCAGAACGGGCAGAAAATTCTTTAGATTTTTCGCATTAACACATACAAGAACAGTATGCTAACACTTCCGTATGACGCTAGGTCGGGTACTTGCCGTGACAACGAGTTGCAATACGACAATACAACTGTAGTATACTTGTTATTATCTTACCAATAACTACCATATTTGTAAATCAAGAACCTATGTTTTGTCATATTATGACAGTTTATAGTGTGACATTTTGTGTATTTTTAAATGTAATACTATATTATATCATTACTATTTTTTATGTTTATACTTATTCATTGAGAAGTCTATAGATTTTATTATTATGTTCTTTTTCAGAATTTATCGAATTGATAAGTTTGTCTTGAAGTTCCATAAATATTTTTGCATCCTCAATATTAAGATTAAGTCCATATTTAATAATCTCATTAATTGTACTAAGAAAAGGCTTTGTAATTATATTTATAAGACTATAATCATAATCAATATTAAAATGATGTAATGCTCTAAGTTTACCGAGAACTGAATATAATTCTCGATAATCATAAATATCTGTTTCAGGTGTAATTAATTCATCAGATGGCATGAATTGTTCACATAATTCACCAATAGATTTATCAATATATTCTTCTAATGTTTTATTACCTTTCATTCCGACTACTACTTTATCTAAACTATAAGGTGGATTTTGAGTTAAAATTAATTCACGATTTTCTATTTCACTTGCGTGAATTTCAGAATAACTACACATAATCTTTTTAAAAGATAATAAATCATAATTCAGCAATAATAGAGAATCATAAATATGCGTGAACTCATGGAATAATATTTGTCTAGGCATTTTATTTCTCATATCTTTATTTCCCATAGAGAATAAATCTGGGTGAATATACAATATGTATTTTTGATTATATAACTCTTCTGTATTAAACTGTGCATAGGCATCAATTTCACCAGTAATATATTCAATTGAATCCAAAGATGGAATATCATAATATAACTGCTTATATTCTTCAAGTAATTTATAAATTATCTTTTTATCATTGCGTAAACTCATAAATAATCCTCCATATAGAAAGCAGGTGTTTAAATGGAACAATCTCCTGATACTAGATTTGATTGGCTTGTATATCCAATTCCAAAACCTTTTAAGTCAAAAGAAGAATATAATAAAATATATCAAAAAATATTAGCGTATAAAATTCAACAAGAACTTTTTGCTGATAAAATTGAAAATGCTTCTTCCGAAGAAGAAAAGGCTTACTGGCGTATTTACGCTACAATGAGTGACGCAAATCGTCAGAAGTTTAATTCTTTAAACCCTGAATGGACAACTCAATCAAAATTACCAACTAAAGAAGTAGTTGCAAAATTTGTAAAGCCATATCCTGATTATTTCAAGTGTCTTGAAAAATATATTTAATTTTGCCATTTATATCCGCAGTTCAAATATTCAATTGAAATGTTCTGAATCAATGGCAATTTATCTGTTAGTATATTAATTATATCTTCTGGTATCATATGTAAATCTCCTTCGTTTATAATAGTATCATTAAACAACGAATCATAATTAGTAAAATACACAATACAGAGGTAATAATTAGAATATATCCAATTACTCTTCTATTCTTTTTAGCATTCGATGTAAGAATAAATTTAGATGATAAAAATATTACTGTTATAAATTCTGCAATTGTAATCAAAATCAGGAATGCACACGATAATAATATTTCACGTCCACCATCATAAAGTAATATACAACTCACTATTGGACAAATAATGGCTAATATTCCTATTATAATAGGGTAAATAAAATCTAATGATCCGTCAGCTAATAATTTCAACAAGAATAAGATAATTAAAAATATTACAACTCCCATATAACCATCTCTCATTTTAGTTATAGTAATTTCATTTATGCATTATAGCACAATATACATCCCAAGTATATAAAAATCGTAGGTAGCTCAATCAATTGCTAATATGCAAAATAAAATTGCAACAAATAATACGCTTAAAACAGTATCGGGGTTGATGGCTTCTCAATACAGAGCAGGAAATGCTCCTAATGTCGATGCTGTTCTGAGAGATGCAAACGCATCAAATGATTTTAAAAGAACATATGGTGCTTATATTGGTAATTATATTCACGAATTAGACCAAAAGAATAATGTTGATAAGGCAGCACTTTCCAGTACTGAAAATTTAACGGCGGCAATTCAACGCCAAGGTGGAACAGTTCCTGTTGTTACAAGCAAATGGGATGCGTTTAAAACGGGATTAAAAGATGCTGGTTCAGTATTTAAGGCATCAGCAATTAACATTGGGGCTAATCTTGCTGTTTCTGCTACAATTCAAGGTATTGCCACAGCATTTGATTATGTATCTAATAAACAAGAACGTGCAATTGAATCTGGCGATGAAGTAATTCAAAATTATAAAGATATAAATGAGCAGATGGCACAATCTTCTTCCTGGATTGAAACAAATGGCGAAAAATATACTACTCTTTCAAAAGGCGTGAGTTCTTTAGGAACAAATCTTGGATTAACAAACGAAGAATATGCTGAATATCAAGAATTGGCATCTCAGATTGCAACACAATTTCCAGAATTGGTATCAGGATATGATTCACTAGGAAAACCGATTATTAAAGCCGCAACAGATGTTGATACATTAAAAGCTACTCTTAAAACACAAAAAGTCAATCAATATACTGAAAGTGTTAAAAATGCTAAAGATGTAATCGACAAATTAAATGCGGAAGTTAACCAAGATAAAAATTGGTTTTGGGAGGAAGCAGGTACAGACCAACAGCTACAATCATTGGAAAAATTCCAATCTGCATATGAAAACGCTTTTAAAAGCAAAGGTGGTAACAAATTTTTAGATTTAAACCAATGGTTAGATGATGGCAATTTCGTAGACGCACTTGATAATGCAGGAGTTAGTGTAAAAGACTTCGGTAAATTAATAAATGAATTAAACGACTCACAAGGGAAACTTAAAGCTAATAGCGACACCAATGATTTCCTTAATACTATTATTGGATCACAAGAATCTTTAAGAAATCAACGTGAAAACTCTGCTGATGAATTAAAAAGTTATATCCCTGCATTCTTTCAAGAACAACGAGCTTATCAAAATTTATTAGATGATGTTCCAAGTATAGACAGTGAACTTACATCATTAATAAATTCTTTTTCATATGAAGATTTAGAAAAAAATGGGTTTACTGGTGATAAAGCAATTAGTAAATTAAAATCTTGGAGTCAATCCGCTGTCAAAGAACTGCAAAATAAAGACATTCAAGATGCATTAAATGATGTATTTACAATAAATGATGATAGTTCTAAACAATCATTTGATTCGTGGCAGAAAGAAGCAGATGCTGCTCTTAATAAAGCTAGTGAAAAAAGTAAAAGTTTTTCACGGGAACAAATGCGAGAAGCTTCTGGAATCAAAGACCAATGGGAAGAACTAAGAGGTATTCAAACAAAAGTTGCCGAAAGATGGGATGATACAACAGGTATTAAATCAAGAGATTTAAGTATTGAGGATTTAGAAACTCTTGGTACTATGCTGTCTGATACACAATACGATGGACAATCATTTGAAGAAATGGTTGATCAGATTCAGAATGTCCAAGACACATCTCGTCTCACTCTTGAAAATATGCAAAAAGTAGTAACCGATACCACTGCAAGTTTATCAACGTTACAATCTGCAACAAGTGAAGCTTCATCTGCTACGGGATTAACTGCTGATACAATTACCTCTATAGGCGGTATGTTCTCTGACATTGATAATTTTGATAGTGCCGCATTGTTTAAAAATACAGCAAATGGTGTAAAATTAAACACTAAAGCATTATCAAGTCTTTTAGCAGTTCAGCATGATATTAAAGCAAATGATTTTACACGTTCTATAGAAGAACAGACTAAAGCTATTGCAGAGCAAAACGATGTTGTGCAGTCTCAAACTAAAGGTACAGATGCATATAAGACAGAGCAAGACAAATTAAAGTCTATGTTTGCGGATTTGTCTGCATTACAACAAGCACAGTCACAGTATCACGCTCTTTATAAACAACAACAAGAACTCTTCTCTGATTATGGTCAGTGGCAACAAGCACAATCTACCGCTAATTCAGGTGATAAGTACAACAATATGGTTTCTGGTCTTCAAGCTGCAAAAGACGCTTGGGACAAAGGACTTGTTGGTACAGATGATTTTAAATCGTTTGCAAAAATGATTTCTCCTTCTGGTGCAACAGATGATGTAAACTTTGCTGAAAACTATGCAAAAGCAGCACGTTATCTTACCGAAGATGAATCTGGTGTAAAGGCATTTTTGAATGATTTATCTTCTAAAGGTCTTGCAGATTTCAATGAAGAGTCTCAGCAATGGTCATATAACGTAAAAGATATGGCAGAAGCCGCTAAACAAATGGGTATAGGTAAAGACTTCATGTCCAATATGTTTGGTAGACTTGAAGACTATGGATTCCATAATAATGTCATTTCTGATGCAGAAGATGGTGTTTTAAAATTATCAGATGCTTATTCTAATCTTGCAGAATCGGAAGCTAGACTAGAAGATTTGAAGAAAAATGATCCTACTAACACTACTGCTATTGAACAAGCAGAGAAGGAAGTTTCTGGATACAAACAAGATGTTGATGAACTTGGTACAAATCTAAAAGAAGTAGCTTCTCATACAGCAGAGAATTATAATCGTGAACTTGAAACTGCTAAAAATCAGATGAAAACACTTGCAGATGAACGTGAACGTATTTTAAAAAGTAATGAATACGGCGATAATACTCAAGCGGTTGCTGATTATATGCAGTCACAGATTGACCAGCTAGGTCAGAATTATGGTCTTGATTCTTCTGCCCTTCAACAACAAGCGGAACAAGCTGCAAAAGCATATTCTGACGCATTACAAAATGCAACTATTGAAAATCCTGTTACACCTGATTTTGGTGAAGATACTGCTTCTGCTGATGCTTATGCTAGTGCAGTCGATAAAGTACAACAGGCAAATAAAGATAATAACCAGACATTATCAGATTCTATCAAAACATTACAACAATATAATTCAGAACAAATCAAAGGTATCGACTTATTGGATGGTGCTTATGACAGTGATGAATTAAAACCTGCGGAACAAGCGTTAGACAACATCTGTCAATCTCTTGGTCTTACGAGTGAAGAAGCAGGATTGCTTGGACAAGTTCTTGAGTCTATGGGAATTATCAAACCAGAAGTAGATGATTCTGAGGTTAAACAAGCTAAGACAGATGCAGAAGAAACAAAACAAACCTATGATAATTTAGGTGACAGTACAGTTTCTATTAATGCAGATGTTTCTGGCGAAGATAGTGTTGCATCTTTTGTTGACCAATGCTCTTCTATTCAGCAAGGTATGACTACTACTATTACTGCTACGGTCAGTGGGGAAAATGAAGTAGAATCTCTCGAAAGTGGTCTTGAGCAAATCCCAGATAATACTCCTACTACTGTTGATGTTACGGTTAATAATCAGCAAGACTTGGATAATATCCAAAGTAAGGTTGATAGTCTTAATGCAGGTGGCAAGGATATTACACTTAATGCTCATATTAAACCAGACAGTGATAGTGAAGTAGAAGTCAAAGCAAAAGATACTACTGTAAAGGTTACACCTGATCCAAAGGAAGTTGAAGTTACTGCAAAACCTGTAAAGGTTGATGTACAACCATCACAGAAAGAAGTTAGTGTAAGTGCAAAGGTAACGAATAAACCGACAAATGCAACTTCTCAAGGAACTATTAATTATAAGAAAGGTACTGTTGAGAAAGCTGATGGCACTACTTCTCAAGGTATTATCAATTATAAGAAAGGTGATGTCGAAAAGGCAGATGGAACTGTCTCAACAGGTATCATTAACTATAATTTAGGTAATGTCGCTACTCCTACTGGTATGGTTGCTACTGGTGTAATTAACTATACATTAGGAAGTGTTGCTAAACCAGGCAAAGCCGCTGGTACATTTGGTCAATCCAGAGCATATGCGCAAGGTAGTCTTACTGATTTATCTGCTTATGCAGGTGGTCATGTTTCATTACCAAGAGATGAAAAAGCTCTTGTAAATGAAGTAGGAACAGAATCTATTGTACGTGACGGACAATGGAGTTTGATTCCTGGTGGTGCGCATCTTGAGAATCTTAAAAAAGGTGACATTATTTTCTCTGCTTCTCAAACAGAGGATTTATTGAAACGTGGTGCAACACCAGGTCATGCTAGAGCATATGCACAGGGAAGTCTTAGTGATATTTCTCTTACTCATGCTTTTGATGGTGGTTCTGGATGGGGTGGATTCGGTGGTGGATTATCCAATAAAACATCGGTTTCATCTGGATCATCTAGTTCATCTGATAGCTCTGCTACTCAGCAACATACGGATGCTGTTCAAAAAGATACATCCGCTACAGAAGATAATACCAAATCTGCAAAAGATTCTACCGAAGCATTTGACTGGGTAAAAACTAAACTTGATAAATTTGCAAAATCTGTAGAACGTATTTCCAACCAGATTACGGACTACATATCTTCTACTTTCAAAACTGTACTTCTCAAAAGACAGGTCAAAGCAGTTGAAAAGCAACTCAAGGCGAATGAACAGGGTTATACTGCTTATATGAATAAAGCTAATTCTATTGATATTAGTGATGACTATAAGAATAAGGTAATCAATGGTACATTCTCAATTGAGGAAATTGATACATCTTCTGACTCTGGTAAACAGTTAGCAAAAGATATTAAAAGTTTCCAAACTTATTACAACTCTGCGCAAGATTGTAAAGACACAGTACAGGAGTTAAACAACAAACTTCTGGAATTATATGAAACAATCGTAAATATGCCTACAGAAAAGGCAGAGAAAAAGATTGACAGATTAAAGACTAAACTTGAATCTCTCAATTCTGTTTCTGATACTGTTTCATTGGGTGGATCTGCAATCGCAGCAATGCAGAATCAGATTAAGGTTGATAATCCTGGTCTTGGTAATGCACAGAAGAAACTTGATAAGGCTGAAACTGCCAGAAATGCAACCAAGAAAACTCGTGCTAAAGCAAGTAAGACTTTAAAATCTGCTACGGCTGATGCAGAGTCTACAGGAAATACACTTGTCAAGGAAAGTGAGAAACAGACAAAATCCATAGGCAAGAAACTGAAAAGTGCCGCAAAGTCTAGTACAAATAAGGCTACTTACAATGCAATTGCACATGCAATTCGTGAAGGTAAAACAGTTAATACAAAGGGGCTGAAAGGTTCTGCATTAAAATATGCGAAATCATATAACAGTTCTTTAAAACAAGGTAATACTATTGCTTCCAAGATTAAGGCAGGTAAAACTGTTAAGACTTCTGGAATGTCAAATATATTGAAGTCTACGGCACAGGCATATAACGCTGATGCAAAAGAGAAAGCTTCTGCGCAGAAAGTATATGACAACGCTAAGAAAGCAGACGAAAAAGCCCTTGATGATCTGACTAAGGCTCAGAAAAACAAAGATAAGTTATATTCAGGTTCTACTAAGGAACAACAGATTCTTGCGACAACAAAAGGTAAGAAATCATATGTATACCAGAATATGCTTCTTACACAGGAAACTAAGAATCTCAAGGAACAGAATAAACATCGTCAGAAAGCTTTAAAAGAGACTCGTGATAGCTACATGAAAGCAAAAAGCAAGTATGAAACTGCTGATACTGATAAAACGAAATCTCAGAATAAACTTCTGAACAATAAAACTGCCATGTCTAAGTTGAATAAGACTCAACAAAAGGCATTAAAGGCAGGTAAAACAGTAAGCACAAAAGGTATCACTGATCCTAAAGTGCTGAAATGGATTCAAGACTATAATGAAAAAGTCAAGAAATCTGCGGATTTAAGCAAGAAACTTCGGATTGAACAGGAAGCTTTAGATAAAGCAACAAGCGAAGCAGCACAATCTCAGGCAGAATATGCACAGTCTATCGTAGAAAATGCAAAGAAGAAACTTGAGAATATTGCAAACTATTACGATTCCTTTACTTCTCAATGGGAAAACAGGAACTCTATGTATGAAGCATACATGGATAGGATGCAGACACAGGGTTACAATCTGAGTACGAAATTCTACGAAGCAGAGATTGGACAGCAACAGAAAATTGTTGACAATTTGTCTCAGAAGTATATCGCAATGAAACGTAACTTTGCGAATTTAGTAGCAGATCCAAATAGCGGAATCAAAGAAGGTACGGAAGAATACTATGAGATGCAGAATGAGATTGACCAAGTTGCGATTAGTCTTAAAGAAGCACAAAACAAAGTGGTTGAGTTCCAAGCGTCAATCCGTGACCTTAAATGGGAACAGTTTGACCAGTTGCAGGATGCAATCGGTCGTATTACCAGTGAGTCAGATTTCCTTATTGACCTTATGAGCCATAAAGATATGTATGACAAAGATGGCAATATGACAGAACAAGGTCTTGCTACTATGGGATTGCATGGTGTCAACTATAATACTTATATGGCGCAAGCAGATAAATATAAGGAAGAAATGTTGAAAATCAGCGAGGAACTTGCGAATGATCCTAACAATCAGAAACTCATTGATCGTAAGAATGAACTGATTGACGCACAGCAACAAGCTATCTTATCTGCCGAGGATGAAAAAGATTCTATCAAGGATTTGATTCAGGACGGTATTGATAAACAGTTGGATGCTCTGGATGATTTGATTGACAAGTATCTTGATTGCTTAGACAGTGAAAAAGATTTATATGAGTACAGAAAAAAGATTGGTGAACAATCTGAAAAGATTGCTTCTTTACAGAAACAGTTATCTTCTCTGCAAGGTGATAATTCCGAAGAGAATAAAGCGAAATTGCAGAAACTTAAAGAGGATTTGAAATCTGCACAGGATGATATGGAAGAAACTCAGTATGACAAATATATTTCTGACCAGAAGAAACTTCTTGATGAACTCAAGCAGGACTACAAGAAAGCTCTTGATGACAGAATGGATAATGTTGACATACTGATTTCTGATGCTATCGCAAGTATCAATAGTAATTCATCTAATATTTCTCAGACATTACAGACAGAATCTAAGAATGTTGGATATACATTATCTGGTGAGATGCAGACCATCTGGACAAGTCAGAGTCAGGCTCTTTCTCTATATGATGATAAGTTTGAAACCAGATTTACAGGTGTTACAACTGCTATTGGAAATGTCTATAATCGACAGAAAGACATGATTGATGCTATCAATGCTATGGCTGAAAAATGGATTGCTAAAGCAGATCAGATGTTACAGCAACCTACTAAAACAGAAGGAGTTCTTGAAGAAGTAGAGCAAAAACCAGATAAAGATAACGTTGCAGAAGGAAATCCAACACCAGATCCACCAAAAGTTAGTGATGATGAATCCATTAGGGACGCTGTGTTGGTTGATCCTGATGAACCAAAGAAAAAGCCAAATAAGAATGACAATAAGAAGACGGGTAACGGTAAAGCCGAAGTAGGCGATAAAGTTACTTTCTCTTCTGGTAGATATTATGAAGCATCTGATGGTTCTGGTGCGTCTGGTAATATGTATCTTGGCAAGAAAGTTAAGATTACACGAATCAATAAAGGTTCTAAATATCCATATGCTATTGATGCTACGGATGGTACTGAACTTGGTTGGGTAAAACTTAATCAGTTGAAAGGCTATGCTTCTGGCATCATGAGGGTTCCGAATGACCAGTTAGCTTGGACACAGGAACAAGGTGAAGAAGCTATTGTCAGAAATGATGGTAGTATTCTGACTCCATTAAGTAGAGATGTGTCTGTACTTAATGCAGATATGACTAAGAACTTATGGGACTTCATGGGTAATCCTGGTTCATTCTTGAGTGATTATAGTGATGGCGAGAAGTTTGGTGTGAAGAATGTTGATAATTCTAGTAGTGTTGATGTTGGTGGTGTTACAATTCAATGTAATATGCCTAATGTTCAAAATGCAAATGATTTATTACATGAACTCACAACAAACAAGGACATTGAGAAAGCTATTTGTGCAATGACTATAGGTAGAGCTATGGGTGGAAGTTCATTAGCTAAATATAAATATAAGAAATAAAATTTTAGGGAACTACTCTTTCATCGGAGTAGTTCTCATTTAAAACTTTGGAAGGTTAAGGCTAATTAAATATTCAACGCATTAACGATCGCTATCTGAGCTATGGCGGTCGTTTTTGCATTTCTTATCAAAAATACTACTAACAGTTTCGTAAACTATAGTAAAAATAACAAAAGATACTGTAAAATGAATATATTTGTGTCAATTGTAATTCGACAAATTTTACACTTAAGAGACTATCTATGATTGGTAGTCTCTTTTTATATAGAAAGAGGTAATTAAATGTCAGATAAAACTGTACGAGATTTACTTGATAAAAGTATAAAACAAGATGTTGCAAAACAACAACAAAATAAGATTCAAAAAATACAAGAAAAGGTCAAAGATATAGAGCAAAATGAATCTGCTCAAATATCTGATATGGATAAAAAATATCTCAAAGATCTCAAACATCAGTGGAATGAACTTTTTATTGAAACTGTAAAAGTTAAAACACAGTATGAACTACTTATTCAAGATGTAAAACTGATGAAAGAAATTACACTTGCAATTAATAAAGGTGACACATGGAAATATAAACTTGCCAGATGGCTTGTAAGATAAATAAAAAATAAATAGTAAAGGTGGTGAAGTATGAAAGCATTAGATTTTGAGTATGATGGAACTTTAGCTTCAAGCAAAGGAATTATAGTTTGTTCATTTGATTCAGGTGATGATGAAACTATAGATTATGGTTCTAAAATAAATTTTGATGTAACATCCATAAGAAATGGAAAAGAATTTGAATTAGTCAATTCTGGATATGATGAAGCAGGTGAATTTACTTTTCAAATTTGTAAAGATCCTTATATGCAATTAAATCGAGGGAATAAATATTTCACTACTGATGAACAACGCTTTGTATATAGATGGCTAAATAGAAATGATGGCTTTCACATTTTAAAAATAATTACATCTGAAAATCAAGCTATGTTATTTAAAGGAAGTTTTAATATTGAAACAATTGAGTTTTGTGGAAAAGTGATTGGATTTGAATTGACATTTACTATGGGTAAACCATTTGCGACACAGGATTGTAAAACAATCACACATGCATTTAAGGCAAATGAACAATTCACTATCATAGATGAATCAGATGATATAGGATATATTTATCCTGATATACAAATTAAATGCCTTTCAAGTGGAGATTTAATAATTACAAATTCGATTGAGAATCGCACAACAATAATTAAGAATTGTTCTACAAATGAAGTTATTTCTGTTGATGAAAATTTAAACATATCTACTTCTCTCTCATCTCATAAATTATATAATGATTTTAATTTTGTATTCTTTAGAATCGCAAACTCTTATGAAAATAATCAAAATATCATTTCTGTAAATATCCCATGTGAAATTACAATTAAATACTATCCTGTTGCGAAAGGAGTTGGACTTTAAAAATGAACGTACATAAATTAAGAATGGACACCTCTGGCAACGTAGAGGATATTAGTTTTGTTCTCGCTAAAAAAAATGGTGATAAACTTGGAAATATTACCAATGTAGATAATATTGTTGCTAAACATTCTATGAAAGAAGCATCTGAATTTACATTTGCTGCACACAAAAAAATAGGTAACAGCATTATTAAATGTTGGAATGACATTAAAGATTTTAAATTAGTTTGGATTCCTGAGTGGGATATGTGGTATGAAATTACTGTAGAAGTCAATGAGAAAGATGAAAATATCAAGAATGTTTCTGGTAAGACTTTAGGTGAAGCCGAATTATCTCAAATTATGTTATATGGAATTGAGATTAATACTGAAACAGATATTGCTAGAGAAGACTATAAAATACCCACAACATTTTATAATCCAGATCATCCAGAAGCTTCATTGATGGATAGATTACTCACAGATAAAGCACCACATTATAAAGTTAAACACATTGATAAAAGTTTGATGAATTTACAGAGAACTTTTACATTTGATGATACATCAATTTATGATGCGCTTCAAGAAGTTTCAGAAGAACTTGATTGTTTATTTATATTTGGATGTGGTTCTGATGAAAATGGAAAACCAGAAAGAACAATTTCTGTATATGATTTGGAAGCAAATTGTGTAGATTGTGGGAATAGAGATACATTTGTTCATAAATGTCCTAAATGTGGAAGCACAAATATCATATTAGGATATGGAGAATATACAAATGTATTTATTTCAAGGGATAATCTTGCTGATGAGATTACATATTCAGTTGACACTGATTCTGTAAAGAACTGCATGAAACTTGAAGCAGGTGATGATTTAATGACCGCTGCTATTCGATCATGCAATCCTAACGGGACAGATTATATTTACTACTTCCCAGATGAAACAAGAGAAGAAATGTCGCCAGAATTGCAAGAAAAATTAAAGTCTTATGATGCCTTATATGAAAAGTATCAGTCTGATTATAATTTTACGATAAATGATTATTTTGTGACAAATTATAATGCACTTGTAAATAAATATAAAACTTATGAAGAAAGTTTAAAAGATACAGAGATTAAGAATCCTATTGTTGGATATCCAAAGTTGATGCGTATTTATTTTGATACGATTGATATGGTGCAACTTTTAAGAAATAAGTTAATGCCACCAGTCGATAAACCAGATAATAACGCAAAATCACAAGGCGAATATTTGATGGCTAATCTCCCATCTTCTGCTTCTACTACTTCTCTTAAAAATCTTTCTGTGTCTACTGCTGATAATATTATGGTTATGTTGGCACAATCTATTGTCAAAGGTGTTTTCAAAGTTACAGTTACAAATACTACATTGTCTAATAATGTATGGAAGGGTAAGTTTAACTTAGAGAATTATTCTGATAAAGATGATACGTTCACTTCTCAGTTTGTATCAATCAGTATTAATGAAAACTATGAGTCGTATGTAAAACAACGTATAGATTCTATTCTTGCTCGTTCAGATGAAAATTACTATGATATCGTAGGACTATTTAAACAAGATATGACTGTGTTTAAATCTCAGTTGAAAAAATATTGTTTAAATACGTTACAGATATTCCAAAAGTGCTGTCAATCTTGTATTGATATGATGGTACAACAAGGAATTTCTTCAAACAGCACGTCAAGTATATATGGAATCAATACAAAAGTTCTGTATGAGAATGTATATATTCCTTATTATAATAAGATGAATGTAATTCAAGATGAGATTAAAGTACGTGAAGAGGAATTGTATACTGTCGAAGGAAAATATAATAATCAAAATCAACTCGTACGAGATGGTATTCAGATTGAAATTGAAAGAATTATCACAGAAGTACAAGATGCACTGAATTTTAAAAATTACATTGGGATTGATTTATATAAAGAATTTAGTTCATTTATTCGTATGGATAAGTTTTCTAATGATAATTATATTTCTGATGGACTCAATAATACAGACTTAATGAAAAATGCAATTGAGTTTATTACAGTTGCTACAAAAGAATTATTTAAGTCTGCTTCTCTCCAACATTCTATTACAGGAACAATTAAGAATTTCTTACGAATGAAAGAATTTGAGCCTGTGACAAATAACTTTAAAAATGGTAACTGGATTTGTGTTGGGATTGATGATAAAGTATATCAATTAAGAATTATTGAGTATGAAATTGATTTCTCTGATACGCAAAATATTAGCGTAACATTTTCTGATGTTGTTTCTGCACCAGATGGAATGACTGATTTGGAAAGCATTCTATCAAATTCTTCTAAGATGGCTACTTCTTACAATGGCGTAACTAGACAGTCTACTATCAACACTAATTTTAAGAATAAAATGAACGAAATGATTGCTAAAGGTTTAAGTATGACAAATACAAAAATCGTTAGTAATGCAGATAACCAGGATATCACATGGGATGAGCATGGATTATTATGTCGTGAGTATGATGATATTATTTCTGATTATACAGATTCACAGTTAAAAATTATTAATCATGGAATTTATATTACTGACGATAATTGGAAGACTGCAAGAGCTGGTATTGGTAATTTCATTTATTACGATCCAAAGGATAAGACATATAAGGAGTCTTATGGTGTTATCGCTGATACTCTTGTAAGTAATTTAATCCTTACAAGTGAAGTGGGCATTTACAATGAAGAAAAATCTATTGAAATGGCTAAAGATGGAATTATTGTAACTACCAATACTATGAACAAAAATGTATTTACTATTCGTAAGGAAATTACAGATGATGAAGGTAATATAACTTACGAAAGACAGTTATACATTGATGATAATGGAAATATTAGATTAGCAGGAAATGCTTCTATCGCATGGGATAGCATTACAGGAACAGAAAATGTTGTTGTGAAAGATACTCTTGATACTCTTATAGGTACTTTACAAAAAGAATTTTCAGATAAAATTGTTGATCTTGAAAAGCAAAATGATAAGAAAGCAGAGACATGGTATCAAGGAACCGATCCATCAGTTGATTGGAAAACGACTGCTGATAAAAAAGGACACCAAGGTGACTTATGGTATGATACCCAAAATCAGAAAACCTATATTTATGGTGTAAATGGATGGGAAGAAACTAAAACTAATCCACCAGATGATGTATTTGATAAAATTGATGGGAAAGCACAGATATTTATTGTGCAACCTATCCCACCTTATAATGTTGGTGACTTATGGTTTAACAATGAAACATCAGATATTATGACTTGTGTAAAGGCAAGAGCCACTGGAAATTTCGATTCTACTGAATGGGAAAAGAGAAATAAATATACAGATGATTCTAGCTTGTCTACATTTTTAAATAACACATATAAAACGGATATTGGAAATATCCAAAATCAGATAGATGGGAAAATCGAAACATATAGACAAAGTGAAGATCCTTCTCTTTCATGGACTGATGTAGATAAGACTAAACATATTGGTGATTTATGGTATAACACTTCTACAAATGAAACATTCATGTATACTGGTTCAAAATGGGATGCTGTTTCAGGGAATATACCAGATGAAGTTTGGAATACTATTGATAAAAAAGCACAGATATTTACTGATAATCCAAAAACGCCTTATAACAAAGGGGATTTATGGTTTGTTGGTGAAAATGGTATATATATTGATGCAGAACATCCAAATGAATATAGGAATGAAATTCTTACTTGTATAAATTCTAAAGCTGATGGAACTTTATTTAGTATTAATGATTGGCAAAAGAAAAACAGTTATACAGACAATTCAGCATTAAATGAATTTAAGAACAATGTGGGTTATACTCAGATTAACAGTGAATGGGTAATTTCGCCAAACATCAAAGGTGGACATTTAATGATTACTCAGAACGGAAGCCAATATTCTGCTGAGATTACACCAGATGGAAAATTAAAAGCTACAGGTGCAGAAATTACAGGTGCAATTACCGCTACTTCTGGTGTTTTTACTGACGTAGATATTCAGAGTGGTAAAATTGGTGGATTTACGCTTGCAAATAATATATTGTCAAGTAGTTTTTCAACAATTAGCCCATCATCTTTATTGTATGGAAGCAACTTTTCTGTTGATTCAAGTGGAAAGTTAAATGCGAATGGTGCAACTATTACAGGTGATATTAATGCTACTTCAATTTATGCAAAAGATACATATAATATATATGTTGATGGGAAAAATAAGGCATCAAAGGTAATATGGTGTGACACGAATGAATATGAATGGAATCCAAGTGCAGGATATGCTGATTTATATATGGGGCATGATGGCAAAGCATGGATGGAATTTTTAGATTCATCATATAGTAATTATAAATTTATCCGAAAATCTATTATGGCTTCTCAGTATTTTAATACAAGCAATCACCAAAATAATTACTCTTCTGTAAATTGTGTTACTGACCAAGATACGACATATATTGAGTTTACAACAATAAGGAATGATATACCAGCATCTGTTAGACTACAAATTGCTAATGATAGCGGATTATGTTTTATTCCAGGAGATGTAAATGATAGTGCATTGACTTACGATGAAACAATTAAACTTGGAACAAAAAGTCATAAATGGATGCAAGTTTGGACTAAAAATTTGTATGCAAACGGAGATACAGTTAGATTCTCTGGAATATCCGCAAAATCTTCAACTAGATATCTTGTTATTGATAGTAGTGGAAATGTTGGATATAGAGATGGCAATAATACCGAAGGTGGCAATGCATCTAGTTATGGTTCTCTCACTAACAAACCACAAATTAATGGACACACTTTAGTAAGTGGAAATAATACATTATCTGATTTAGGGATTGCTGCACGATCACATTCCCATTCAAGTTCTGACATTAATTGGCGTACTACATTAGGATATAAAGGATTTGGTCATTGCCACACGGTTCTTATTAATAGTGATAAAAATATGTGTGTTGCCATTAGTAATGATAGTGTTCCTGCATTCACTCCTTATAATGTTACATCATATACCAATATTGATAATTATATGGTAAGTGCTGGTGGAACTTGTAATTTAGGAAGTACATCTGCTCCTTGGAATAAAATATATGCAAGTGAACTATGGCTAAACGGGAAACAGTTTACCACTAGCGGATCATCTGGACGAGGAATAGCTTCTATCACTTCTGGTGGGACATCTGCGAATGGACTTAAAATTACTTTTAATAGTAATTGTCAAACAGAATCCACAACCTATGACTGGGTTCAAATTTTCTATGAATCGAATGGAAGAAAAATAGCTCTTTCAAAATTAGGTGGTTCATTTGGTGGAACTACTGTTAGTATCCCATCCACAACATTTTGGTTATATTGGAGAACAGATTCTTCAAGCGATTCTTTTTATGGATTCTCAATTGATTCTATCACACCAACAAATGTATCATCTCCTTCTCTTTCTACAACATCAGATTCTTTCCCAAGTTATTCCGTAACAGAATTATCAGGTAGTAATTATCCAGAAAGTTCACATGGTAGTTATGGAAATAATATAAATCAATTATGGAGATATACTTATTCTGGTGGAAAAACTGGATCATATAAAATTACACTAGAAGATGGAACAGTTTATACATTAAACACATCACCAACTGTAAATCAGGCTACGAGTTCTACTGCTGGTATTATGAAATTGTATTCTAGTACAGGATCTAATACTGATGGTACTATGACGCAAGCTGCTATTAAAGCTGCTATTGATGCTATTAATACAAGTGGTGGTGGATATACTGCTGGCGTTGGTATTAAAATTGTAAACAATCAAATTAGTTTAACTGGGACTTCTAAAGATAATTATAGATATGTCAGAAATCCTATTGATGGAACACTTCATATGTCTAATGGTTGTGGATGGGATCTTGTTAATACAGATAATAAAGAAGTTACAGGAATTTACTGTAATGGTAGTAATGAAGTAATAATAAGTGAAAAAGATTATGATACCATATTACGTGGCTCATCTATACAATTAGGAAACAGCAACACAATTGTTAAGATTCCATATTTGCCAAATTATACATCTGCGTCAAAATATCTTGTAGATGATGGTAACGGGAATATAGGTTGGAAAACAATTTCATCTTCTGGTAGTGATTCGTCTATTACAGGTGGATTAACTATTAAACTAGATGGAACTCCTCAGATAAGTTCATGGAAAGGTGCATCAGATGTATCTATAAACATAACGGCAAGTAGCATTGGAGCTGCTACTACAAATTGGGTTAAAAGGGCATTTGGAAGTAAAATAGATGTTTCTAATGGATATTTATACTTATATAACAATAATGGTTCTCAATTAAGCTCTGTACAATTACCAACAAATTCTGGTGGTGGGGGAACAACTTATTCTGCTGGCTCAGGTATTTCTATTTCTGGGGCTACTATTTCTGTTGATTATAATGATTTATATGTAAAAAAAATATATCATAGTTCGGATACTTCGTTATATGTAGAAGTTACAACTAACGCAGCAAGATATTTTGGTTGTAATTATGATCAAGGTTTGAATTTAGGAGACGCAAATTGTAAATGGAAAAATATTTGGGGGAAAAATGGAAATATAACAGGCTCTGATGAAGAGTTAAAAACACAAATGTCAAAAATTAACGATATTCCAAATATAGAATCTATTTATATGAAATTAAATCCAATAAAATATAAATATAAAAATTTTGATTCAGAAGAAGATCATGATAGATTTCATTTTGGATTTGGAGCAAGAGAAACTGAAAAAATATTCAATGATAATAATTTAGATACAAGTGATTATGGATTGATTTGTAAAGACATTTTACTCAAACCAAATAAAGCAGGTAATATTGTTGAATACGCATTAAGATATGGCGAATTTATTGCTCTCAATACTCACATGACTCAGAAAGCCCACCATCGTATTGACTCTCTCACACAAGAAAACCAAAAACTCAAAAACACTATTCTCTCATTACAAGGAGAAATTGCAATTATAAAACAAAAATTGGAGGAATTAGCATGATTAAAATTAATACAACAACTAATGTAAGTGCAAATATTTATGTTGGTGAAGCAGAAAATCAAAAGAATGTAGCTTATGCAAACGCATCTGTAAGTAAAAACGGTGACGTTTCTATTAATAAATCTATTCAAGATGGCGAAGCATTCAAAGCTAATAAAGAATCAGTTTTGAAAGATTTTACAGAATTTGAAACTTATGTATACAGTTTAGTAGATACTGCTAAATAGAATATAATCACATAAATCATTGCAACAGACTATGGATTAATTTCTGTAGTCTGTTTTATTATGCACAAAATCAAGGAGAAGAAATTATATGAAATATAGAAATATTGAAATCATTAATGTAATTAACTTTCTAAATAAATTTGGCGATATGAAATTACCTGCAAAAATTAGTTTTGCTATCATTAAGAATCAAAATTACTTTAACAAGGAATATAAAGATTATACCGATGTTTTGCAAAAAACATATGAATCTTATTCAGACCACTTTAAGAAAGATAAAGAGGGACAAGTTATTGTAAATAAATCTGGCATTCCAGAACTTAATGATAAAGATGTTGCCAATAAGATGTATGAGGAAATCAATGACTTACTCTCTCTTGAGGTTGAAGTAGGAAGATTTTACATTGATGAGTCTACATTTGACTATGATGATTCAAAATATGATGTATTAACGCCAAAGGATATGTTTGCCTTAATGGACTTCTTATGTCGTAAAGATGAGGATAAGACAGAATGACAGAACAAGAATATAAACAGAAAGAAGCAAAAATAAAAGAACGTAATAAAAATATTACGATGAAACGGAAACTTCATCGGATGAAAAAGAGTAGATTCAAATTCAAAAAAATACGTACAAGTAAAAAAGTTCTCTGGACAATCATTGTGATCTGTTTGGAGATTTTATTTTTCTCTGAATATATGGCATTAAAAACTGAGGACACAAGTTTTATGTATGCACTTATTGGAGTAGCTACTACTCTCATACCTACTGCACTAGGTTATTTCAAAATGAGTGATAATGAGCATAAACGTGGTCAATTTGAAATGCCATTAAATGAGGACTACTCTTCCACCGTTGACGAACAAACTGGCAGCGATAATGCTGTTGGATAATAAATAACACAAGGGCTAACCATTAAGTAATCAAAAGTATAGAGATATATACTTAAACATAGATAAAAGTGGACGCATTATGTCTTTTATTTATGGCTTAATGATAGGTCTCAAGCCTGAGTGACTGCTACCATCGAAAGGTATGTTGCAGATATGAACTATGTTAGGTAGTAAGGTCAAGATACACCTTTAGATGTAATCTTCAGTCTGAAGCTCTGTAAGTGCAAACTAAGAAACAATGCTAATGTCCTGCATTGATAACACGGAAACACATGTCCTCTACTTGACCTTGGCAAGAAGAAAAATTCTCCGAAAGGAAGGTGTCAGAAATGACAAATTATGCTTTTGTGTTAGATGCTAATGGAAAGCAATTAGCACCAACAAAAGAACAAAAAGCTTGGTTCCTTATCCGTAAGAAGCGAGCGACATTGGTAAGTAAATATCCAATGGTAATCCAGTTAAAAAAGGAAATTTCAGATGAACAAATTTGCAAAGATGAAATCTGTTGTGGAATTGATGATGGTGGGATTCATGTAGGTTTAGCTTTAGTTCAGAAATGCAAAACAAAAAATAAGGTTGTTTTTAAAGGAACCATTGAGCAGCGTAATGATGTAAAGCATCTTATTGAAGTAAGAAAAGGTTATAGGAATTATCATCGCTTCCATAAAAGATATAGACAAGCAAGATTTAATAATCGAAAATCTTCTAAACGAAAAGGTCGAATAGCGCCAAGTATTTTCCAAAAACGTCAAGCTACTATAAGAGTTATAAAGCAACTTAACAAATGGATTAATATAGCAAATTATTCATTGGAAGATGTAACTATTGATATAAGAGCATTAACTGATGGCTATAAATCATATCGGTGGCAATATCAGCAATCAAATCGATTAGACGAAAATATCCGCAAAGCGGTTATTTTAAGAGATGGTTGTAAATGCATGGAATGTGGAAAGTCTAATTGCAGGTTAGAAGTTCATCATATCAAGCCCAGAAGATTAAATGGCTCAAATACTTTAGACAATTTAATTTCATTATGTGAAAAATGTCATCAAAGAACAGAAGGACAAGAAGAATTATATATGGATAGATATTTTTCTATATTAAGCTCTACAGATAATAAGAATCTTGATTATGCACAGCATGTAATGATTGGCAAAAAATGGTTAAGAGAACAGTTATCTGAATTAGGAACATTAATATTAACTACTGGGGGAGACACAGCTAATAAACGTATTGATTGGAATATTGAGAAATCACATGCTAATGATGCTATTTGTATAACTGGTTTGCAACCAGATGCCTGTAATGTAAAAGAATGGACTATTAAACCTATGCGTAGACAAAGCAAAGCAAAAACAGATAATGTTTTAGGGATTAAGCATAGAGATTTAGTGGAGTATACATTTAAAAATGGAGAAACACATAGAGGATATGTAACTGCGTTATATCCAAAACAAAATGCAATAAATTTTCAAAGTCCTACAAAACATTGTAAGAAAGTTAATGCAAAGAAGTGTAAATTAATCTGGAAATATTCCAAAATATACTGGTTAGACAATGTGTTGTAAACACTCTTGTCTATGCTTATACACAATTAATTATATATTTTAAAGGAGGACTCGTATGGATATTTTAAATGGTATCAAAAATTTCTTATCTTTAATCAATGATAATTGGACTACTATCTTAGTTATTATTGGTTTGGCTTTAGCTTTATGGAAGAAAATTGAATCATATTCAAAACTTTCCACAGACAAGAAAATTGAAATTGCTAAAAAACAGATTTCCGAAAATATCTTAAAACTGATTACTCAAGCAGAGAAAGATTATGCTGAATGGGAAAAGGCAGGAAGTATCAAGCGCAGTGAAGTAATCAGTGAGATTTATAAGGAATATCCTATTCTTGCAAAAGTTGTAAATCAAGAGGAACTTGTTAAATGGATTGATGAACAGATTGATAACGCACTCCCAACATTGAGGGATATTATTAAGCAAAATGAAAAAGATACATCAGATACAGGAAAGTAATGAGGTAAATAATCATGGACAAAAATATGGCAAATCGTATGTGTTGCGATTTAGATATCCGAGATTATTATACAAAAGCTCCTGTGATGCGTGTCGACTTCTGTAATACAACAACATATGGATTTAATTCTGATGCTGTTTTTGCAAGAAGAAATGGTTCAAAGTACATAAAATTTGAATCTCCACTTGAGGGTAATATTGACATTACATTTCAAGTACATCCATTTAAAGTATACTCTTTATTGAATGGTGGTCAAGTATTAACTGATGCAATCATTGTAAGGCGTGAAAATATTACTGCTTCTGTAAATGGGAAACTTATTTTACAACACTCTCCTATTATGGGGAGTGTTTTTGTATATACAGAAGATGATTTTACAGGACAAGAAATACAAGGTTCTGTTGCAGAAAATACGTTTACTGCACAAGCAACTTCTGATATCAAATCTGGTCAGACTTATACCGTTGGTTATCTTGAAAATAAAACCGAAGATGTAAAACGTATAGCATTTAATAATCGCAACTACTCTTCTGCTTATTACATTCAGATGATGACAGAAAACAAGGATGAATATGGTAATAATATCGGAATGCGTCTGATCGCATATAAATGTTATCCGAAGCGTGAATTAGAGATTAATTTTTCTTCTGATGATTCTCCTGCCGAAATTACAATGTCGTTTGAATGTTTTCAAGATGAAGATGGAAACGTCATGGATATGGTTGCACTTGATGAGGATGAAGAAGATGAATATGAAGATATTTGGATTAACTTCACGACAGGCACATTGGAAACTTACTCACCTACTTATTATATACAAAATGGATATCTATTACAAAACGAAGTAAAGGAGGATGGATATTAATGGCTGCAAAAAATCTCGGAAAAGTTTTTATGACTCCAAAAGGTCAATGGGATAAAACTTTAAGCTATGCAAAATTAGATATTGTAACAAATAAAGTTGGGAAAATCAGTAGTGGATATATCGCTACTACTGACATTCCAAAAGGTACAGCAATTACTGATGCTAAGTGGTTAAAATTATTTGATCTTGTTGACGGTGATGTTACAAACGAATATAAAGCATTACAGAAGGATGTAACTAACAAGGCTACAACAGTTGATACAAACAAGAAAGCTGTAGATACGATTTATACCGCTATGCAGAAATTGTATGATGTTGAGATTTCTACTACTACTCCAACAAATGAGCGTACAGGACTGTGGGTAAATCCTGATGATGAACAATCAGTAAATATCCCAGAGTTAAAGGATAATGTAGTAAACACTATTGATACATGGAGTTCCCAAAAGATCTATGACGAGTTACAAGCTATTTCAAAATATATTCCAACAGAGGATGAAGAAAAAGCATATGTATTTGGAGGTGATAAATAATGGCAGATGTTAAAACTGAAAAGAAATTTGCGAGTCTTGAGACTGCAAAGAAAATTAATGATGATGTTGCTTCGCTAAAGGAAGATTTAAGTAAGTATGCAAAGTCCATGGGTGTGAATATTGCTAGGACTGATAACCTTATATCATCTAATAAAATGGGTGCTAACATAGTAACAAATGATGATGGAAGCATCGAAGTAACACCAACTGTGTCATACGGAAGATATGATTTTTCGTACAACGTTGATGACGATAATGAACAAAAAGTATTTTATATTGCAATCAAAATAAAAGGAAATAACGATATACCAGTAAAAAGCGCTTTATCTTTGTATTTATATGATTCTGCTGGAACTAATTTGTCTACTACGTATATTATACATGCTAGCAGTACGACACAGGGCGATTATATAGTGTTAACTTACCTTGTGCGATACCTAGATGAACAAATCAATGCAGTTAGAATGGTTATCGGTGTCATATCAGGTCTTTATGCGACATACACAATCACCGATAAATCAATGTTAATTATAGATGTCACAGGTGTTTATTCTGATGATATTACATTATCTGATTTTGTTTCGTTTTATGGTGTTGATTACTTTGAAAAACCAATAGCTCAGACTGCTCAGACTGCTCAGATAGCTCAGACTGCTCAGACTGCTCAGACTGCTCAGATAGCTCAGACTGCTCAGACTGCTCAGAAAATTACACAGCCATTACCAGTATTAACTGATGGGGTTGAGATAACTCATAATAATAATAGTTGGTATTCTGATATTTTATTCTCCAAACCAACAAGTGGTAAAAGCTATTTGTGTTTTGTAAAACTATATGAAGATAATCTTATCAATGGTATCGGAATTACATCTACAATATCAGGATACGAAACTCTAATTGGGGTAAATAATAAAATTACAATAGATGATGAAACGTATGCATGGGGAGTTTTAAAAGCAGGTGATAATGCCAAAACGTTAGTGATTACCTTTTCTGCTTCAACAGGAGAAGATAAAACAAAGGTATATGTTTTTGATTCTACAGAAAATAGTAGAGATTTAACAAAAGATTACTTAGTATCAATATTAAAAACTCATATTAACGGTGGTGTAGGTTTTCTTGATTTAGCATTAAAAAGTGAAATACCAGATGTGCCTACTAATAACTGGAAAGGAAAAAATGCATTAGTTATTGGTGATAGTATAACAGCCGCCAATAAATGGCAGAATCAATTAAACACTATTCTTGGAATGAATGTATCTACTCATGCTAAGGGTGGGGTTGGAATGATTGCGATGGTTGATGGTGATAAAGGACTTGGCGGCGACTATGATAACACTACATCTGCATCTGGAACACTCTACCCTCTTTCAGTAGACGATGTGAAAGACATGGATTTGATTGTATTTCTTGGTGGGTATAATAATAGAGGTACAGCAGATGGCGAATTGGGCGACTGTTACAATACAGATGGAAGCGGACAATCAACTATTGCAGGATATACTCAGTACTGCATAAATCGAATTTACGAAGTATTGACAGAAGCTAACAACCTCACTTGTAAAGTGCTTCTTGCCACTCCACATTGTGCCGGTAAATATTCTTACATCAATGCTGATGGATATGAGGATTGGGGTGCCACTGGAAGAACAATGGAAACCCTATCTAATATTCAGAAAAAAGTTGCTAATTACAATAATATTCCAGTTTGTGACCTGTGGCATGAATCAGGTATCAACCGTTTTACATGGGATGTGTTGGGAGCAACAGATCATGCTGTTAATGATAAATATGTCAAATACGAGATTAATGCAGAAGGAAACGTTATTGGGTCAAAGCCTCTGACGTATGTTGTTGGTAATTCGTACTATCAGTGGAGAGATGGGGCAGTCGTTCTGGAAAAGTATACATCTGGTGGAAGATATCCTTATAATACTGATCAGCTTCATTGTTCCGCAAAAGGATATGAGAGAATTGGAGGATGTATTTGTGGTGCAGTAATTCGTGCTTTTGGTAACTAAACTAAAGGAAGCTTTAGTTAATTAACAAAACGGGCAGAAGAAAGTTCTCCTGCCCTACTCTCTTATTTACCCAAGTCTAACAACCTATGTAAATATGAGTCTGTTTGCAACGCATCAGGACTCTCATCATCATTGACAACTACAAGTTTATTTGTTTCATTTTCAATGATTTGCCTGATGTAATCAAACACATGCAACGTATGTATGAAACTTTGCATTTGTTCATATGTAATCATGTGGGCTTCATCTGTCATCTCGAATATAAGAATCTTTAGACCTTTTCGATGCTTATATGTGTTAATGAATTCATTAATCTTTTGTTCGTCAGACGTATTCAACTCATCTACCACATAACTTTCGATGTGATCAATCCTTATACAGAGCAACTTGATGTAATTTTTAATCTCATATAATGCCATATTTGCCACCTCCTTTCTATGTAGGAAAATTATACCTGATTGAAAGGCACATTTCATTGTAAAAAATTTGGTAAATATGGAAATATTTGGATGCTATTTTGGCATCTATTTTTAATTTTACAACTAAAATATTGAAAATTTTAATTACCGCAATTTAGGAGGTATTTATAAATGATAAAAATGAATTTAGGATCAGCTAAGATTCGTGATCCAAAAACAAAACAATTTAATCCAATTGCAGGATTAATTGGTGAATCTGCTTATCAGACTGCCGTTAGATTAGGAACTTTTAGCGGAACTGAAAAAGAATGGAATGACTATATCAAAACAGAGCGTGAAAAAGCTCTTGAAGATATTCGTAAAGCAGGAGAAGATTTGTCTACTTATATCTCTGTGCAAACTTTTGTTGATGTTAAGCAGAAAACACCACATATTGATACAGTAAAAAATTACTATAATTTACAGCGTACAGGTAAAGTTTACCAGACAAAAATTTGGAAATTTGCAACTAATCCGACAAGCGTAGGTGAAAAACTTTTAGATAATGCAGGACTTGAATTTGTTCCATCTACTGATACTACAGAGGGAAAAGACGATTATCTTAATGGCAATCATCCTATGTTTGAGTGGGTGCATTGTAATTACAAGCGTAACGATGATGGTACTGCTTATCCTATCGCTACAGAGTATGATAACAACTATGCTACTACAGGCGCAGTTGATGTAGGTGCTATGCAGATGAGCTTCTACTGGAACTGGGACGCTTCTAATCCAGAATATGATCTTGTCACGATTTCTGATATGCCTAATGAAAAGTATGGATTAAAACCTTGGACAGAATGTAAACGTGCTGATGGCACAGTTCTTCCATATTGTATCGGTTCTGCTTATGTATCAGGTATTGCGAGTGATGGACTACTGAGAAGTCAGCCTGAATTAAAGCCTGAAAGAAATCAGAGTCATAACAATATGATTACTAATTATCAGAAAAAAGGTAAAGGATATTGGGGAGCTGGTGCAGAAAGAAATACATTCCAGATTCTTTTTAACATTATCAAGGGTGCGACAAAGAATAGTCAAAGTTTATTCCAGGGATGTACAAATTATAGCTTTCAGTATTCTGCTTCTATTCAGTCTACGGATACACATACATATTTCCCTGTTACAAACGATCAGGCAAAAAATATTCTTGTTGGTTCTTATGTATCAGTTGGTTATGGACAACTTAATGATACTAAGAACGGCGTAAATAATGACCGTGGAGTAGCGAATATTCATAAATACGCAGATGATGTAAAAGTGTTGCGTATAGAAACACTTGATGAGAATAATAAAGCTGTATATCTTGATATTAAAACAGGATTTAATACCACTTCTATTAAATTATCTGATACCGTGAATGCTCCTATTACAATCAGTTCTATGTATTGGTGGTCAGGAACTACTGATACTGTTATTGGTCGTCATGATGGTTCTTATGTTTCTAACACTGACGGAAAACATGCATATAGAGTACAGGGACGTGAGTATGCTGTAGGCTCTTATATAGTTGCATCTGATACAGTTATGGACTTCCAGAGCGATTATAGCAAGAAAGTATATATTGCTCCAAAAGGTCTTGCTCATAGTTCTTCTGATGCAACAATTAGAAGTAAATATACATGTATTGGTACAATTCCTGCTAATCCAGATGGAAAAGGATCCGATTATTGGATTGGAGATATTTCAGTTGATGTTAATACTGGTGGATGGTTCCCATCCGCAAAAGGTTCTTCAAATTCTCAAGGCTGGGCTGATATGTTATACGCAGGTGGTACAAGCACTTCTGGCACTCGTGAATACCTGATGGGCGGTTCTCTCTGGTATGGCTTGGCTTCTGGTGCTGCCTGCCTCGTTGCCTGGGGGTCTTTGTCGTATGCCAGGTGGTATTGCGTCGGCTGCGATTAAATATAGGTTGTCCAAGGGGTGAATTTTTGAACGAACTTGCGAAGCAAGTGAAGAGAAAAAAGAGGGGACTTCTCCCCTCTTAGTAAAAGAGAAAGAAGGTAACTACTTATCAAAGAAATATGGTCACAAGAACGAGTAAATATATTTAACGATTCTGTAGATAAAATGATTAATAGTTTGAATCCATATCAAGCAATCGCATTTACGGATGGAGCATATTCACAGAGCAAAAATAAAGGTGGATATGGTGTTGTTTTATTTACTCAAGGTAGTAAAGAAACTTACGACAAAGTGTTTCGTTGGAAAACACAATCTCATCAACAAATCATAAAGTTTCATAATGTTGGTGCTGAATGTGAAGCTGTAAAATTTATTGTTAAAAAGGCTATCGAAAAGAATCTTCAAAAAATCACTATATTTTATGATTACGAAGGAATACTAAAATGGATCACAAGGGAATGGAATGCAAATCAAGAATATACTAAAGATTATGTAAATACTATGTTGTTATACTCAAAACAAATTCAGATAGGATTTGTAAAAGTAAAATCTCATTGTGGAATAATATATAACGAATTAGCAGATGAGATTGCAACAAACGCATTATTAAAACCTTAAATAGAGAATTAATCAAGAGTGTGAAAGCACTCTTATTTTATTGCACAGATTTAGGAGGAAATCATTTGGAAGAATACAATGAAGAAAAATATATAGTTTATTGTCATACCAATAAAATCAACAATAAGAAATATATTGGTCAAACTTGCCGTAGTTTGGAAATTAGAAGTGGTAAGAACGGACATCAGTATCATGCATGTACGTATTTTTGGAATGCTATTCAAAAATATAGATGGGATAATTTTGAGCATGAGATTTTATTCGAAGATCTGTCTAAAGAAAGTGCTGATAGAATTGAAAAAATATTAATTCAAACTTTTAGAACACAAAATCCCGACTATGGATATAATATTCAGAATGGTGGTACATTTGGAAATACTGCTCCACCAGAAGATTTAACTGGTAAGCAATTTGGTAGACTAACTGTTATTGGTAGGGATTTTTCCAATGATAAGGAAGTTATATGGTTATGTCAATGTAGTTGTGGTAATCCAGAATTAGTTAGTGTGAGCACACATACTTTAAACAGGGGTTATACACAATCTTGTGGTTGCTATAGAAAAGAAAAAGCAAAACAAGATAACACCATTCATGGAATGACTGGAACAAAAATTCATAATAAATGGCTATCTCTTATTGATAGAGAAAACGTTTGTGATGAATGGAAATATAACTTTATGAATTTCTATGATTGGTCTATGTCTCATGGATATAAAAATGATCTATTCTTATGCCGTGTAGATTTAGATAAAGGTTTCAACCCAGACAATTGCAAATGGATGACAAAGAAAGAGTATGTAAGAAAAAATCAATCAAAATTATATACATATAAAGGCAAGACTATGACTCTTCCAGAATGGTCTGAGTATTATGGAATTAACATTAGAACATTAAACAATAGAATTAATAAATATGGAATGTCAATAGAAGAAGCATTGACAAAACCAATAAAGAAAAAACATTATTATACATATAATAACGAAACTCATTCTCTTCCAGAATGGGCTAAATTATATAATTTGAAAACAAAAACTTTAGAAGGTAGATTGAATAGAGGTAAATCTATTGAAGAAGCTTTAAATATGTAAAATAAATATTAAAACGGTCTTACACTACGGGCGGTAATCTCAGGAATGGCTTGAATTCTGGTACTGCATACCTCAATGCCAGGAGGTCTTTGTCGAATGCCAGGTGGAATTACGTCGGCTGATATTATATTTAGTAATATATTTCTTTAGTAGTGTATTTCGTACTTGTAAAAAGTATTTAATCGAAAGATCAACGTAACCTGATGGTTAAAATTATTTTCATAAACCAACCTCGCTAACATAGGAGGAACTATATTCTAATATAGTTGGGCTTAGTATCTATTGAGAAAAGCCTTTTAAATATAATCGTGTATACGATATATGAATTGATAAAATATACTATCTAATATTTATTTTATATACAAAAAATAAAACAGGAGGTATTATGCACGAAGAAATACTGTAAAAATATCGACATTACAAATCGTGATTTAATTTCAAATGCAACATATCGTTGTCTAGCAGACAAATATGAACGTAACGATACACTTGAATTATTATCTGATATTTCTGGATTAAGAAAATGCCAAATATACAATATTTATTACCGTTACGGAATAAAAGCAATAAAACCATTTGTTGAAATTCTAATAACTGTAATCCATTCAGAACTTATCAGTAAATCTATATCATTTCCACCAATCTGGTACAAAGAAAAGATTGATCCTTCTTCTCATAAAATCCGTAATATAGGAATCCAACATGTAAAACAACAAATATATGATTATATTGCAATTGAAGGACTTAAACCATTATTATGTCGCATAGGCGTTCATCAATATGCTTCTATCAAAGATAGAGGATGCTTAAAAGGCTCTCGTATAATACAAAGATGGATGCGTAATAAATCTCTTAAATATTTTTCTAAACTGGACATTCGTAAATGTTATCCATCTATTCCACAGGATAAGTTAATTCAATTCTTAGAAAAACATATTAAAAACGATATGTTAATGTGGCTCATCAAAGAACTTGTCAATAGCTTTGAACAAGGCTTATCTATTGGCTCTTTTCTTTCTCAATACCTCTGTAATCTGTATCTATCCCAAATATATCACTTTATAGGACATCTACACAAAGTAAGAAAGCACAAAGATGGAACTAAGTCTTCTATTCGTCTTGTATATCATAGATTGTTCTATATGGACGACATATTAATGATTGGAACATCAGCTAAAGACATGCATAAAGCAGTCAAGGAAGTTATTAAATATTGTAAATCTCTTGGTTTGAAAATAAAAGAATCATGGTTTGTGAAACAGATGCCTTTTGCCAATAAGAAATGTGACGGAGCATTTATAGATATGATGGGATTTAGAATCTATAGGACTCACATTACTGTCCGTAGGCGTGTATTTAAGAGGATTCGCAGAATAGCTATACGATTATGGAAACGAATAAAAACACATCATAAGATTTTTGAATCACATGCAAGAAAAATAATTTCCTATTGGGGATTGTTAAAAAATAGTAACTCAACAAAAGTAATTCAAAAATATCACATTAAAGATATTATGAAAATTTGTAAAAAGGTGGTAAAAGAATATGACAAAATCTCGCTTTATGGAAAAGCAGCCTTCTGCTAAGGTTGTTGAAAAAGATAAGGTGTATGTGTACATCTGTCTAAATGAAAAGGAAGTTACAGAAGATCATATAAATAGTGAAGAATCTGCCGAACCTGTAACTATGTATGAATATGATTACAACGAAATCATTGAAGATATTGGAGTTCTGGATATTGATGATGTGAAAACAAATCCAGAAAAATATCTCAATTATAAAAAAGCAGTTGAAAAGACTGACAAAGAACGTATTGCCGAACTTGAAGCAATGAATGCAGAGCTGTCTACGACTGTAGATAGTATCTTAACTGACGTATTGCCCACTCTTATGAGTGTGTAATTATATAACTCTATTAATAGAAAGGACATAGAAAGGAATGAAAGATATGACAACATTTATCGCACGTATGATTATGAAAGAAGCAGACAAAAGTATTGAAGCAGGTCAGAAGAAATACAGAGCGTATTTCGTGAAAACTAAACTGTATAAGAACTGGAAGGAAGATGTAGATACTATTCTCATCACAGATAGTTATGATGATGTGATTGTTGAGGCATGAATAAAAAGAATGTATAAACTTTTGTCGAAGAGGTGAGATACCTCTTATTTTTATGCTCAAATTTAGAGGGAGTCTTGTGTTATAGCAAGGCTCTCTATTTTTATGAAAATGAGGTGATAATATGCCAGAAATTAAAGGAATTGATGTTTCCAGATGGAATGGAAGCATTGACTGGAAAACAGTTGCTAATTATGGAATGGGCTTTGCTATCTTAAGAATCACAGAAAAAGGAAATATTGTTGATAGTACATTTGAACCAAACTATAAAGGCTGCATTGAGAATAAGATTCCTGTTGGAGTCTATAAATACAGCTATGCTACTACTATTGCTCAAATTAAAAATGAAGCAAATGTAGTTATTAAAACATTGAATAAAAGAAAACTGGATTATCCTGTGTTTCTTGATATAGAGGATAAATGTCAGGAGAATTTATCTGACAGTTTAATGATGAAAATGATTGAAGCATTTAGAGCTATTATTGTCAAAGCTGGATATAAATTTGGTATTTATTGCGGCTATTCTTGGTATCAGAACCAGTTACCAGAAGGTGCTAAAAAGTATGATTGTTGGGTTGCCCGATATCCTAATAATGATACCGGTGAATTACAGGAAAGATTAAGAGTTCCTGCTTCTACTGGTGTTATTGGATGGCAATATTCTAGTAAGGCAACCATTCCCGGTATTCCAACAAAAACCGATCGAAGTGTGTTCTATAAAGACTATTCTAAATCTTCTACTACTTCTACAAACTCTCCCAAGCCAACAACTACACAAGGAAGTGATACTATGAATAAAGATAAAGCTATTGATGCTCTTATTGCTACTGCTCAAGCAGAAATTGGATATATGGAAAAGCAATCTAATGCACAACTTGATGATAAAAATACCAACGTTGGGGATGGTAACTATACAAAATATTGGAGAGATTTAAAACCAATCTATCAAGGACAACCGTGGTGTGCCGTATTTGTTTCATGGATTATGTATAAGACTTTTGGTCTTGAAACTGCAAAAAAATTACTCAAACATGAGAATGATTTTCCATATGTTTATTGTCCTACTCTTGGAGCAAGATTCACAAAATATGCAAATCCTCAACGTGGGGATATTGTAATTTTTTATCGTAACGGTACATTTGCTCATACTGGTATTGTTACTAAAGTTGAGGGTGATAAGTTCTACACAATTGAAGGAAATACAAATAATGGAAGTACGATAATAGCCAACGGGGGGTCGGTATGTTCCAAGCATTATAATAATTCAAATCTCCCCGGAACAAAATTCTGTCGTCCAGATTATTCTATCGTCAAATCAATTATGAACTCATCTTCTACTTCAAAACCATCCCAAACAACCTACAATAAATGGGTAGGTGCAGCCACAAAAAATGGTACAGATGTATTTGCAAATCCTACAGGAACATCAAAATTATCTACATATCCAAAGCTAAATAAAGGTAATTTAGTGGATGTAATTGGCGTGTCTGAAACACGTTATCAAGTAAAAATTGCAGATAAATTTGTAGGTTATGTTGAGAAAACTAACATCAAAGATGCTAATGCAGTTGTTACAAAACCTAGTGCTTCTACAAGTAAACCTGCAAACAAAGGATATAGCAAATCAGAAAAATGGAAAGGTGTTATTATCGCTAAATCTGGGTTAAAAGTTAGAAAAAGCCCAGGAACATCTAATGCAGATTTAGAGTGTTCCTTTAGTCCATTAAAATATAATACACCAGTTAGCGTATGTGATAGTACGACAGGTTCAGATGGTAATAAATGGTATTATATTTGTTATAAAGGTAAATATGGATTCTCTTCTGCTAAATACATTAAGAAGAAATGATATTAGTTTTTTGCGGAAAGGATTGAGGATAATGAGATGATTAGTACATTAAATGAAATAAATTCACAGGGGATATTTACAATTATCCTCTGTGTGGTATTAGTTCTTCTATTAATCGTAGAAGGTACTAAATTATGGAAAGGAACGCTCGAATCACTTGACTTGAAGTCTGGTAAGGAATTAAGGGAAAATGCCGTAAATGAAAGGCTAGACGCATTAGAAAGTGAATTAAAAAACGTCAAGACAACATTTCTGGATAGTCAAGAAACATATCATGGACAGAGTATTGAAATTCGTAATAATCTACAAGAAAATCAAGAGAATTTGAGTAAACAAATGGCAGAATTAAAACAACTATTTATCAACAAAGAGATTGACGATATGCGTTGGGAAATGTTAGATTTTGCAAGTGCAATTATGAATAAACGTAGATGCAGCAAAGAACAATACGATCATGTTATTGATATTTATGAGAAATATGAAGAAATTCTTAGACAAAATAAAATGGAGAATGGTCGGGTAACATCTTCTATGGAATTTGTAAATGATAAATATAAAAAATTAATGAGTGTTGGGTTTGACCACGATAAATTAGAAGAATAAATAGTTATAGGGTAATCAGATTAATTTCTGGTTACCCTATTTTTTACGTTTACATACGAAATATTGGTGTATAAACAAGATTTGTATTCTTATTGTTACTATTCTTTAAAGCTTTTAGAGCAGAAATCCACTAGGTCTTTAGCCTATTGGATGAATGCAACTAATAAAGAAACAAAAAAACAGAGAATAATTAAATATGAGAAAGAACAAATCAAATTCAAATTATCAAAGTAAAAACCATAGTAAATATATTCTAACTTATCATCTTATTTTTGTATGTAAGTACAGAAAGAAGTTACTGATAAAATATGGTAAAGATATAAAACAAATAATGTTTGATATAAGTAAAAAATATGATTTTGAAATAACAGAAATGGAAGTTGATAAAGATCATATGCATTTTATGATTTCTTCTATGCCCAAAATATCTCCATTGCAAATTGTAAGAGTATTAAAACAACAATCTACAATAGAGATATGGAAGCATCATAAAGACAAATTAAAGAAACAATATTGGGTTGAAAACGCATTCTGAACAAATGGTTGTTTTTGTTTAACAATTGGAGAAGTAAATAGTGAAACATTAAAACATTATATTCGAAATCAAGGTTGATGTTTTATTATATCTTCAATATTACATTCAAAATAATTACATATTTTATCAAGAACTTCCATAGCGACATATTCACCTTTTGACATTTTCGCTAATGTTCCTGTTCCAATTCCAATGGCTTCACGTAATTGTGTTTTTGTCATTCCTTTTTGGACAAGTAAAGTAAATAATGGTGTATATGAAAACATATAATTGCTCCTTTCTTGATGTTAATTATAACATATAATATTTAAAATGCAATATAAAATATTTAAAAAATGAAATATTTTTGTTGACAACATATTCAAGAAGTAGTATATTATATGTAGGAACTAAAATATCCATAGAAGGTGGTGGTTATAGATGTTGGTTGCATATAAATATAGATTATATCCAAATAAAGAACAACAGGAATATTTTGCAAAATGTTTTGGATGTGTACGATTCATTTATAATCGTATGCTTTCAGATAAAATTGATTATTACAATGAAACAAAACAGAAATTAAATAATACACCTGCTCAATATAAGAAAGAATTTCCTTGGTTAAAAGAAGTTGATTCTCTCGCATTAGCAAATGCACAGATGAATTTACAAACAGCTTATAAGAATTTCTTTAAAAGACCAGAAGTAGGATTTCCTAAATTCAAGAGCAAGAAAAATCATAAATATTCTTACACCACTAATAATCAAGGTGGGAACATTTATGTATCTGATAGATATATTAAATTACCGAAGATTGGATTGATTAGAGTTAAGAAACATAGAGATTTTGATGGCTTGATTAAATCTGTTACTGTGTCGCAGAATCCTTCTGGTAAATATTTTGTTTCTGTGTTAGTAAATCAAGAAGATAAAGAAAAATTACCTGTTAATGATAATGAGATTGGAATTGACTTAGGAATTAAAGAATTTGCCATTACTTCTGATGGAGAAATGATAGAAAATCCTAAGTATCTTAGAAAGTCTGAAAAGAAATTAAGAAAATTACAAAAGGATTTATCACGTTGTCAAAAAGGAAGTAAGAACAGAGAAAAATGTAGAATAAAAGTTGCAAAACAACATGAAAAGATTACGAATCAAAGAAAAGATTTTTTACATGAATTATCTAAGAGACTTATTAGTGAAAATCAAACAATATGTCTTGAGGATCTAAAAGTAAAAAATATGATGAGCAATCATAAATTAGCAAAATCAATAGCAGATGTATCTTGGAGTGAGTTTGTAGGACAGTTAGAATATAAAGCAAATTGGTATGGTCGAGAAATTATTAAGATTGATACTTGGTTTCCTTCAAGTCAGATATGTTCTAATTGTGGACATAAAGACGGGAAGAAAGCATTATCTATTAGGGAATGGACTTGTCCTGTTTGCGGAACATATCATGAAAGAGATATAAATGCTGCAATAAATATTCTCAATGAAGGTTTGAGAATAAGAACCGTAGGAACTACGGGGATAGCCTAAGTAAACTTGTCTCGTTAGAGATATTGATTAGGAAGCAAGCAAGTCTTTAGCTTGGTTGCAGTTCACTACGGCACGATATAACATCATGGCTTCTTTTTCAGATATTACATTCCCGAATGTAGTGAACCTTATATTTGGGTTTATACGATAAATTTCATTAATAAGATTTTTTGTATTACTATTTTCATATTGTAATTGTTGTAATTGATTTGTGTTCATAGCATCTTACCTCCATGCTTACATTATACAAACATTTGTTCTGCGAGTCAAGAGGATAAAAATAATTTAGGACAGTTGAGTAATGATACTCTTCTGTCCTATTTTTTTACGTCTGTGAATTGTAAATAAAATAATACCCCACAGTATGATTTCTCACACCATGAGGTATTATATATCGTTTGGACATTAATAGAACTCTTTATAGTTCTACTGCGACATCAATGATTGCGTCAGACCATTGATTCTTACGTAAGTATTTACCAATAGACTTTCTGTAATCTTGTGCCATTTTATAAGTAATAACGAAATTTAAGTTAATTATTTCGCCTTTGTTTCTGCGATAGCTGCCTGTGCTGCTGCAAGACGAGCGATCGGTACACGGAATGGTGAGCAG